>Ga0207858_1000157_pt1 | contig 8669 bp, 9 predicted proteins | sample LuqExpMetageno23_FD_187781 | JGI IMG/M metagenome (GOLD analysis project Ga0207858, IMG submission 187781) | Tropical forest soil microbial communities from Luquillo Experimental Forest, Puerto Rico - Sample 23 (SPAdes) | ecosystem: Environmental > Terrestrial > Soil > Tropical forest ... | reverse complement strand
CGCGTTGGCTGATGCGCTGCCGCAGACGAGGAAAGAGCGTAAGCACGCGCTCGAGGTCTTGTGCAAAGGACGAGGGGTCGGCGGTCGTAGCACCCATCTGCAAATTTTCCATCACCGTCATGCGCGAGAAGACGCGGCGGCCCTCTGGCGCCTGCGCCAGATTGAGGCGAGCGATCTCGTGCGTGGGCAGGCGGGTGATGTCGCGGCCGTCAAACAGGATCGAGCCTTCGCGCGAGCGCGGATTGCCGCAGATCGTCATCATCAAGGTGGACTTGCCGGCGCCGTTGGCGCCGATCAGCGTGACGATCTCGCCCGCATTGACGTCGAGGTCGACCCCTTTGAGCGCCATCACGCGGCCGTAGAAGGTCTTCACACCGCGCACGGAGAGCAAGGCGCTCATAGCCCGACCTCCGCTTCGACTTTTGCGATGTCCTTGTCCGCAATGCCGAGGTAGGCGGCGATTACTTTGGGATCGTCGCGCACGGCGGCGGGCGCGCCATCGGCGATCTTGACGCCGTAGTCGAGGACGATGATGTGGTCGGAGATCTCCATGACCACCGACATGTCGTGCTCGATCAGCAGGATCGAGATCCCGCGCTCCTTGCGGATCGCGAGCAAGAGCTCGTTGAGCTCGGCGCTTTCGCGCGGATTGAGGCCGGCCGCCGGTTCGTCGAGGCAGAGGAGCAGCGGGTCGGTGCACATCGCGCGCGCGATCTCCAGCCGCCGCTGCGCACCGTAGGGGAGGTCACCAGCGGGATCGTCGGCACGCTCGGTGAGGCCGACGCGATCGAGCCAGAGCTTCGCTTTGTAGATCGCGGCGCGTTCGGCCAAGGCATAAGAGGGAAAGCCGAAAATGCCCAGGAGCGTGTAGCCGGAGGCGATCATCAGCTGGTTGTGCTGAGCAACCAGCATGTTCTCGAGCACCGTCATGCCGGGAAACAGCCGTATGTTCTGGAATGTGCGGGCGACGCGCGCCTGCTGCGTCACCAGATATTCCGGCATGCGTTCAAGCTGGTAAAGCGCGCCGCCGGTACGCGCAAGATGGCGGGCGCCGCTCTCGGTGAGCGCATCGAGTTCGGCCCAGACGGCAGAATCGCCGTGGCGCAGCGATACGCGGCCCTCGCTCGGTTTGTAGAAGCCGGTGATGCAGTTGAACACAGTAGTCTTTCCGGCGCCGTTGGGCCCGATCAGCGCGGTGATATTGCCGGCCCTCGCCTCGAACGAGAGATCATCCACCGCGATCAGACCGCCGAAGCGCATGGTCAGGTGCTCGACGCGAAGCAGGATATCGGCGACGTCCGTCATCCGTGGCCTTCCCGCGTGAGTTCGCCTGAGATGCTCTTGCGTTCCTTGAGGAAGACTGAAGGCGCGCGCGTCGTGATCAACCCGCGTGGCCGCCAGATCATGATCAACACCATGGCGAAGCCGAACAGAAGCATGCGGTACTGCGTCGGATCGAAAGTCGGGCCGAAAATCCGCCTGAGGAAATCCAATTCGCGCATGATCTCGGTGCCGCCGATCATCACGACGGCGGCGATGGCGACGCCGATCTGGCTACCCATGCCGCCGAGCACAACGATCGAGAGGATCGTCGCCGATTCCAGGAAGGTGAAGGACTCCGGCGAGATGAACCCCTGCCGTGTGGCAAAGAATGAGCCGGCGAAGCCGGCGAACATCGCACCCATAGCGAAGGCGGTGAGCTTGGTGTTAGTCGTGTTGATGCCGAGCGAGCGGCACGCAATCTCGTCCTCGCGCAGCGCCTCCCAAGCGCGGCCGACCGGCAGTCGGCGCAAGCGCAACGTAACGAAGGCGGTGAGCAGCGCGAGCACTAGGATGATGTAATAGAGAAAAACCACGCGATAGAGCGGCGAAAATTCCAACCCGAACACAGCGGCGAAGCCGTTATCGTCGGCGTTAAACGGAATGCCGAAGAGGGTCGGACGTGGGATGCCGGTAATGCCGGCATAGCCGTTGGTGAGATCGACCCAGTTGATGATGACGATGCGGATGATCTCGCCGAAGGCGAGTGTAACGATGGCAAGGTAGTCGCCGCGCAGCCGCAAGACCGGGAAGCCGAGCAGAATGCCCCAGAACGAAGCGAGGATCCCGGCGAGCGGCAGCAGCAGCCAGAAGGACAAGCCGAAAGTCTTGGCGAGCAGCGCATAGGAGTAGGCACCGACCGCGTAGAAAGCGACGTAGCCAAGGTCGAGCAGGCCGGCGAGTCCGACCACGATGTTCAGCCCCCAGCCCAGCATCACGTAGATCAGAATTTGGATACCGAAATTGTCGATCCACTTGACCGCTCCGGCAAAACCCTCAAGTAGGACGACGATCACCGGATAGGCGACGACGAAGGCGATGGAGAAGGACACGAACCATTTGCGCATCCAATTGCGCGCCGTCGAGGGTGCGGCGACTGGCCGCTCGCGGCGCTGCGTGAGGTATGGCGCGATGGCGATGGAAAAAACGAAGCGCGCGATGCCGACGAAGGCGACGAGGCCGAACAGCAATGGCCAGCGTGTGACCAAGACCAGATTATTGCGGGTGTCGGTGATGGTTTGAAAGCCGATTAGCGGCAGCAGCAGGCCGAGGGCAAGCACGGCAGTGAAGCCGGCATCGCGCAATGCGCGGGCCATGTCGACGCGCTGAGCGGACGCGCCGTCAGCCATCTCACACCTTTTCGACGTCCGGTCGGCCGAACAGGCCCTGCGGCAGGAAGATCAAAGTGATGGCAAGGATCGAAAAGGCCGCGACATCCTTGTAGTCAATAGAAAAATAAGCCGACCACATCGTCTCGATCAGCCCTATCAGGAGACCGCCGATCACGGCGCCCGGTAGCGAGCCAATACCGCCGAGCACTGCGGCGGTGAAGGCCTTCACGCCCGGCACGAATCCGTCCGAAAAGGTCACCACGCCGTAGTACATCAGGTACATAGTGCCAGCGACGGCGGCGAGCGCAGCGGCGATCACGAAGGTCATCGAGATGGTCCGGTCAACGTCAACCCCGACCAGCGCTGCCATCTTCTGGTCCTGCTCGCAGGCGCGCTGCGCCCGGCCGAGCGGCGTCTTTGCCACTAGATACCAGAACGCCACCAGGAGCACGGCGGTGACACCCCAAATGATGAGCTGTCTCACCGACATCGTGACGGCGTAGTCGTTGCGGTTGAGCAGCACGAACTCGCCTTGCACCATCGGGGGGATCGGCTTATTGCGCGGGCCCTGGCTCACCTGAACGAAGTTCGACAGGAAGATCGACATCCCGATTGCTGAGATCAGGGGCGCCAGACGAAAGGAGCCGCGCAGTGGACGATAGGCGACGCGCTCGATAACCCAGTTGACCAGTGAGGTGAACAGCATCGCCACGATCAACACAATGAACAATGCGAGCGTGATCGAAGAAACGCCAAGCCATGCGGTAAGCAGTAGGAAGGCGATCAGCGCGATGAAGGCCGACATCATGAACACGTCGCCATGAGCGAAATTCACCATGCCGATGATCCCGAACACCATAGTGTAGCCGATGGCGATCAGCCCGTAGATCGATCCGAGAGTAATGCCGTTAATGAGTTGCTGGAGAAAGACTTCCATGCGTGCGCTCGCGACTTTCGCCTTTGGCCGGTCCGGCGAGCGGCCAGATGCGACAAGGCTTAACAGGGCATGGCGGGAGCGGCAACGCTGGGCCGCGGCGTGTGACTAAGTCATGCGGAGACTGATGAGGCTTGCGCACTTCAGACGCTGGCGCGCGCGCTTTTGGCGTGATCCGCCGAACGCCCATGGCAGGACGAGGATCTGCAACGGTAAAGCAGCAGATAGGGTCCTATGTTCAATCCTTCACTGGACGCCATGGTAAGTCGGCTGCCTAGATGCCGGTTCCTGCGTCCAGCGTGGGCTGAGCACGGAACTATCGATTCGTCAACGCGTCATCGATGCGTTCGGAGGAACGTGAAATCAACCAGAACCCCGATCGGCCGCGCCAGCGAGAGCGGGGCGGTTAGTAGCAGAAGTCGGGCGAGCGGCAATAGCAGCGGCCAAGGCCGGGCCAAGCGGCCAAGAGCAAGGCCGCCAACGCGCTGCAACAGAATGAGGGAAGCCCAGCCGCACGGTGCGGCTTTTTCGTTTGTGGCTTACGCGTTGGCGTCGCGCGCGCGCTGGCGTATCCTCCACGCACTATGACCGCATCCGGGCTCCCGCTGTTTCATTTGTACGGCGATCCGCCGGACGATAGCGCGTTTGACTTCATCCATATTGAGACTATCGCTTCGCGCTCGTCGGTGCACGACTGGACGATCCGCGCGCACCGCCACCGCAACCTCTTCCAGATTCTGCTGATCGAAAAGGGCGGCGGCGAGATGAGCTTCGAGACCGCTACCGTGAAATTTGCCGCGCCGGCCGCGATCCTGGTGCCGGCGACGACGGTACACGGTTTCCGCTTCACGCCGCGCGTCACCGACGGCTGGGTGGTGAGCTTTACCGAAGACGTAGCCGATGCGCTCGGCGACCAATCCGGGGAGGCGTTGGCGCGGCTCAAGGCGGTGGCGGCCCACCCGCTGGTACCGCTGACGGGCGCGGGCGAAACCAAGCGGCTGTCGGCGCTCTGCAACGATCTCAACGAGGAAGCCTCGCTCGCGCGCGAAGGCTATCGGCTGGCCATGCGTGGGCTGCTGGCGCTCATTGCCATCGAGGTGGTGCGCCTCGCGGTGAGCCGTCAACGCTCAGGTTCGGTGACGCTGACGCGCGCCGATGAGCGAGTGGAGGACCTGCGTCGGCTCTTGGACGAGCATTTCCGCAAACAGCGGCTGATCAGCTTCTATGCCGAGAAGCTGGCGATGACCGCCGACCGGCTCAACGATCACGTCAAGCGCGCGACCGGGGTTACGGCGGGACATATGATCCGCCAGCGCGTGCTCACTGAGGCCAAGCGCCAGCTCGTGTTCACCAACCAGCCGATCCACGAGATCTCCTACGATCTGGCGTTTTCCGATCCGTCGCACTTCACGCGCTTCTTCCGCAAGCAAACCGGCATGACGCCGCAAGCTTTTCGCGAGGGCCACGGCGGCTGAACGCCGCGAATCCAACTGCTTGGTTAAGCGGCTAAGGTTAAGCGGCTAACAAGTAAGGTAAAGGCTCGGTTTTTTTTGAAATCGACGTTTGAAGCGAATACGCATTGTTCCAAAGATCGAGGAGGAACGCATGTGTAAGCTCTCTCGCGCTGCCGTTGCGACGATCCTGGCAATCGCCTTCTACTTCACCATCGTGTGGGGTTTCGACGGGCTGCATGCGCTTACCTCGCCGGGGTACGGCCTCGATGACGCCTGGCGCTCGCAGTTCTTGTTCGGTCTCGGTAGTCTTTTCGGCCTCGGTCCAATCGGATTGCTGAAGCTCGCCGCCTTCTTCGCGGCACTTAAGCTCGCGGTGGCCTCGATTTGCGCCCTGCATATCTTCGACCGCATGCGCGCGTTGGTGCGCGGCAGGGCGGACTCGAAAATCCTCGAGGGCGGCATGATCCTAGTGGTGCTCGTCAGCATCGCGTCGGTTGGTCCGGGAGTGTGGCTGCAGAACGCCGAACTGGTACGCGATGGTTTCGTGCAATTGACGCTGGCGGCGGTCGCTGTCGCTCTGTGCAACGTCGAGCGGCATTACAGCCGTCCGGCCGAAGAGAAAGAGTCGGAGCCTCCACAGGAGCTCGCCGCCGCGGAGCGTAGCGTGCCTTGGTTCTGGTCCTTCCGCTGAACGCGGTTATTTGGATCTTGTGAACCGGCGATCACCTCGGCAGCTTCCTTGAAGGCGTGATTGGCGGCCGGCACGCCACGACAGATCGCCTGCTGCAGGATGATTTCCTTGATGTTAACTTTGTTGAAGCCGGATTCCTTGATGGCCGCGCGCACGTGCACACGGAATTCGTCCCGCTGCACGGGTGCCGATCTTATTCGTCGTAATGCGGCCGGCCAGCTCCACGCATAGCGAGTGATGAGCTCCTGGAATTCCTTGTTGAACGCGGTCTTATTGGCGTAGGCACGGTCGACCCATTCATTGCCCAGCACGCTGCGGCGCCATGCTGTCATCGTAACGCTTCTTCTTCTCCATGATCAGTTGAGCAGGAAGTTGAGCGCCACTTCGGTGAAGGCCTTCGGCTGCTCGACGTTGGAAATGTGCGCGGCGTCGAGCTCGACCAGTTTGGCGTCTTTAATGGTTTTCGCAATGTGTTCACCAGCGGCCGGCGGCGTTGCTGGATCGTGCTTACCGACGATAACCAGCGTCGGCGTGGTGACACTCGAATTGGTCTCGCGGAAGTCCATGTCGCGTACCGCCTCGACGCAGGCGATATAGCCGTCACGATTGCTGGAAAGGAACATCTTGGTCATGCGCGCGATCTGGTCCGGCGCGCGGTCACGGAAATCCTTAGTGAACCAACGTTGCATGTTCATGTCGACGATGTCCGCCAGGCCATGCTCGCGCACGGTCCTGATGCGATCCGTCCACGGCGACTTGTCGGCGTAATATAAATTGGTGTTGGCCAGCACCATCTTCTTGATGCGGTCGGGCGCGTTCGCGCCGAGCCACTGACCGTCCATGCCGCCCATCGACAGACCGCACCAGTTCATCTTATTAATCTTCAGCGCATCCATGATCTTGAGGATGTCTTTGCCGAACAGGTCGAAGTTGTAAGGACCCTTGGTAGTGCCCGACTTGCCATGGCCGCGGCGGTCCCAGCGCACTAAGCGGAAATGCTTGGCGAAATCGGGCGCCTGGTCATCCCACATGTGTAGATTGGTGCCGAGCGAATTCGACAGCATCAAAACAGGGGCGCCGTCGCGGCCGTCGACCTCGACATTGATCGGGCAGCCATCGTTGGTAGTGATCGTCGGCATGAATTCTTTCCTCAGAAGACTTATCGTGTGCGTTGCTAAGCGACACCCTTAAAGGGCGGCGCGCGCGCTGCAAAGCTCTTTTCAGCGGCTTCGCGAGGGCTTAAAGCCCTTGGCTCGCTCGCATTTGACAGGAGACGGCGATGGCGATGACAATGTCGGCGGAGGTTCAACTCCCTGCCAGTCGCGAGGCGGTCTGGGCAAAGCTCAACGATGCCGACGTGCTCAAGGCCTGCATTCCCGGCTGCGAAGAGCTCACTAAGACCTCAGACACCGATTTCCAGGCGGTCGCCACTACCAAGATCGGGCCGGTCAAGGCGCGCTTCAAAGGCAAGGTACATTTGACCGACCTCAACCCGCCCAGCGGCTACCGGATCTCCGGCGAGGGCGACGGCGGGGTCGCGGGCTTTGCCAAAGGCGGCGCTACCGTCACGCTGACCGAGAAGGACGGCGGCACGCTGCTCACCTACAATGTGGAGGCGCAGATCGGCGGCAAGCTCGCCCAGCTCGGCCAGCGGCTGGTTAACGGTGCCGCCAAGAAGATCGCGGACGAATTCTTCAAGAATTTCGCTGCCATTGTGTCGGGTGTACCGCCAATCACCACGGTTTGAGCGGCTTTCTTAGCCGCCGTTTGATCGCTTGACCCAGCGCCCGCTCGGGGTTCAGAGTTATTTCAGTCCATAGGCGTATTCGGGCTGAAATCGAACAGATTCTGAACCTAATCCGCCGCCGCCCGGTTGGACGAAGCGAAAAGAGGTCTTTTGGCCCCGAACTTGGGAGGACGGTTATGCCTGCGGTGTCAATGACGGTGAACGGGAAATCCGTCGCCGGCGACGTCGAAGCGCGCACTTTGCTGGTGCAATTTCTGCGCGAAAACTTACGCCTTACAGGTACACATGTCGGCTGCGACACCTCCCAGTGCGGTGCCTGTGTCGTGCATGTCGACGGCATCGCCGCCAAGTCCTGCACGCTGCTCGCGCTCCAGTGTGAGGGCGCCAAGATCACTACCATCGAGGGCTTGGCCGAGCCGAACGGGCCGCTGCACCCGATGCAGGAAGCCTTCCGCGAGCACCACGGCTTGCAGTGCGGCTTCTGCACGCCCGGCATGATCATGACCGCGGTCGACATCGTCCGCCGCAAAGGCAACGAGCTGGAAGATCGCACTATCCGCGAAGAGCTTGAAGGCAACATTTGCCGGTGCACCGGCTATCACAACATCGTCAAGGCGATTGCCGCGGGCGCGCGGGCGATGCGCGGGAGCGGCGCAACGAGCAAAGCCGCCGAATAGGCACTCCGGAGAGTGCGATTGCCGGAAGGGCGAAAACCATGAGCGCGACCGGGATCGGCGCCGCGGTGCGCCGTAAAGAAGACCGCCGCTTCATCACCGGGACCGGTCATTACACCGATGACATCAGCCGGCCCGGCCAGGCCTGCGCTTATTTTCTCCGTTCCCCGCACGCTCACGCCACAATCAAGTCGATCGACGTCAAACCGGCCATCAAGAGGCCGGGCGTGCTGGCTATCCTCACCGGTGCCGAACTTGCCGCCGACAAGATCGGCAACCTGATCTGCGGCTGGATGATTCACTCTAAAGACGGATCGCCGATGAAAATGGCGCCGCATCCGGCGCTGGCAAATGGCAAGGCCTGTCATGTCGGCGATCCGCTCGCGGTCGTGGTCGCAGAGACGCTGGCGCAAGCGCGTGACGCTGCCGAGAAAATCGTGGTCGAATACGCGGTACTGCCAGCCGTCGCCGATCCCGCGGCGGCGCAGAAATCGGGTGCGCCGCGCATTCATGATATC
>Ga0207858_1000156_pt1 | contig 8669 bp, 8 predicted proteins | sample LuqExpMetageno23_FD_187781 | JGI IMG/M metagenome (GOLD analysis project Ga0207858, IMG submission 187781) | Tropical forest soil microbial communities from Luquillo Experimental Forest, Puerto Rico - Sample 23 (SPAdes) | ecosystem: Environmental > Terrestrial > Soil > Tropical forest ... | reverse complement strand
TAGACATTGGCTACACTTAAACTCTCAACCCCGCCGGCGGAAGTGCCTCATTATACGGAGCTGTCGCGGATTGCTGGCAACTCAGGACGCTGCGACCGCCTTCAGACTCACGCCCGGTGGTGGCGGGATATCCTCGGGAACAAAGAAGTCTATCTGCAGCGGCTGGTTCGGATCGATGCGATATTGATCGAAATTGGTAACGCCCTCGCTGGCAAGGAACGTGTCGTCGATGAGGAAGTTGCCGGTGAACGTCTTTGGCTTGTGGAAGATCCGGTAGGCCGCTTCCGCAAGGATTTCCGGCGTGCGCGACATCTTCATCATGGCGTCGCCGCCAAGCAGGTTCTTGATCGCTGCGGTCGCGATGATGGTGCGCGGCCACAGCGCATTGACCGCGATCTTGCCGCGCTGCTCGCCGGCCAGGCCTAGCACGACCAGGCTCATGCCGAATTTTGCTATCGAATACGCGATGTGCGGTGCGAACCATTTCTCCTTCATGTCGAGCGGCGGCGACAGCATCAGGATGTGCGGGTTCTCGGCTTTGGCGAGGTGAGGCAGCGCGAATTTCGACACCATGAAGGTGCCGCGCGCGTTGATGCCCATCATCAGGTCGTAGCGGCGCATATCGGTCGCCGCGAGGCCGGTGAGCTGGATCGCGCTGGCATTGTTTACCACGATGTCGATGCGGCCGAATTTCGCCGTAGTCTCATCGATCGCGGCCTTCACGGCCGCCTCCTCGCGCACGTCGACCGCGAGCGGCAGAGCCTTGCCGCCAGCCTTCTCGATCTCTGTCGCAGCGGTATGGATGGTGCCCTCGAGCTTCGGGTGCGGCTCGATTGTCTTGGCGGCGATGGCTACATTGGCTCCATCGCGCGCGGCCTTGAGCGCAATGGCAAGGCCAATGCCGCGCGAGCCGCCAGTGATGAAAAGCGTTTTGCCCTTGAGCGACATCGCTACTTTTTCCTGGTCATGAAGGCCTGAAAGGCTGCCCGTGCCTCCGGTGATTGCAGCCGGGTTTTGAACGCCGCGGCCTCTTCATCGATGCGGGCGACAATCTCGTCGAGTGTGCCGCGCATTAGCCGGCGCGACACCACCACGCCCTGCGGCGGCAGCGCAGCGATATCGCGCGCAGCCTGCATCGCCTCCGCTTCGACCGCATCCGGCGCGACGACAGTGTTGACAAGGCCCGCGGTTTTGGCTTCCTCGGCGCCGATCGGCCGACCCATCACCAAGAGCGAGAACGCGCGCGCATGGCCCATCAGCCGTGGCGCCAGCAGGCTGGAAGCGGCCTCCGGCACCAGACCGAGCCCGACGAAAGGCGTGGCGAAGCGCGCGTCGCTGCCCGCGACTACATGATCGCAATGCAAAAGCATGGTCGTGCCAACACCGACCGCGTTACCGCACACCCCGGCAACAACCGGCCTCTCGCAGAGCGCCAGCGCATAGAGAAAACGCAAGATCGGCGCACCAAGCCCTTCGCCGCCGCCCGCCATCTTTACGAAATCGCCAATGTCGTTACCGGCGCAAAACCCAGCGCGGCTGCCAGCGAGCAGCAGGCAGCGCAGGCCAGTAATCTTGCCGGCGTCTTCGATCGCCTCAGCCATTATGTCGTACATTTGAAGCGTCAGCGCGTTCTTCTTGTCCGGACGGTTCATCCTTACCGTGCGCACTGGCCCGTCGTCTGTGACGGTTACGAGATCAGTCACGGCTATTCCGCCAGGACAGGTTGCGCGCTGGCGATGCTGTCGGCGCCCTCAGTAACGACGCGTTCGAGGCCAGACGCCTGCACCACGATGTTCTCGGCAAAGAAACGCGCTAGGGCCGCGCGCGCGGTGCCATCGCCTTCGCGCAAGGCAACAAGCGCCTGCTCGGCCAGCATGCAGCCGCCGGCAACGCTGCCAAACATGCGCAAATAGGGCGTCGCGCCGGCAAGCGCCGTGGCGCAGGACTTCTGCGCAAGCAGCCATTGCGTCGCGCGCTCGAGGCCATCGACCGCTTCGGCCAGGCGCGTGGCGGTCTCGCCAAAAGCAGGCACGTTGCTTGCATTCACTGATTTCACCGTACCGCGCAGCTCGTTGATAAAGGCGCGTATCGCGCTGCCGCCGTCGAGCGGCAATTTGCGCGTCACGAGATCGATCGCTTGGATGCCGTTGGTCCCCTCGTAAATCGCCGCGATGCGGGCGTCGCGATAATGTTGAGCGGCGCCGGTTTCCTCGATGTAGCCCATGCCGCCGTGCACCTGGATACCGAGGGAAGCGACCTCGATGCCGATATCAGTGGAGTAAGCCTTCGCCACCGGCGTGAGCAGGGAGGCGCGCTCGTGTCCAGCCTTGCGCGCGGCGTCCGTCTTTCCGCGATGTGTGCGGTCGATCGCGACGGCCGTGGCGTAGCAGATTGCGCGCGCCGCTCCCGTGAGTCCCCGCATGGTTAAAAGCATCCGCTGCACGTCCGGATAATGGATGATGGTGCCACCGGCACCCTGCTTGCGCTCGCGCGCATAGGCGACGGCCTGCTGTGTCGCCAGTTCGGCGATTGCCACGCCCTGCAGGCCAACGGCGAGGCGCGTGCGGTTCATCATCGTGAACATGCATGCCATGCCCTTGTGTTCATCGCCGACGAGGAAACCGACCGCGCCGCCCTTGTCGCCATAGACCATGGTGCAAGTGGGCGAGGCGTTGATGCCGAGCTTGTGCTCGACGGAATGGGCGCGCACGTCGTTGCGCTTGCCGTCGGGCAGCACCTTCGGCACCAGAAACAGCGAGACGCCCTTCGTGCCTGGCGGCGCATCGGGCAGCCGTGCCAGCACGAAATGGATGATGTTGTCGGTGAGGTCGTGTTCGCCGTAGGTGATGAAAATCTTCGAGCCGGTGAGACGATAGCTGCCGTCGGGAGCACGCTCGGCCTTGGTGCGCAGCGCGCCAACGTCGGAGCCGGCCTGCGGCTCAGTGAGCTGCATGGTGCCCATCCATTCGCCGCGGATCAGCTTGCCAAGATATTTCTTCTTCAGCTCTTCGCTGCCGCTCAGGGCGAGAGCGTCGATTGATGCCATGGTCAGCACCGGCCCGATGCCGAAGGCCATGGAGCCGGAGTTCCACATCTCGATGCAAGCGGCGTTGAGCGCGTGTGGCAGTTCCTGTCCGCCATACTCGGCAGGTGCCGCGACGCCGTTCCAGCCGGCGGCGGCCCAGGCCTTGTAGGCCTCCTTCCAGCCTGGCGGTGTGGTGACAGTGCCGTCCTTGAATGGAGTGCCGAATTTGTCGCCGGTGCGGTTGAGCGGTGCGATCACGTCGCCGGCGAAGCGGCCGGCTTCCTCCAAGACGAAATCGACCGTTTGCTCATCAAGATCGCCGTAAAGCCCCTCCGCCATTGCGGCTTCCATGCCGGCGGCGTGTTTGAGCGTGAAAGCAATGTCCGCAACAGGGGCGCGGTAGGTCATGGTTTATCCTAGCCGGGGCTCCCTGCGGCCTGCAAATGGCGGCTTCGAAAGGAGCGGAAGTTGCGAGACGGGGCAGCCGCCGCTATGGTCCGCACCGCGCTGGCCGTTGCGCCTCGCGAACTTTTCCCAAGCGTTTTGGGGCGTAGCCAAGTGGTAAGGCAGCGGATTTTGATTCCGCCATACGGAGGTTCGAATCCTCCCGCCCCAGCCAGCCAGTCCTGTCTCTTGCGCTGATTGCCGGTGAGTGCCGAAGATGCCCGGCATTCCGCGCCATTTGCCACGGACTGCGCTGTCTCTGTGTCTCGAAACCGGTCACGAATTGGTCGTTCCCGCCGCCTGTCTCAGCGGGCAATTTTTGGCGTCTCGTTTTTGACAGAGCGGCCTTTAGGTTTCAGCGCAGGCCGAACGCGGCGCGCTGATCGGACCAGTCGAGCGGTATGCCTTGCAGCAACAGTTTGACGGTCAGGGTGCGAGGCTGACGCCCCTCGACGATCGCCTCCACGATGTCGGGGGCGAGATATGTGAAACGCAGGAGCCGGCGCACATGAGGCTCACTGAGGCCATGGCGTCGCGCAATCTCGGCGGTATCGATGATTTCGCCCTGCCGCAGCATGCACATCCACGAGCGAGCGCGCGCGAGCGCCAGGAGGAGTTCATGATCGATCCGACGCGGCCTCGCCCCGGAATCAGGAGCGAAGATCTCCTTGCGCGCACGGGGACGAGGAGGGGCAAGCGCAAGCTTAACGGACTTTACGCTCTGGGTATCGCCGTTGATCGATTCGCCGGCCTGATTGAGGTCCTTGCCTTTGAGCGTGAGTTCAATCCAGTCGTGGTGGACGACGACCCGATCAACTAGGGTCCGGACCAGTTCGCGGATGTCGATGCTCCACGCACCGCTAGCCATGTCGGTGATCTGATCGACTCGGTTTTGTTGTCGGCACAACTCCTCAACAACAAGCCGCTCGACATCATCGGCACTAATGCGGGGTCGCGAACCTACCTCGCCGCCGCGCAGGCACGCCTGGCTGATGTAATAGCGGTAGCGGTTTTTCCGCCGCATCGTGTAGGTCGGAGACATCCGGTTACTGCGGTCATCGAAGATCAGACCTTGCAGAAGCGCGCCGCCTTCGACCCTGGCCTGCCGACGCCTCGTGAGGTTGTCCGAGAGCCTGACCCGAACGGCATTCCAGAGCTCCTCGCTCACGATCGGCTCGTGTTCGCCTGGATAGGCAATGCCCTTGTGGACTACCTCGCCACGGTAAATCCGGTTCCGCAGCAGATGATAAAGCGCACCCCGCTCGAAGGAGCGGCCGCCGAGCACGCAGCCGGATGTCAGGATGCGTTGTTTACTGCGGATTCCCTTTTGATCAAGGTCAACCCTGAGTCTGGAAACACAGCCGAGCACGAGATAGCGCTCGAAGATGAATTTGACCGTCTCCGCCTCTTCCTTGTTCATGATAAGCTTGCGGTCGTGGACGTCATAACCGAGCGGGATGGTTCCGCCCATCCACATGCCCTTGCGGCGGGAGGCTGCGAATTTGTCGCGGATGCGCTCGCCGGCGATCTCACGCTCGAATTGGGCAAACGAGAGCAGCACGTTGAGAGTAAGCCGACCCATCGACGTCGTCGTATTGAATTGCTGGGTAACCGATACGAAAGACACGCCGTGGGCTTCAAACAGCTCGACCAGTTTGGCGAAGTCGGCGAGTGAGCGGGTCAGGCGATCGACCTTGTAGACGACCACCACGTCGATCTTGCGCCCGCGGATGTCCGTCAGCAGCGCCTGCAGAGCAGGGCGCTCCAATGTCCCGCCGGAGAGACCTCCGTCGTCATAATGCGTCTTGATGAGCCTCCAACCCTCGTGCGCCTGACTCTTGACGTAGGCCTCAGCCGCCTCCCGTTGCGCATCAAGCGAATTGAAGTCCTGTTCGAGTCCATGCTCGGAGGATTTGCGGGTATAGACGGCACAACGAAGGATCTTTCGCTCGTTAGCTGTCACGACGAGTCTCCGGCATCTTTCCATTCATCTCGCGCATGCCAAAAAAGCGCGGTCCATTCCAATTCGTACCGGTGATCGCACGCGCGATGCTGGAGAGACTGCGATAAGTGCGGCCGTTCCACAAAAAGCCATCATCCGCGACAGTGACGTGGTGAGTGGCGCCCTGCCATTCGCGCGCCAGAATAGTCCCGCGGCGCGGAAGCGCAGTGGTCAGAGCCGTAGGCATCTCGGTTCGATCGCCTCGGAGCACCTGGTCAAGCAGACGGTCTAGCTCCCTCGCGAACGGTTTGGAGAAGCCACCCTGATGGCGCTCTTGCCTTGTGTAGGAAATGCCGAGCGCGAGAACGTCACGACCAAGCGTAACTGGCGCTTGCTCGCCAAGCTCTTTTGCCCACAGAGCCCGCAGTTCGTCACGGGACAGTCGATCAAGGTCATGGGTATCGACCTCCAAGTCACGGCCGCGATCGTCCATGCCTTCTTGGTCACATGGCCGCCGCTGAGATAGCGCAAGCCCTGCGCCAATACGTCGAGGCCGAACAGCCGAATGGCGTCGGTTTCGGCCTCGGTCGCCTGGATGTCCATTTACGCCCCGCGTCATGGCCTAGGCGGCTCGAATGATGCGGTAAATGCGCTCGCCGTCGATCTTCTCGGATTGGAGTGCGAGACCGAGTTTCTTGCGCACGACGCCTGCGAAGAAACCGCGCACCGAGTGCTGCTGCCAGCCGGTCGCCTTCATGATAGCGGCGACTGTGGCCCCTTTCGGTTGGCTCAGTAGCGCGAGGACGGTTGCCTGTTTGGAATTCGAACCCGATGTTGCGGCATGTCTCGCTTGCTGACTGCCGATAGCTCCGTGCTTGCCGGCCGAGCGAGCTTTGGGTTTCTTGAGGTTCTTAGTCTTGTTGCTTGCCATGTCGGGATCCTTTCTCCGTTGGTCGACGACATCTGTGCCGTCACCACCGAAGCCCCGCAGTAGGCCTATAGCCGGCGGGGCAGGATCCCGGGCAATCAGAACCCGAGCGTCATCAGCACTGACGCTCTGGTCGCGGCCGAAGTCCAGTCCTTTCTGCGATAATCTTGTTGCTTGTTTTCGCCCCGCGGCGATTATGGAATGATCTACGCCGCCCGAAGCGAGCGCGCGCCGAGATCCGCTGACTCTTAATCAGCGGGTCCCAGGTTCGAGCCCTGGTGCGCCCACCATTACCAGCATCGGGGTCACCGAGAGGTCGGGTTGGCCGGACGATGCATTGAAGGAAAATAACCGGAGCCCTGCATGGTGCTTCCCACCACTGGAAAAACGATTTGAGTTCCCCCTCGGCTGTCTAAAATCGTTTGCGCCAATTCAAGACTCCAATGAGATCCCGCTCCTCGAGCGTGGCACCAACGAGGATGTACGCAGTCGTGACCACCGCGAACAGAAGATGGCCCACGGTCATGGTTGGTGTCGCCCAGAATGCAATGATGAAACCGAGATAAAGCGGGTGCCGCACGAATTTGTAGAATAGCGGTGCGCGAAAGCGAAGCGCCGCCATAGGTTGTCCAACAAGGTTATTTGCCACCTGTTGCAGCCCAAACAGCTCGAAATGGTTGATCAAGAACGTGCTGGTCAAGGCAACGGTCCAGCCGACGAATGACAGGATCGTCACCGACATTGTGAGCCTGGGATTCGCCATGTGCCACACGATGGTCGGCATCGGGCGCCACTGCCATAGCAACAACGCTACGGCTAAGCTGGCCAACAGCACATACGTCGCCCGCTCAACTGAAGCAGGGATAAATTGGGTCCCGTTTGGTCAAAAAATTGAAACCGCAGGAAAGACGGGGATTTGCGAAGCGCTGATCTCTTCGCAATGTCGCGTTGGCTTGATTCAGATCATGGCGCTCAGCGGAAAAACTGGAAGAAAGGCCCGTCAGTTATTTTACGGCGGCGACGCTTATGAGTTGTTCGGCAATCGGACCAGGCGTCCAATCCTCACCGGGCAAAAGAGTAACTTTTACACCGCTGATGAGCCCGAGTTGTAGGGTCGGATCGAAATAACGCATACTCCGTTCGTTAAGATCAATTACGCGACCAGGTTTAAGCGGTCCGATATCATTGATCTTGACAATGGCTTTCCTTTCGTCGCTCTCAACAAGCGCGTAGGTGGGGTGGTAGTTTTTGCCGTAGCGGACGCCCCCGAACTGCTCACGTAAGTCGATCTGGATCGCCGCAGTCCACGCGGCTGGGTCATATAACTCGCCGGAGGCGGTTTGCACGTCATCCGATTTATGTTTGGTGCGGTATGGGTTATACATCGAAGCCGTGCCAACAATCGTAGCACGCATCGGTGCGGCATGATCCGGGAATCGAATCGGCGTTGCGCCGGGCAGACTGTCCGGCATCGGGCGAAGCAGCGCGCTCTCCAACCGCTCTCGCTCCTGCGCACGCTGGCCCATATAAGGATAAAAAGAGCTGCCAGCAGTCACCGTCAGGACCGCGATCGTGCTGAACGTGAGCGATATCGCTATGGCGCGCGCACGCCACCCCATCATTGCCGCGCCGCCGCCGAGCAGCGCCGAGCCCAGCGTGAAAAGCTGCGAGATGCGCGTAAAGGAGCCGACGACAAGCTCGGGGGATGGAATGGAAAGACCGAAGCTCCGCCGAAAGCCCCGAGTAACGGCGGAGAGAATCTTAACCAGCAGCCCACAAACTTGGTTAACAGCACGACTGACGAAAACCATAATGCGCACTACCTCGCATTGTGGCTCTGTCTACTCCGTACGAACTGCCTCCCAGCAGCGGGGCTGTCCCGTCGACATTTAATGATTTTTAACTTTCGCCCCGCTCGCTAATAACCATACCGGCACGATCGATGGAAAAAAAATTAATGATTTCTAATCAAGTATTACGATTTATGGTTAACTGTGGGCGCCTTTCGCCAGATCAGCCCAGCTGTGTGTACCGAAAACCTTATCCGCATTGTTTGACTGAGAGAATCGCCTAACGTCATCTCACAATGTTGGTGCTGTTCTGCCTCGTTTCCACTTTGATCTTGCCATTCAAGTCGAAGAGCCGGCTTGAGGCGGAAAACGTCGCGCTTCGACATCAGGTGATGGTGTTGCGGCGTCAGGTTGGGGGCCGGGTTCATCTCACGAACCTCGATCGGCTATTCCTGGTCCAGCTTTACCATTGGTTTCCGTCGATCCGGCGAGTGCTCGCCATCGTTCGGCCAGAGACTGTCGTTCGTTGGCATCGGGCCG
>Ga0207858_1000153_pt1 | contig 8770 bp, 9 predicted proteins | sample LuqExpMetageno23_FD_187781 | JGI IMG/M metagenome (GOLD analysis project Ga0207858, IMG submission 187781) | Tropical forest soil microbial communities from Luquillo Experimental Forest, Puerto Rico - Sample 23 (SPAdes) | ecosystem: Environmental > Terrestrial > Soil > Tropical forest ... | reverse complement strand
CGTGGTACGCTTGGGCATCGCGGCCGGCGATGACCAAGCGGGTCGTGGGCTTGATCGGGAAGTTCGGCTTCTTCGCCATAGCCTTTCGCGCGCCCAAGCCGGATGTGGAACCTAGCCGCCGACTGCATATCGGCTGCAGCAATGGCAAGCGTCAACCCCTTGACCTGTCGGTTCGGTCGTTCTGTGATGCCGATAGCTTGGGGTCAATGGGGCTTCGACATGAGACGCTTTGGCACGATACTTGCGCTTGCAGTTATCTTGGCCGCGCAGAGCGCGTCGGCGCAAACGCTACAGACGGTGAAGGATAGGGGCATTGTCAATTGCGGCGCCAACGGCACGTTGGCTGGTTTCGGGCTTCCCGACGCGCAAGGCAATTGGACCGGCCTCGACGTTGACGTGTGCCGCGCGGTCGCCGCAGCCATCTTCAACGATGCAAGCAAAGTGAAATTCGTGCCACTGTCGGCGAAGGATCGATTGACCGCTTTACAGTCCGGTGAAGTCGATGTACTCGTCCGCAACACCACCTGGACGTTGTCGCGTGATACATCGCTCGGCTTGAATTTTACCGGCGTCGATTATTACGACGGCCAGGGCTTCATGGTGCGCAAGGCGCTGAAAGTGAACTCGGCGCTTGAGCTCAACGGCGCCTCGGTCTGCGTGCAACAGGGCACCACTACCGAGCTCAATCTGGCCGATTTTTTCCGCGCGCACAACATGCAGCTCAAGAGCGTGACCTTTGCGACCGCGAACGAAGCGGTAAAGGCCTATGACGCCGGCCGCTGCGACGCCTACACCACTGATGCCTCCGGCCTATACGCCGAGCGCCTACGGCTGTCCAATCCGAACGACCACATCGTGCTGCCCGAAATCATCTCCAAGGAACCGCTTGGCCCGGCGGTCCGTCATGGCGACGACCAGTGGTTCGACATCGTCAAGTGGGTGCTGTTCGCGATGCTCAACGCCGAGGAGCTCAACCTCACGCAAAACAACGTCGATGAAATGGTGAAGTCGAGCAACCCGGAGATCAGGCGCTTCGTCGGCACCGAAGGTAATTACGGCGAGCAGCTCGGTCTGACCAAGGACTGGGCGGTGCGCATCATCAAGCTGGTGGGCAACTACGGTGAATCTTTTGAGCGCAATGTGGGGCAGGGCTCGCCGCTGAAGATCGACCGCGGTCTGAACAAGTTGTGGAGCAAGGGCGGTATCCAGTACGCGCCGCCGATCCGTTGATCGCGCGTTCAGGCCGGCACACCACCGGCGGCGGCGTGTGGCCGACGAGGGGCAAATGTCGATTGACGCTGCGAGCCGGTCGGAGCCCGCGCCGGTTGCCTTCTACAACAATCCGAAGGTCCGTAGCGCCACCTATCAGATCGCTCTCAGTGCGCTTGTCGGTTTTCTGGTCTTCGAGGCTGCCAGCAATGCGGTCCACCACCTCGAGCGCGCACATATCGCGTCCGGATTTGGTTTTTGGAACAACGCGGCCGGCTTCGATATTAGCCAGGCGCTGATCGAATATAACTCGCAAGTCTCGACATACGGCCGCGCCTTCTGGGTCGGGCTACTCAACACGTTGGTGGTCGCCGGTCTCGGCATCGTGTTTGCCACGGTCCTCGGTTTCATCATCGGCATCGCGCGGCTGTCAACCAATTGGCTGGTCGCGCATACAGCGGGCGCGTACGTCGAGACTATCCGCAATATTCCGCTGCTTCTGCAATTGCTGTTCTGGTACAACGCCGTACTCAAGGCGCTGCCGGATACGCGCGACAGCTACGCGTTCGGTGGGGCCTTCCTCAACAACCGCGGGCTGGTGCTCCCGAACCCGATCGGGGAAACGGGCGAGGGCGCCTTCGTCCTGACGGCTATCAGCTGCATTCTGGCGGCCTGGCTGTTTCGTGTTTGGGCCAAGCGTCGGCAGGCGCGCACCGGCGAGCAGGCGCCAGTCTTCGCGGTCGGCGCGGCGCTAATAATCCTGCCGGCAGTATTGTTCGTGCTGCTGCAAGGCCTGCCGTTCAGCTTCGACATGCCACAGCGTGGCCGGTTCAACATCACCGGCGGCCTCGAGGTGCTACCCGAATTCGCCGCGCTGCTGTTCGGCTTGTCGATCTACACCGCCGCCTTCATCGCCGAAGTGGTGCGCGCCGGCATCTTGGCGGTATCGCGCGGACAGACCGAGGCGGCCTATGCGCTCGGCTTGCGGCCGCGCGCAACGCTGCGGCTGATCGTGCTGCCGCAGGCGATGCGCGTAATCATTCCGCCGCTCACTAGCCAGTACCTCAACCTGACCAAGAACTCCTCGCTGGCAGTTGCCATCGGCTATCCCGATCTGGTGCAGGTGTTCACGGGCACGGTGCTCAATCAGACCGGGCAGGCGGTCGAGGTCGTCGCCATTACCATGGCGGTCTATCTCACCATTAGTCTCGCGACGTCGCTGTTGATGAACATCTACAACAGCCAGATCGCTCTGGTGGAAAAGTGAGGCCGCGCGCATGACCACGATGGAAGGCGACGACCGTGGCATCACCGATATCAAGTTCGTCCGCGCCACCGCCATCGAGGCGCGGCCGGCACCGGTGCCGATGTCCGGCGCGCGGGGCTGGATGCGCGCCAATCTACTCTCGACGCCGCTTAACATCGTGCTGACGATTTTGATCGTCCTGTTGCTTGCCTGGGTGGCCGACGAGCTCGCCAAATTTCTGATCTTCAACGCGGTGTGGAGCGGTACTGATCGGAACGCCTGCCTTGAATCCATCCAGCACCGCGAGATCGGCGCCTGTTGGCCGTTCGTTTGGGAGCGCTGGTCTTATTTCGTCTACGGCTCTTATCCGATCCCGCAACGCTGGCGGGTCGATCTGTTTTTCGTCATGCTGACGGTCGGCGTCGTGTGGTTGCTCTGGCTTGAAGCGCCGCGCCGCGACCTCGGCCTTATCTATTCGTTCATTGTGCTGCCGGTAGCTTCCTACATTCTGCTGCATGGCTTCGAGCTCATCGGAATGCCGATGGTCGACACCGTGCTGTGGGGCGGTGTGTTGGTCACTGTCGTAGTGGCGTCGGTCGGCATCGTGCTGTCATTGCCGCTCGGCATTCTGCTCGCGCTCGGGCGCCGGTCTCGCATGCCGACGGTTAAGCTGTTCTCGGTGATGTTCATCGAGTTCGTACGCGGCGTGCCCCTCATCACCGTGCTATTTATGGCGAGCGTGATGCTGCCGCTGTTTGTGCCGGAGGCGCTCGAACCTGACAAATTGCTGCGTGCGCTGATCGGTATCGCGCTGTTCGCCTCGGCCTATATGGCAGAAGTGGTGCGGGCCGGCCTGCAGGCGATTCCCAAGGGCCAATTCGAAGGCGCCATGGCGGTGGGTCTGGGCTATTGGCAAATGATGCGACTGATCATCCTGCCGCAGGCACTGAAGATCACCATCCCCAATATCGTCAACACCTATATCGGGCTGTTCAAGGATACGACGCTGGTCTTCATCGTGGGAATTTTCGATTTCCTACGCACAGTCGAGGTCGCGCGCATCGATCCAAAATGGGCGACGCCGGTGACCAGCACCACCGGCTATGCGGTCGCCGCCGTTTTCTATTTGGTCTTCTGCTACGGCATGTCCCGTTATGCCCGGGCAATGGAAGCTCGGCTCGCCAAGGGCGACAGTCGATGAACACCGACGGCAACAACACCCACCGAATCAAGCCGCCGCAGCTTTCCCACGACGTGGCGGTGGAGCTCATCGGCGTCAACAAATGGTTCGGCGAGTTTCATGTGCTGCGCGACATCAATCTGAAGGTGATGGGCTGCGAGCGCATCGTCATTTGCGGGCCGTCGGGCTCCGGCAAGTCGACCATGATCCGTTGCATCAACCGGCTGGAGGAGCACCAGCAGGGCCGCATCATCGTCGACGGCATCGAGCTCACCAGCGATCTCAAGAAGATCGACGAGGTGCGCCGCGATGTCGGCATGGTGTTTCAGCATTTCAATCTATTTCCACATCTGACTGTGTTGGACAATTGCACGCTGGCGCCGATCTGGGTGCGCAAAATGCCGAAGCAGGAGGCGGAAGACATCGCACTGCACTACCTCAACCGCGTCAAGATCCCGGAGCAGGCGAACAAATATCCGGGCCAGCTGTCCGGCGGCCAACAGCAAAGAGTGGCGATCGCGCGTGCGCTCTGCATGAACCCGAAAATCATGCTGTTCGACGAGCCGACCTCCGCACTCGACCCGGAAATGGTCAAGGAGGTGCTCGACACCATTGTGGCGCTGGCCCAGGACGGTATGACCATGCTGGTGGTAACTCACGAGATGGGCTTTGCCCGCGAGGTCGCGAGCCGCGTAGTGTTCATGGACATGGGGCAGATTGTCGAGGTCAACGTGCCGCACGAATTCTTCGCCCAGCCCCAGCACGAGCGGACCAAACTGTTCCTGGGCCAGATCTTGCGCTAGTGCACAAGCGGGCCTTGCGCTCGCTTCCAGGCATCGATGCCGCCTTCGACGTGGATAGTGGCGATCAGCCCGGCATCCTGCGCAGCCTGCACCGCCATTGCCGAACGTTCGCCATAGGCGCAATAAAAGATGATGCGTTTGTCGGTGGCGCGCGCGAGCTCGCGCAACATGCCGCCGGCGCGGATATTTTCGGACAGGTCTGGGTAGGGCGCGTGCAAAGAGCCGGGGATGATGCCGTGCTTGAGCCTCTCGCTTGTCTCGCGCAGATCGATGAAGGCGATATCAGGCCGCCCCACGAGTGCGATCGCCTGCGTTGCGCTGAGCGCCCAGCCGCGCTTTGCGACCTCCTGCTGCGCCAGGCCGATCTTCATGTTGGAGGGCACCGCGACATCCATCATTTTCGGATTGGGCAGCTTCAAGTTGGCCATCAAAGCGATATAGTCGTCGACCGACTTCACCTGCAGGCGCGGATTGTAGCGCTTCTCCTCGCCGATTGTAGAGACGGTGTCGCCCTTGTAGTCGTGCGCCGGGAAAACCATCGTTTCATCCGGCAGCCGCAACAGCTTGCCGAAAATTGATTCATATTGAGCGCGCGCATCGCCGTTCTGGAAATCGGTGCGGCCGGTGCCGCGGATCAACAGGGTGTCGCCCGTGAACACGCGGTCGTGCATCACGAAGCTGTAGGAATCATCGGTATGGCCCGGCGTGTAGAGAACGTCGAGGCTCAGGCCCTCGACGGTGAGCTTGTCGCCCTCCGACAGCCGCATCGAGACGACGTCGGCCTTGGTGTTCTCGCCCATCACGGTGATGCAGTGGGTGCGGTCGCGCAGCGCGCCGAGGCCGGTGATGTGGTCGGCGTGCAGGTGCGTGTCGACCGCCTTCACCAGCCGCAAGTCTAGTTCGCGGATCAATTGCAGATAGCGGTCCACCTTCTCCAGCACCGGATCGATGATCAGCGCCTCGCCGCCGGCGCGGCTGGCGAGCAGATAGCTGTAGGTACCGGACACACTGTCGAATAGTTGGCGGAAGATCATGGCGCGCCCCCATGCGAGCTTGGGCTCGCATGCAATGAATTATGAGCCGCCGATGGCGGCAATAATGCGGCCTAGCTTTTTTCCACCGGCAGGTCCGGTCTGCCACCCCATTCTGCCCACGAACCGTCGTAGATGCGAGGCAGCGGCTTGCCCAACGCCTCCAGGCCGAGCGCCAGCACGCAGGCGGTGACGCCGGAACCGCAACTCGTAATTATGGGCTTGCCGAGATCGACGCCGCGTTTGGCGAACGCTTGCGCGATTTTTTCGCGTGAAGCGAGTCGGCCGTCTTCAACGATATCGGTAAAGGGCACATTGAGAGCACCCGGCATATGGCCGGGCCGCAATCCCGGCCGCGGATCGAGCTCGGTACCGGCAAAGCGCCCGACCGAGCGTGCGTCCACCACCTGGGCGCTGCCGTCGTTGAGAGCCACCTGCACGTCGCTGATCATCGCCACCGCCCCGGTATCCAAGGTTGCATTGAACTTGCGCGGCGTGCGCTTGGGCGCGCCAGCTTCCGTCGGCCGGCCTTCGTTCTTCCAGGCCGGAAAGCCGCCGTCGAGGATGAAGACGTTCTTGACGCCGAAGATGCGGAACGTCCACCACACGCGTGGTGCCGAATAGAGTCCGGTGGCGTCGTAGATCACTAGGGTGTCGGTCTCGCTGATGCCAAGGCGGCCAACCGCGTCGGCGAATTGCTTCGGCCCGGGTAGCATATGTGGCAGGTCGCAGAACTCGTCGGCGATCGCGTCGATATCGAAAAAAACCGCGCCTGGAATATGGGCGACGAGATAATCATCCTTTGCGTTGCGCTTTTGGTTCGGCAGATAATAGGAGGCGTCGACGACGACTAGGTTCGGATTGCCGAACTCGTCGGCGAGCCATTCGGTCGACTTCAGCCATTTGCTTCCGGATTTCGGCTCGCTCATCAGAGTTTGCTCCCTACATCAACGCAATACGCACGCGTCGGTTCAGCTTGCCTTTCTTTTCGATCTGCGTGACGCGCACCTTGCCAATCTCCTTGGTCGCGCGCACATGAGTGCCGCCGCACGGCTGCAAATCGAAGCCGGCAATCTCGATCAGCCGCACGCGGCCTGTGCCCATCGGTGGCTTGACCGACATGGTCTTGACCAGGCCGGGATTGGCGGCGAGGTCCTCGTCGCTGATCCAACGGCTTGTGACCGCGGCGTCGCTTCCGATTATCTCGTTCACTTTCGCCGTGATCGCATCCTTGTCGAGGCCGGCCTCCGGAATGTCGAAGTCAAGCCGGCTCTCGCTCTCGCCGACCGCGCCGCCGGTCACCGCGTAAGGCAGCACCGCGGACAACAAATGCAGCGCAGTATGCATGCGCATGCGAGCATAGCGCTTATTCCAGTCAATCGTTGCCGTCACCCTATCGCCGACGGCGAGGGCAGGCGAGCCGGCCGCAGGGACGTGCGCGATCTCGGACTTTGCCGCGTCGATATAGATCGCTGTATCGATCGCGAGGCGGCAGCCGTCCGACGTCGTTAGCGTGCCGCTGTCGCCAGGCTGGCCGCTGGAGTTCGCATAGAACACGGTGCGGTCGAGCACGATGCCACCCTGCTCAGTAACCGACAGGACGCGCGCCTCGCAACTCTTCAGATAGGCGTCCGCGCGGAAAAGGCAGTCGGTCGGCATCAGATTCTCTCGAACGGGATCGGGATGCCCGATTTCCGCTCCAGCCATTCCGGTACCGGCAGATTCTTCGAGCGCAAGAAGGCTGGATTGAACAGCTTCGACTGGTAGCGCGTTCCGGAATCCGCGAGCACCGTCACAATGGTGTGACCGGGTCCGAGCTCCTTCGCAAATCGGATCGCGCCGGCGATGTTGATGCCAGACGAGCCACCGAGGCAGAGGCCTTCGTGCTCGAGCAGGTCAAACAGGATTGGCACGGCCTCCTCGTCCGGTATGAGATAAGACTTGTCTACCTTGATGTCGGCGACGATCGGCGTTTTGCGCCCGAGTCCGATGCCTTCAGTGATCGACCCGCCTTCGGTCGCTTTCACCTCGCCGTGCGCAAAAAGATTGTACATGCTGGCGCCGCGCGGGTCTGCGAGCCCAATCATGATGTCCTTTTTCTTTTCACGCAGAAAAGTCGACACCCCGGCGATAGTGCCACCGGTGCCAATGGCGCAGATGAAGGCGTCGATCGTGCCTTCGGTCTGCTGCCAAATTTCGGGACCGGTGCCGACGTAATGCGCCTTGCGGTTATCGAGATTGTTCCACTGATCGGCGAAGATGGCCCCGTTCTTCTCGCTCTTCTTGAGTTGTTCGGCCAACCGTCTGCCGACATGTTGGTAGTTGTTCGGATTGCTGAACGGGACAGCGGGAACTTCGATGAGCTCAGCGCCGCACAGGCGCAACAGGTCCTTCTTTTCCTGGCTCTGTGTTTGCGGGATGACGATGAGCGTGCGATAGTCGCGTGCGTCAGCCACAATCGCAAGACCGATGCCGGTATTTCCGGCGGTCGCTTCCACCACCAGGCCGCCGGGGTGCAACTCGCCGCGCTTCTCCGCCTCTAGGATCATCTGCAGGCCGGCGCGGTCCTTCACCGAGCCGCCCGGATTCATGAACTCCGCCTTGCCGAGAATGGTGCAGCCGGTGGTTTCACTGGCGCGTCTGAGCTTGATCAACGGTGTGTGGCCGATGGCGTCAACAATGCCGTCGCAGATCTGCATGCCGGTTCCGGGTAACCGTTGGATAACTAAAGCCTAGTGGACCCCTTTAGGAGCCGCAAGGCCGCGGGACGGGGCGGCGTAGCGCTGCTGTTGTAATTTGGCTCACTCAACTCAAATGCCCGCGGCGACAGCAAGGCTTACGAACTCATATCAGCGCAAGACCCATCCGGTTCCTTGAAATTCACCACTTTTTACCCCGGCCGAACTTATCCGTTGAAGCCGGAGATAAGGCGGCAAAAACAAGCCCAAGGCGCACAGACAAGGGCGACATCAATTGATGTCCCTCGACGTCAATACCCTAGAGTTCGGCATATCGATCATCCGGGCGCAATATGCGCTGGAGCGCCTGAGCGGCTTCGAGCGCCGCCCGATCGAGCAGGAGGCCGCCATGCCGATCAAGCGCGAGGCGATGCGCACCGAATACCAGATGAAGCAATACAAGATGATCTTAAACAAGATGGTACCATGCGGTCGTAGGTGGCGGTTGCGCGCGTCGTCGAGTTGCAAGAGCAAGCCGGCGTCAAACAATCGCCGGCGACCTTCAAAGACCTTCGACGCTGGCTGTCGCAACAGACCGATATCGTGAACCACGCCATCGAAGA
>Ga0207858_1000142_pt1 | contig 9086 bp, 10 predicted proteins | sample LuqExpMetageno23_FD_187781 | JGI IMG/M metagenome (GOLD analysis project Ga0207858, IMG submission 187781) | Tropical forest soil microbial communities from Luquillo Experimental Forest, Puerto Rico - Sample 23 (SPAdes) | ecosystem: Environmental > Terrestrial > Soil > Tropical forest ... | reverse complement strand
CCGCCGAGCTTGCGGAGACGGTCGACAGGTTGGTCGGCTTCGCCGAGACCACCGATGCGGTGTCTAGCGATCTGATCGATCTAGTGCACCAAGCCTATCTCGCTGATCTGAAAGTGCGTGACTTCCTGCTGCGGGAGAACCCTGCAGCCGCACGCGCAATTACTGAACGGCTTTTGCAGGCGCGCCGCCGAGGATTCTGGCATCCGCGCCGTAACGATGTCGACGCCGACCTCGCTGCTCTTCACGCCGAGATAGTGTCATGATTGCGCACCTCATTCGCGGCGCCTGTCCCGGCTTGTCCAAGTCAATGCAGACCGGCGACGGGCTTTTGGTCCGGCTGCAGCCCAAAGACACGATCTCCGTCGACGCCTTCATCGCGCTATGCACGCTGGCACGCCGGCACGGCAATGGAATCATGGAAGTGACCGCGCGCGGTAACGTGCAGCTGCGCGGTTTATCGCCGCAGTCGACGCCCGAGTTGGTCGCCGCGGTGACAGAGCTCGACGTCGCTGAGACCTGCAGTGTGCCGGTGATCAGTGATCCTCTGCCGGACGACCCGTCCGCGTTGATCGAGTTAGGTCCTCTTGTCGCCACGCTCCGCGGAGCCATCGGCGCGATGCGATTAAAACTGGCGCCCAAGGTTTCGATCGTCATCGATGATGGTGGCCGCCTGCACCTTGATGCGATACCAGCCGATATACGGTTGCGCGCTCTCCCAACAGTGCAAGGATCACGTCTGCATGTCGCGCTCGGTGGTGATGCACGATCAGCAGCGTCTCTCGGCGTGATCGCGTTAAACGATGCCGTTGAAGTGGTTATCCGCCTTCTGAGCGTGATCGCGAAGTGCGGATCGACCGCGCGAGCAGCGAGCATTCTAGCTACTGATGGCATCGCTGCATTCCGTTCAGCTGCAGAACCTCGTATCGATCCTGTCCCAGGCCTGCCCCCGCGACCCTCCGTAGAGCCTATTGGTCAACACCGTTTGCGCGGCGATGCCATCGTGCTCGGCGTCGCGCCCGCCTTTGGGCAGGCCGATGCCGACACGCTAGAACAACTACTGCGCGTCGCCGGCAGTCATGGAGCAAGGACGGTACGGCCCGCCCCTGGACGCGCGCTGCTGCTGAGCACATTCGACGAAGATCGCATCGCGGGGGTGTTGGTAGCAGCCAAACAATTCAACTTCATCGTTAACGCCAATGATCCGCGCCGCCGGATTGCCGCCTGTCCCGGCAAGCCCGCTTGCTTGTCCGGATGGATCCCGGCCCGCGTAGTCGCCGCCACCGTCGCACGGGAGCTTTCGTCAAACTCGGGCGACATCGATATTCACATTTCCGGCTGCGCCAAGGGTTGCGCACACCCGGCGTCTGCCAGAGTGACAATCGTTGGCGGCGCGCGAGGATACGGCATTATCCGTGAAGGCTCGGCGCGGGCCAAGTCGCTGCGTCATATCGAACAGGAAAATCTCGTCGCGGAGATCACACGCGCACTCAAACTCAGTGAGCCTAGCCATGCGTGAAGCTTACCTGCGCGACGCAAATGCGATATACGAACGTTCCTTCGCCATCATCCGTGCCGAGGCCGATCTCTCGCGCTTCTCGGCAGACGAAGCGGATGTCGCTGTGCGAATGATTCATGCCTGCGGATTTGTCGAGGTTGCGCGCGAAATCGACTTCGGCAATGACCTCGTCGCGACAGCTCGCAGGGCGCTCGCACGCGGCGCGCCGATCCTTTGCGACACCGAAATGGTTAGGAACGGAATCACTCGAAAGCGTCTGCCTGCGCGAAGTGATGTCATCTGTATGCTACATGACCCGCGCGTGCCGGCGCTCGCCGATAAGCTTGGTATAACGCGTTCGGCGGCGGCACTTGAGCTTTGGATGGACATGTTGGCTGGCGCGGTTGTCGCGATCGGCAATGCGCCGACCGCCTTGTTTCGTCTGCTTGAGCTCATCGAAGCCGGCGCGCCTAGGCCCGGCGCTGTGCTGGGCATTCCGGTCGGGTTCGTTGGCGCTGCGGAATCCAAGGACGCGCTCGCGGCAAACCCTCAAGGTTTGCCATATTTGATCGTGCGCGGCCGCATGGGTGGAAGCGCAATGACAGCGGCCGCGGTCAATGCGCTGGCAAGGCCGGGACTATGAGTATGCCGGGGACACTCATTGGCGTCGGCGTCGGACCCGGCGACCCCGAGCTTATCACGCTCAAGGCCGTGCGTGTGTTGCAGGTCGCCGACGCCATTGCCTATTTCGCCAAAGCCGGCAATCAGAGCCACGCGCGCGACGTTGTTGCGGCGCATCTGCAATCGAGCGTCCGGGAATTGCCACTGCTCTATCCGATAACAACGGAAGTTGCCAAGGATACCGAGGAGTATAGGAAAGCCATCGAGGCCTTCTTTGAGCGCTCGACAGCAAATATTGCGAAGGAGCTCGATGCCGGACACATGGTTGCGGTCATTTGCGAGGGTGACCCGATGTTCTACAGCTCGTACATGCATATTCATGTGCGGCTGGCGGAGCGTTACAGAACCGAGGTGATTGCCGGCGTGACCGGCATGTCTGGATGCTGGTCGTCTGTGGGTGTGCCCATCGCACAGGGCGACGATGTCCTCACGGTGTTGCCGGCGACGCTGTCCGAAGCGGAGCTAGAACGCCGAGTCGCTGATGCCAATGCCGCGGTGGTGATGAAGATGGGACGGCATCTGCCGAAAGTGCGCCGTGCGCTCGAACGTGCTGGCCGACTCAGCCGCGCCATCTACATCGAGCGTGGCACAATGAACGGCGCCAAGGCGATGCCGCTTGCCGAAAAAAACGATGACGTGGCGCCCTATTTCTCTATCGTGCTGGTGCCGGGGTGGGAGGCGCGCTCGTGAGCGGACGTCTCGCAGTGGTTGGAATCGGTCCAGGCAACGCCGGTTATCTGACAGCGGACGCAGAAGCCGCGCTAGTTGCCGCCGACGCTCTCTATGGCTATGGCCCTTACTTGGCGCGTGTGCCGGAAAGGCCCGATCAGAAGCGGTACGCATCCGACAATCGCGATGAAGGCGCGCGCGCCAAAGCGGCTCTCGCATGCGCGGCCGAAGGGGCAAGTGTCGCGCTCGTCTCCGGCGGCGATCCTGGCGTGTTCGCGATGGCGGCGGTGGTGTGCGAGGAAATCGAAGCGGGTCCTGCCGCTTGGCGCAGTCTTGATGTTACCATAGTGCCTGGCGTCACCGCGATGCTCGCAGTTGCCGCCAAGGTCGGTGCCCCGCTCGGGCATGACTTCTGCGCTCTGTCGCTATCCGACAATCTGAAGCCCTGGGCAATGATTGAACGCCGGCTCGACGCGGCAGCCGCTAGCGGCTTCGTCATCGCCCTCTATAATCCGGTATCGCGCGCGCGCCCGATACAGCTCGGTATGGCGCTCGACCGACTGCGTCGGCAGCTACCGAGGTCGACGCCGGTGGTCTTCGGTCACGCCATCGGACGCGCCGATGAGCGCATAGCGGTGACTGCGCTAGGCGATGCCGATGCCGCCGAGGCCAACATGGCAACACTCATTATTGTCGGCTCGCCGGAAACGCGAGTGATCGATCGTCTGGACCGTGGGCCGCTTGTCTATACGCCACGAATGGCGTCGGGCAGGCAGCCATGATCGAGCCACGTGAACACTTCTTCTACAGTCTCGACAAAACTGACTGGCGGCAGTGGCGGCCGTCGCAGGATGATGACGCTGAGTCCAAGTGCGCGCGCCGCACCGATCTTGCCGTAGCTGGCGGCGCCGCCGCTGTTCTTGGCGACGACCGTGTCGATGGCATGCGTCGAGAGCAGCGTGCGCTCGTCGATTTCTCGAAACGGCCCTCGCGCCGTGACATAGTCGGCCTTTGGCAAGGCCAACGGCGGCCAAACAGGATCGACGCTTCGGATAAGATAATGATGCTGCGGCGCTGCCTCAAAGGGCACCAAATCCTTGCGGCCGAGCGCAAGGAAGACGCGCCGCGGCGTAGCGCCAAGTGCGCTTACCGCTTCGGGCATGGTCGCGACGTCGAGCCAACGATCTCCGGGCTCTGGCAGCCAAGGCGAGCGCCGCAGTGCGAGGAACCGCACACCGGTCGCCTGCGCGGCCTGCGCGGCATTCGCGGAAATGATTGTGGCATAGGGATGCGTCGCGTCGATCAGGACATCGATGCGCTCGGATTTGAGATAATCGGCAAGGCCGGCTGTACCGCCGAAACCGCCGGTGCGAATTGGGACCGCCTGAGGCGCCGGACTCGCTGTGCGCCCGGCGAGCGACAAGGTGACGGCGGCTCCCGCGCGGCACGCCAGCCGTTCGCCAAGTTGTCGTGCTTCCAACGTGCCGCCGAGAATGAGGATACGCATGTCGCTTGCTGATCCGCTAGCGTGTGAGAATGCCGCGCCACGGCGGTGGCTGTCCATCGTCGGCATCGGGGAGGACGGTGTCGAAGGCCTCACCCCGACCGCACGCGGTCTGATCGCCGATGCCGAGCTCGTGTTCGGTGGCAAACGCCACCTCGCCCTAGTGGGGCCGCTCATTCGCGGCACTGCGCGACCTTGGCCTACCCCGTTCGAGCACGCAGTCGATGCGGTGCTGGCGCAGCGCGGACGAGTTGTCTGTGTGCTCGCCTCTGGTGATCCCTTCCACCATGGCATCGGCGCGGTGCTCGTGCGTCACCTCGACGCGCACGAGATCGTGGCAATTCCGGCACCGTCGGCCTTCAGTCTCGCCGCTGCGCGACTCGGCTGGTCTCTGGCCGAAACGACACTCGTTTCACTGCATGCACGCTCGATCGAGCTCTTGCGACCGAATCTGCAGCCAAACGCGCAGGTGCTCGCTTTGACATCGGACGGCAATGGGCCGGCCGTGATCGCGCGGTTCCTCGCCGATTTGGGTTTCAGCAACTCGCGCTTGACCGTGCTGGAAGCGCTGGGCGGTCCGCGCGAACGTGTCCGAACGAGAAGCGCGAGAACGTTCGATCTCACTGACGTCGATCCGCTCAATACTGTTGCAATCGAGGTCAAAGCGGGCGCTAGCGCCCGCATTATCGCGCGAGCGCCCGGCCTACCCGACGCCTGGTTTGAGAGTGACGGCCAGATAACCAAGCGAGAAATCCGGGCGATAACAATATCATCGCTTTCACCGCGGCGCGGTGAGCTCTTGTGGGATATCGGCGCTGGCGCTGGCTCAGTTGGTATCGAATGGATGCTGGCCGATCCGTCCATGCGTGCGATCGCAATCGAAGCGCAACCAGATCGGGCAGCGCGCATCAGGCGCAATGCTGCGACATTTGGTGTTCCACATCTCGACGTGCGTGAGGGCGCAGCACCTGAAGCGCTGCGAGAGCTTACGGCGCCTGACGCGATCTTCATCGGCGGCGGCGCCAGTGACCACGGCGTGATTGAGGTTGCCATCGCGGCGTTACAGTCGGGAGGCAGGCTCGTCGTCAATGCCGTCACGTTGCAGACCGAGGCACTGCTCATCGCCCGCCACAGGGCGCTTGGGGGCGAGCTCACGCGCATTGCCGTCGAGCGCGCGGGCCCGCTCGGAAACTCCACCGGTTGGCGTCCTGCCCTTCCATTGACGCAATGGGTCTGGGCAAAGCCATGATCATCGGAGGCATCGGATGTCGGCGCGGCGCGTCCGCGGCCGACGTCACTGCGGCGATCGAGATGGCCTTTGCGCGTACGAGCGCAGCCAAAGACCGGCTTCGGGCTATCGCCACGGCGGTGAGTAAAAAAGACGAGATCGGCATCGCGACGGCTGCGGCGATATTGGGGGTGCCGCTCGTTCTTTTAAGCCAAAGGGACTTGCAGGCTGCAAGCGAGCGCACGTTGACGCGTTCGGCGCGGGTTATGGAGCTCTTTCGCGTATCTTCGATCGCAGAAGCGGCCGCGCTCGCCGCCGGCGGCCCAACCGCCCGCCTTCTCGGCGCGCGAGTTACGGTCGGATCCGTGACCTGCGCTCTTACCGAAACGGACCCTGCTCCATGACCGTGCATTTTATCGGCGCCGGGCCCGGCGCCGCCGATCTGATCACTCTGCGAGGACGCGACCTGCTGGCGCGCTGCCCAATCTGCCTCTATGCCGGTTCAATTGTGTCGTCGGAGCTGCTGGCACATTGCCCGGCGAACGCGCGCATCATCAATACCGCGCCGATGACGCTCGATGACATCGAGGCGGAATATGTCGCGGCCCATGGACAGGGTAAGGACGTGGCACGATTACATTCAGGCGACCTATCGATCTACAGCGCGCTAGCGGAGCAGATCCGAAGACTTGATCGACGTGGCATTCCCTACACGCTGACGCCCGGCGTGCCGGCCTTCGCTGCGGCAGCAGCGGCGATCGGCTGCGAGCTCACCATTCCCGAAGTGACACAAAGCCTCGTCCTCACCCGCATGCCGGGTCGCGCGTCGCGCATGCCCGAGAGCGAAAGCCTCTCAACGTTCGCCGCAGCGAGGGCAACGCTCGCGATCCATCTCGCGATCCATATGATCGGCGCCATTGTCGAGGAGCTGATGCCGTTCTACGGCGCCGATTGTCCAGTCGCCGTCGTGGTGCGCGCGTCCTGGCCGGATCAGCGCATTGTGCGCGGCACGCTCGGCAACATTGCCGAGAAAATTGCAACTGACCCGATCGAGCGTACCGCACTGGTGCTGGTCGGGCACGCGCTCGGGGCTGATGAATTTCGCGACAGCGCGCTCTACGATCCGGAGTATCGCCGCCGGTTCCGTGGAGGCTCGTGGTGAGCAGATACGAATGGGGCATGGCCGACGAGCCGGCCGTCACGGTCGAACAGCGCGACCTCGACTGCAATATCGCAGCCTTCGACTACGCCCAACGCTGTCGCTTGGGCCGCGTGGGCGACGGTATTGCCGAGCGCAACACCTTCGGCCTGCGCCTCTACGAAAGCCTCAGCTGCGATGTTACTAGTGATAATTCGGGTGCACAGCGTCGTCGATCCGCCGGCCTTCTTCGCGAACGCAGCCAGTGCTCGGAAATCGAGCGAACCGCGCTGCGAATGCAGATCGAGCAGGCCTTGCGCGAGCTTGGTCATCTTTGCAACGCCGCCGGCGATGGTGACGTGCGGAACCGGATGTGTGCGCAGATATTTGAGCATGCCGCCGACGAAGTCGCCCATGTCGATCAGTGCCTGCTCCCCGAGCGGATGCAGCCGCATGACTCCCTGTTCCGAGGTCCGACCCGTTGCCCCAGCGACGTGCGTAAGTCCGAGAGCGCGAGCGACATCGATCCCTTGGTGGATACCGGCGATCCACGCGGAGCAGGAATACGGCACCACGACGCCCGTGGTGCCGAGGATCGACAGACCGCCGATGATGCCCAGGCGCGGATTGAGCGTGCGCGCCGCAAGCGCTTCGCCATCCGGAACTGCGATTTCGACTTCGATGTCGGCAGCATAGCCGGTCAACGCAGCCAGCTCCATTATGGCCTCGCGGATCATCCGGCGCGGAACCGGATTTATCGCGGGCTCGCCGACCCCCAGGGGCAGACCCGGCCGTGTGACCGTGCCGACGCCTTCGCCTGCTCGGAAAATAACACCACTGCCGGAGGCACCTTTACGTACGCTCGCAAGAATAAGTGCGCCATGGGTAACGTCGGGATCGTCGCCAGCATCCTTGACCACACCCGCGGTCGCGCCGTCGCGCCCTTTGTGGCTGACCGCGAGAGCGAAGGATGGCCGCTCGCCTCGCGGCAGTACGATGTCGACGGGATCGAGAAACGCGTCGGTGAACAGCGCCGCGCAGGCAGCCTTGGCCGCCGCCGTGGCACAGGCACCCGTGGTCCAGCCACGCCGAAGTGGACGCGCTCGCGAGGTCATGGCCTAACCTATAATCTGCCGGGTCGCGGCCGTCACGACAGGAGCCTGCGATGACGGCCTGGGACGCGCTGGCCGCACAGCGAGATGGCGTGCCGGTACTGCAGTGCGGCCATGTGTGGCTGGCCGGTGCCGGGCCCGGAAACCCTGGCTTGCTCACGCTCGACGCCCTCGCTGGACTGACCCAGGCCGATGTGATCGTCTTTGATGCGCTCGTCGACAGACGTGTGCTCGCGCTCGCGGGCCCGCGAGCTCATCTCGTGTTTGCCGGCAAGCGCGGCGGAAAGCCGTCGACGAGCCAGGGGGACATCACCCGGCATCTGATCGACCTAGCCCGTGCAGACGAGAGAGTGTTGCGGCTAAAGGGCGGCGACCCCTTCGTGTTCGGGCGCGGCGGCGAGGAAGCTACTGCGTTGGCGGCAGCTGGCGTGCCCTACCGCATCATTCCTGGCGTAACCGCCGGTCTGGCGGCGCTGGCAGCGGCGGCGATCCCAGCAACGCTGCGCGGCATTAACCGTGCGTTGATTTTGGCTGTAGGCCACGACAGCGAGGATGCCTTCGACTGGGCACCACTCATCCGCACCGGCCAGCCGATCGTGCTGTACATGGGCATGCGCAATCTCGAACACATCACGGGCGCTATGTTACGCAGCGGGCTTTCGCAGCAGACTCCTGCGGCTGTGATCGCCTCGGCGACGACGTCGGCGCAGCGTATGTTGATCTCAACCGTGGACCGCGTGGCGTTTGAGGCACGCGACAAAGGGTTCGAACCGCCAGCGATCGTCGTGATCGGAGAGATCGTGGCGGCGCGCGATCAGCTGCTCGGCGTTAGTGCACCCCCAAGCGGTCGCGCACTATGATAGGACGCGGCCTCCTCGTGGCGGCACCGACCTCAGGGTCGGGAAAGACCACCGTCATGCTCGCTATCCTGGGTGCGCTGAAGCGCCGAGGCATGCGTGTACGCACGGCTAAGGCTGGACCGGATTACATAGATCCCGGCTTTCACGCCGCCGCAAGCGGCACGCAGAGCATAAATCTCGACAGCTGGGCGATGCCGCCAACATTGCTGGATGCGCTGGTCGCGCAGGACCCGGCCGATGCTGACCTCCTCGTCATTGAGGGCGTCATGGGCCTATTCGACGGCATTCCAGGCAAGCGAGAGCGTACGGGCGCAACGGCTGATCTCGCAGCGCGCTATAGATTGCCGGTGCTGCTCGTGATCGACGTGTCGCGGCAGTCACAGTCGGCCGCAGCGATCG
>Ga0207858_1000132_pt1 | contig 9523 bp, 9 predicted proteins | sample LuqExpMetageno23_FD_187781 | JGI IMG/M metagenome (GOLD analysis project Ga0207858, IMG submission 187781) | Tropical forest soil microbial communities from Luquillo Experimental Forest, Puerto Rico - Sample 23 (SPAdes) | ecosystem: Environmental > Terrestrial > Soil > Tropical forest ... | reverse complement strand
ATTGCCAAGTATGATTGGCAAACCGTCTTTGTTACTACCAATGATAACTATTTTTGAATTAGGAGACTGCGCTAGCGCGAGTGTCGCCTCAATGCCACGCCAGCGCAAGTATGAGTCCGAGATGCCTTGGCTCACTGTCTGCTGGAACGCGCTTATCCCGTTCGCCTCGATTTGCTTGCGTTTTGACTCCTCGGCCTCACGTGCAACTCGAAAACGATATTCTTGTATCATGTAGTACTGTTCGGTTTGACGATTGATGGCTGCAACAATTTCGGGTGGCAACTCGATGCCAAGCACGAGCGTGTCAAGAATCTGGATGGAACCTTGTAAGTAGTCGGTGTAGTGTTTGGGATCAAGCTCTTCCATAGCCTCGGGCTGCACCAACTTGTTGAGATGAGCGCCCAGGCTTTTCTGTGAATTATCACGAATCTTTTCCTGGATTGCCTCACGCGAGGTGTAGACCTCTTGGGCTGAGTACTGCGAAATAACGCTGCGGGCCTGGCTACCAATTTCGGGGCTTACGATTAACTGCAAATAATCCGGACCGATAAATTTCTGGAGTACGCCGACGGAATTGTGACTTAGTTGAAATCGTACATTGATTTGCGCATCTACGCTCACGCCATCTTTGGAGATTGCATTGTATGTCTGTGTGGCGGATTGAAGTCTCAGGTTGTAAATAAAAAGCTTGTCCCAAGGCCAAATTATGTGAAGGCCTTCTTCTCTGATCTCACGAGGGTCTAGAGCTGTACCTCGTCCAGCAAAGCACCAGCAGTAAGCATCGAATCCGAAAAAACGCCGCCAAAGAACGCCGACTTGTCCACTCTGAACTGTAATCACCACATAGGGGTAAAGGAGTGTAATAGCGAGTAATGTAGCCATGAACAGGACGGATACACTCGGGATATGCCGTCGTATAAAACGCAGCCATGCTCGCCTTTTCTGCGGGGGTGGGGCTTCTTGAAGGAACTCTGAATACTTTGCCATTGCCGGCTCTCCCCCGAACCCTACTGTGAGCCATTCTGCATCGAAACCTGCGCCACAATTAGGCCCTCGTCCATTCGAATCCGTCGAGCTGGCAATTTTAATTCGTCGAGGTAGCGGTCATCGTGGGTAATCGCCACGATTGTAGCGCCGGCTTCCAGCATTTCTGGCAACATTTCATCGTAAAATTTACGACGGAATTCCGGATCTTGTTCCGCCGTCCATTCATCTAGTAAGAAGATGGGACGCTTCTCGAGCAAACTGACGATCAGGGCAAGGCGCCTACGCTGACCGCCCGAAAGGTCGAGCGTGCTAAATTCGCCGTTCGATAACGTCGTCTTATCGGCTAATCGGAATTGCGTTAGTCGCCGATCAACTTCGCCTGGATCCGGTTCGTGTACGCCGTACAGCCGCTTAAAAAGGTGATAGTCAAAAAAGATCGCGGACATCAACGAACGATAAGAATCCCGCGTTGCATTGTTAACCCGCACACCATCAAGAATGATTTCACCGGAATCGGGAGGATAGAGTCCGGCGAGCACCCTAAGGAATGTCGATTTCCCCGAGCCGTTGCCTCCTGTAATAAAGACGAGCTCGCCCGGCTTTAAAGTGAAGTCCAAGGGGCCGATGTGAAAGGCCGCCTCGGAAAAGCGGTCAATATAGTGAAACATAATCTGGCGCATTTCGATTTTACCGAAATGCTTCATTACCTTGATCTCGCTAGGCTCAGCCGCTGTTACCATTGCTTGCAGATCAGCCTCCAACCTCTCAATCCTGTCTGCCGCGGCGTTAGCATTCATCAACACCGGTATCGACTGAACGAGACCAAAGCACGCACCAACAACGAACATTAGGGCCGTCGTCGTCTGGGTCAAAGATGAACCGCCAAGCGACGCGCTAAATTGCGGAGCAATGAAAACGACAGCGCCCAGCAATACGTACATTGAGATCTGGGACGTCACGATCATCCTGAAGGTTTCAGCCTGGCTTTTTATTTTTATGTTGGCCGCAGTCCTGGACACGTCTACGGCATCATCAAACAGGTCCGTGCTACGCGCGCTGTTCAGTTTGACTTCCTTGAATCCATCAAGGAAATCCGTCAGTCGGTCAAATAAGTGGCCTTCCCATTCTGCCGATTTCTGCTTTTCAGCAACTAAGCGACGATTTTTATAATGAAATATGGTCGATGCGACGGCGATGATAAAAATCGTCGTCAGGATTGCGGCAATCGATAAAAAGGCAACGTAGATTGCCACAAAAAAAATGAGAACCGCACCTTGCACTGTAAAGGATAGCATATTGCTAGCTTGCGTGAGCACCGCCGTATCACTCGTAATCGCAGCGACAACACGTGCGCGGCCAATGCGCTCTACTGCCAGAAGCTCTGAGCGCCTAACCTGATCAATAACCCGCAGGCGGAGCTTGTGTATGATCGCTTCAATTTCAGCAGTGGTGGTGATGGTCACGTAGTATTGCGTCTTGATGAACAGAAAAAGCGAAATCAAAAAAAGAGTAGCTGCCCATAAACTAGCGCCTTTCCCCGCTTGCATTCCCGCATTTATCGCCGCGAGAATAGCGGCCGTGCTGATGCCTCCGAGACTAGCCATTAATAGAAGCTTCGGCAGCGAGCCGTGCATTTCGCGGCGAACGAGCTGAAGGAATGACATAGCTAGAATGTTTTCCGACTATGCCTCAGCAAATTGCCGCTGCCGCTTTGGGGAAACAAGTTCGTTGAGCCCAAGAACAAAACTCCGCTAGGGCCGCTGCCACCAGCGGACACGGCGAGACGGACCCGTAAGTAACAGTAGCGGTATCACTATTATCGGGGTGGTGAAAATCGCAAGAAGAAAAGTGCCGAGAAAACCCATTCGGCGCTCGATGCCCAAAAGTCCTGTGAGAACGCAAATCGTAATGTAAATTACGGTCTCTAGCATGGGGCTCAACCTCACCGGGCGAGAGCTGTGACACTTCGGCAGCTAACGCTATTCCCCAGTTGGCCGGCATGTGCCCTTGCGAGTCAAGAGCTCGTAGCTGTCGCTCCGGTTGCTTTATCACTAGAAGACTCAGACTGTGATGGCCGCGACCGCGAATCCCACATCTCTTTTTGCTTTCTAATAAACTCCCGATAATCCGGAGGATTGAAATCAAGGAGCGTCCCGCCGGACTCAAAGTGCTGAACAAACGCTTTACCGATGGCATAGGTCGCTCCGGCAGAGAGAGCCGGCATGACGAATCCAGCGGTAAGCGTTCCGATAATTGGGACAGCTTTGAGTACGCTCGCCGCGCCGATGCCACTGGTTGTTGGAATCATTGATCCCGCAAGGCTTGCGACCAACGCCTTGCCCCTGTTTTCCGAGAAGGCTACTTCGTAGATTTGCGAAAGTCGCCGTACCATTTGTATTTGCAGTCCCCCAACCGCAACCGCGTCGACAACTGGCACCGGAATAAGCCCTGCAACACCGGACCAAATAGCAAATCGGTCTACTAACCTGTTCGCCACTTCATCACGCCGCTCGGCCGTCGGTTCTGAAGCGGCACTGGCTTCCGCGGTCTCAGGGCTCGTGGAAGAAGTCGTGTTTTCTGTCATCGCGCATCCTTTCTCGTAATCGTCACAACGCGAAGCTGCGCCGACACGAGGTTGTCGAGGGGATAATTACCTCTTTAACGCTATCATGCGTAAAAGCTGGTGCCAAGCGGCTGTCCGGACTGCCAAACTTCGGTATTCCCCCTACCCGCTATAGCCTCGCTTTTGCTGATCTTGCCATGTTAGATCCATTTCCATAAAATTATTTAAGTGTCGTTCTTGTGGGGCCTCCGGATGACGCAACCAACCAAATCTAGCGGCGTGGATTTTGCGTGCCGCAGCGCCTGGGAGCCCCCAGTTGTTACAGAATTGCCGATCAGAACCGAAACACAATTTGTCGCCGAGAGTGGCCGAATCGCAGCGTTAGAGAGATTCTCGTCTGACCAATCGACCGTTGCGCATCCTGAACCGCCGGGCCCGCCAGCCACGAAATTGGGCTTTTGGTTCGAGATGGCTTTTCCGTTATCTGCCCGCACCGAAAAGTAGATTTCAATTTTTGGCTAAAAGCCTTTCTCTTTATGCTTGGTTCCAGCACTCATGAGCGCTCGTCCTAATTACCCTACCGACAAGCTCGTGCAACGACCCTCCGAAGTAGCGCAAAGCCGCGAACTTCAATACGCTACGAAGAACGCTTTTCGCAAAGCAACAGAGTATATGGCTTGATCCTTACTATCGACAATCTTCTTGTTCGCGACGCAGAGCCGACCGCAGTTGTCCTTGATGACCGTATCGTTCTGTTGAGTATGCGTGCTGGCTCGTATTTTGATCTTAACCGGGTAGCGAGCGAAATTTGGAAAATGCTCGCCGAACCTTGTCGTGTCGGTCGAATTTTTGATCGACTCTCGGAAATGTATTATGTCGACACAGAGACCTTGTCCCGGGATGTGACACCTTTTCTTGCGGTTCTAGCCCAGCATCGATTGGTCCGGGTGATCAAATGAAGGCAGTGGCCATGCGGCGCCTCTACCTGCGCGAGGCAGCCATCATGCTTGTGCTCGCGCGTCTCGCCTTATCCATCCTTCCACCGGCGCGCATCTTCGCATGGGTCAATGGCCCACTCAAACGGGTTAATCGCTTCGCGGTCGATGAAATCGGATGGGTCTCTTGGGCGATCGAGAGTCTAGGCGAGAGGCTGAATGCTGGTTGTCTACCGCGAACCCTGGCGGCACATGCGATGCTGCGCAGGCGCGGCATACCTAGTCAGGTGTGTCTTGGTGTTGGCCGTCATGACGATAAACTAGCTGCACACGCCTGGCTGGAGATAAAAAAAGATGAAGTTGTTGGCAGCTCCGAGACTCATCGATTTGTTCGCATTGCACAGTTCGGCGGAGCACAAACATAAGACGTGAGATTGCATGAGCGCTATCGCCGGGTTACTGCGATTCGACGGCCAAAAGGTCAACCGTCACGAGCTCCAAGGCGTTGTGAATGCGCTCTATCAGTACGGTCCCGATCGTTCTGAAATCGTTGTCAACGGAATTGCAGGTCTTGTTCATGCGCTCATGCGCATAATGCCGGAAGACGCCTTCGACGGCCAACCGTGGCAAGGCGCAACAGGATCGCTGATCACGGCGGATCTCCGCCTGGACAATCGCGATGATCTACTTGATCGGATTGGAATTTCGCGCCCAGAAGCAGTGACATGGCCGGACTCGCACGTTCTTCTGACCGCATGGGAAAAACTCGGCGACACCATCTGGCCGGTGTTGCGCGGACCCTTCGCAGCTGCAATCTGGGACCCACGCAATCAGAGCCTCACGATTGCACGCGATCATCTTGGTATCAGCAACCTAGTGTGGCACACGAGCGAGCACTTTTTTGCTTTCGCCAGCATGCCGAAAGGACTGTTCGCCTTGCACGGGGTGACGCGCGAACTGTGTGAGGAAAAATTTGCCGATTTCCTGGTGCTCAATCATGCCGACCACGCCTCAACCATATACAGAAATGTATTTCGTCTCCCACCAGCACACGTGATGCACATCACGCGCGATGGTGCGTTAAATCAGTACCGATACTGGTCGCCACAGCAAATTAAGCCGGTCAGGCTTCGATCGGATCAAGATTATGCAGACGGATTGCGTGAATGCCTCGATCGAGCAGTCCGGCGACAAACGCGCAGTGCGTTCCCAATCGCTTCATTTCTCAGCGGTGGCCTCGACTCGTCATCGGTTTCTGTACTTGCGGCGCGGGCACTCGCCGAGAAAAACCAGCGTCTTCTCGCCTTCACAGGAGTGCCACGACGCGGATTTAATACTCCCGTTCCATCCGGCTGCTATGCTGACGAAACCCCTTACGTTAACGCAATCCGGAAAGCGAATCGGAATATCGACGTTATATTTGTTCACAACAATGAATGCGACGACTTCGGTGAACTTGAGCATTTCTTTGCGGCCCTGGAAGGACCGGTACGCAATCCAACCAATCTTGGTTGGGTGTTGGAGATTCTGCGGCGCGCGCGTGGACAGGGGCGCCGTGTAGTGCTCGGCGGGCTATTTGGGAATTACACCGTTAGTTGGAATGGTTGGTCGCAGACGGTCACGCATTTATTGCACGGAAGACTGCTCACCGCCTACCGACAATGGCAACTTTATTATCGCCGAACACCTTATTCCCGATGGGTGTCTCTGCGAAAGCTGTTCCTCGAACCTTTAATGCCCGAGTGGCTGGGTAATTGGGCGAATCGCCACGGCCAACCGAAACGGTCTGCGGTTTGGCAATCTCATTCTGCCATCCATCCAGAATTTGCTGCCGCAATGGACGTTGACCTCCGCGCCCAAGCAGTTGGACATGATTTTCTGTACCGTACGCGGCCAGACGAACGCATCAGGGGACTGTCTCAGGTCGATTACATAGGCGACTGGCATGCGGCGGAGAAAGCGGTAACGGGCGTCGAAGTTCGCGATCCGACTGCAGACATGGACGTAGTTGCTTACTGCTTTGGCGTTCCACCGCAGCAATTCCTTGCTGAGCAAACTGATCGGTCGCTCATCCGTCGCGCTATGTGGGGTTTGGTACCCGATGCAATATTGACCAACCGCTTGAGCGGTCTCCAAGCTGCGGACTGGCATGAAAGGCTCACCACGCAACGTGGCGAATTGATGCGGCAAATCATCGAATTCTCGCGGTCCCCGCTCATTAGTAAAGTGATCGACCTAGCCCGTATCGAACGTGCGGCGCAGAATTGGCCAACCGGCAACTGGGACACAAGCGCTGTCTTTCAGGAATATAACCTAGCTTTCGTGCGGGGCATCGCGGCCGGTAGGTTCCTTCGCTGGTTAGAGTCAAACAACCGATAGATGACTTTGGCGGAATTGCCTATTCTTGTCGTCAAAGGCCGCTCGACCTCGAGCATACCGACCCTACGACGCCTGTTTGTGACAACGATTTCAGCGCCGTTTGAATCCGGCGATTTAGGCCTTCATAATGCCTCCCAATTCCAATAAAGGAACGAACCTGGTCGGCCGGGATGATCTTTGAGGGACACTCGATGAGCAGCGCAAATCTTATTATGCTATTTGACTCGAATCCCACTATTGAAAAGTTGCTTAATCATTTTCATCTTGATTTCGAAGGTCTGAGCTTCAGCGCGGCATATCACAGGCTGGTCGAGCTATCGCTCGCAAGCATGACCGTTCCACACATGTTGGCTCTAGTCGGGGCGATTTTTTACGCCGCAACTTTCCTGATGAGAACAATAGTGCCGCTGCGCGTTTTCGGCATACTTAGTGCTCTGTTTTTTATAGGCTATGGCTTGCTTGGTGGAGCGATCGCCACCTTTCTCATGTACCTGTTCATGCTACCGATTAACAGTCTACGTCTTTTCCAGATTTTGAAACTCGTGAAAAAAGCGCGAACCGCGGCACGAGGCGATTTGTCTTTGGAATGGCTGAAGCCATTTATGGATAGAAGAGAATATCGTAAAGGAGAGGTCCTGTTTCGCAAGGGAGATACAGCTCACGAGTTATTTTTCACGGCGTCGGGAAAATTTATAGCAACGGAAATTGGTGTCGAACTAAGGCCGGGACAACTCGTGGGCGAGCTTGGCTTTCTGTCGCCCGAAAATAAACGAACGCAAACGGTCGAATGCATCGAGAGTGGAACGATGATGACGCTCACTTACGATCGACTGCTAGAAATCTTCTATCAAAATCCAGATTTCGGTTATTACTTCCTTCGCTTGTGCACCGACCGGCTTCTGCAAAATATCGCTCGACTCGAAGAACGCGTCGAACAGTACAAAACCAACTTGCAAGCTTCGGCCGCGACAAGAAGCTAAGATTTTCCTGCGATGGCCGCAGGGTGCTTGTCCCAGTCTGGGTGCCTATCTTTTCGTTCAACAGCTCATCTGGCCAGCTTTTTTGCAGCAAAAAAGCCCGCAAGCACGGGTCGCGAGGCTTCATAAAGTGGATAACTTTTCAGTGTTCCAAAACCAATAGTAGTTGAGGCGAAATTGATTGGCGCGTTGCCGGCTAGTTTGCGAAACTGGCTAAAACTTGCACAACGAGATGAAGGTGGATCGGTGCTACACCCTAACTTAAGTCTCCCAAAGACATTCAATGACTCGTTTGCGACTGGCCTTGCCCGCGCTGCCGCTGAAAAGTTCGCAGGTGCCTGGCTTGCCTGCTTTCTCGTAATGGCTCGCGGCGGTTCAGCATTCAGCTTTGAGCACGTCCGCATCGCCGCGGTTTGTGGCGTCGTTGGCGCAGTAGTCGCCGTTGCCCTGATAACGCAGATGGATCGGACGACTGATAGCGTTACTCGGCAGGTGACGATCAGCGCGATAGTTACCTTCATCGGCGATATCTTTGCGCGCCGGTCGCACTTTTCCCCCCAATGGGTAGAGCCGATGATCACAGCCGCGGTATCCGGAGGCATCGCTTTTGCCGTTTGGCACGCAAAACGGTTTGCAAAGAGTCTTTTAGGGTGAATGCATTAGTGGCGAATTAGCAAGGCGCAACAGGCCGTGTGGTGAGTAAACTAGGCTAGGGAGGCTATTGCGATCTCTAACGCTATGGCGGCCGGCAGCGGTATTGCCCAACGATGTGATCATCCAATGCAGGGCGATATTTTCCTCAATGGTGTTCTTTAGCCGACGAATTAGAGACCGAACAGCGAAAAAGCGTCGAATGAAATACAAAATAGTTGTCGGCCCGCACGTCACGTTACCGCATTAGCGGCACGAACAGTAAGAACACACCGAAAATATAAATCAAAATTGCAATTACCTCTTCGAGGACCTTGCGAGATCTTTTGGTTCCTGCCGTAGATTTTCGGAAACATGACATGGCGCGACGTCTCGTTTAGCCTCAAACTTAACTTTATCAATTTTATCCGTTTCGGAGTGTGACCCAGATTACACACGTGGCCATTCTAATTGGGGCCGTTCATTCACCGTGAAGGTGGAGCAAGTCTTCTTCGTTTCCACTACCTCGGCCTTCTGCGGGGTCGTATCACACAGGGCCTCGGACGATTGCCCTCGGCTACCCACCATCATTAACAGACGTTGTTATATGCTCGGAGTTTGCCCCGACGTTTGGCAGCTGCTTGCTTTCACAGACTGCGTAAACCTTGGCCTGGCCATGGCTCCCGAAACTCCGAAAGTTGACTCGCCAGGTGTTGCTACTTTCGAGCCTCGAAGAAGACGCCGTAGCAAGAGTACCAGGCAGCACATATCCACCACCAATTAAGTGCTTGCCAGTTGGACAGACCGCTGTGACGACCACACTGCCATAACGCGCCAGTGTCCCGGAATTGTTTATTCTCAGATAGCCGCTAGTGCTAATCGATCCTGTAGTTTCGACGGTTCCACGAGGATGCCCAATAGCTATCGCCAATCCCGCGAGCAAAGGACCAACCCACCACGGCTTTTTAAAGAACTGATGCAACCGGCGCCCTCTGGGTGTGGCAAAAAGAGGTGAGTTTCCAATGCCGTAAATAGACGACAATCGTAAATTT
>Ga0207858_1000116_pt1 | contig 10061 bp, 7 predicted proteins | sample LuqExpMetageno23_FD_187781 | JGI IMG/M metagenome (GOLD analysis project Ga0207858, IMG submission 187781) | Tropical forest soil microbial communities from Luquillo Experimental Forest, Puerto Rico - Sample 23 (SPAdes) | ecosystem: Environmental > Terrestrial > Soil > Tropical forest ... | reverse complement strand
CGGCACATCCTTGAAATCGCCGATGTCCGGGACGCGGACTTCGATCACCTCGTAGACGCCGGCTGCGGCCCCGTAGTCGGCAATCGGCGCGCCCTCGCCCGACGAAGCGCCTCCGCCTGTGACCTTCTCCTTCGGGGCGACGCCGGCGGGCGCCGCTTCCGCTTCGGCGACGAGAATGAGCGAGCCTTGCGAGACCTTGTCGCCCACTTTGATCATCAATTCTTTCACCATACCGTCGAGCGGCGACGGGACATCCATCGATGCTTTGTCGGATTCGAGCGTGAGCAAGGGTTGCTCGGTCGTGATCCGGTCGCCCGGACGCACCAAGACATCGATCACCGGCACGTCCTTGAAATCGCCGATATCCGGGACTTTGACGTCGATCAGATTTGCCATCGGTGATTTCCCTATACGAGGGCGCGGCGCATGTCGGTAAGGAGACTGCCAAAATAGGCGTTGAAGCGTGCAGCGGCAGCGCCATCGATGACGCGGTGATCCCACGACAGCGATAGCGGCTGATAAAGTCGCGGTACGAACTGTTTGCCGTCCCATACCGGCTTCTCGAACGAACGACAGGCACCCATGATGGCAACCTCCGGCGCGTTGATGATTGGCGTGAAATACGTTCCGCCAATGCCGCCGAGACTGGATATCGTAAATGTTCCACCCTGCATTTGATCGGGCTTGAGCTTTCCGTCGCGAGCGAGCTTGGCGAGTTCCGCCATTTCCTTGGCGATATCGAGAACGCCTTTCTTGTCGGCATCGCGGATGACAGGGACGACGAGGCCCTGCGGCGTGTCCGCTGCGAAGCCGATATTGTAATATTTCTTGAGGATAAGGTTGTCGCCTTCGAGCGACGAATTGAATTCCGGAAATTTCTTGAGCGATGCCACCGCCGCCTTAATCATAAAGGCAAGCATGCTGATGCGCGTGCCGGATTTCTCATTTTCCGTGTTAAGCTGCTTGCGGAATTCCTCAAGCTCGGTGATATCGCATTCGTCATGATTGGTGACGTGCGGGATCATCACCCAGTTACGGTGTAGCGCCGGTCCCGATATTTTTTTGATGCGCGACAGCGGTTTCGACTCGATCGGTCCGAATTTGGCAAAGTCAACTTTGGGCCAGGGCAGCAAGCCAAGCGCCGCACCCGGCGCTGCAGGACCTGCTGCGGCTGCTGCCGCAGGTGCTGCGCTGAAATTGATTACGTCTTCAGGCAGTATTCGGCCGCGCCGACCGCTGCCCTTCACCTGACGCAGGTCGATGCCGCGCTCACGCGCAAGTTTCCGTACTGAGGGGCCTGCATAGGGAATGTCGAAGGCGGCCTCCGGCAGGCGTTCGGCCACGGCCGCAGCCGCCGGGGGGGTCAGCGCTGCAGGCGTCGGTGCCGGCCGGGCAGGCGAAGGGGCGGCGGTGACTGGCGCAGCCCGAGGCACTGCCGCGGCCTCGCTCGATAGAGTGAGAATGACCGTGCCCTCACTCACCCGGTCACCGACTTTAACTTTCAGCTCGCCGACGACGCCGCTAAGCGGCGATGGCACTTCCATCGAAGCTTTGTCGGATTCCAACGTGATCAGCGGCTGTTCCGGCTTGACTATATCGCCCGGTTTGACCGACACCTCGATAACTGGCACGTCCTTGAAATCCCCGATATCGGGCACGCGCACCTCGGCAACGCCGCTTGGCGCGCTAGTTGGAGCCGGAGGGGACGTTACAGCCGGCTTCATCGACTCGACAGCAGAAGCGCCGTCGAGTTCCAGTGACAGTATCGGCGCGCCCTGGCTGACTTTGTCACCGATCTTCACCGCCAGCGACTTGACAAAGCCCGTAGCCGGCGATGGCACTTCCATCGAAGCCTTGTCCGACTCCAGTGTAATGAGTGGTGCTTCGGCCGTTACGTGATCACCGACTTTTACCGCGATTTCGATAATCGGAACGTCCTTGAATTCTCCGATATCTGGAACCGTAACTTTCCTTATCTGACCCATCTCGGCATCTCCGACTACATACAACTCATCCACCGCGGTCAGTCTTGCGACAGGTGGAACCAGGAGCGTTCTTGACGTTACGTTTTCCAGGACGGCGCGCGCTCGGTATCAATTCCGTATTTGACAATTGCTTCTGCCACTTTTTGTGGTTGCAGCTCACCATCGTCGGAGAGCGCTTTGAGGGCCGCAACGGCGACGTAGTGCCGATCAACCTCGAAGAATTTTCGCAGTGCTTTGCGATAATCGCTCCGACCGAAACCGTCGGTACCGAGGCAAGAAAATCGTCGCGGTACATAGGGTCGGATCTGCTCAGCGAAGGCTCGCATATAGTCAGTCGACGCAATAACAGGACCTTTGCGTCCGGCCAGACATTGCTCGACGTAACTTTTACGTGGGCTTTGCAACGGGTGCAGCAGATTCCAGCGCTCCGTCGCCATGCCGTCGCGACGCAGCTCGTTGAAGCTCGGGCAACTCCAGATATCAGCGGCGACCCCGAAATCCTGCTCGAGGAGATCCGCCGCGGCGATCACTTCGCGCAAAATTGTGCCCGAGCCGAGAAGTTGTACCTTCGGGCCAGTCTTCTTCGTCGCTCCCTCGCGGAACAAATACATACCGCGACGTATGCCCTCCTCGGCGCCGGCAGGCATCGCCGGATGTGTGTAATTCTCATTCATCAATGTTATGTAGTAATAGATGTCTTCCTGATCCTTCATCATCCGCCGGAGGCCGTCCTGAATGATCACCGCGACTTCGTAGGCGAAGGTTGGGTCATAAGACACGCAGTTTGGAATTGTTGCCGCGAGCAGGTGACTGTGGCCATCCTCATGCTGCAGGCCTTCACCGTTGAGAGTTGTGCGGCCTGCCGTGCCGCCGAGCAGAAAACCGCGAGCCCGTATGTCGCCCGCCGCCCAAGCAAGATCGCCGACTCTCTGTAACCCGAACATCGAGTAATAAATGTAGAAGGGGATCATCGGCACATTACTAGCGCTGTAGGAAGTCGCTGCAGCGATCCATGAGGACATGGCGCCCGCTTCGTTGATGCCCTCCTGGAGCATTTGGCCGGACTTGTCCTCGCGGTAATACATGAGCTGATCGGCATCCTGCGGTTTGTAAAGTTGGCCGACCTGCGAAAAGATTCCAAATTGACGGAACATCCCTTCCATTCCGAAGGTACGTGACTCGTCGGGAACGATCGGTACCACGAATTTGCCGATCACCTTGTCACGCAGCAGTGTGTTGAGAATACGCACGAACGCCATCGTGGTTGAAATCTCGCGCTCTTCTGTGCTGACGAGCTGAGCGCTGAATGCCGAAAGCGCCGGCACTTCTAGCGAAATCGATTTTGTTCGTCGTTGCGGCAACCAGCCGCCGAGCGAACGGCGACGCTCTTCGAGATATTTTTTTTCTTCATCGGACAACGTCAGGAAGGGAATCTCCTCGATCTTGTTGTCGGACACAGGAATCGAAAAACGATCGCGGAATTTGCGCAGCGCCTCGAGACCCATTTTCTTCTGCTGATGGGTGATGTTCTGGCCTTCGCCGGCCTCGCCCATGCCGTAGCCTTTAACAGTTTTTGCAAGAATGACGGTCGGCTGACCAGTATGTTTTAATGCTGCCGAATAGGCGGCATACACCTTGTCCGGATCGTGACCGCCGCGCCGCAGCGCCCAGATTTCATCGTCGCTCATGTTTTTCACGAGCGCTGCAGTCTCTGGATATTTATTGAAAAATTGCTGGCGCACATAGGCGCCGTTCTTTGACTTCAAGTCCTGATATTCGCCGTCGACAACTTCCTGCATGCGCTTCCGCAATCGACCGCTAAGATCGTTGGCCAGGAGCGGATCCCATCCGGACCCCCACAACACTTTAATGACGTTCCATCCGGCGCCGCGGAAAAGTCCTTCCAGTTCCTGCACGATTTTTCCATTGCCACGAACGGGCCCGTCCAACCTCTGCAGATTACAGTTGATGACGAAAATCAGATTATCGAGTTGCTCGCGACCAGCAAGCGAGATCGCACCGAGCGATTCGGGTTCATCGGTCTCGCCATCGCCGAGAAATGCCCACACTTTACGCGCTTTAGTGTCGGCGATGCCGCGGCCTTGCAAGTATTTGAGAAACCGCGCCTGATAGATTGCCATCAGAGGTCCGAGACCCATCGATACAGTCGGGAATTGCCAAAACTCCGGCATCAGCCAGGGATGAGGATAGGATGCCAGACCCTTGCCGCCGGTCTCCTGACGAAAATTCAGTAACTGCTCTTGGCTGAGCCGGCCTTCCACGAAGGCGCGTGCATAAATGCCGGGCGCGGAATGACCCTGCATGTAGATCAGATCGCCACCATGTTTGTCAGTCGGCGCATGCCAGAAATGGCCAAATCCGATGTCATAGAGTGTTGCCGCCGATTGAAAGCTTGCAATATGACCGCCCAGTTCGGAGGACGCCTTATTGGCACGCAGAACGATTGCGACAGCATTCCAGCGGATGATTGACCGTATCCGGTGCTCGATTTCACGATTCCATTTTGCGTGCTCTCCCTGCTCCGGAGGAATCGTATTCACGTAGGGTGTCGCCAAATTAAATGAAGCATTTAATCCGGCGCGCTGAGCCTCGTCGGTCAATTGGTCGAGCAGGTACGACGCACGTGACGCACCTTCGTGTTGCAGAACCGCATGCAGGGAGTCGAGCCACTCCTGGGTTTCAATAGGATCAACATCTTGAAGTTGGGTCATGATTACCTCCGGAATAACGTTTTTTACGATCATTCTTTAACGGCTCCGGTCATCGCCGACACGTAGTGCTCGACGAAGAAGGCGTACAGGATTACCAGCGGCAGTGAGCCGACCAGCGCGCCGGCCATCAGCGAACCCCAGCGATAAATGTCGCCGTCGACGAATTCGTTGACGATGGCGACCGGCACCGTCTTGTTCTGTGTGGAGGAGAGGAAGGTGAGGGCGTAGATGAATTCGTTCCAGCACAGCGTGAAGCAGAAGATGAACGCGGAAATAAGCCCGGGTACCGCCAACGGTAGCACGATCTTGGTCAGGATCTGCCAGCGGCTGGCGCCGTCGATCAGCGCGCACTCCTCGAGCTCGAAGGGGATCGTCTTGAAGTATCCCATCAGTAGCCAGGTCGAGAAAGGAATCAGAATGGTCGGATAGGTGAGGATTAGCGCCATCGGTGAGTCGAACAGGCCGTATGTGAAGACAACCGACGACAGCGGAATGAACAGGATCGACGGCGGCACCAGGTAGGCGAGGAAGATCGCGCCGCCGATCCATTGTGCGCCTCGATAGCGCAAGCGCACGATCGCGTAGGCTGCAAGCACGCTGGCAGCGATCGACAGCACGGTCGCGGAAATCGCGACGTACATCGTGTTCCACAGCCACCGCGGATAGGCGGTTTCGAAGAGCAGCTTGTGGATGTGCTTGAAGGTGGGATTCCAGGTCCAGAACGGGCTGAAGCGATCGAGGTCGAGCAATTGCTCGTCCGGCTTAATCGCGGTCAGCGCCATCCAATAGAATGGGAAAAGTAGCACCATCAGAATAATCGCGAGCGGCAGATAGATGGTCAGCAAGCGCTGCGGCAGTGTCTGTAGATAGCTCATGCCCTCGGAATGATCGGGCGCGGTGCCCGTCAGGACTGCCTTGGAGCTCGCAAGCTTGGGAACGAGGGCTTCAGTCATTGCTCTCGCCCTGTTGCCATTTGCGGCGCTGCAGGCCGAACCACGAAATCAGGATTGCGGCCAGCAGGAATGGGATCATGGCGGTTGAAATCGCCGCGCCCTCGCCCAGTTGGCCGCTTAGGATCGCGCGCTGATAGGACAGCGTCGCCATCAGTTGCGTGGCATTTACTGGCCCGCCACGGGTGAGCACCCAGATCAGTTGGAAGTCCGTGAAGGTGAACAGCACCGAGAAGGTCATCACCACTGCGATGATCGGCGTCAGCATCGGATAGGTGATGTGGCGAAAAATCTGCAAGCGGCTGGCACCGTCGATAGTCGCCGCCTCATAGAGCGAAGGCGACACCGTCTGTAAGCCGGCGAGCAGCGTGATAGCCACGAACGGCACGCCGCGCCAGATATTGGCAAAGATCACGGACCAGCGCGCGTTCCACATATCGCCGAGGAAATCGATGTTGCCCGAAATCAATCCGAGGTGCCGCAGCGACCATGATATGATGGAGAACTGCGCGTCGTAAATCCACCAGAAGGCGATCGCCGAAAGTACGGTCGGCACAATGAAGGGAATCAATACTACCGCTCGCAGCAGCGCTTTAAACGGCAAATTCTCGTTGAGCAGCAGCGCGAGATAAAGCCCGACCGCGAACTTAACGGCGCTGGCGACGATCGTGTAAAGCAGCGTGTTGAATACCGAGAGCCAGAACGTGCTGTCGTCCCACAGCCACTCGTAGTTCTCGAGCCCGATGAAAATCCCGCTCCGCCCGATCCGGGCGTCGGTGAACGACAGCCAGACGCCGAGGCCGAGCGGGTAGGCAAGGAACAGGATCAAGAACGCCGCCGCCGGCAGCATGAACCAGAAGCTGACCCAATTCCGGTTCACTTTTAGCCGATCCCAGGTGGTTGTTCCCAGCGGGACCGGCTTGCTGGTGTTGATGGCGAGATCTGACATGCGAAGGTTACGTCAGCGATAGATCCGTTGCAGTTGCCGTTCGGCGATCTTGATTGCGCCCTTTGCGTCTTCGCGTCCGGTGCAGAAGCTCGCGAACATGTCTAAGACGACGAAGTCCGAAATCGCCGCTGCCGCCTTTTCTCCGACCGAGCCGAGTCCGCCGGCGGTAAGCGTGCGCTTGGCAGCTTCGCCGAAGACCGTGTTCTTCGGATCAGAGGTCCAGATCGGGTTCTTGTCATAAGCATTGAGGCAGTGCGTCAGGTATCCCTGGGACGCCTCCAACCATTTGTTGAACTGATCCGCCTCCAGCATGAACGCCATCAGTGCCTTACAGGCCTGCGGATATTTGGTGTAGGTCATCGCAAGGATCGGATACATCAGATGCAGCTCGGTCGGCTTGCCGGCGGGCCCGATCGGCCACACCGCGTGGTCCATGTCCTTGGCGATGTCGTTCTTGGTGGGGTCCTTCTTCGCCGCCGCGTAGATCGAAATACCGTTGCCAGTCCAATAGATCTCGCCGGCGAGGAACGCCTTGTTGTTCGACGCATCGTTCCACGAAGCGGTGCCCGGGATCATGTTCTCAAAGAGCTGTTTGGAGTAGGTGAGCGCCTTCTCGGTTTCCGGCGAGTTGATGATCACCTTGTCGTTCTTGTCGACGACATTGCCGCCGTTCGCCCAGAGGCACCAATGGACCCAGGCGTTGCCGTCGCCAGAGGCGTGGCCGAGTGCGAAGCCGCCGGGCGTGTTATTCTTCTTCATCGCCTTGGCGTATTCGAGGAATTCGTCGGTCTTGGTCGGGAATTTCGAGAAGCCGGCCTTGTTCGACGCATCGATCCGGTAATTGAGCATGTTGCCGCTGTAGCAGACCGGGATGGCGATCCATTTGTTGCCGCTTTTGCCGTACTTCTGCGCCGATTCGACCCAGCCGCCGTATTTCTTTCCGAGGTAGTCAGCGACGTCGGTGACGTCGAGGCACTTTTGCGGGAATAGGTGCGGCAGCGAATACAGTCCCCAGAACATGTCCTGTCCCGCGCCTGTGTTGGCCGCTACCGAGGCCTTCGGCTGCACATCCTCGTAGGATTCGCGTGAGATGGTGACCTTCACGCCGGTGGCCTGCGTAAAGGCGTCGATCAGCTTGACGAACTGGTCATCTTCCGATTGCACGAAATATTTCCAGCGCAATAGCGACAGCGTCGCACCCTTCTCGGGTTTCCAGGGCGCGGTTTGCGCCCAGGCCTTCGCCCAATCAAGCAGCGCCGGCCCCGTCAACGCGCCGGCCGCAACCGCCGCTGTGGCGCTTCCCAGGAGCGTGCGTCGTGTTATGATGGTCATGGACATTCCTCCGTTGTTCAATTGTTGAGCCGTTGCCCCGAAGCGGCATCGAAAAGATGCACAAGCTGCGGATTGGGTTTAAGCCGAATTTTGTCTCCTGGCTTAAAGGGATGACGCTCGCGGAACGCGGCGATGACTTCGGTACCGCCGAGCTGCGCAACGACCTGCACCTCGGAGCCGGTCGGCTCGACCACCTGGACCACCGCTTCCGCGCCGTCGTGGGCGAGGGCGAAATGCTCGGGCCGAACACCATAGACCGCCTCGCGCCCGTCACTGCCGGATGGCGCTGACACCAGCGGCATGCGCACGCCGCCCTTTCCTTCAAATTCGATCTGGCCATTGGCACGAACGACACCCGGCAAAAAATTCATCGACGGCGAGCCGATGAAGCCGGCGACGAACAGATTTTGCGGCTTGTCGTAGAGCTCAAGCGGCGCGCCGATTTGCTCGACGATTCCGTCATGCATCACCACGATCTTGTCGGCCATCGTCATGGCCTCGATCTGGTCATGCGTTACATAGACGGTCGTCGTCTTCAGCCGCTGGTGCAGTTCCTTGATCTCGGTGCGCATCTGCACACGCAACTTGGCGTCGAGGTTGGACAGCGGCTCGTCGAACAGGAAGACCTGCGGATCGCGGACAATCGCGCGCCCCATAGCCACACGTTGACGCTGGCCGCCGGAGAGCTGACGCGGAAACCGTTCGAGGTAAGCTTCAAGCCCGAGAATGGCGGCCGCGCGCTTCACCCGTTCGTCAATCTCCACTTTGGGTGCGCCGCGCAACGTCAGCGAGAACGCCATGTTGGCGGCAACCGTCATGTGGGGATAAAGCGCGTAATTCTGGAATACCATCGCCACGTCGCGCTCTTTCGGTGGCAGGTGGTTAACCACGCGCTCGCCGATGCGGATCTCGCCGGAAGTGATGTTCTCCAGGCCCGCGATCATGCGCAGCAGCGTCGACTTGCCGCAACCGGACGGGCCGACCAGTACGACGAATTCGCCGTCAAAGATCTCGACATCAACGCCGTGGATAACGGCCGTCAAGCCAAAGGCTTTGCTGACGCCGCGTATCGCGACCGAAGCCATTCGTTTCTCTCCCTGCCGACGTAGCGGCTGCGGCCATTATTGTTCTTGGCCCTCGAAGCTTGTCGCCCCTTGTCGCCGGAAATCATCCGACTAATCGAAGCTTGAAATCAAGCCGCTTCTCGGGCCCGTGGCCGCGTCAAAGCGCCATGCCGCCGTCAACGAGATGCGCTTGGCCGGTGACCTAGGCTGCTCGGAGGCCAGTAACAGCGCCAGCGCCGCCACTTCCTGCGTGGTTCCGAGCCGTGCCCGGGGCTGACGGACGAACGTCGAACTGCGCGGTTTGCGCGGCCGCGAGCCCTTTGAGCTTCTTTGCGTCGACGTCGGTCGCGATTAGTGTCGCGCTCTGGTTGATAAAGGCCTCGGCGATCGCGCGCCCAAAGCCCTGGGCGGCGGCCGTCACCAGAGCGACTTTGCCTTTGAGGCGGCCGGCCATCGCGTGAGCCCTCAGTGGTTGTCGCGCGGCAGGCCACGATTCTGAGCGACGCGCTGATATTTCAGCGCCGGCCGCAGCACCATGCCGTCGGCAAGCTGGTCGACGAGGCCGCGCTGGATTTCCTGCCAGGGCGTCTGGCTATCTGCATATTTAAAGCCGCCTTGTTTCTCGAGCTTGGCGCGGCGCTGCGCGAACTCGGCCTTGGAAATAAGGATGTCAGCGGTGCCCTTGTTGAGATCGATGCGTACGCGATCGCCAGACTTAAGCATCGCTAGTCCGCCGCCGACAGCCGCTTCCGGCGAGGCATTGAGAATCGACGGTGAGCCAGACGTACCCGATTGCCGCCCGTCGCCGATGCAGGGCAGGGAGGTAATGCCGCGTTTGATCAGGGCGGCCGGCGGCTGCATGTTTACCACCTCGGCGCTGCCTGGATAGCCAATGGCGCCAACGCCGCGGATGAATAGAATGGTATCTTCATCGATCTTCAAGGCGGGGTCGTCGATACGACGGTGGTAATCTTCCGGCCCTTCAAATACCACCGAGCGGCCTTCGAAGGCGTTCGGATTGTTGGGATCGGACAAATACCGGCGCCGGA
>Ga0207858_1000115_pt1 | contig 10116 bp, 10 predicted proteins | sample LuqExpMetageno23_FD_187781 | JGI IMG/M metagenome (GOLD analysis project Ga0207858, IMG submission 187781) | Tropical forest soil microbial communities from Luquillo Experimental Forest, Puerto Rico - Sample 23 (SPAdes) | ecosystem: Environmental > Terrestrial > Soil > Tropical forest ... | reverse complement strand
TGCGCCGGCGGCTCCCGAACCCGAAAAGAAGCCGGGCGAGCTCGACGTCAGCGCGGTGTTCGCCAAGCTCAAGCAGCTCGGCGGCAAGGCCGAGAAGGAAGGCTAGTAGCTCCGATTAGCAAGCCGGGGCTCGCATGACGTCTCAGCTTCTGCGCATCGCAATGATGGCGGCGCTGAACCGCATCCGGCATCGCCGTGCTGGCGCAAATCGGCCAATCGTTCGTCCAGGCATTGCAGCGCTGAACGGCGCCGTCTCACCGCCGGTCATAGTCGCGCGTGCCATTTAACGCGGCGATGTAGCGCGTGACGGATTTTTCCAACACCGATTTCGCGTCCTTAGCGATGACGCGGTCGAAGTAGTGGCCGTAGAGCGTCTCGAACGCGAACGGCACCATCGCCTGGCCGATCGCCGCAACGGTGCGCGCCGACAGCGGAATGAAATTCGGATAGCTACGCATGAAGGTGAGCCACTTACGGTCAGTGGCTACCGCGAGGATGTCGCCGGCGCAGACGACACCGCGGCCGCCGGCGCCGCCCGCCCAGTGCAGCACAGTGCCCCCCTCGAAATGGCCGCCGCAGCGGATGAGCGTGACGCCATCCCATAGCTTTAGCGTGTCGCCTTGCCACAGCCCGATGGCGGGGTCCGGGCGCATGATCCAGTCCTTGTCAGCGGCGTTGAGATGGACCGGGCAATCGAAGGCGTGCGCCCATTCCACCATCGTCGTGTAGAAATGCGGATGCGAGATTGCGATCGCCTTCAGCCCGCCGAGCGCTTTGATCGCGCTGACGGTAGCGGCATCCAAAAGCGAGATGCAATCCCACAACACATTACCGCAGGGCATGCGCAGAAGCAGCGCGCGCTGGCCGATAGCGAAAGTGGGCTGTGAACCGACACCGGTGATGCCGGGTTCGTACTCGCGCCAAGCATTGATGTGGTCTTGCCGGAGCACCTCCAGTGTCGTCCAGGTCTGCCCGTGCGGTGGCACGTATTGTCGCTCCTCCTCGCAGATCTTGCATTCTGCGGGCGGCTGCGGACTTTTCGCATATTGTGTGCCGCAGGCGGTACAGATGAAGTTAGGCATTCGTTTCCCTTGTTTTGTTGTAGCGCGAGAGCAGGATTAGATAACTTGCGGGATTCTTGAGTTTATCAATCCACGCTTCGCCATGGTCTGGGCTGCAAGCACCAGCGACAGCGTCAGCGCCGGCAACAGGCCCAGGGCTTCGGCAATGGAAAGTTTGGCGATCGCGTCGCCATCTCGGCCAATCGGCATCGCCGCCCAAGGGGGCATCCAGTTCTTTTAAGAAATGCCTGCTGGATCCCGCTTTTGCGGGGATGAACGCATGAGGCGATAACCCGAACCCGCCCGGCCATGACGGTTTCGCGGCAAGCGCTACCGCCCCACCCCGTGCGTCTTTAGCGCCGAGCCGATCTCGTCAAGGATCACCGGATCATCGATGGTGGCCGGCATGGTCCAGGGCTCACCGTCAGCGATCTTCTTCATGGTACCGCGCAGGATCTTGCCGGAGCGCGTCTTCGGTAGGCGCCCCACTGTGATGGCGAGCTTAAAAGCCGCCACCGGACCGATCTTCTCGCGCACCAATGCGACGATCTCCTTTTCGATCTCCTCAGGCGGGCGGTTGACGCCGGCTTTCAGCACGATGAACCCGCAGGGCAGCTCGCCTTTCAACTCGTCCTTGATGCCGAGCACGGCGCATTCGGCGACGTCCGGGTGCGAGGCGAGCACCTCTTCCATGCCCCCGGTCGAGAGCCGATGGCCGGCGACGTTAATGATGTCGTCGGTGCGACTCATCACGTAGATGTAGCCGTCCTCGTCTTTGTAGCCGGCGTCTGCCGTTTTGTAGTACCCGGGGAATTCGGCGAGGTAGCTTTCCTTGAAGCGTTCGTCCTGCTGCCACAGCGTCGGGAAGTTGCCGGGCGGCAGTGGCAGCTTCACCACGATCGAGCCAATCTTGTTGGCTGGCAGTGGGTGACAGGCTTCGTCGACGATGTCTATGGCGTAGCCCGGCATCGGTACGCAAGCCGAGCCGTAGCGCACCGGCAGCGCGCCGAGGCCGACCGGATTGCCGGCGATGCACCAGCCGGTCTCGGTTTGCCACCAGTGATCAATCACCGGCACCTTGAGCACTTCCTCGGCCCATTGGATGGTAGGCGGGTCTGCGCGCTCGCCGGCGAGGAATAGCGTGCGGAATTTCGAAAGGTCGTATTTGGCGAGCAGCTTGCCGTTGGGGTCCTCTTTGCGGATGGCACGGAAGGCGGTTGGCGCGGTAAACAGCGCGACTACGCCGTGCTCCGAGGAGACGCGCCAAAACGCGCCGGCATCTGGGGTGCCGACCGGTTTGCCTTCGTAGAGGATCGAGGTGCAGCCGTGGAACAACGGCGCATAGACGATATAGCTATGGCCGACCACCCAGCCGACGTCGGAGCCCGACCACCAGACTTCGCCGGGATTGACGCCGTAGAGATGCTGCATTGACCACTTGAGCGCGACCATGTGGCCGCCATTGTCGCGTACCACACCCTTGGGCACGCCGGTCGTGCCCGACGTGTAGAGGATGTAGAGCGGATCAGTAGCGGCGAGGGGCACACATTCGCTCGTCTTGGCGTAATTGACCGCGTGTTCCCACACCTTGCGCCAGTCGTGGTCCCGGCCGGGCGTGAGCGGCGCCTCACATTGCGGACGCTGCAGGATCATACAGGTCTGCGGCTTGTGCTTGGCGATCTTGATAGCCTCGTCGAGCAGCGGCTTGTAGGGAATGACGCGCGTGCCCTCGATGCCGCAGCTAGCCGACAGAATGACCTTCGGCTTGGCGTCGTCGATACGGGTAGCGAGTTCCTTGGCCGCGAAGCCGCCGAACACTACCGAATGCACAGCGCCGATGCGCGCGCAGGCGAGCATTGAAAACACCGCTTCCGGCACCATGGGCATGTAGATGACGACGCGGTCGCCCTTCTGCACTCCGAAATCGCGCAGCATGGCGCCGAGCAACTGCACTTCCGACAGCAGGCGGCCATAAGTGAAGGTTTGCTTGATGTTGGTGACGGGGGAATCGTAGATCAGCGCTGGCTGGTCGTTGCGGCCGCGCAGAACATGGCGGTCGATTGCGTTGTAGCAGGTGTTGCACGTGGCACCGGCAAACCAATGGCCATAGATGCCGGCATCCTTTGCGAAGATCTTTTTCGGCTTCTCGTACCAGTCGATCTCGGCGGCCGCCTCAGCCCAGAACACTTCCGGGTTGCGTTGCCAATGCGCGTAGACGTCGTGGTAATGGCTAGTGCGCGCGTCCATGTACAGTCTCCTCCCGCGCCGGCTCCATTAGCAGAGGGCGGCGGCTTTCTTTCGACAATTGTGGAACGACCGGCAAATCCAAACAAGGCTGGCCGAGCCCCCAGCGCCGAGCTTTGATCTTCCGCAAATACCACCCCCGTCCTTCGGCTAGGCCCAGTGAACCTGCTCATGTTGGGAGGCGACCAGGATAGCTGCATTGATTTCGGGATTGCATGCGTATCGGATTTGGCGGCGGCCAACTTCATCGCCCAGCCGGCTCTCGCGGCCACCCAGCGCGATTGCCGTGCGACGGTTTGATCGACGCGCACATCACCTCATGTACCGGCGTCATCGAGGAAAAGGCGGCCCCGGCGGTTGAGCGTCAGACCGCTGTCCACAACTGCGGCACCGCCTACGACGTCAAAAACGCTTTGGACGCTGGCGGATTCCCACGCGCGAACGCGCTATCGCCGACTTCAAGATGAACGTCCGCCCGGCGGGCGACCGAATCCCGTCGCGCGCGCTGAGCCCAAGGCTTTCGGCGTCGAGGTTCGCACCACAGACCTCACGCGGATGCCGAAGGCGAAAGACTTCCTGGAATGGCTCAAGTGAGCGGGCGGTAGAGCAATTGATCGACGGCCGCTCCCTTCGCTAACGTAGGCGGCAGGGGAACACCCGATGGCGAATGCGCCCTACGATACCGAACTCGACCGCAACCCGGCGAACTTTCAGCCGCTGACCCCGCTCGGCTTCCTCGAGCGCGCGGCCGCCGTATTCCCTAACCGTACCGCTATTATTCACGGCCCCCTGCACCGGAGCTACGCCGAGTTTTACGCGCGGTCGCGGCGGCTAGGCTCGGCTCTGGCCAAGCGCGGCATCAAGCGCGGTGACACCGTCTCGGTGATGCTCGCCAACACGCCGGCGATGCTCGAGTGTCACTACGGCGTGCCGATGTGCCAGGCCGTGCTCAACACGCTCAATACGCGGCTCGACGCGCCGATCATCGCCTTCTCGCTCGACCATGCCGACGCCAAGGTCGTCGTTATCGACCGCGAGTTCTCCAAGGTGATGAAGGACGCGCTGGCGCAAGCAAAGGTGAAACCGCTGGTGATCGATTATGACGATCCGGAATGTTCCAGCGGCGGTGAGCGGCTCGGCGAGATCGATTACGAGCAATTCGTCGCCAGCGGCGATCCGAATTACGCCTGGCACATGCCGGACGACGAATGGGACGCCATCACGCTCAACTATACCTCGGGCACCACTGGCGATCCGAAGGGCGTGGTCTATCACCACCGCGGCGCCTACCTGCTCGCGGTCGCCAACGTTGTCACTGCCTCGATGGCCAAGCATCCGGTCTATCTGTGGACGCTCCCCATGTTCCACTGCAATGGCTGGTGCTTCCCTTGGTCGCTGTCGGTGGTTGCCGGCACACACGTGTGCCTGCGCGCGGTTCGCGCGTCGGCGATGTTTGACGCAATTGCCAACTACAAGGTCACACACCTGTGCGGCGCACCAATCGTGATGGCGACGCTGCTCAACGCGCCGGCCGCCGAGAAGAAGCCTTTGCCGCACGTGGTCGAGTTCTTCACCGCTGCGGCGCCTCCCCCGGAAGCGGTGCTCGCCGCTATGAAAGAGGCGGGCTTCAATGTCACCCACCTCTATGGACTCACGGAATGCTACGGCCCGACAGTGGTCAACGACTGGAACGCCGACTGGGACAAGCTCTCCACCTCCGAGCAGGCGGCCAAGAAGGCGCGCCAGGGTGTGCGTTATGGCGCGCTAGAGGCGCTTGACGTGCTCGATCCCACCACGCTCAACCCGGTGAAGCGCGACGGCGAGACGCTCGGCGAAGTGATGATGCGCGGCAACGTGGTGATGAAGGGCTATCTTAAGAATCCGAAATCAACACAGGCCGTGTTCGAGGGCGGCTGGTTTCACACCGGCGACATCGGCGTCATCCATCCCGACGGTTATATCCAGCTCAAGGATCGCTCTAAGGACATCATCATCTCCGGTGGCGAGAACATCTCCTCGATCGAGGTGGAGGACGCGCTCTACAAGCATCCGGCGATCGCCGCCGCCGCAGTGGTGGCCAAGCCCGACGAGAAATGGGGCGAGACGCCTTGCGCCTTTGTCGAGTTGAAACCCGGCGCGCAGGCCAGTGCCGACGAGCTGCTGCAATGGTGCAAGAAACACCTCGCCGGCTACAAATGCCCCCGCTACGTGGTGTTCGCCGAGATCCCGAAGACGAGCACGGGCAAAATCCAGAAATTCAAGCTGCGCGAAATGGCGAAGGCGGTGTGAACCTACAAACGCCGTGTGCGGGTGCCGTTCTTTAATTTGCGCGGTAGTGGGGAATCGAGCCACGTGAAGCATGGCCTGTTGGTTCGGGGACAGGACCAGTCGAATCCATGTCAGCGGCGCTAACGCCCTGACCATAAAGCGGGCATTGCCGACAAATGGGTGCCGCCGACTGCAATGACGTGAACTGTGCCGCACGTATAAGAAAAAGGGCCCTTTCACGGGCCCTTTTTTAAACCGAGGATGGCGCGTTCAGCGCTCGTTTTCCGGCCGGCCGAGCGGATCGAACATGCGGTTGGCGTTGTAGCGCTGGTCGAACGAGCCAGACTGGCCGCCGAAGCGCAGGGTGGTGTTGCCCTGCTGAATCGTATTCTGCTGACCGCCGGTATTTGAGAAGCGCTCATCCGGATCGACGTAGCGCGCACTGCCGTCGCTATTGGTGTTGCTCTGGTTGTCGATGGTGAAGGCGTGCGCCGCGGGCGCGGCCATCAGCGCAAAGCCGAAGGCGACAGCGAAAACGGTGGTCGGTTTCATGACAACCTCACGATTGGCGAAGCGGAAAGTGGCGCGAACAATATGGCCGCACTGCGGCAAATGCAAATCCCCTGCCTCGCGACGACCCGGGTTTTCGACGTCGACATTGTGATCCCGCCAGACCGAATGCAACAATTGGAGCGGTAATTGCTTATGCAATAGCGAAACTAAATCAAGGCCATTTCCGCTCATCCGCGAGCGGCCGGCATCGGCGAATTGCTTGCGCGGTGACGATTCGTTAACCGATGCGACTCGTACGTGCCGGGAAACGTACGGAACCACTTCGTGCCGACAGTCCTGCCTACCCCGCGCGTCGCGCCGGCAAAGAAACGCTCGCTGCTTCGAATCGTTTTCGACCTAGTATTCAACACCGCTTTTGTTGTGGGCGCGCTGGTTTTGACCTTTGTGGTGCTGGTGCGCGAGGAACGATATGCGCGCGGCGCGGCCTACGCGCCCCCACTGCCCATCGAGCAACCGGTGCAGTCCCCCGAAGCCGGTGAACCCAAGAGCATTCTGTCCTCGGATTGAGCAACAGCAAGCGCGTACTGGCTGTTTTGCGCCGGCAAATTCGGCGTTAACTTCCATGTGCGGACCCAAGCCACGCTTGAGTTCGGTAGCACTGAAAGTCTAAGCGGGGCGGATTGGATCAGTCGATCAATGCCGTAGCCGCTCGATTTCGTCCTTGACCAACAGCTTCTTCCGTTTGAGTTCCACGATTTTCAGATCATCGACCGCGGGGTGTGCCAAGCATTCGCTGATTTCCTGCTCGAGTGCCTGATGCTTTCTTTCAAGTTCCGCTAGGTGCGATTGCATCGACATTAATCATGTCTCCTCAACCAGTGGCTCCGACCTGACAAGTTTAGCTCAGATTCAGTTCGATGACGAACGGTACACCCGCTTCGGCGCCACAGCAATTGGAACCAAAGCCCTTGATCGGGTGATATTTTTTCGCACGCTTGAAGGCTGCTGTGGAAAACGCAATAATTTACCGGGGTCTTACAGGCGTTAGTCCTAAAGCAAACCAACGGTCTCTATGACACCGGACGAAGAACGCGAGTTGCGGGAGCAGTTGGCGCGCCTGCTGCAGGAACATCGCGACCTCGACGCCGCGATCTCCGCCTTGGCTATGTCGCCCGGATCCGACCTTATCCAGGTACAGCGGCTTAAGAAGCGCAAGTTGATCCTGCGCGACAAGATTCGCGTCATCGAAGATCAGCTAACCCCTGATATCATCGCCTAAGTCCGGTTCAGCTTGCAGCTAGCACCGCCCGGGCAAAAAGTGCCGACAGTAGGCCGATGGTCTTTCGGTGGCGCGTTCGGGCAGAACAGCAATCCCGAGCACGGGGGCGACGATAAAACCCACGCGATAGGCACCAGCGCGCTCGCCTGCCCGCCCGCCACGCCGCGCAATAGAAGGACGGTGGCACCGAGCAACATAAGCGCGGCCGCACCGGCGTATTTGAAGGTGATTGGCAGCGACCGCAACTTGCAGTCGGCGATATGGACCACGAGGGTCTCAAGCGGCATGAGCACGGCGCCTTGCGCCACTGCCAACGTTTCTGGCAACGCGCCGTGGCGCAGAGCCATCGGCATTTTACTCAGAGCAGGATTGCGTTGACCGTCCGATTCTCGATGTCGCCGCGGAGTCTCGCGTAAATCAGCGGGTTGCGGCCGGAGAGGATCTGCAAGGCGGCAAGCACCGCGTTGCTGGGCTCCAGCACTGTCATGACCGGGACCGCGCTCGGCGCGCGCAGTGACGACCAGACGTCTTCCGGGAAATCCTCGGCGCTCGCTGGCACCGTGATCACTGGCACCGTCGACATCGCGGACAGCACTGGGCCGGCACCGTTGGAGCGGCCGATATTTGCGATCACCACGGTGTCGGGAATTTCCTGAATCAGCCGGTTGAACATCGCAACGCCGCTGACCGGTTCCCTATGGATGGAGCAGGTCACCACCGTCATCATGTCTTTTAGATCGCCAAGCGCTTCGGAGAACGCCTCCGTTTTGTCCTTCTCCGAGCCGCGCCAGAGGATAATGCGCTGGCGCGGGATATGGAAGCGGCCGGTGATCTCGGCAACGCGCCGGTACTTGGCGATGACGTCGTCGAGCGCGCCGCCGTCACGATAGACCTGTTTGTCCATGTAGGCGCCGTTTTCCAGCACGCGCCAGGAGTCGTTATCGATCACGTCAGCGAGCAGCAGATTGCCCTTGGCGTCAAAGCCGAACTCGACCTTGAGGTCGACCAGCGTACCGCTTTCTAGCTGCCAGGCCTTCTCGAGGATGAGGAAGGTGTGCCGAGCGATGCGCCTCATCTCGGCGAAGAATTTCGACTCGTCCTTGTGGTTGAACACGTCCTTGGTTGGCAGGACCAGGAACGGCTCCTGCCCGACCAGTGGCTTTGCCGGATTGAACAGCTTCATCTCGCTACTGCCGTCCTCGTACTGGATGAACGGGTCGTCGGCAGCCAGCGGCTTGCCTTTCCAACTCCTATCCTTGCTCTTGAGATAGAACTCGATCAGCGCGCGCGAGAAGAGCTGGCCCTTGGACAGATGCGGGTTTCGCTTGAGGAACGAGCCGTGCGCCTCGCGCCGCACCACCACCTCGTAAGGCAGCATCTGGCATCGCGGGGCGGTGAAGGAAATCGCGCTGTCCTGCTCGTTAAAGCCGACCGGCACGCCGCAGGCCTTGAGCAGGCGGAAGACGTTGCAGGTGGTAGCGGTGGCGAGCCGTCCCTTGTCCGGAATAATGTCGTGCTTGGCGCCGTCGCCGGCGGTTATGTCGTCCTTAGAGACGACAGACACCAGGTCGGAACCCCTGATCCGATGAATCTTCTTGGTCTTACCCTCGGCGACCAGCGGTCCGAGGGAAAGCTTGTTGCCAAGGCGTTCTGACATTGGAGCGTCCACGACCTGTTCCGGGCTTAGGCTTTGGCGAAAGGATAGTTTTTAGACACCCGGCCACTACCGGGCAAGCTAATGACATGGCGGTACCGGGTTTATTCTCAAGGCATTAGACATTTGCACATTAGACATTTGCAAATCTTGGACGCTGCGCGGGGCCCGCTATTGCAGCTATTTCTGGGCCGAAACATGAAACTGGATAGACTCTTAAGGGCTTTTCTGGTAGAGCCGCGCGACTCAAAGCTCACGCCAGTGCGTGGTTTTGAGTAAAACCCGTCCGAGCCATAACAAAGGAGCATGTGTGCAAGTTCTCGTTCGCGACAATAACGTCGACCAGGCCCTCAAGGCGCTCAAGAAGAAGATGCAGCGCGAGGGCATTTTCCGCGAGATGAAACTCCGCGGCCATTACGAAAAACCCTCCGAAAAGAAGGCGCGGGAAAAGGCGGAAGCGATCCGCCGGGCCCGCAAGCTCGCTCGAAAGAAGATGCAACGTGAAGGCTTGCTCCCAATGAAGCCCCGTGTAGTGGGCGGCGCTGGTAGCGCTCCGGCTGGCCGGTCCAGTGGCGAGGGCCGCTTCGGTCGTGGCGGTCAGTCGCGTTTCGGCTGATCCAGCGTAGGGTTTGGATGTTTTTTTGCTGGCGCGGGCCTCAGGTGCCCGCGCTGACGCTTTTTTGGGGCCGCAATTTCCAGCAGAATTTGACGTCAGCCTCGTTGGCTGGCGCGGCGCGTAGAGCGTCTCGACGTTCTTTGGGCGTTGGCAATCGCGCGCTTGACGTTGGCGGCGCGGTCGCGCGGCTAATGCAGCGGTAGTTCGGCGAGAAATCGCTTCACCGCCTCGATGCCGCCGTAGTCATCGAGATCGGAGTGCTCGCCCAGGGGAAAGCGCACGAAGTGCTTGGGCTCCCGTGCCAGCGCGAACAGTCGCTCGCTGAAGCGGATCGGAACGATGCTGTCGCGCTCGCCGTGCCGTATCAAGATCGGCGCCGCCACCATGGCGATGCGCTCATCCGAGCGGAACGTGTCCCTCATGGTCCAACGCACCGGGATCAGCGGATAGGCGGCAGCGCCGACGTCTACCGCCGAGGAAA
>Ga0207858_1000098_pt1 | contig 10829 bp, 9 predicted proteins | sample LuqExpMetageno23_FD_187781 | JGI IMG/M metagenome (GOLD analysis project Ga0207858, IMG submission 187781) | Tropical forest soil microbial communities from Luquillo Experimental Forest, Puerto Rico - Sample 23 (SPAdes) | ecosystem: Environmental > Terrestrial > Soil > Tropical forest ... | reverse complement strand
GACGGCCGCGCAACCTCCTCGTAATATTCTGGGATCGACAGGCAGCCCTCTTCGTACGTCGCCTCCTCGTCTGATTTCCACGTCACTTCCGGATTGATGAACACCTGCGGTGCTTTTGGCTCGTCCTTCTTGGCGAGGTCCATTGTGACCACGCGTTTCGGAACGCCGATTTGAATAGCCGCTAGGCCGATGCCCGGCGCCGCGTACATGGTTTCGAACATGTCTTCGACCAACGTGCGCAGCGGATTGTCGATCGTCTTCACCGGCTCGGATTTGAACCTCAGCCGCTTGTCAGGAATGACGAGGATGTCTCGGAGAGCCATGCGCGCGATGTAAGGCGGTAGCGCTATCTTGGTCAATGCGCCCTTTCCCCTTGAGCCACAGGCATGTCCGACACTAGCGTTCGCCCTTCGTTCCAATGCCGAGCGAATCGGGGTAGAAGCGTCTAATGTCGGAAATTACCCTCATTGCCGCTCTATGTTTGCTCGCCGGTCTCGCCGCCGGTGCGCTGATCTTCCTGCTGGCGCGCCCGCGCACGGCCGAAACCGACCGCGCCGCCGTCGAGGGGCTGGCGCAAGTCAACGCACGCATCGACGCCATGGGCAGTTGGCTGCACAAGACTCAAGGCCAGCTCCAACAGACCGTGCACGAGCGCCTCGACGCGGTGAGCCAATACCTTGGCGAGTCGATGAAGACATCCACCAAGCACACGACGGAACATCTGCAGCAATTGCATGCGCGGCTGGCGGTGATCGACAGCGCACAGAAGAACATTACCGACCTCGCGGCTCAGGTCAGCTTGCTCCAAAACGTGCTTTCTAACAAACAATCACGAGGTGCGTTCGGGCAAGGACAGCTCGAGGCCATCGTGGCCGATGTACTACCGCAAGGCGCCTACGAATTTCAGTACACACTAAAAAACAAGTCGCGGCCTGACTGTGCGATTTTCATGCCGGATTCCGGTCCGTTGATAATTGATGCAAAGTTCCCGCTTGAAGCAATGACCGCTTGGCGAGCCGCCGCGACCGAAGAGGAACGCAAGCAGGCTGCTCAGCGCGTCAAGCATGACATCACAAAGCATATCTCGGACATTGCGGAGAAATACCTGATTCCGGGCGAGACACAGGATATCGCCTTAATGTTCATTCCCTCCGAGTCTGTGTACGCTGATTTGCACGAACGCTTCGATGACCTCGTGCAGCGGGCTCAACGTGCCCGTGTAATGATCGTGTCACCGACACTTATGGTGATGGCGATTCAGGTCCTCAAGCAGGTACGCAAGGACGCGCAAATGCGCGAGGCCGCGGATCAAATTCGCGGCGAGGTCGGCCACATGTTGAAGGATGTCGGTTTGCTTGCCGAGCGTGTTAAGAAGCTGCAAACACATTTCGGTCAAGCCAATACTGACATCGAAGTAATCTTGACCTCGACCGGCCGTATCGAGAAACGTGCGATAAGAATTGAAGAACTCGAATTCGACGACGAGCCGCCGAGCGCCGAAATCATCCAGGCACCGATCCGCAAGCTAGAAGCCGGCGAGTAAATGACTGCCGCCCCGGACAGCGCCGCACGGCCGTCCTTCGTTGACACGTTGGCGGTGTATCTGAAGCCGCGCGTGCTTATCGTGATGTTCCTCGGCTTCTCCTCCGGGCTGCCGCTGGCGCTGTCCGGCACGACGCTGCTGGTGTGGATGCGCGAATCCGGCGTCGATCTCGGCACCATCGGCTTGTTCGCGCTGGTGGGAACGCCTTACACCCTGAAATTCCTTTGGGCGCCGCTGACCGACGCGCTCGACGTGCCGTTGCTGTCGCATTGGCTCGGCCGCCGCCGCGGCTGGCTGGTGTTCACGCAGATCCTGCTGATGGCCGCGATTATCTTTCTCGGCTCGAGTAATCCGGCCGCGGCGCCCGGCCTGGTGGCCTTTGCCGCGCTCTTGGTGGCGGCCGCCTCGGCAACACAGGACATTGTGGTCGATGCCTTCCGCATTGAGAGTCTGCCGGAAAACGAGCAGGCAGCCGGCATGGCTTCCTACGTCGCCGCCTACCGCGTCGGCATGCTGATCTCGACTGCCGGCGCGCTGTTCCTGGTAAGCGGCATCGAAGCCCATGGCTTAGACAAGCAATCGGCTTGGCAATGGGGCTATGTGGCGATGGCGGCGATGGTGCTGATCGGCACGGCGACCACCCTCGTCGCAGCGGAGCCCGAGCGCTCGCGCGACGCCGAGGCTGCGCATGCGCGCGAGAAGCCGTTCACGCGCGTCGCCGAAGCGGCAGTCGGCGCGTTCAAGGATTTCCTTGGCTACGAATTGGCCTTCGTGATGCTGGCCTTCGTGGTGCTATTCAAGTTCACCGATGCGCTAAGCGGCGCAATGACCGCACCCTTCGTTATCGACCTTGGCTTTTCCCGCAACGAATACGCGGCCATCGTCAAAGGCGTGGGTCTCGCGGCCCTTCTCGCCGGCGGTTTCGCCGGCGGCTTCGTGGCCCGCGCGCTGCCGCTTGCCACCAGCCTTTGGTTCGGCGCCATCGTGCAGGCTATTGCCAATCTGGGCTTCTGCTGGGTCGCGCTCACCGGCCACAATCTCACGGCGCTGACCGTCGCCATCACGCTGGAGAATTTTACCAGCGCTCTCGGCACCGTGATGTTCGTTGCCTACCTCTCGGCGCTCTGCCAGAACCCGATGCACACGGCGACGCAATATGCGCTACTCACGGCGCTCGCTGCGGTCGGCCGCACGTATTTGTCATCGGGCGCCGGTTTTGTTGCCGAATCGACCGGCTGGGTGTGGTTCTTCGTGATCTGCGCGCTCGCCGGTTTGCCCAGCCTGCTGCTGCTCGCCTGGCTTCAGCGGCGCGGGCATTTCAAACGGCTGGTGCCGAATAAAAGCTAATGCCTAGGCGTTCGGGGACTGCCACCTGGTCACGACAGCGTCGCCGACGTGCGAGGCGGCCTGTGAACAAAAGAAACTGGTCCCGATCACCGCGGCTTTCTTTCCGAAAGAACGCCTGATCCGTTTTAGTCTGCTTATCCTTGAACACGACGATGTGGAATGTCACCGGCGAATGGTCGGGGCAGAATTCGTCCTACACCAATGAGGTCACGGCGATGAAAAGGCGAGGAACGAGAGGGCAAAGGGACGTATCAGAAAGCCGTCCGCTGCTTGATCGCCGCCGACAGCGTGCCCTCGTCGAGATAATCCAACTCACCGCCGACCGGCACGCCATGCGCCAGCCGCGTCACCTTGACGTTGGCATCCTGTAACAGTTCGGTGATGTAGTGCGCGGTAGTTTGGCCGTCGACCGTGGCGTTGAGCGCTAGGATTAGTTCTTTCACCTGCGCCTCATGCACACGCGAGATCAGCGAGTCGATGGCCAGATCCTGCGGACCCACGCCGTCGAGCGGCGACAACGTGCCGCCCAGCACGTGATAGCGGCAGTTGACGGCGTGCGCGCGCTCCAGCGCCCACAGGTCAGCGACGTCCGCCACCACCACAATTATCGAAGCATCGCGCTCGGGGTCGGCACAGACGGTGCAGGGATTTTGCGTGTCGATGTTGCCGCAGGTCTTGCAGATCACGATCTTTTCCATCGCTGCCTGCAAGGCGGAACCGAGCGGCGCCATCAGCAATTCGCGCTTCTTGATCAGATGCAGCGCTGCGCGCCGCGCCGAACGCGGGCCCAAGCCCGGCAGTCGCGCGAGGAGTTGGATCAAGCGCTCGATTTCTGGTCCGGCTACAGCGGTGGGCATTAAGTCAGGTTCAATCCGGGCGGCAGCGGCAGGCCGCCGGTGAGGCTCTTCATCTTCTCCTGCATAACGGCCTCGGCCTTGCGGCGAGCGTCGGCATGCGCCGCGACCAGGAGATCCTCGACGATTTCCTTTTCCGACGGCTTCATCAGCGAATCGTCGAGCTTGATGCCCTTGAGGTCACCCTTGGCCGTCAGCCGCACGCTCACCATTCCGCCGCCGGCCGTGCCTTCCACCTCGATGGTGTCGAGCTCGGCCTGCAGCGCCTGCATCTTGGACTGCAGTTGCGCGGCCTGCTTCATCAGACCCATGAAATCGGCCATATGCTATTCCTCGATCTCATCAGGTGGCGCGTCCGGTACGACGTCGACGGTCGGTGCACTCTGCGTCACTCCGACCACCTTGGCGCCGGGGAAGCAGTTTAGCACTGCCTGCACGAGCGGATCGCTCTGGACGCCGCGCTCCAGTTCCGCCCGCCGCTCGTCCTGCTGCGCGCGCATCGTGGCGTTGCCTTGCGCCTTGGAAACCACGACCATCCAGCGCTTGCCCGTCCAGGCGCTGAGCTTGCGCTGCAGATCGTGCACCAGCGTTCTCGCAGCCGTCGGCTCTAACGCAATCTCGAGTCGGCCATCCTCGCAATGGACTAACCGCACATCGCGCTCCAACGCTATCTTCACCGAAATGTCACGCTTCTCTGCAGCCAGCCTGATCAGCGCCTCAAACGAGCCGATCGTGAGCATCGACGCGGTCGGCTCACTTTCGGCCACCGGATCCTCCGCCGCACGCGGCGATACCGCAGCCGAGGAGCGCGGCGAGCCCCGTGGCGTCTCGGACGGCGGCGAAAAAGTCTGTTGCGGCGGCTGCGCCGGGGGCACGCCGCGATTACCCTGCGAGCGAGCCACGCTGCCGCCCTCCTCGCTGAGCAAGCGGATCACTTCATCCGGCGTCGGCAGGTCGGCAGCATACGCGACGCGCACCAGCACCATCTCCGCGGCGGCGACCGGGCGGCCGGCTGCCTGCACCTCACCGATGCCCTTGATCAGCATCTGCCAGGTGCGGGACAGAACGCGCATCGACAATTGCGCTGCGAAGGTGCGGCCGCGCACGCGTTCGGCTTCCGACAGCGAGACGTCGTCGGCGACCGCCGGCACCACCTTCACGCGAGTGATAAAATGGGTGAACTCGGCGAGATCGCTCAGCACGACCGTCGGATCGGCACCGATTTCGTACTGCTCGCGCAATTCCTTGAGCGCCGCGGCAACGTCGCCTTTCATCAGCGCCTCAAACAGATCGACGACGCGCACGCGGTCGGCGAGGCCGAGCATCTGCCGCACGTCTTCCGCATGGACGGGGCCGGCGGCATGCGCGATGGCTTGATCGAACAGCGATAGCGAATCGCGCACCGAGCCTTCCGCCGCGCGCGCGATGAGCGCTAGTGCCGCCGGTTCGACTTCAACCTTTTCTTTGCCGGCGATACCTTCCAGATGCTTGACCAGCAGTGCGGCATCGACGCGGCGCAGATCGAAGCGCTGGCAGCGCGACAGCACCGTCACCGGCACCCTGCGGATTTCCGTGGTGGCGAAGATAAACTTGGCGTGCGGCGGCGGCTCTTCTAGTGTTTTGAGCAGTGCGTTGAAGGCCGCGCCCGAAAGCATGTGTACTTCGTCGAGGATATAGACCTTGTAGCGCGCGCTCATCGGCGCGTAGCGGATCGCATCATTGATCTGCCGCACGTCTTCGACACTGTTGTGCGAGGCGGCGTCCATCTCCAGCACGTCAGGGTGGCGGCTTTCGATGATCGCCTGGCAGTGCATACCCATCTTCGGCATGTCGATTGTCGGCTCCGTGATCGAGCCGTCCGGCAGTTCGTAATTGAGCGCGCGGGCTAGGATGCGGGCGGTCGTGGTCTTGCCCACGCCGCGTACGCCGGTGAGGATCCACGCCTGCGGGATGCGCCTGCTCTCGAAAGCATTCGAGATGGTACGCACCATGGCGTCCTGGCCGATCAGGTCGTTGAAGCGCGCCGGCCGGTATTTGCGCGCCAGCACGCAATAGCTGGTTCCTTCTGGCGCTGCGCCGAAATCCAGGCCTCGTTCTATAGGTTTCGTGGTTTCGTTCATCCTGCCATCCGCCTGGCGGTCGCATCCGGGCCCGCGGGCTCAAAGAGGAGGTGGGAGGCTGACGAGCGACCCGAACCGCGCTCGTTAGGGCTGCTTCCTTCCGGACCTGACCCGGTTGGCGAGTGGCTCGTCCACCGCCAACCTCCCACTGAACTATATCGGTCCTATAGGGGCGGAAAGCAAGCAAGCACGAATCGGGGATTGACCTGCGCATCCATGTGGCGATTTTGCCTGTGGAAAGCCAGATGGAAGAGGCGGACGATTGCGTGATTGGGACGGGGTTGCAGAATTATGCGAAGTCGCATTCCGGCATATCGGAGATGATTGGCGGAGACACGTTACAATCGATCGCGCGCTCGTAGCCATAAGGAGGCGGCGCCGTTCGACTGGCACCCAAGGGCCCCATTCGCTGATCTGGTCGCCATGATAATCGACCAGCGGAGTGCCGCACCGAGTCAAGGCGCACATAGGGCGCGGGCGTTGACGGCCGCGGCGCCATCGTGGCAGCCAAGCGAGGCTGTGCGACCGCCGCGCGGTGCCGCCTGGAGACGCGCTTTGCCTTTTGAAATCACATTGCCGGTCCGGCCGAAGATCCTCGTCATCACGCTTCGCCGCTTGGGTGACGTGTTGCTCACGACGCCGCTCATTCGCAGCCTGCGGCGCGCCCGGCCGGACGCGACCGTCGATGTGCTGGTGTTCAAAGGCACCGCGGGTATCCTCGGCGGCAATCCTGACATCAGCAATGTCGTCACCATGTCGGAGCGGCCGACGTTGCCGGAAACGCTGCAGCTGCTTTCGCGGCTGACCAAGCGTTACGACCTTGCCGTTTCAACTCAAAGCGGCGACAGGCCGACATTTTATGCGCTCGTGGCCGGACGCATGCATGCAGGCATCACCGCCGATGTGACGTTCAGCGGCCGAATCAAGGCTCGTATACTTCATCGCGGTGTGCAGGCAAACGAGCGTATCCATCGTGTCGAACAGACGTTGCGGCTCGCCGACGCGATCGGTATCCCGCGCGTTCCCGAGCTGGTTTGTCCCGCCGCGGCACCCCGCGCGATTGCCGACGGAGACTATGCGGTCGTTCATGCCTCGCCGATGTTCGCCTACAAAGAATGGACTCGCGACGGCTGGCGCGCACTTGCCGCCCACCTTGCTACGCGCGGCCTTGCCGTAATTGCGATTGGCGGACCGGACGAAGCCGAACGCAAATATTGCGACGATGTCTGGCGAGGCATCACCCCGGTGCATCAGTTCGAATGGGCCGAGTTAACGACGCTGCTCAAGGGCGCTCGACTTTATATCGGGCCGGATACTTCCGTCACGCATCTCGCCGCCGCCGCCGGCTGCCGAACGGTCGCGCTATTCGGGCCGACCGACCCTCGGCTCTGGGGGCCATGGCCCGTCGGCGGTTTGCCGACGCCGTGGGACGCGAGCGGCAGCATCCAGAACCGCGGCAACGTCTGGCTGGTGCAAAATCCCCTGCCCTGCATGCCCTGCCAACTCGAAGGCTGCGAACGCAACATCATGAGCCGCAGCGTGTGTCTCGACGAGCTGAGTCCGAAAATTGTTCTGCGCGCGGTCGACCAGGCGCTGGCTTGATCTCGCGCGCCACCGCCTTCACTCTTCGCGCAACATATTCGGAGTAACATATGGACTTCCGCATCGCGGTCGTACAGCCGATCACCCTCCGAAGGCGGATCAGAAGAACATTGCCGATACGATTGATTTCATGCACTTGTTCGTCGTCGACGTCAGCATCGAGCACGCGCGAAATATACGCCACCACCAACACCATCACTTCCTTGCAAGTACGCGGGCAAACAGGGCGTGCTGGGACAGCAACGGCTGCGACGTGGGCGCGAGGCGATGTATCCGCGCACCCGTGAATGAAATCGTCACGATTGCGCCCTGTCTGCGGGCGTGCGATTTTGCCGGCCGATGTCCCCTCGTTCCAGACTCGGCCCCAAACCGCATCTCGGCTACACGCATAGCAGCCTCGAACGTGCTGCGGAGTTGCGTTCCGACGATGACGCGATTGCGCAGTTGGCCGGGCAGCTTGATGTCGGCACCTATGTGATCGGCGGCGACCTGATCGTGATGAAAAAGGGCGACCGGGTTCACCATCCCTTATTCAGCCTTGACGAAGCGCGCGCGCTGGCGCCGGCTAGTGAAATCGTATTCCTTGGCCTTTTGCAGGGCGTCGGTCGCTTCGGCTACGGCATTTCGCCGGTCACAGCGGCGAGTTTGAAAACCTGCGGCGATTTTCATGTGACCGACCTGCGCTCGATCGCGGTGTACGGCCTGGCGGCAGCCGAGCACCTGCCGCCGATCGCTGAGGCAAAGGCGCTACTGAACTGGCATGCGCGCCACCGCTTCTGTGCAAATTGCGGCGAGTCGACGCAAGCGACGCAGGCTGGCTGGCGGCGCGACTGCCCGAAGTGCAAGGCCGAACATTTCCCGCGCACCGACCCGGTGGCGATCATGCTCGCGGTCGACGGCGAGCACTGTCTGCTCGGCCGTTCGCCACGGTTCGTGCCGACCATGTGGTCGTGCCTCGCCGGATTTATCGAGCCAGGCGAATCCATAGAGGACGCGGTACGCCGCGAGACGCATGAGGAAGCCGGCATCACCTGCGGTCGCGTGGTGTATTTTCATTCGCAGCCCTGGCCATTCCCGAGCTCACTGATGATTGGCTGTCACGCTCAAGCTCTGACCCGGGACATTGTCGTGGATCGCAGAGAACTCGAGGATGCTCGCTGGTTCAGCAAGAGCGAGATCGAAACGATGATGTTGCGCCGGCATCCGGAAGGGCTGACCACGCCGCCGCCGGTCGCCGTTGCACATCACATCATCCGCGCCTGGCTGGAGGACGAGATCAGCTTTGATTGAAACCGCGCTGCGAGAGAAAGCGCCGAAGATCCTCTGTGCCGGCATCGCGGTGCAAGACATCGTCATGCGCGTGCAGAATTTCCCTACCCCGGGCAAAAAGGTTTCGGCAACCGAGTTCATCATTACCGGCGGCGGTTGCGCGGCGAACGCGGCGGTTGCCGTCGCGCGGCTTAATGGACGGGCAGCCTTCGCCGGTCCGCTTGGCGGCAGTAACGACGCCACCAGCAACCGCATTCTCGACGAGCTCGCCAAGGAAGGCGTGGATTGCAGCGGCGTGGCGCGCGTGGACGGCGGCACCGCGTCGGTTTCGCTGATCCTGCTCGATGCGACCGGCGAGAAGAGCATCGCAACGCGGCGTGGCGTCAATCTCGGCAACGTATTGCCGGCTGATGCCGCAACGCTCGTTGCCGATGCCAACGCGGTGTTGGTGGATAATCGCTTTCCCGAATTCGTCACCGCAGTCTGCCGCGCGGCACAGGCGCGCAAGATCCCGATCGTCATCGATCTCGACTTGGCGACCAAACCCGACGCCGCGCTGCTCAAACTCGGCAGCCACGTAATATCGTCGACGGAAGCGCTGCACGGCACCACTGGCCTCGCCGACCATGGCGCCAGCTTGCGGCTGCTGGCTAGGCACCTGCCCGCCTTCCTCGCCGTCACCGATGGGCCGAATGGCGTCTATTGGCTCGACGATGGCGTCCTCAAACACGTGCCGGCCTTCAAGGTAGAGGCCGTCGATTCACTGGGCGCCGGCGATGCGTTCCACGGCGCCTTCACGCTCGCGCTCGCGGAAGGCCGCAGCCTATTGGAGGCCATGCGTTTCGCCAGCGCTACGGCCGCGCTCAAGTGTACACATTTCGGCGGCGCTGCCGGGGCGCCGTACCGCGCCGAGGTGGCGCAACTGCTGAAGACGGCGGACTGACCCTGGGCTTGCATTTGGAATTTTTTTCCATATAAACACACGAAAGTATTATGAAATAGAAATTTATTTTTTTACCGGCCTCGCATCACCGGATTCAAATGGAATGAAGATGGACGCCATCGACCGCAAGATCCTGGCAGTCGTCCAGGAGAACGCTTCGCTCTCCGTCGCCGAAATTGGGCAGCGCGTCGGGCTGTCGTCAACCCCGTGCTGGAAGCGGCTGCAGCGGCTGGAGGCGGACGGCGTCATCATGCGCCGGGTCGCATTGATCGATCCGGAAAAGATCGGCCTTGGCATCACAGTGTTTGTATCGATCGAGACCGGCGACCATTCACAGGATTGGCTCAAGCGCTTCGCCGACGTGGTTGGCGCCTTGCCGGAGGTCATGGAATTTTACCGGATGGCCGGCGACGTCGATTACATGCTGCGCGTGGTGGTTCCAGACATCGCCGGCTACGATGCCTTCTACAAACGGCTAATCGCGACTGTGCCGCTGAAAAACGTTACCTCGCGCTTTGCGATGGAGCGAATCAAGTCGACCACCGCGCTGCCCATCGCCGTAGAAAGATAAAAGTCATGTGCATCTGTTGGTGCGGTAGGTCAACGCTGCGATGCGCGCGCAGGTCTGATAATCGTCGGACTCAACGTCGCGGTCAGCGGAGGGCCATTACCTTGATCGCCGCCGGGCCCAGGATCACGATGAACAGCACCGGCAGGAAGAACAGGATCATCGGAACGGTCAGCTTGGGTGGCAGGCCGGCGGCCTTTTTCTCTGCCTCCGCCATGCGCATGTCGCGGTTCTCCTGCGCCATCACGCGCAGCGTTTGAGCCATGGGCGTTCCATAGCGCTCGGCCTGCTGCAACGCCATGCACACCGATTTCACTCCTTCGAGATTGGTTCGTTTGGCGAGGTTCTCGTAAGCCTGCCGACGGTCCTGCAGGTAGGACAGCTCGGCTGTGGTCAGCGTAAGCTCCTCGGTCAGCGGGATCGATTGGGTGCCGATCTCCTCTGCTACCCGCTTGAAACCGACTTCGATCGACATGCCGGACTCGACGCAGATCAGCAGCAGGTCGAGCGCGTCCGGAAACGCACGCCTGATCGAGAGCTGGCGGCGCGTGATTTTGTTCTTGAGAAACAAAACCGGCAGGTA
>Ga0207858_1000095_pt1 | contig 11003 bp, 6 predicted proteins | sample LuqExpMetageno23_FD_187781 | JGI IMG/M metagenome (GOLD analysis project Ga0207858, IMG submission 187781) | Tropical forest soil microbial communities from Luquillo Experimental Forest, Puerto Rico - Sample 23 (SPAdes) | ecosystem: Environmental > Terrestrial > Soil > Tropical forest ... | reverse complement strand
GGGCCGGGACCGCTTTCAAAACATCATCCCAGTTTTGACCCCTGGGGATCTTCGCAAAGTCGGCCGGCAATTTGGAAGTGGCAGTCCAAGGACCCGCCAGATCCTGGGACTTTATCCACGTTTTGCCATCGAGAAGGAAATAGTCGGAATTATCGAAGAAGAGATCCCAATTGGTGTTGACGACGTATTGAAGAGCGGTACCGGGTACCGGTGCCAGAACAGCTTTGCCTTCGACGAAAAGCAGGACCGCGGGCGTGGTGCTAACGAAGACCGGAGGAGGTTGCGGGTTGACGGTAATTGTCTGTACATGAGCATTGGCGTTTTCAACGCTGGCGATCATCCGGTCGAGACTGATGGTGAATGTCATGGTGGGATAAACCTGGCGGACGCGCTGCTGCATGGCGGCTTCCTGAACGGCGTCAAGGGACGGAAAACGCGAGCTCACGACCTCGATATTGCGAACGAAGACGTTGCGGGAACTTACGTCGGTGATGGTGTCGGCGTGCCAAGAGATGACGCCGAGAACGGGCTTGGTGTTACCTTGTTGGATGGATACGGCAGTATCGGCGATCAGGGACCGGTAACCGCGCCAGCTTTTCACCTGGGGCTGGTAGACGATAACGTGCGCCCCGTTGCGATCGAACGCTCTGGGCCATGGTGAGACGTACGGCGCCGCTCCGGGAGCAGCGGGTGATGCCTGAAGAAGCCGCGTAGAGAAAGGAACAAGAAGAAGCGAGAGTGTGGTGACAAACGCCATGAGTGAATTGAGTTTCTTCACGATGGCACCCCACTAGTTGGGCTCCAGCGTACACTTCACGCCCACTTCCTTACAAACACGCAGCACCGCATCGACGACCAGCGAGGTAGCGCTCGGCTCTCCCCCTTCACTAACGCTGGCAGCAATCACGAGTTGAGTGAGTTTTTCCCCGAGTGGCGATATCTGGAAACCGGCGACCTGTTTGCCCTTTTTGATCTCGATTCTTCCCGTCTTGCCGTCGTTTTTGGTGATCGTGATTTCGGGATGAGACTGCAGCGATTTGACGGTTTTGTCGTACACGGCTGCTGGAGCGGCTTCCAGGACTACGATCGCGACATCGTAACCCCCGTTCTCTGATTTCTGCGTCATTTGCTGAACGCGGTTCTTCACCGCGTGAGCCGCCGCCACCCATTGAGCTTCCACACTGGAAATTTCCGGCAACACAAACAGTGCAACCATCAAAACCATAAACGGCTTGGCTCGATACATGTGCTGACCTCCGCAAGAGAATGGCTTCGCGCAACCATCGGCGCAGCGGAGCGATTGACCGGAAGCAACGCGCATATTACGTCCGGGGTTGTCCTGGCGCAACGAGAAAAATGATTCGCTGCGAGTCGGTTCGCGCGGATCGCGGTCGGGGTTCAGCGTGTTTCTTAAGAAGTACCTGGTTCCCGAAAGAGCCCGTACTGATCCTGACTTGTGCTTACCGAAAACTAGGTTCGCCTTCAAAATCACCAAGATACGGCGAGGGCATTGTTACATGCCTGAATTCCGGTCGGAGGAGGTTCCGCCCTGGGCTGTACGGAATTTTCGGGAGGGGCAACTTCGGGGCTATGTGGGGAAATTGAGATACCGCGTGTGTGTTGTGGGCCGGGGCCAAGGGGAAGAACCGTAAAGAAAAGAGGAGCTTCGGGACCTACTTGTCCGAGAACGTTTATCAGGGCTGTGACTGGCAACTCCGCTAAAACGCGTTCCTCGCACGAGAGTCGAAAATAGGGCAGGACTCCATTGGCTCGGCTGTGACCATCGGATGGCTCGCCAAATGCCGCGGCGTCAAATAGAATCAACCTGCAAGTCGCTTCGAGCAGGAGGAAGTCATGCCGCACTTTGTGACCTTGATCCGGTACACGTGAAGAAGAACGTCAAGAATTTCGGCCTCAAAAATCACCATTCAAGTCAATTTAACTCTTTGCCCGATCTTCTCTGTGCCGATGATGTTCGCTCCAACGCTGCAGCACGACATAAAACGCCGGCACGAAGAGAACGGCCAGACAAGTAGACGCCAACATGCCCGTCGCAACGGCCAGACCAAGAGACTTGCGCGCGCTGGCGCCGGCACCACTGGCCATGATGAGCGGCACGACGCCAAGGATGAACGTGACGGACGTCATTAGGATCGGGCGGAAACGTACCTGCGAGGCGTCGACGGTTGCATCGAGAATGGTCTTGCCAGCGGCACGGCCTTCCCGGGCCATTTCGACGATGAGAATAGCGTTTTTCGCCGATAGTGCGATGAGCAACACCAAGCCGATCTGCACGTAAATGTTGTTGGCGATACCGAGACTAAGTAAAGCTGCGACCGTACCAAACAAAGCGAGCGGCACTGCGAGAATGACGGTTCCCGGAGTGATCCAGCTTTCGTATTGCCCAGCGAGCACGAGATAGACGAGCAAGATAGCCAGGGCAAAAATAAGGTACGTCGAACTGCCCACAAGCTTCTCCTGATAGGACATGGCCGTCCACTCGTAACTCATTCCGGCCGGAAGTACCTTACCGGCGATGTCCTCCATCGTCTGCAATGCCTGGCCGGAACTGAAGGCGTCGTTCGCTCCACCGTTGATGGTGGCGGAGGGGTAGAGGTTGTAGAGCGTAATCACTGCCGGTCCTTGGGTCTGCTCGAGGTGGACGAGCGTTGCGGCCGGAACCATCTGTCCGTTTGGGTTACGAACGTAGTAATCGCCGATCCCTTGGATTTGTTGTCGGTAAGGCGTGTCGGCCTGTGCGTAAACCATGTAGTTGTAACCGAATCGGGTGAAGAGATTAACGAAACTCGAACCGAGATACGTCTGGATCGTGTTGTCGACATCGCCCACAGAAACACCAAGCGATTCTGCCTGTGAGCGATTCACATTGACCTTGATCTGCGGAACGGAAGCACGCAGTGGCGTCAACGCTATGCGAATTGGCGGGCTGACTTTGGACCGACTGATGATTTCGTCGGCGACGGTTTGCAAGCGCACGAAATCGTAACTGCCATCGGTCAATTCGATCTGCATCTGGAAACCACCGGACAGCCCCAAGCCCTGAATGGGCGGTGGCACCAGCACCATCGTCTTGGCGTCCTGATAGTTCACTAAGCGCCGGGAGAGGGCGTTGTAGATAGACCGGAGGTCTTCCCCCTTACCGCGCTTGCTCCAGTCCTTGAACATCACATAGATGATGCCGGCATTGGCCAGCGACGCGTTGTTGTCGAGTGGCGACATGCCTCCGATGGAGATGACGCGTTCCACAGCGCGGTTCTCTCGGCAGATTTGCGCCACCTCATCAATCACATGATCAGTGCGCTCCAGCGACGCACCGTCTGGCAACAGCACCGTCACCATCACGTAGCCTTGGTCTTCCGTCGGGATGAAGCTGGTCGGAATCCGCGTTAATCCCCAACCTGCGAGCGCGATCAGCCCGATCCCGATCCCCGCCATCAATGTGCTGCGTTCCGCTATTCGCCGAATTATCCACACGTAGAACGCCTCGACGCGCTCGTACACTGCGTTGAACCCGCGAAAGAAAAGGTTCTTTCGCCGGCCGTGAGCCACCGACCGCAGCCATAGCGCGCATTGAGCCGGCTTGAGAGTGGCGGCGTTGATGGCGCTGATCAGTGCTGTTGCGGCGATCACCAGAGCAAACTGTCGGTACATTTGGCCGGTAATGCCGGGCATGAACGCCGGCGGCACAAACACCGACATCAGCACCAAAGTGACGCCCATGATTGGGCCAAACAACTCCTTCATCGCATCGATGCTGGCCTGTTTTGCCGTCTTGCCGCGTTCGATGTGTTGGGTCGTTCCCTCTACTACAACGATGGCGTCATCCACCACAATCCCGATGGCAAGCACCACAGCGAACAGCGTGAGCAGGTTGATCGTGAAGCCCATAACGGCCATCGCTGCGAACGCGCCAATAATCGTCACGGGAACCGTTGTTGCCGGCACGAGTGTGGCGCGCCAGTCCTGCAGAAAAACTATGATGACGATCAAAACTAGCAGCCCGGCTGCAAACAACGTGTGATACACCTCGTTCACCGAAGCCGTGACAAACTTCGTCGTGTCGAATGGGATGGAGTATTCGAGCCCCTGCGGAAAGTCCTTCGCGAGCTCACTCATGGCAGCCCGTACGTGTTCGGCTGTGTCCAGGGCATTCGCTTCCGGCAACTGGAAGATAGCCACGCCACCGGCCACCTTGCCGTCCATCTTGAAAAACTGACTGTAGGTTTGTGCGCCCAACTCCACACGGCCGATGTTGCGAATGCGTGTGATCCGCCCGCCACTATCGAACTTTACGATGATGTCTGCGAACTCCTCGACCATCGTGAGATCGCCTTTCACATCAATCGTCAGCTGGAAATCCTCTCCACTCGGCGCCGGCGGCATCGCAATCTGACCGGCCGGAACACGCATATTCTGCTGTTGAATTGCCGTAATGACGTCACTCGGCATCAAGGATCGCTGACGCATCTCTTGTGGATTAAGCCAGATGCGCATGCTGTATTGACCGATGCCGAACACGGTCACGTCGGAAACGCCCGGCAAACGGGCCAGCCGGTCGTGGAGTTGCAGTGTGGCATAGTTGCTCAAAAATAAACTGTCGTACCGGTTGTCCGGCGAAGTCAACGTGACGATCTGCAGGATGGCTGTCGATTTCTTCTTTGTTACAACGCCTTGCTGTTGTACCGCCTCTGGCAATTGCGCGAGCGCGGCGGACACTCGGTTTTGCACAAGGACCTGGGCGAAGTCGAGGTCTGTGCCGACCTTGAATGTGACAGTTAATAAGTACTTGCCATCGGACGTGCAGGTCGATTGCATGTAAAGCATTTTCTCGACACCGTTCACCTGCTGTTCAATGGGCAGCGCCACAGTGTCGACTAGCGTCTTCGCGTTCGCCCCGGGATAATTCGCGGTCACCTGAATTGTGGGCGGCGTAATGGGTGGATACTGCGCGACCGGCAAGTTGAACAGCGCGACGCCGCCCAGCAACATCGTCACAAATGCGATCACATTTGCGAGTACGGGCCGTTCGATGAAAAACTTGGACATCAGGTTGACCGCTAGTGCTCAATCCGTTTTTGCAGCATGACAAAGAATGCCGGAACGAACAAAACCGCGATACAAGTAGACGCCAGCATACCGCTGGCGACCGCGATGCCAAGTGAGCGGCGCGCGCTGGCGCCGGCACCGCTGGCCATGACGAGCGGCAACACGCCAAGAATGAAGGTGAACGACGTCATCATAATCGGCCGGAAGCGCACGCGGGAGGCATCGATGGCTGCGTCTAGAATGCTTTTGCCGGCCGCACGACCCTCCCGAGCCATTTCGACGATCAGGATCGCATTCTTTGCCGACAATGCAATCAGCAGCACGAGCCCAATCTGCACATAGATATTGTTCGCGAGTCCGATGCCGAGCAATGCCACCACCGTGCCGAACAATGCCAGCGGTACGGCCAAAATCACAGCGAGCGGCGTGATCCAACTCTCGTACTGACCCGCCAGCGCAAAATATACGAGCAGGATGGCAAGCCCAAAAATAGAATACGCTGAACTACCCACGAGTTTTTCCTGATATGCCAGAGCGGTCCATTCGAAGTTCATACCGGGTGGAAGGGTCTTCTTTGCGAGTACACCCATGGTATCGAGCGCCTGACCGGAGCTAAACCCTTCCGCGGGAGCTCCGTTGATCGTGGCAGACGGGAACAGGTTGTAAAGCGAAATCACGGATGGACCAAGAGTCGGCTCGATCTCCGCAATTGTGCCGACGGGCACCATACTGCTGTTTTGGTTGCGGACGTAAAGTTGTTTTAGGTCATTAGTCGTGATGCGGCGTAACGGATCGGCTTGGACGTAAACCATGTAGTTGTGGCCGAATTTCGTAAACAGATTCACGTAGGTCGAGCCCATATACGTCTGCAACGTGTTGTAGATGTCGCCGATGTTAACGTTTAACGTCGCGGCTTTCGCGCGATTCACCTTCAACGCTACCTGTGGCACGGAGGCGCGGAATGCCGTGAACGCGTTCTGAATCGACGGCACCAAGGTTGCATCATGGACGATCCGGTCGGCAGCTTGTTGTATCTGCGGGAAATCCTGGCTGCCGTCGGTCAGTTCCACCTGCATTTGAAATCCGGTCGACGCGCCGAGTCCTTGAATCGGTGGCGGAACGAGCAAGCGGATACGCGCTTCCTGCACTGTCGCCAACCGCTCGGACACGTTGCGATAAATATGTTCGATGTTTTCGTTCTGGCCACGTTCGTCCCAGTTCTTCAACATCAGATAAACTATGCCGGCATTCGCCAACGACACGTCGCCGTCAAGGGGCGAGGGCCCACCGGTGCCAATCGTGACGGCGCGCCCGACACCAGGGGTGTTCAAGCCGAGGCGCGTGATCTCGTCCATCACCCTCTCGATGCGTTCGAGCGACGCGCCATCCGGTACCTGCACGGCAACCATCAGATAGCCCTGGTCCTCGGTCGGAATAAAGCCGGTCGGGATGCGCGTGAGTCCGAAAATTGCAAGGCCTACCAGCACCAGCGCGACGACGACCATTTTGCCGCTGTGTCGAACAATGGCGCGGATCGCCCGGACATAGAATCGCTCCGTCGGTTCGTACACGCAGTTGAACCAACGGAAAAGAATGTTCTTCTTCCGGTTGGGATCGACCGGGCGCAGCCAAAGCGCGCATTGCGTCGGCTTCAACGTTACGGCATTCACGGCGCTTATCAGCGCGGTTGCGGCGATGACCAGCGCAAACTGCCGATACATCTGGCCGACAATGCCAGGCATGAACGCGGGGGGAAGAAATACAGACATCAGGACCAACGTGATGCCAACAATCGGCCCGAACAACTCCCTCATCGCGTCGATGCTGCCTTGCTTCGGAGTCTGACCGTGCTCTATGTGTTGCGCAACACCCTCGACCACAACGATGGCGTCATCCACGACAATCCCGATGGCAAGCACCACTGCAAACAGCGTGAGCAGGTTGATCGTGAAACCCATCACCGCCATCGCCGCGAACGCTCCGATAATGGTGACCGGCACGGTCGTAGCTGGCACGAGTGTCGCGCGCCAGTTTTGCAAAAAGATCACAATGACAAACAATACGAGCAGCCCAGCCTCAAAAAGCGTGTGGTACACCTCGGTCACCGATTGCTTGACGAATGCGGTGACGTCGAACGGGACGTCGTAGGTGAGCGCTTCCGGAAAAGTCGGCGAAAGAGTCTTCAAAAACCTTCTGACACCTTTTGACGTGTCGAGCGCATTTGCGCCGGGAAGCTGATAGATCGCGATGCCACCGGCAGGTTGTCCGTCAACTTTGAACAGCTGGCTGTAACTGCGCGCGCCAAGTTCCACATGACCGACATCGCGGATGCGAGTGATTTGCGTACCGGCTGCCTTCAGGATGATCTGCTCGAACTCGGTTGTGTCGGAAAGCTCTGCCGGTACGTTAGCCGTCAGTTGAAAACCCTGCCCGGCTGGAGCGGGCGGCATGCCGATCTGACCAGCGGCGACGTTGGTATTTTGGTTCTGAATCGCAGTAATGACATCCTGCGGAACTAATCCGCGCTGCTGCAGTTCGAGTGGATCGAGCCAAATGCGCATGCTGTACTCGCCGATGCCGAACACGACCACATCACCGACGCCGGGAAGACGTGCGAGCTTGTCCCGCAGGGCGATCGCCGCAAAGTTACTGAGAAACAGCGCGTCGTACCGGTTGTCCTTCGATCCGAGCGTGATGATCTGCAGCGGCGAAGTCACTTTCTTTTTGGTGATGACGCCTTGCTGCTGGACTTGGAGGGGCAGCTGCGCCATCGCGGCGGAGACCCGATTTTGGACCAGCACCTGCGCGAAATCCAAGACCGTGCCGACCTCAAACGTGACCGTCAACGTGTACCGGCCATCAGCAGTGCAGTTCGACTGCATGTAGAGCATTCCCTCAACACCGTTGACCTGCTGTTCAATGGGCAGCGCAACGGTCTCAACTAAAATCTTCGCGCTGGCGCCGGGGTAGATGGTGGTTACTTGGACAGTGGGCGGTGTGATGGGCGGATATTCCGCGACCGGCAAAACAAATAACGCCACAACCCCCAGCAAAATCATGACGAACGCGATGACGTTCGCCAGCACCGGTCGTTCGATGAAGAACTTTGCGAACATGACTAAGGCTTGCCCGTGGGCGCAACCTTCTCGCCCGCCTTGGCATTGAGAAGGCCCTTGACGATCACGCGATCGCTGTCGGTAAGTCCGCTGCGGACGGCGCATCCGCCGTCAGCGGTCAGCGGGCCTTTCACGATGCCGCGCCGGGAGACGATTTCGCCCGCATCGACCACGAACACGTAATCGCCTTGCTGGTCACTGCCGATGGCAACGTTAGGAATGACAAGCATAACTTGCGGTCCGCCAAGGGGAATGCGAACGCGGGCGAAAAGTCCTGGGAATAGCGCTCTGTCCTTGTTCGGAAATATCGCGCGCATCGCGATCGTGCCCGTGGAGCCGCTAATTTCGTTGTCGGTGAAATTGAGGACGCCAGCGTGAAGGTAGCCCTGTTCGTTGCTCAGGCCGACAAATACAGGTAATTTGCCCACATTACCCTTGGGGGCGATGCCATGGCGGCGCATCTCTGCGTAGAGATGCAACGCATCGCGCTCGTTCAGGCTGAAGTTGACGTAGATCGGCATCAACTGGTCGAGTGTCGCCAGTGTCGTCGGACCGTTGGCACCCACGAGATTACCGGGATCGACTTGCCGCGCGCCGATCCTTCCCGAGAAGGGAGCGGTGACCTTGGTGTAGTTGAGATTGATCTTCGCCAGCTCCACCTGGGCCTTTGCCTGGTCACGCTGGCTCAGCTGCTTCTCGACAGTCGATACAGCCGTAGCGTTTTCCTTGATCAGCTCCTGTTGCCGCTCGTACTCGGTCTGCGCCTGCTTCAAAGCCGCCTCGTTCAATTTCAGTTGCTGCTCGTACTGTTGTGGGTCAATCACAAAGAGAACCTGACCGGCTTCCACAAAGGAACCATCCTGAAAACCTACCGATTGGAGGTAGCCGCTGACGCGTGCGACCAGGTTCACAGTTTTTGACGGAGCAACCGTGCCAGTCAGCTCGAGGTACTCGGTGACGGGCCTCTTCACGGGCTGACTGATCGTCACAACCGGCAACGCCCGGCTAACTTCGGGCGGTTTCCTGCAACCGACTAGGAGTAGCAGAAACAACGAGGCCCGTTTCATGGCAGTTGTGCTGCGGGGAGATGATGTTCCGCCTCAAGCATCGCGCCCCAATTCGTCCGGCGCTCCATCTCGCCTTTGACCTCGTCGGAAATCACGTCACGGCTGTTGCGCATTTCCCACCCACCGCCGAGCGCCCTATAAATCGAAATCAACCCGAGCGCCACGTTGCCCTGGGCGCTGGCCAGGCCGTCCTCGGATGTCAACTGCGCCTGTTCAGTGGTGAGAACCGTTGTGTACGTTGTCTCGCCGGCTTTGTATTGAATCAGCGAAAGCTCGGTCGCGCGCCGCGCCGATGCCGCGGCGTCCGTTAACTTCGCAAGCGCTTGCTGCTGCGTGGAGAACACCGACAAGCCGTTCTCGACTTCCTGCTGCGCTGTCAGAACAACGCTTTGGTAGTTCAAAATAGCCGCCTGGAACTGGGCGTCTTGCACGCGTACCTGGTTGATGAGCCGGCCATAGTTGAAGACCGGCCAGACGAAGGATGCGCCGGCTTGCAAGGCCTTGCCTTGCCACATAAACATGTCGGAAAGGGTGTTAGTGCCCACATTGTTCGAGGAAAGCCCGAAAGCCCCGGACAGCGAGAATGCGGGGTACATGTTCGCCTTGGCGACTCCGATGAGGGCGCACTCCGACGCGGCGTTTAGCCCGGCCTCGCGCACGTCGGGCCGACGCCGCAACAGGTCGCGGGGAATCCCCACCGTAACTTGACTCGGTGCAACGGGTATGTTGCCTGGCCCTTTCAGGTACTCATTGATCTTGTCGGGCGGCTCGCCCAAATAAACAGCGAGCGCGTTCTTGGCTTGGTTCAGCGAATCCTGCAGGGGCGGGATCTGCGCAGCAGTTTGCGAGAGCAGAGTTGCTGCCTGCCGAACATCGAGTTCGCTGGTCTCACCGTATTTGAATTGCACCGACGCGACGCGATAACTCTCCCTTTCTGCTTCTAGATTTTTCTCCGCCACTCGGATGCGTTCCTCGGCAGTGCGAATGTTGACGTAAGTGCTCGCCACGTCGGCGATCAGAGTCACCAAAGCATCGTCGTAAGCCGCAACCGTGCTGAGAAACGCGGCTCGGTCCGACTGAATCGTGCGCCGGTATTTCCCCCAGAAATCGGCCTCCCAGGAAGCCGCAAAGAGCAGTTGCGAGGTCGTGAATTCCGATGGCCCTCGGGTAGCCGACAACTGGTTGTAGTAGTTTAATCCCCCCGAGATCGCCTGCTGCTGCGGAAAAAGATTGCCGATGGATTGGTTGAGTTGTGCGCGAGCCTGCACCACCCGCACGCCGGCACTCTGAAGTGACGGGTTGTTCCGCCAAGCGACCTCGATTAATTGGCTGAGTACTGGATCATTGAAGCTGTGCCACCAGTAGGCGTCGGCCAGCTCCTCGGACTGACCAGCCGACCATTGCGCGGCAACCTTCGTCTTCGGTGTATGATAGTTTGGCCCCAGCATGCAAGAAGCAAGAAACATGCTCGCGAGAAACATCAGCATGCTCCTTAGCCAGTTTGGGTTGTGAAACTTCATAGTACCCACCTTCAGCACTGATGAGAACACTTGGAAAGGTCAGTGTAGTCTTTATCCTCTTCCTTTTTTCTTTTCGACGATGCGCTGCTTGAGACGCTCTCCCGACTGCTGCTGGGCAGCGGCAGGGGAATCGAGCGTTCTCACGGGCTTGCCATCTGGACCTTGATGAATGTGTACCTTGCGGGGCAGGGGCGGGTGCCTGGGTATTCGCTCCCTAAATATAGAACGCCGCC
>Ga0207858_1000094_pt1 | contig 11087 bp, 9 predicted proteins | sample LuqExpMetageno23_FD_187781 | JGI IMG/M metagenome (GOLD analysis project Ga0207858, IMG submission 187781) | Tropical forest soil microbial communities from Luquillo Experimental Forest, Puerto Rico - Sample 23 (SPAdes) | ecosystem: Environmental > Terrestrial > Soil > Tropical forest ... | reverse complement strand
TTCGATTGTCGCTACTGCCCGCTCGGCGGCGACGCGTCGGCGTGTGGCCGAACTCGGGCTCGCCGATCAGGTGGTGGAAAGCAATGGCGCAGCCGTGGAGGGCGCGGACCTCGTGATAGTCTGTATCCCGGTCGGCGCATGCGGGACGGTCGCCAAGGAGATCGGCCCGTATCTCACCCCCGGTGCCACGATTTCCGACGTCGGCTCGGTCAAGGGCTCGGTCGTGCGCGATATGGGCCTGCATCTGCCGAAAAATGTGCACTTCGTGCCCGCGCATCCGGTCGCCGGCACCGAACATTCGGGTCCCGATGCCGGCTTTGCCGAATTGTTCGTGAACCGTTGGTGCATCCTGACCCCTCCCGAGGGCACCGATCGAAAGGCGGTCGACAAGCTTGCCGCGTTCTGGCGCTTGCTCGGCGCCAACGTCGAGAAAATGTCGGCCGAGCATCACGACTTGGTGCTGGCAATCACCAGCCATCTGCCACATCTGATCGCCTACACTATTGTCGGCACGGCCGATGAGATGCAAACGGTGACGCGCTCCGAGGTGCTCAAATTCTCGGCCGGCGGCTTCCGCGACTTTACCCGTATCGCGGCATCCGATCCCACGATGTGGCGCGACGTCTTCCTTGCCAACAAGGACGCGGTCCTGGAGATGCTTGGCCGCTTTAACGAGGACGTATCCGCGCTCACCAAAGCCATTCGCAAAGGTGACGGCGAGACACTCTTCAAGCATTTCAGGCGAACGCGCGCGATCCGCAAGGGCATCGTCGATATCGGTCAGGATTCGCCGGCGGCGGATTTCGGCCGCCCTCATCCCAGCTTACCGCCCGAGCCCTTGCCGAAGCCTTACGCGGCCGGGGAAGATTAGAACATCGCCGGCGTATTGCCGATCCAGATCGGCCCCAGGAACACCGAACCGTCGTCGAAGCGCAGGGGTAGCGTGACCGCGCGCTTGCCTTCGAGCGTCGTCTGCTCACCGAGCAGATTGATGCCCAGCGACAAATTCGAGCTGGTGGCCTGTTGACGCGCGACATTGCCGAGACCCGGCAGCAGACGATCGAGCGCGCCGGAGAGCCGGTCCATATCAGGCGAGTTCTGCACGACCTGCGGGGTGCCGACGGCGGCGAGAAACGGCTCGATATTGGCGACCGTGACGCGTAACTGACCCTGCAGCCGGCCGCTCGTATTGAGCGACAAAGTGCCGTCGCCAACGGCAATCGTGTCGCCCTGCTGCACGCGCGCCTGGGTGATGTCGACGCGGCCGTCGACTGCCTGCAACTCGCGGAAACGGGCCGACCAGGGCTTGGGCGAAAAATCGTTCAGCCCCCGCAACAGCGTTGTGATGTCGGCGTCGATCGGCATCGCCGCGGCCGGATGCAGCTCCGGCGCGGCCGCCGCCCTGATCCGCAGCACGGTTTCGATTATTGGCTTGTTTGTCACTGAGCCTCCGGCAAGACGCCCATGGACCTCGATGTGCTGAGCCTTGAGCACGCTCTGTCGATTGTTTCCGTTGATGCGTTCGACGACGGGCTGGTCGAACACCAGCGAGATGCGCTCGGGCGCGGAAGGCGTCCCGCGCACGCTCGACTGCGCCAGCTTCCAGTTGACGATGATATTCGGCGCATGGCCCAGATCGGCAATGGTCAAGGGTCCATAGAAATCACTGATTAGCAGCGTCGGCTGATAGAGCTGTGCCGCGACCAATATGCCGCTGGTCTTGATCTCCACCGGCGGCTGATTGCTGCGGAACACCGCCGCAGCCTTGTCGCAGGTCACTTCGATTCGGAACGGATAGCCGCCAATGGATTGCGAGCCGCAGGTATAGATTCGGCCGGCCTTGGCTTCGCGCGCCCGCCAGCCGTCGATGGCGACTTCCGCCTTTCCGGTCGCGTAGTACCAGAGATAGCTCCAGCCGCCGACCAGCGCGAGGAAGAGGATAAGCGTCCCGATATAGCGGCGCTTGCGTAGGCGCGCGGAGCGGGATCGTGAGCATGCCATCGCTGTCCTAACACCTGCGGATTGCGGCGTTTCTGCGCCCGAATGCTGGATTGGCCCCAATGATGGTTGCGCGGGACAACCCATGCTGTTACGCGGGGCCCTGTCAACGGCAGAGGCCTAACGCGACACCGATGCACAAAAATTTCGAGAAAAGCGGCGACGACTTTTGGGTTTTTGCCTACGGATCGCTAATGTGGCGGCCGGGTTTCGATTTTCTGGAACGGCGCAACGCCCGCCTGGTCGGGGCACATCGGGCCCTCTGCGTCTATTCCCTCCATCACCGCGGTACGCCGGAAAAGCCCGGGCTGGTGCTGGGCCTCGACCGCGGCGGCAATTGCCGCGGCATCGCCTACCGGGTGGCAGCGCGCAAACGGGAAGCTACGGTCGGCTATTTGCGGACGCGCGAGCAGATCACCTTGGTCTATCGCGAGACGTGGCGCGCAGTCTGGCTCGATCACGATCCGCAGCAGACGGTGCACGCGCTTTGCTACATGGTTAACCGCGGCCACCGGCAATATGCCGGGCGACTCACGATCGCCCAGCAATTGCACTATATCCGGCAAGGCCACGGCCGCTCCGGAGCCTGCCGCGATTACGTGCTGGCCGCGGTTAAAGAACTCGACAACCATGGCTATCGTGACGAGGCATTACGCCAGTTGGCCGAACGGCTCAAAGGCCTCTCGAGCCGGCATTGGCTGCTCTAGTTCTCTCTCGGTCACGAAAAACTACAAGGATGCGAGCAAATTCGGTGCCAGCGCCTGCACCCGCATAATTAATTTCGGCCGCCTCAAGGATAAATACTTGGCTTCGATCAATCGCGGCAGCTACAGCTGGAAGCGGAAGAAAGGCCAGCCGGACGCCTCGCTCGCCGACTACGCTATTTCGATCCGCATGCAGCCTAACAAAGTCGAAAGCTACGACTACAGCATCGACGTCGGTGAGCAGAAGAGCGATCCCGAGCGCGCGCTCGAAGACTACAATCACGCGACACATCGGACTGACCTATGCTACCGCCCATCATAAGCCGCGGCCTGATCTACGAGAAAAGGGTGATATCGCGAAAGCGCGCGCCCAACATATTTCCCTGCCGGCCGTGCCGGACTATCAATCGTATTGCAGGATAACGCGTACGACTAAAGGAGCTTGCGGAATTTGAACCGGAAAGTGCGTCTCCGACCGAGGGAAGCAAGAACAAAGCAAAGCGAGCGGCGTCAGCGCTGCATTTTAGCTTTTGCTTCCGCGATCAAGCGCGCCGTCGCGTTCTCGATGACATCCTGGAGGTAGGCAAAGAACTTCTCCTGCTCCATCCCCGGCGGAATCGGGTCGAGGATTTCGACCAGGACCATACCAGGCACCCGGCATATCGAGCGGCGCGGCCAAAACAGCCCGGAATTGAGCGCGATTGGTACGCAGGGCACGCCTTCCGCGGAATAAAGATGCGCGACGCCGAACCTGTAGCGCGGCTCAGCCCCGGGTGGCCGCCGCGTCCCCTCGGGAAAGATGATCAGCTGGCGCCCTCGGTTTAGCTCGGCGCGGGCGCGCTCCGCCATTTCGTGGATCGCTTGCTTTCGAGCGCTGCGATCAACCGGCACCATGCGGCCCTTGATCATGTACCAACCAAAGACCGGAATCCATTGTAGTTCGCGTTTTACGATGAAGAACGGACTGTCGAACAGCGACAGAAGCGCGAAGGTTTCCCAGGCCGACTGGTGCTTGGCTGCCACGATGATTGGGCCCCGCGGGATCTTCTCTCGACCTCTGAACTCGTAACCGATACCGGCGACCACGCGCAGCAGCAAAAGATTGACGCGGCCCCATGCTTTCGCCACGGCAAGTATAGCCGTGTAGGGCATGAAGAACGTTGGTAGCGCGACAATCAGCCAGATCGTCGTGTTCAGATAAAACACGGCGTTAAAGGCGAGGGAACGAAGCAAGTTCACTTACGGCGGTCCTTCAGACGGCATCGGTGTCGAGATGCATGCGGGCGAGCGCTAACAGGTACTTCAAGTATTCGGCAAACAGCAAGCGCGCGGTGTCGATGTTCGACCACCATGGCTCGTCCTTTACTCTCGGCGAGATCACCGGGAACGCGATCAGCGTGACGTCAGGCAGCTGATGTTTGAGCTCAGCCATGGACCGCTGCATGTGCCAGTTTGAGGTCACCACGATCAGCGAATTGAAATTGTGTTCGCGCGCCCAGTGCTTTGTCTCCAGCGCGTTGCCGAAGGTGTTGAGCGCGGAGCGATCGAGATCGATGCAGCACGAAAAATACTTCGAATAGAGCGGAGTCAGCCGCGCGATTTCGCGCGCCCGCGTGTCGCGGTGCACACCGCTGATCAAGAGCCGCTTGCCGCGTTCAACGGCCAACAATTCGATCGCGTCCGGAATGCGCGTGGCGGCGCCGGTGAGCACGACGATGCCGTCGGCCTTGAGGTCGAGTGTCACTTCCTCTGACGGAATGTTCAGATAGAACCAGCAGAAGCCTGCACCCAACAGCACGGCGCCGGCAGCACCCACGGCCATGGTCAAGAAACCGACGATGCGTGCGAAACTGGCAAGCATGCTAGTCAATCATATCGAGCGTGCGGTTCACCGTATGGCGCGACGTTATCGCCGTCACCGCCGCGATCAGCACGACCTGGCCGAGGACGGCGATGTAGCCGGCAAGCCCGATGGAGAAGGAGCCAAACAAAACGGCGGTCTGATCGCCTCTCGCGGTTCCAGCAAACCAGCTGCTGATGGCGCCCGCGAGCGCGAACAGCACGATTGCGATGCCGCCGCCGATGGCGCCGCCTTGCAGGCCGAGCAGTAGAAAGTGATGCTGGAAGTGGCTGGCGATGAAACCATTTTTGGCGCCAACAAAGTGCAACACCTCGATCACCGGCTTGTTGGTTGCCATAGCGGCGCGCGTGGCGAAGGTGACGCAGAGCACCGTGGCGGCGATCATCAGCAACAGAATGCCGACCCCGGCGGCAACCGCGGTGCCGGCCATGGCGCGCATGCGGTCGATCCAGCCGCGATGATCGTCGAGTGTCGCACCCGGCACCTGCTCGGCCAGTGTCCGGCGAAGCTGCGGAATGTCGGGTGCCGCTCCGGTTGCGATCTTTACCACAATCAGCCGTGGTACCGGCAATGCGGCGAGCGAGAGGCCGTTACCGAGCCACGGCTCCAGGAGCTTGGTGGATTCCTCTTTCGAGTAGGGGCGTACCCCGCCAATGCCGGGGAAGGCGCGGGCCGCGGCAGCCGCCCTTTCCACCGCGGCGTCGACGTCGCGACCGGGTGCCGGGGTCACCTGGATGGTGACCTCACGCGCAACGTCCGATTGCCATTCGCTCGCGGCATTGCCTATCAGTATCACGCCGCCGGTGGTGATGGAGGCGAGGAACGTCATGATGGCGACGACGGCAATTAGCGCGCGCCCGGAGATCGAATTGCGCGGCACCAGCGGCGTCTCGAAACGCGGCAGTCCGCCGCCCGACAGCCGCGGCGTCACAGAAATGTCGTCCCTCGCGGAATCGATCAACCTTCGCCCTCAGTCGTAGATGTGCAGCCGTCCCTCGTGCAGCACCAGACGTCGCGCATCGTACTGATCCATCAGCGCTATGTCGTGCGTGGCGATCACCACCGAGGTTCCGGATTTGTTGAGCTCGATGAAAAGCCGCAGCAGCCGCTGCGCCAGGCTCGGATCAACGTTTCCGGTGGGCTCGTCGGCCAGCAGCAGTTGCGGCCGCGCGATGACCGCGCGCGCGATTGCGGCGCGCTGCTTCTCGCCGCCGGAGAGCACCGGCGGCAGCGCCCACGTCCGCTCGCCCAGTCCGACCCAGTTCAACAGTTCGACGACTTCGTCGCGATAACTTTCCTCGGGGCGCCCCATCACGCGCAGCGGCAGCGCCACGTTCTCGTAGGTGGTCATATGGTCGAGCAGGCGGAAATCCTGAAACACGATGCCAACGCGGCGACGCAAATTCGCCACTGCGTCCTTTGAGAGCGTGGCCACGTCGTGGCCGAATTGCGTGATCAGGCCGCGCGTCGGCTTAAGCGATAGGAACAGGAGCCGCAGCAGCGAGGTCTTGCCCGCTCCCGAGGGGCCGGTCAGAAACTGGAAGGAATGCGGCGCGACGCGGAACGTGAGGTCCCGCAGGACCTCCGGCCCAAGGCCATAGCGCAACCCGACATTCTCAAATCGGACCAACGGCCGTCTCCGCTTACCCTTGCAGGGCCCCTGGAGTAACTAACCCTGGCCGGCGCCCCCTCAGAGCCTTCCCCCCAGGATCAGCCGCAGCGGCCATTTTCGGCCAGCGCTTTTACAGGATTATTGTGGCGCTGCTAGCGCCGCGGGCCGGCAACGGGCGGCTGTCCCCTCAAAACCGGGGCCGGCATGGTTTCCAGTCCGTTAACGGAAAGCTGCTAGGTTCTGAGATCGAATCGCTTCGAAGCAATGCTGATCGTCTGTCCAGGCTGCACCACCTCCTATACGATCGACCCTGCCGCGGTAAGACCGACCGGGAGAACCGTACGCTGCGCGCGGTGCAAGGTGACCTGGTTTGCCGGTGGGCGACCGAAGCCGGCGCCCGACGTGAGCACGTTCATAGACCGCGTGATCACCGAAGTTGAGAGAAAAGCGACGCCCGACCCCTCGCCTATGACGTCGCCAGCGCCGCCCGCACCGCAAACAGCGGCCCCCGAAGACTTCGGCGGCGAGGAGTCTGACTCCGTGCCCTCCGCGCGGCCGTCAGTCTGCGAGCCGGTTTCACCGCCCGCCAAAATACAACCGCCGGAGCCCGCCATCATCCTCGACGCCCCTTCGCTGGTGCCGCCTATCGAGCACGAACTGCAGCAAGATTTCGAAGAAATCGAGAGTTTCGCCGTCCGTCGGCAACGGCTGCAGGCGCGACGAAAGCAGACCTCCCACTCATCGCGCTGGACCGCCATCATTCTCGTGCTGGTCGCCTTCAACATGACGCTGGTCGGCGCCCGCAATGAGGTTGTGCGTTATTTGCCGCAGACCGCATCGCTGTTCGCCGCATTCGGCCTGCCAGTCAACCTGCGCAGCCTCAAATTTGAGAACGTGCGCATCTCGAAAGAGATGCAGGACGGCGATAGCGTGCTGATCGTAGAAGGCGTCATCGTCAGCGAGGCCAGCAAGCCGGTCGAGGTGCCGCGCCTGCGCTTTGCCGCGCGTAACGCCACCGGCCAGGAAGTCTACACCTCGCGCGCGCAGCCTTCCCGCGGCGTGCTTGGCCCGGGCGAGCGGCTGGAATTTCGCAGTCAGATCCCGACGCCGGCTGATGCCACCGACGTGATAGTGCGCTTCTTCACGGCGCACGACAGTGGAGCAAAATAGCGATGGCACGGACCCGGGCAGCGGTGGACGCACTGGTGCACGATCGTCAGGCTCTGGTGACGCGGCACTAGGCTGCGCGGGCTGTTTTACCGATCAATAATCCTTGAGCAGCCGCTCGATGTAATCAAGCTCAAGCTGCGGGCGGGTGCTTTCGCCGAAGCGCCGGCGTAACTCTTCCAGAATACGGCGGGCGCGTTGCGCGTCGATCTCGCCCGGCACCTTCACCGTGACATCGTCGCCGTATTCACGTCCGCGCATCGGCCTCCCAAGCGGATCAGTATCCTGTTGGGCGCGAGCACGACCGTTGCGACCAGGCTGACCGAGCCCCTGTATCCCATTCTGCTGCATGGCCTGCGCCATGCCCTGCGCACCTTTGCGCATGGCATCGAGTGCGCGGCCCTGGCTGTCAACCGCGCTGTCGGCGTCGCCCTGGCCGAGTTCGCCCTCGGCCTCGCCCATGGCCTCGCCGGCGCTGCCGAGCTGATCCATGCTGTTGTTACGCTGTCCCTGCTGACCTTGCTGGTTCTGGCCCTCTTTCTGCTCAAGGCCGTGCTTGCGCAGCTGATCGAGCAGCTTATTGAGGCGGTCGCGCAGGGCCTGCTGGTCTTGCCGCAGGTCGTCAAACTGCTGCTGGCCCTGGTCCGGAAGTCGCTGCCGGTCCCGTCGCGTATCCTGGCCTTGCTTGTAGGTCTTATCACGCAATTGCTGCTGCTTGCGGATCATGTCGCCGAGCTCGTCAAGCGCCGACATCATGTCGTCGTCGCCTTCCTCGCCCTGCGCACCGGGCCGCGCCATCTGCAAGTTCTCGAGCATCGACTGCAATTCTTCGAGCAGCCGTTGCGCGGCCTCTTTGTTTCCCGACCGCGCAAGATTTTCCAGCCGGTCGAGCATGCTTCGCAGATCGCGCTCGCTGAGCATGCGAAAGTTACGGTCAAGCGGACGGGCAAGCTGCTGCGGATTCTTCCGCATCTCCTCCGCCAACGCCTGCAGGTACTTGTCCATAGCAGCGCGCAGCTGATCCATCAGCTTCTTAAGCTCTTCGTCGGTCGCGCCGTGTTCGAGCGCCTGGCGCAGCGCCTCCTGCGCCTGTCGCAGGGCGAGTTCGGCCTGGCTGACGTTGCCGTCTTCAAGCCGAACCGCCATGTCCCACATCCGCGCCACAACCTCGCGTAGCTGATCGTCACTCTTCGCGTGCTCGAGGTCGAAGTAGATGGCGCGGAGCCCGAGGTAGACGGTGGTTTCTGGCGTGAACTGCTCCGGCGCGATGGTGAGCGCGTCAAGCGCCGTCAACACCAACGGCTTGGCATCGGCATCGAGTGCCAAAATGCGACGTTGCTCGATCAGAGCCCGCGCCACCGGCTTGACGAAAATTCGCTGCGGCAAATCGAACACCGTCGTTGCGCTGCGGCCTACGTTGCCAGCCTCGTCGCGTGCCACCAGCGTCATTGTCACCTTGGAGCCGGCCCAGGGATGCTGCGAAAGATCGCGCGTGGTCTGGGCTACGCCGTTGCGCGTGCGCGCCTGAGGCAGGGTGAGCGGGAATTCGGGCGCGTTGAATAACGGGCGCCCCGGATTCTCACCGTCGGCAGCCTCGTCCTGCTTGAGCGCAAAGCTGGCATGCGCTTCGATGACGCCGTAGTCGTCGTCGATCCTGTATTCGAGCTTGAACGAACCGCGCGCCTGCCGCTCCGGAGCCCTTGTCAATTCAATGGATGGAGCACGGTCTGGGATGGCGGTGAAATTCCAGGCTAGATCGCTGCTGCCGGCCCTGTGAAGTACCGCCGCGCCGTCGCCCTTGATCACGAAGCGGCGCTCCTCGGTGCCTGCCGGCAAAGCAACATGCGCATCCGGCGGCGTGTCCTCGATACCGCCCTTGCACGTTATGTCGAAACGCCTATTGCCAGTGGAACGAACTACCAACTGGCTGCCGACCGGTACCGCGACCGGAGCGCTCGCGTGTGCGCTCTCGCCCGGACGTAGACCGGCAAGCATGACCGGCGGTCGGCCGGTATAGGGCGGTGGCGTCACCCAGGCATCGATGCGGAAGTTGGCAGGGGCCACGACGCCCTGCCAATCGAAGGCCGCGGCAATGCGCTTAATATGCTCGCCGCCAGCAGCAAAATAGCTCGTCACCGCCAGAATGAGAACGAGCGCGCGCAATGCAATCGGGTCGCGCATAGACAATTTCGGCGACGGCCAGCCAGCCTTGAGCTTACCCGCCGACAGCAGCGCGTGCTCAACATGGGCCTGCCAGAGCGCCTGCGCCACCGGATCGTGTTGGTTGGTCGCCAACTGGTCGACAACAGCGGTGGCCGGTCGATGCATCTCGCCGCTGCCGCGGTCGAGGCGGCGCAAACCCTCGTGGATGGTCGGCGACCGAAGCCGCAGCAGCGGAATCGCTGCAAATCCAGTTACTAACAGGAACAACACCAGGCCAATGGCGTGCCCCGGAGGCGGCAGTACGAGCCAAAGCCCAAACCAGGAAAACGCCAGGAACAATCCGAGTGCCGTGGCCAGCCTGGCCAGAGCCGGCCATAGCCGTTCCCAGAATAAGCTGCCACGTGCGCGCTGGAGCGCTCGTGCCAAAAAGATCCGGGTCGGTTGCTTCGGCTGTTCGTCCAAACCGTCCAAAAGCCGCTCCGTCGTTGAGCGCCTCGAGAATCCGTTTGATCATCAGGCTAACACGCCGACCTTTCCCAGGCCATGTGCGCATCTCGGGCCTAAAGCCAAGCCGGCATCCGATCGAGCCCGATTAATTGGTCAACTTCGAGGCGTGGGCGGACAATTGCCCATTCTGCGCCCTTGACTAGCACTTCCGGCACCAGCGGACGGCTATTGTAGGTTCCCGCCTGCACCGCCCCGTAGGCGCCCGCCGACATCACCGCCAGCAGAGCCCCTGCGGCCGGTTCAGCGATCTCACGCTGGAGCGCGAGGAAATCTCCGCTCTCGCAGACCGGTCCGACCACGTCGGCGCGGATGCGGCGGCTGGTGGCGGGCGGCTCGACTACCGGCCAGATCGCATGATGCGCGTCATATAACGTAGGGCGGATTAGATCGTTCATCCCAGCATCCACGACCACGAAGTTCTTGGCTTCGCCGTGCTTCACGAACAGCACGCGCGTCACCAATATACCGGCATTGCCGACGATCAGTCGGCCAGGCTCGAAAATGAGCCGGCAACCGAGGTCGCGCGTAGCGTGCTTGACGATCTTGGCATATTGCTCCGGATGCGGCGGCGGCTCGTTGTCGTCCTGATATGCAATCCCCAAGCCGCCGCCGAGATCAACATGCGAGATGGTATGGCCGTCGCTGCGCAGCGTGCGCACGAACTCGGCGAGCAGCGTGAACGCGTTGTGGAAGGGGTCGAGTTCGGTGATCTGACTGCCGATATGCATGTCGACACCGGTCACCTTTATGCCCGGCAGTTTTGCCGTCTGCGCATAGACGGCGCGCGCTCTGCTGAGCGGAATACCGAACTTGTTCTCGGCCTTGCCGGTGGCGATCTTGTGATGCGTCTTGGCGTCGATGTCAGGATTGACGCGCACCGAGATGCAGGCGGAGCGCCCCTTGCTGGTTGCGATCAGCGAAAGCAGTTCGAGCTCCGGCTCTGACTCGACATTAATGCAGAGGATGCCCTCGTCGACCGCAAACGCAAGCTCGCGCGCGGTCTTGCCGATGCCGGAGAACATGATCTTATCGGCTGGCACGCCGGCGAGCCGCGCGCGCCTGAGTTCGCCTGCCG
>Ga0207858_1000090_pt1 | contig 11252 bp, 12 predicted proteins | sample LuqExpMetageno23_FD_187781 | JGI IMG/M metagenome (GOLD analysis project Ga0207858, IMG submission 187781) | Tropical forest soil microbial communities from Luquillo Experimental Forest, Puerto Rico - Sample 23 (SPAdes) | ecosystem: Environmental > Terrestrial > Soil > Tropical forest ... | reverse complement strand
GCTCTATCCATTCGGCGAGCCTATTGTTGAGCGACAAACGCGAGCCCAACATGACTGACACAACTGCCTACACACCGCCGGAAGTCTGGGTCTGGGAGAAGGATGACAGTCCCAAGTGGCGCTATAGCGATATCAATCGCCCTATCGCGGGCGCGACGCATGAGAAGGAGTTGGCGCGTGGAAAGCATCCGCTTCAGCTCTATTCATTGGCGACGCCTAACGGCGTCAAGGTTACGATTATGCTGGAGGAATTGCTGGCCGCCGGTCAGAGCGGAGCGGAATATGACGCTTGGCTGATCCGGATCGGTGAGGGCAACCAGTTTGGTAGTGGATTTGTCGGGGTGAACCCGAATTCCAAAATCCCGGCGCTCATGGACTATAGCGAGCAGACGCCGCGACGCGTGTTCGAATCTGGCGCGATCCTGCTCTACCTGGCGGATAAATTTAGCGCCTTCCTACCAAACGATCGCGGCAAGCGCACTGAGGCGCTGAACTGGCTATTTTGGCAGATGGGTTCAACGCCCTATCTCGGCGGTGGCTTTGGGCATTTCTACGCCTATGCTCCGGTGAAGATCAAATACGCCATCGACCGTTTTTCAATGGAGGTGAAACGCCAGCTCGACGTGCTCGACCGGCAGCTTGCGGACAATCAATTCATCGCCGGCGACGAATATACGATCGCCGATATGGCGATCTGGCCGTGGTACGGCAACGGCATGTTGAATGGCGCCTCCTACAACGACCCGCGCACGTTCCTGCAGACGCACGAATATAAAAACCTGACACGCTGGACGAAAGAAATCGGTGAGCGCCCGGCCGTCAAGCGCGGGCGAATGGTCAACCGCACCAGCGGGCCGCCTGAAGAACAATTGCACGAGCGCCATGACGCCAGCGATTTCGAGACCAAAACGCAGGACAAAGTCGGCGCGCACGGGTAACCCATCGTAATCCTAATAAATCAAACGATGATGCCAACCTCACTTCTGTTGCGTGCTGACGAAGTAATCGAATGAGAAAGCGAATGTCAGCTTATGGCAGCACGAAGCTGACCTCATGCGACGTCAGCTATTGGTCCGCTTATGAGGCCGAAGCGGACATGCCGAATATTTCGGCCGATGTCCGTTAGTGGACCCCAAAGCGGAAGTTCGACCAGCGAGAAATCCCTTTTAAATTGTCAGCAAAATTTTGCCGATATGCCGGCTCGAGTCCGGTTGCTGGTAAGGTAGAAGTGCATGAGATGGCAATGAATAATGGCGTCATGACAATGCGCCCGATGAAAAACGGACTATCTATTCCCGCTGGTCAATCCGTCACCCTCGCGCCCGGTGGTCATCACATTATGATGATGGATCTGAAAGTTCCACTCAAAAGGAATGACAAGGTACCGATGACGCTGACATTTGAGAAAGCAGGAGACGTTAAAGTCATTTTCGACGTTCACGACATTGGTGCAGTAGATCCCGCATCAGGGCAGATGGATCATGCGATGCCGGACATGCAACAGCCGATGAAAATGAATTCTGATCACAAAATTAATTCTGATCACAAGATGTGATCTAGCGCGAAATAAAATGATGACGCTTGCTGTGAAGCGCGTTTACCTGCCGCCGGATGTTGGTGACGGAATACGCATTCTGGTCGACCGGCTGTGGCCGCGCGGCATTGCGCGAGATAAGGCGCAGATCGACCTCTGGCTCAGGGATATCGCTCCGAGCACCGCGTTGCGCAAACGTTTTCACGGAAAGCCAGATGCCTACGACGCTTTTCGGTCCGCCTATTTTGAAGAACTCAAAAGCGAGGCGGCCCAGTCCGCCGTAAAGAATTTGCTCGATCATCTGCGCAAGGGGCCGGTGACTCTTCTCTATGCGGCGCGCGATGAACGCCGGAACAATGCTATCGCTCTGAAGGAATGGCTAGAACGACAAAGGAAGAGACGAACCTGATACCGAGCGTCGCCTTCCCCAGAGGCACAAGCTGGTCTACCGTGAACTCGGAGTGGCTGTGATAGCAATTACCGAGGCGTTTTGGCAATTCCGGAAAGTCGGGCCGACTTAACTTTTCATCGCAGAGCTATTTGTTGCGTGATGCACACGCAGCTGTCATTCACGGCGATGTGGTTGGAGTCGCTTGAGGATCCTAGATACCGAGATAGGCTGCCTGCACTTGCTTGTTGTTGACCAACTCGGCGCTTGTCCCCTTCATGATCACCTTGCCGCTCTCCAGAACGTAGGCGCGCTGCACAAGTGTGAGCGCGCGACTCACGTTCTGTTCGACCAGGAGGATCGCCGTTCCCATTGCGTGTATTTCCTGAATTTTATCGAAGGTCGCCTCTGACACGACCGGTGCAAGCCCCAAAGACGGTTCATCGAGCATCAATAGGTGCGGCCGGAGCATGAGGCCGCGGCCGACGGCAAGCATCTGCTGCTCCCCGCCACTCATCGTGCCGGCGAGTTGCTTGCGCCGCTCGGCTAATACCGGGAAGATTGCGAACACGAGATCAAGCGTTTGTGTCCTCGCAGCTCTGGCTTTCGGAATATAGGCTCCGATTTCGAGATTTTCTTTCACAGTCAGTTCGGGAAAGACTTGTCGGCCCTCCGGCACGTGGGCGATGCCGAGTTCGGTTATCTTGTATGCTGGTAATGAGGCGATGTTCTTTCCTCGGAAAGTAATGGTACCGGATGTCGGCCGCACGAGACCGGAAATCGCCCGCAACGTGGTGCTCTTGCCCGCCCCGTTGGCCCCTAACAAACCGACGGCTTCACCCTCGCCGACCGTTATGCTGACATTGCTAACGGCGCGAACAGACCCGTAGCCGGCGCTCATTTCCGATAGTGCTAACAATGGCTCTCTCCGGCGGCCGCTGGTTGCGCGTAACCGGTTCCCAGATACGCGCGAATGACATCCGGATTGGCAACAACCTCTCGGGGATTGCCTTCGGCGATCTTCTGTCCATGATCAAGCACGACAATGTGACGTGCTACGGCCATGATGGCACGCATCACGTGCTCGACGATGACGATGGTCAGGCCCCGCTGTGAAAGTTTCTTGACCAGCGCGACGGCTTGATCGATTTCAGCCGGATTAAGGCCGGCCATAACCTCGTCAAGAAGCAACAGCCGCGGCTGCGTTGCCAAGGCGCGCGCCAGTTCGAGGCGACGCTGATCGATAGTGGTCAACTCGCGCGCTGGCGTATGCTCCTTTGCGGCAAGCCCGACGAAATCGATTGCTTCGCGAGCTTGCTGGCGGGCGATTTCAAGCCTGCGATCGCGCAAGAATGCTCCAGTCATCACGTTCGCCAGAACTGTCATTTTTCCGAAAGGCCGCGCGACCTGGAATGTGCGCGCCAGGCCGTGCGCGCAAATTTCGTGGGGCCGCAAGCCCACCAACTCACGGCCGAAGGCAAGCACCGAACCGGCATCGGGCCGGCAATGACCAGTAATGAGATTAAAGCTCGTTGTCTTGCCAGCGCCGTTCGGCCCGATGAGCGCGACCGTCTCGCATTCGTTAACCGCAAAGCTGACATCCTGCACGGCGCGCAGGCCGCCGAAGCGCCGGCTGAGATTCCGGATGACCAAGGCCTCAGCCATCGAGCGACACTTTGTTTACGCGTTTCGTGCCCGCGATGACGCGGTCATAGGCAGCGGTTAGAATGCCGATCAATCCTGCCGGTCGATACAGGATTACCGCGATCAGGATCAGACTGTAGACCGTCAGTTGAACCCCGCCATGGCCGCCGCCAAGCCAGCTTTGCAATAATGCGGAGGTCGCCTCGAGCAATACCGTGCCAATGACTGGTCCCCACAACGTGCCGATTCCTCCGACAATCGACACCAAAGCCGCCTCGACAGAAACGTTGAAGCTGAACGCGGTGTTCGGATCGATGAAGTAGATGTACTGGACGTAGAAAGTTCCGGCGAGCGCGGTCAAGAAAGCGCTGATCAGGTAGATGTTCCGCTTGATCCGTAACGTATCGACGCCGATGGCTTCGGCGGCATCCTCGTCTTCACCGACGGCAACGAGGTAATATCCCATCCAAGAGCGCTCGATCCAGTAGGTAATCGCGAGGCCTACGGCCAACAGCACAAGTACGACGTAGTAATAGGGTGCTTTGCTATCGAACTGCATCATCAACGGCGCATCGCCGAGGTTAGGCATGGTCGTACCTTCGGCACCCCACGCAAAATCACGAAATTTCAGAAACAGCAGCATTAAGACCTGCGCGGTCGCGATCGTGGCGATCGCAAAATACGGCCCGCGCAACCGAAAGCACAGCGCACCAATCGGAAGGCTGGCCAGCATCGCCACAATGCCGCCGGCCAGCATCCCAATCCAAGGCGATACGCCATATCGAATGAGGAGGATCGTTGAAGTATAGGCGCCGAGGCCGAAATACGCGGCGTGGCCCAATGATAGTTGTTTGGCATAACCGCCCATCAGGTTCCACGCGACACCAATAAACGCGAACAGCAAGATCCGGATGAAAATGTCGATCGCAAACGTGCTCGACACCAGAAGCGGAAGGGCGACTGCGATTACCGCAAGCGCGCCGACCCAAAACCCGCCCTGGCTGACGAACCTTCGCATCAGCGGCTCCATCCCCCGAACAGGCCGTTCGGTCGGAGCGCAAGCGTCAGAAGCAGCATCCCAAACACGACGATCAAACCGGAGTCGGCTCCGACGAATTGAATCCCGAGCGATTCAGCGACGCCCATCATCAGGCTCGCGATCAATGCTCCAGTGATGTTACCCAAAGTCCCTAAAACTACGGCGACGAACGCCATCAGCACGAAATTCTGGCCGACCAATGGATAGGCCGGGTAGAACGGCATCAGCAGCGAGCCTGCCGCGCCGGCAAGCGCAAGTGCCACGCCGACCGCCACGCAGTAGACGCGATCCGGGTTAATCCCCATCAGCATCGCCACGTCGCGGTTCTGCGACGCCGCGCGCATCGCCTTGCCGAGATCAGTTCCATGCAAAAACATCCAGAGCAATCCACTCAGCAGCATCGCCACCGCAAAGGCGATCAGTTTTGCTAGCGGCACGTTGATAGCGCCGACATGGATCGCCGTCTCGCTATACGCGGTCTGTACCGTCCGGTAATTGGCCGTGAACAGCAAGAGCGCGATGTTCACCAGCAACAGCGACAACGCGAAGGTCAGGAAGATCTGCGGCATATCGCCAAGCGCTAGGACGCGGCGGATCAGGAAATGTTGCAGAAGCACGCCAATAAAAAACAAAGCCAGCATAGAGATAACGAGCGCGATGAGTGGATCGATGCCAAAACTTGTCGCAAGAAAAAAGCTGATATACATGCCGATCATCACGAACTCGCCTTGAGCGAAGTTGACGATCTTGACCACGCCGAAGATGAGCGTCACGCCGATGCTGACTAATGCGTAGATGCCGCCAATGAGTAGGCCGTTCACCACCGCCTGTGCGATCGTCGTCAGCATCGGCACCCGCGACAGCTCTTTAAGTTTTCAGCAGCGGCGCGCGGGCGTCTTCCTTGGGAAACACCGTCGCGAGATCACCGTGCTGCCACTGCACGCCAACTGGATGCGCGTAGATGTTCTTGCCATTGGGGCCGAATTTCACTTTGCCACCAGGGCCCATTGCGGCATATCCAGAGGAGACATCGAGCGTTGAAAGCGCATCACGCACTTTTTGCGGATCGGTTGACGCCGCCCGCTCGAGTGCATCTGCAATCATGAAGGTTTGTGCGACGAGACCACCGGCATATTCAAACAGAAACTCGCCGTATTGTTTCTTATAGTTCTCATTGACTTTTAGGGCGTCGGCGTTGACGTCATGGTTCCAATGCGCAACGCCGAGCAGGCCTTCTCCGACACTGCCCACATTCTTGTAAAAATCGGGAATGACGAAGCCGCCGGAGCCGCCATTGATGGCGATCTCCAGCCCATTCTGTCTGATCGCACGGATGATCAGGATGAGGTCATTCAAATAGGACACCGGGAACAACATATTTGCGCCCGAAGCCCTGACCTTGTTGATTAGCGGGCTGGCGTCGGTCAAACCGGCCGAATACGGCTCGAACATGACGACTTCGACACCCTGGCCCGACGCTTGCTCGCGCAGGCCGTTGGAAGTCGAGGTGCCGAACGCTGTGTTCTCGAAGATCACCGCAACCTTCGGCGAATCGCTCACCAGTCTCGACATTTGCAATTGTGCCTCCGCGAACTGCGACGCACGCGAAAACGGCGTGAATGTGTAACGACGGTTCTTGTTGAGCTGGTCCGAGCTTGAGCCGGTTAACAGCGGCATCTTTGCGCGTTCGGCAACTTCACTCGCAATGAGGGTCAGCGCACTTGCAAAGCAGCCGTGGATTGCAGAAAGCTTGTAGGCGTTGATGAGGCGGTCAGTCTCGGTGCGAGTCACGGTCGTATCGCTCTGCACGTCAGAGACGATCAGGTTCAGCGGCGCGCCGCCAAGCGACTTTATTCCGCCGGCTTCGTTGACCATCTGGACCGCGAGCTTAGCGGCGTTGACGCAGCCTTGGCCGATTTGTGCGAAGCTTCCAGTGACCGGATAAAGTCCCCCTATATTCACCGGTTCCGCCGCAAATGCTTTGCGGGCAATGCCGAATGCCGCAAGCGCGACGGCACCTGTTGATTTTTTCAAGAAATCTCTGCGGTTACGCCGCTTCGCAAGGGTCGAATTCCAGGTCGTCGCCATCATCTCCTCCCCAATCATTTGTTCGCCGTCCGAGCGAGCGGCGCTATCACACCTACATCGGGATCAACATCGCATTGTGCACTAGGGCGCTCAATGAGCGTTTACATTATCATTTATAAGATTATAAACAGTCCACTTTTGTATTATCTGTTGCGCCATGACTGCCCGGAAGTCGGGAACCCGCCGCAGCCCGCAGTGCACCAAAAATCCGCCTCGCCGCCACATCCTCGTGCGGGCGCGCAAACCGTGCGCGCCCAGTCCATGGCAAGCCCTGCCAAACTCCGAAGAAATCCAGGAGCAACACAGCGCCGCGATCGACAACGAGGACATGCTCAACGTGGTTACCCGTCGCTACCACCAGACTCCGTTCGCGCTAGCGGTAATGCATGCTTGATCGAAACTATTAAAGCCCTCGCGCAGAGGGTGTATGGAATTCGCTCCTACGCCAATGCATTATTGCATTTCCTGATGCGCGCAAACGCACGCCTTGACCACATCAATATGATTAAGGCATTGCGTGCCTCGTGGCGCGACGAATTGATCAAATTGACGCGGCGGCACTTGAAACCGTCGCCGCAGGCTTATATTCGCGTCTATGACTGAAAGTTCGGTACGTCGACGCAGTAGCTATTAAGGTTAGGACATGCAGCGGATTCTCATTACTGGAGCGGCCGGGCAAATCGGCGTAGTGTTGCGCAAGGGGTTGCGCGGCTCGTACTCGCTTATTCGTCTACTGGACGTTGCACCGATAGGTGAAGCGGAAACCGGTGAGGAAATCGTAATCGCGGACATTCGCGATATTGCGAAGATTCAAAAGGCCATGGACGGAATCGATTGTGTCGTGCATCTCGCCGGCGCATCCGTAGAATCAGCATGGGATAAGGTGCTGCCCCTGAACATCGAGGGTTGCTACAACACATTTGAGGCCGCCCGCCGACAAGGCGTCAAACGGGTCATCTTCGCAAGCTCAAACCACGCCGTCGGCTTTTATCGACGCGAGCGCTTCATCGACAATACCGTCCCTCCACGACCAGACACACGATACGGCGTATCGAAGGTTTTCGGCGAGGCGGTCGGTCGGCTCTACGCCGACAAGTATGGCTTGAGCGTCGCCTGCCTTCGCATCGGCACGTTCCGCAACCCTGATCGGCCGGCCGAAGCACGCCAACTCCTGACCTGGATCAGTCACCGCGACATGGTCCAACTGGTCCGTCGGTGCATCGACTATCCCAATTATCACTTCGTCATCATTTACGGGGTATCCAACAATCTCCGCAGCCGCTGGGACAATAGCAACGTCAAGTTCCTCGGCTACCGTCCGGAAGACGATTCTGAAAAATTTGCGCCCGAGATTTTGGCGACGGGTACCAAGGAAAACGAAATCGCGGCACAATTCCACGGCGGCTTCTACTGTCCGATGGAATTCTGTGGGGATGTCTCGGCGATCGACTGACATGCCAGTTGCCCTAGACGGAGGCGAAGCTAGGTCGATTAGTCAGCGCCTAGTCGTGTTAAAATCGACGTGCGCAGCAAGCGGCTGCGGCGCTTTGACCGCAAAGTAAGACTAATCCCAATGCCTGCCGTTGGCCTATCCCTGCTAAACACGCCGTGACACATGTCAGCTGTTATGGGGTAAGTGAACCTTTCACGAGCATCGTGGAAACGCGATAATTCAAATGAGGCAAGTAACCAATCGTCGTTGATGTTTGCGTCGCAACCGGGCGCACTTCGATCAGTCGCCGTTCCGGTTATGGGCCGTTTCCCAAAAAAGTTCTTTCCAATCGGTGACCTTTGCTTTCATGCTACCAATGCGATTCAGAAACGCGGCGAAGTAGGCTATGCGATGGGGTTCCGACGTAAATTCGAAACCGGGATCGTCAAGCAGAGCCACGAGCTCATCGACGTTTTCAGATGCATTCTGAGCTCCTTTCCAAAGGATTGCCGCAGCGCGCTTGTCCGCATTAGCGACCCTGATCGATTCATCGAGCGCATTGGCGACGGCCTTAAAAAGCGTCGGATTCTTCTCTTTCGTTTGTTTCGTAGCCAGCAGCGTGATTTGCGTCAGCGGTCCGCCGAACACTTCGCGACTATCCGCGATGACATGCGCTCCCGGTAGTTTAAGGCCGCGGGAGGTGAACGGCTGCACAGCAATGTGCGCGGTGATTGTTGACCTGCCATAGCCGGCAGAAAGCGCGGCGACCGCATCTGAATGGCCGAGCCCGACCGTTAGGTGATCCAAACGATGCGGATCGTTCCAGATCTTCTCTGCCGCCATTTCCAGCATCATCGCGTTGAACGATATCCCAATGGACGGCACGGCAATGCGGTCCTGCTCAGTGAAATCGGCGATCGTCTTCACGTTCGGGTTGATCGTGTAAAGGACCATGGCGCCATTCGACACGGTCCCGACGGCTTTGATTTCGTTTGGGGTACCATGCGTTTTGTCCCATAACGTGAGTAAGGATGGGAGCGCGGCAGTGCCGTAGTCGGCCGATCCCGATAGCAACGCGTCGATAACTGGGGCAGGGCCGCTCAATGTCTTCACGGTTGCATTGACCCTGCCGAGTCCGAGCTTCGTTGCCTCTTGTTGCAAAATGCCACCACTGACCATTTCATCGACGGGCAGATAGAGCAGGCCGCGCTGTTGCACGAAATTCACCGTGAGCGATGTCTGCGCGCGCAGAAATGCAGGCGCTGCAAGCAGGCCCACGCCGCCCGCTAGCATTGCGACAACCTGCCGCCGGATCACCGGCCTCAATGTATTCTTCCCTGACATCGTGCGTCTCGCCATGGCCCGAGTTGTTCGGTTCCGCGGCAGCTATGGAGCGGGCCTTCGTTAATGATAGGCTCAATCGAGCGCGCCAACAAATAATCCGCTCATAGCCGGGCTTAGAACTGCGACTGACGGAATAGGACCGGGGCAAAATGAAAATTCAGCGGGTCAAGATCAGCGTTGTCCGTCTTCCGTTCGAGGAGCCCTTGGTCGGCGCTCCGCCGATGCCCGGCATGCTGCGCGAATTTATCACGGTGCAAGTCCTCACCGATGACGGCATCGAGGGTATCGGCATCACCACGTTCGGCGGCAAGCTCATCCGCACGCTGAAGACGGCGCTTGATGAGTTCACCGAACTCCTCAAGGGCGAAGACCCGCTGCGCACGGAGCAGGTGGTCGCCAAGCTTCGCACCGCATCGGCGCCTTGCGGCCCCGGCGGGGTGGCGGCCTTAGCCATGTCGGCGATCGACATCGCGCTGTGGGACATCCGCGGCAAGGCATTTGGCGTTCCACTCGCGCGGCTGCTCGGCGGCCTGCGCGACCGTGTCCCGGCCTATGCCAGCGGCGCGCTAGCGCGAACGACGCCGACTGACAAACTCGAGCGCGCAGCGGCCGCGTTGGTCGAGAAAGGCTACCGTCAGATCAAAACGCAGATGGCGGTGAATGGACTTAATGCCGCGCAAGAGATCGAGCGTATACGTCTCATCCGTGACGCCGTGGGGCCCGACACCAACTTGATGGTGGATATCAATCAGCGCTGGGGAGTGCACGAGGCTATTTCCATTGGACGTCGTGTCGAGGAACTTGGCTTGGGCTGGCTGGAAGATCCCACCAGATGTGACGATTACGAGGGCCTCGCCAAGATAGCCGATGCCTTGGCGACGCCGATATGCGCGGGCGAATATCTCTATGGTACAGAGCCGCATCGGCAGACGCTGACCCATCACTCGGTTGATATTGCCATGATCGATCTGCTTCGGGTGGGCGGTGTGACGCAATGGATGAAGGTTGCTGGCATGGCTGAGGCATTCAATACGCCGGTGGCCAGCCACCTCCTGCCGGAGATCCACGTCCATCTCATCGCGGCCGTGCCGAACGGACTTGTGGTCGAATACATGCCCTGGACTTGGCGCCTGTTCGAAAATCCGCCGATTCCAGAAAAAGGCGAAATCGCAGTGCCGACTGAAGCCGGGCTGGGGTTGAAATTTGCACCCGACATTTTCGATAAATATGGCGTCGGCTAGAACCTTAGCAACCGATGAAGACCAAGATTGATCTTGCGCGCTCATCGGTGGCTCTGTCGTGTGTTGGCCTGATCGTAATAATGGGCATGACATCCAGGTGAATTTTCACACCACAATTTAAATCAGCGCCTGTTATATTATCACCCGTCGCAAATCAGCAGTGATGTCATACAGCTGCAATACAAGCGTGCGTCTGGTTTCCGCACAACATATGCCACCGTGCCTGGGAAGACGACAATGAAAAAGCTATATGGAATTCTACTGTTTGCGCTAATGGCAGTTGCGCTGCACGCCCCGGCAAAAGCCGCCGACGTCATTTGCTACAACTGTCCGCCGGAATGGGCCGACTGGGCTTCGATGCTTAAGGCAATCAAAGCCGATCTTGGCTACGAGATTCCGTTCGACAACAAGAATTCCGGTCAAACCTTGGCGCAGTTGCTCGCCGAAAAGAGCAATCCTGTCGCCGATATCGCCTATTACGGAGTCAATTTCGGCATGAAGGCCAAGGCCACTGACGTGGTTGAACCTTACAAGCCGAAGGG
>Ga0207858_1000088_pt1 | contig 11334 bp, 10 predicted proteins | sample LuqExpMetageno23_FD_187781 | JGI IMG/M metagenome (GOLD analysis project Ga0207858, IMG submission 187781) | Tropical forest soil microbial communities from Luquillo Experimental Forest, Puerto Rico - Sample 23 (SPAdes) | ecosystem: Environmental > Terrestrial > Soil > Tropical forest ... | reverse complement strand
GCCCGCCGGCGTGAGAAACATGGTGAGCGGCCAGCCGCCCTGCTCGCCGAGGAGATGCAGCGCGTTCATATAGATCTGGTCGATGTCGGGTCGCTCCTCGCGATCGACCTTGATGTTAACGAATAACTCGTTCATCAGCCGCGCAGTCGCCTCGTCCTCGAACGACTCGTGCGCCATCACGTGGCACCAATGGCAGGCGGCATAGCCGACTGACAGCAGGATTGGTCGTTTTAAGCGCTTGGCTTCCGCCAGGGCCTCGGGCCCCCACTGCCACCAGTCCACCGGGTTGTGCTTGTGCTGCAGCAGATAGGGCGACGTCGCCTCGGCGAGGCCGTTTAGGCGCTTTGTATTTGATGTAAACGACATTCGCTAAACCAACGCGGAGTCGATCTAAACGTTTCTGGTTCTATGGTAAAATTGCAAATGCCCGCGCCGGGAAGCCGAGGCCATTCTTCACCTTTGGCCAAGTCACCACGATCAGCGCGCCGGTGGGCGGCACCTTGTCGAGATTGGCCATTACCTCGATCTGATAATGGCCGTGCTGCAGGATCCAGGTTTCCGAGTCCATCTTGTCGGTGGTATCGGTGTCCATCGCCTCGTGACCGGTGGCGGTCACGCCGCGCTGCTCGTAGAGGAACTTGATGGTTTCGAATGCCCAGGCCGGAAACGGCTGCCGCTTGAACCGTTCTGGGTCCTTGTCCCAATCCTTGTACATGTCGGTGCGCAGCGCCACGAACGAGCCTTTCGGAACGTGGCCGTGATGCTTCTCCCAGGCCATTAGGTCGGCGACCGAGAAGGCGTGGTTGGCGTCCTTCGCTAGATACGGCGTGTCGTCGAGCACGATTAGTGGCAAAATCATTTGTTTGAGTGGGATCTGATCCATGGTGATTCCGTCTTCAGCGAAATGCGCCGGCGGATCGACGTGCGTGCCGTACTGTCCGACCATATCGTAATAGATCGCGCGGAAGCCGTCTTCCTTGATGGTGTAAGTTCGGTGCGTCTTAGGATCGTAGGCCGGCGTGAACTTGGCCTGGCCGAAGCCTGACCACACAGGCGTCTCGGTGCTGAAGCTGTGTGTTAGATCGACGAATTGCTTGCCAGCGATGACGCGATAGGCGCGCGCGAGATCGCGCTCGGCATGCGCCGGCGCGCCGATGATGGCAAAGCACAAGGCTGCGGTCAGCAACGCAATCTTTTTCATGAAGGTTCTCCCGAATACGGCACGCGCCGATCATAGCGCCGGGTTCGCTGCTGTTTCCATGAGGAAGCAACATTCGCTATTTGTTTTGTTTAGGACGGATGAGTTTACGCGGCGCGCAAATAGACGCAGGATGATCGAGCAGTCACTCGGCGCGAGCTAACGTCTGGCGGAAGGCGTCGTCGGTCTGTCTTTTCGTCCAATTCGACGATGTTGTTGGAGATGCGGCGCGAGCAGTCCGCGGGCAGTTGGGCGTTGCGCGAAATCACTTTACGTGTCGACCAGATATCGACGGTCGCTTGGGGCCGCGGGTCATGCTCGTGGCTCTTGCTGGCGAACGCGAAATCATAAAAGTTGACATGCGGGCGGGTCGACGAACGCATCCAGACGCCATGGAGCGGCAGCCGACGCTAGCGGAGTTTTTGCGCGCGTTGTTTGGTTCTCGCCGGCGAACTTGTTGGCCGAGGGCATTATATTCAACTGCTGCTTGCGCGCGCCCTAAAGGTTAGCCTTGACCCACCCTGCGAGCGGCGGTCACCTGTGCCGCGATGCCAGAACCAGCGCGCGATACGATTTTTGCTCTCTCTTCGGGGCGCCCGCCCGCTGCCATTGGCGTAGTGCGCATCTCGGGACCGCGCGCCGGCGATGCGCTCAAGGCGCTGACCGGAAAGCTGCCCTGCCCGCGCGCGGCGGAGCTCGTGCGCGTGCGCGATGCTGTGTCCAGCGACGTCATCGACCAGGCGCTGGCGGTGTGGTTTCCGGCGCCGCATAGCGAGACCGGCGAGGACGTGGCCGAGTTGCAACTACATGGCGGCCGCGCCGTGATCGCCGCCACGCTTGCATCGCTTGGCCGCATTCAGGGCCTGCGGCCGGCGGAGGCGGGCGAGTTTACACGTCGCGCCTTCGAGAACGGCAAGCTTGATCTGACCGCAGTAGAAGGCCTTGCCGACCTAGTGATGGCCGAAACCGAAGGCCAGCGGCGGCAGGCGTTGCGCCAGCTGCAAGGCGCACTCGGGAAGCGCGGGGAAGGCTGGCGGCAGCGGCTGATTGAGGCATTGGCACTGGTCGAAGCGCGCATCGATTTTTCTGAGGAGGCTGAAGCGCTGGGGAGTTCGTTGATGCCGGCACTCGCTATCGCGCGCGGGGTCGAAGCTGAAATCGCAGCGGCGTTAGCCGACGGCGGGCGCGGCGAGCGGCTGCGTGAGGGGTTGATCGTAGCGATTGCTGGCCCGCCGAATGCTGGCAAATCCACGTTGCTCAACCGCATCGCACGGCGCGAAGTGGCGATCGTTTCGCCTTATGCGGGTACAACGCGCGACGTGATCGAGGTGCACCTTGATCTCGATGGCTGGCCGGTGACCCTCCTCGACACGGCTGGCATCCGCGAGACCGACGACCCAGTCGAGATGGAGGGGGTGCGCCGTGCGCAGGCGCGTGCAGAGACGGCGGATTTGGTCCTCTGGGTCGTAGACGCGCGCGAAACGGGGCAAAACAGAGCTAAATCAGCGGGCAAGGCCGGAAATGGGCCGCCAAAATGGTTGATTCACAATAAAACCGACCTAGTGGAGGGCAAAACAAAAAGAAATGAATCTGAAATCACAAACAAGGCAAAGAATGAAAATGGGTCCATCTCAGTTAAAAACCGGTTAAGGGAAACAAATGAATCTGAAGTCAATAAAGATGATCGCGGATTCAAAATATCGGCGGTAACAGGAGAGGGCTTTGACGTTCTGTTGGGTTGCCTAGCTGCCCACGCCGAGGCCTTCCTTGGCGGCGGCGAGCCGACCGTGATCACTCGGCAGCGACACCGGTACGCACTTGAGGAATGCTTGGCCGCCCTGAAGCGCGCCCACTCCGGTGAAGTTATGAAACACGAGGATCTATTGGCCATAGAGCTGCGGATTGCCGCCAATGCGCTGGGCCGCCTGACCGGTCGCGTTGATGTCGAGGACATCCTGGATGTGATATTTCGCGACTTCTGCATCGGGAAATAGCGCAGGAATCCAGCCCGAGGGTGCAAAAAGAGCGCGGCGCTCCGGTAAAATTGCCTTCGAATGAATCGGAATTATAGGTAGTAGGTATTATGGTATGGGCAGCATTGTTTCACGTGAAACATCAGTCGGAAAAATCCAATATTTTTGACCCCTCCCCAAGCCTTCGCTACAACGCCGAGACCCTTATGGATATGCGATTCGACGTTGTTATAATTGGCGGCGGCCATGCCGGCTGTGAGGCGGCGGCCGCGGCCGCGCGCATGGGTGCGCGGACGGCCCTGGTGACACACCGCTTCGCGACTGTCGGCGCCATGTCCTGTAATCCGGCCATCGGCGGCCTCGGCAAGGGCCATCTTGTGCGCGAGATCGACGCCTTGGACGGCCTTATGAGCCGCGTCGCCGACCAGGGCGGTATCCAATTTCGCGTGCTAAACCGTCGCAAAGGTCCGGCCGTGCGCGGCCCGCGTGCGCAGGCCGATCGTAAACTCTATGCGGCGGCTATGAAGGCCGCCATCTGCGCCACGCCCAATCTCGAGGTGATCGAGGCGGAGGCCGACGACTTGGTCGAGGCAAAAGGCCGTGTTTCCGGGATCAAATTCGCCGATGGCCGTGAAATTGCCTGCGGTGCCGTAGTCCTGACCACCGGTACCTTCCTACGCGGTCTTATCCATATCGGCGAAAAACAGATCTCTGCGGGCCGCGTTGACGAAGCGCCCGCGATGGGCCTTTCCCGAACACTAAAAGCGATCGGTTTTGCGCTCGGGCGCATGAAAACCGGTACTCCGCCGCGGCTCGATGGCCGCACTATCGAGTGGTCAGCGCTGGAAAGGCAGCCGGGCGACGATCCGCCTGAGCCGTTTTCGGTCCTGACCACACGCATTGGGAATCGCCAAATCGAATGCGCGATTACGCGGACGGTTGAGGCCACGCACAAGATCATCCGCGCCAATGTGCATCGCTCGCCGATGTATTCCGGGCAAATCACCAGCCGTGGGCCGCGCTATTGCCCATCGATCGAGGACAAGATTGTGAAATTCGGGGAACGTGACGGTCACCAGATCTTCCTGGAGCCGGAGGGTCTCGACGACCACACGGTCTATCCGAACGGCATTTCGACCTCGCTGCCGGAAGAGGTGCAGCACGCCCTTGTCGCGACGATACCGGGACTGCAGAACGCGCGCATCATCCGGCCCGGCTACGCGATCGAATATGACTATGTCGACCCGCGCGAACTGCATCCGACGCTGCAAACGAAGCGACTGCGCGGACTTTTCCTGGCTGGCCAGATCAACGGAACCACCGGGTACGAAGAGGCTGCGGCGCAGGGACTTCTGGCCGGTCTCAACGCGGCGGCGCTGTCCGGTGAGGATGACGAAATCACCTTTGACCGCGCCGAAGCCTACCTCGGTGTAATGATCGACGACTTGGTGACACGCGGCGTGACAGAACCGTATCGTATGTTCACATCGCGCGCCGAATATCGTCTGCAACTACGCGCCGACAATGCTGACCAGCGCCTTACCGATCGCGGTATTTCCATCGGTTGCGTTCACGGCGAACGCGTAAGATTCCACGGTAAAAAAATGGTGGTCCTGAAGGAAGCGCGCGACTTTGCCAAGTCTGTTTCGCTGACACCGAAGGAGGCCGAGTCCCATGGCCTTTCGCTCAACAAAGACGGCCAGCGACGTACGGCATTCGAGCTGTTGTCGTATCCGCAAATCGGCGTCGTGGACCTCGCGAAAGTTTGGCCGTACTTCGCTGCTCTCGACGCGAAAATCGCTGAGCAGATCGAGATCGATGCCAAATACGATGTCTATCTGTCGCGGCAGGCCGCAGATATCGCCGCCTATCGCCGCGACGAGAGCTTCACGTTGCCTGACGATCTCGATTATGCGGCGCTGGCGGGTCTTTCCAACGAGGCGCGGCAGAAACTCGCAACGCAAAGGCCGCGGACCATCGGACACGCGAGCAAGATCGACGGGATCACGCCGGCGGCGCTAACGCTCTTGGTGGCGCACGTGAAACGCGCCAAGAAACGCGCGTGAACAGACGGGGGCAGGGCCGTTTCGATCTGGAGAGCGACAAGAAACGCGCGCTGGAGCTGGTTTCTGTTTCACGTGAAACAGAGCAGCGGCTCGACGTGTTTGTGGAAGCGCTCTTGCTCTGGCAAAAGAAAACCAATCTCATCGCAACCTCGACGCTTTGGAACTTGTGGACGCGCCACATCGCCGACTCGTTGCAGCTTTTGCCGCTTGTAGCTGATGCGCGGGTCTGGGTGGATTTCGGATCAGGCGGGGGCTTTCCGGGAATCCCGGTTGCGTGCGCGCTGGCAGAAACGCCCGGCGCCAAGGTTCACCTGGTTGAAAGCAATGGGAAAAAGGCCGCCTTTTTGCGCGAAATAGTGCGCACTCTGGGGATCCCGGGCCAGATTCACCATCTGCGAGCAGAGAAATTTGGGGAAAGCTTTGCGGAAGCCGCCCACGTTGTGACAGCGCGGGCGCTCGGCCCATTGAAAATGCTTTGCGATCAAGCCTTTCCTTTGATCGCTAAGGGGGCGGTCGGCCTATTCCTCAAGGGTCAAGATGTAGATGCAGAATTGACCGAAGCCACTAAATATTGGAGTATCCAAGCTTCACTTGTACCCAGCTTAACGCGTCCGGGCGGTGCCATCGTAGTAGTGCGCGGGCTCGAACCACTCTACGCATTTAAAACTGATTCTAATGTCCGACCAACCCATCGATAGCTCGGAAGTCGTGCCCTTCCCCGCACCGCGGCCCGAGGCGGCCCGGCCGCGCGTATTGGCGGTCGCCAACCAGAAGGGCGGGGTTGGCAAGACCACAACCGCGATCAACCTTGGCACCGCACTCGCCGCCATTGGTGAGCACGTGCTAGTCGTCGATCTCGATCCGCAGGGCAACGCATCCACTGGCCTGGGCATCGATCGCAAGTTGCGCCGGACCTCGACCTATGACGTGCTCGCCGGCAAGGCGCCGATGCGCCATGCGGTGCTGGCGACCGCGGTGCCGCAGCTCTACGTCGCCCCGTCAACGCTCGACCTCGCCGGGCTTGAGCTCGAGATCGGCCGGATGCGGGACCGCGCGTTCCGTTTGCGCAATGCGCTCGGCGAACTCAACAAGGGCGCGCGCACCTATGACTTCACTTACGTGCTGGTGGACTGTCCGCCGTCGCTCAATCTGCTCACGGTCAACGCCATGGCAGCCGCGGATTCGATCCTGGTGCCGCTGCAATGCGAGTTCTTCGCGCTCGAAGGTTTGTCGCAATTATTGAAGACAGTTGATCAGGTGAAGAACAGCCTCAACCCGAATCTGTCGATCCATGGCATCGTGCTGACGATGTACGACTCGCGCAACAATCTCTCCAACCAAGTGGTCGCCGACGTGCGCCAGTTCATGGGCCGCAAGGTCTACGACACGATTATTCCGCGCAACGTGCGCATCTCGGAAGCGCCGTCCTACGGCAAGCCAGTGCTAGTCTACGATTTGAAATGCGTCGGCAGCGAAGCGTATTTGCGCCTCGCCACCGAGATTATACAGCGCGAGAAGGAATTGAAGGCGAGTTAAATGTCCGCGACGGCTATAAGCGGGCCTGACCCGCACCTTCATGAGACGTCACAAGAAAAACGGAATTGTAAAAACAGCAGAGGCATCAGGTGGCACGAAGTTCAGGAGCGGCGATGGCGGATCATTCGCGATTGGGGCGCGGGCTGGCGTCGCTGATCGGCGACGTCGGCGAAGAAACCTCGATACCCGAGCAGGGGCGTAGGCCGCGCCGCGCGCCGGTCGAAAATCTCAAACCGAATCCGCGCAACCCGCGCCGCAGCTACACCGAGACTGAGCTTACCGAACTCGCCGATTCGATCCGCGAACGCGGCATCATCCAGCCGATTGTGGTGCGTTCAGCACGCGACTCGGACGACATGTACGAGATTATCGCCGGCGAGCGGCGCTGGCGTGCGGCGCAGCGGGCAGGTCTGCACGAAGTGCCGATCACGGTTGTCGAGGCGACCGACGCGCAGGCGCTTGAATTTGCCATCATTGAGAACGTGCAGCGCGCAGACCTGAATCCGATCGAGGAGGCGACCGGCTACCAGGCGCTAATGGAAGAATTCAACCACAGCCAGGACGAAGTCGCGCAGATCGTCGGCAAGAGCCGGCCGCATGTGGCGAACACGCTGCGCCTGCTAAAGCTCAGCGAGCCGGTGAAGGCGATGGTGCAATCCGCCGAATTGTCGGCTGGCCACGCGCGCATCCTTGTCGGCCTGCCGAATGCGCTCGAGCTCGCACAGGACATTGTCAAACGCGGTCTGAACGTGCGCCAGGTCGAGGCGGCTGTCCGCAGGCAAAGCGAGCCGTCGCATAAGGTTGCGGCGCCGTTGGGCAAGGACGTCAATACCATCGCGTTGGAGCGGCGGCTGTCGGATGTACTAGGTCTCGAGGTGACGGTCGATCACCGCGGCGAAGGCGGTACCCTGCACATCAAGTACCGGAATCTCGAGCAACTCGACGCAGTGTCAAAGAAGCTGGGTGGCTGAGGCGGATCGGCTACGGCTTCCGCCCCCAAAAGATCTCGATGCCTTTCCAATCGAAGGCGCCAGTGTTCTTGACTAGGCCGGCGAACGCTTTCTCCAAATCCCTCGGACTGTAATAAGGAAATTCGTCGAGCTTCCAGCCGACGCGTGAGAGCAGCTTGTCGAAGACGTACTCAATGTGCATGTCGAGCTCGATCTTCATTCTGGTCTCGGGGCTGTAGGTGATCTCGGCCAGCACGATGTTGCGCCCGCCTTTCATCACCCGCAGCATTTCCACGCCAGTCTCGCGCCAGTCGTCAGTATGCTGCACACCCTGCAGGCAAGCGGCGCAATCGAAAGTGGTATCGGGAATCTCGCGCGTGTAGGTCCACTGCCAGGTCGCGAGCTGACCGCCCCGGCCGCGCTTTTTGGCGAGATAGTTGTCGCGCGCCTCATCGGTGATGTCGATGAGGTGGACTTCGCCCTTTGGCCCGATGCGCGCGCGCATGTCGTCGACGAAGCCGCACGGCTCAATGCACTCGCCGATGATAAGTACTTTGTCGCCTTCACGCAGCTCAAGCTTGTCATAGATCAGGTTGCGTGCGACTTCCGCCTTGCGCCACATGAACGGCAGGCCACCAAGCAGCACCGCCCGACACCAGCGCTCTTGTTCCTTGCGGTCGAGGATGACCTCGCCGAAACGGCGGACATCATAGGGCTGCATGCACTTTCACGGGTCTTCCTCGTCCATTGGATTCATCCCTTTCCTCTCCACGGCTTCTCGCCGGTTCAACTGTATCAGTCGGGAGAGCGTGCGGCGGTCGACATGTCGTATGATCGCGATCATATGCTACCGAGAACGCTCGATTTACGCTTACGTGTGTCCGGCACAAAGCATGGAGCACGATCATGCGACGAGAATGGCTACTTTCGGTTAGCGCAGTGGTCTTCGCCTTTCTGAGCAGCCAGCACCACAACCTGATGATGCTACTTTTCGCCGTGGGGCTTGGAAACGCTAGTATGAGCCTGATGACGCAAATGCCATGGCTACGCGACGCGATGCTGATCATGTCGCTCGTGCTGGCCGTGACGATTGCCTATCAGATTTCGCTACCGAATCGTCCCACGGCCATGCGTGTCACCGGAATGCTCTCGCTTATCTTCACGCTGGGCCTCGCCGGATGGTCCGTGCTGCGTTTTGGTCTGTGAGGCTTTCCCTTGGAGAAGGCATTCCAGAAGGATCTCAGCCACCTCAGCTTGGATCAGGTCTATGCGCGGCAGTCACTGCGGGCGGAGCTGGTGGGCGACTGGCTGGACGCTCTGCGCCTCAAGCCCGGTGACCGCGTGCTGGAAATCGGCGCGGGCCCGGGCTACGTCAGCTTGGTGCTTGCTGATCGCGTCGGCCCTGCGGGCACTGTTTACGCCGCGGATACCTCGGCCGAGGCGCTTGCGTATCTCGAGCGGCTGCAATCCGAGCGTGGTGTGTGGCAAATCAAGCGCATCGTGGCGGACGCCACCAAGTTGGAACCCGCGTCCGTGCAAGCAGGCTCGGCGCTGGTCACAATGGTCCTACATCATACCGACGATCCTCCGGCGATTTTGCGTAGCGTCGCGAGATGCCTGCCTGCCGGCGCGCCGGTGGTGATCGGTGAATTCCACCCGGACGGTCCGTGTCAAGTCGGGCCGCCACGCGAGTATCGTCTTTCGCCGGAGCAGGTCGAGGCATGGTGTGTGCAGGCCGGCCTGAAGATCGCCGCCTATCGACGGCAGACAAGCGAACACTACATGATAGCCGCTGAGCACGCTTGAAACTGGCGTCCTTCCGGGAACGCGCTATCCAAATTAGGGTTCAGGGGCAGAAGAGGGGCACGAGTCGCAGTCCGGAATCTCGGGCGCGGCGCTCGCCACCGACGACAGTAGCTACTACGGCAGCGACTCGACTCGCGTTGTCGTATGCTAACGAACGGAACGCACGCAAAAGGATCCTGTGCTGGGCATGTGCCGACCTGAGCGCGACCGCTCAAAGCCCAAGACGACGAGATGTGTTGCCCTAGATCACTCGTTTGGGCATGCTGACCCAATGAACCGATGCATTGCCGTGCTGGCCACTATGGCATTGCCCTTGATGTCCTGCGCTGGCGTGTATGGGCCGTGGGGTAACGACACCGGCGGCATTATTCCGTGGTCACCGGAGGCGGAGCACAACGCGCTCGAACTCGCACAAGCCAATTGCGCACGTCACCGCAAGTACGCAGTAATCACCAGTGTCCATCGCCAATATGGCGACTACATCGCCTATCGGTGCCAATGGGATCCAGCGCTCGCGCGGCGACTTCGTGTATGACAGTGACCGGTGCGTCCGTCGTCACCGGGGCCCAATGCCCGCCAACCTCAAAACCGTCGTTCGCCTTGATTTTCCCTACGATCCGGTGATGGGCGCCCGCTTTGCGCGCGAAGCCGACATCGAGCTGCGGACCTGCAAGCGAGAGGGAGCAGACGACAATGCCTGGGTCGCGCTTGCGGAGGCGCATGTGTATCTGGTCTCCTCGGCGAAAGATGAGCTGCCGCGGCAATGGTTCGCGACCGCCGACCTGCTCAAGCGCTGTCCCAGACTGGTGTGCGTCTCCGCCACCGGCGCCGGTTATGACACTATCGACGTCGAGGCCTGCACCAGGGCAGGCATCATCGTGGTCAATCAGGCTGGCATGAATGCGCGATCGGTCGCCGAGCACACGCTCGGCATGATGCTCTCGCTGTCTAAGCGGCTCACCGAATCCGACCGGCGTTTGCGGCGCGAACGCGGCTATGCGCGGGAGGAGCTGATGGGGCGGGAGATTTCTGGCAAGATTGTCGGCCTGATCGGCATCGGTCACGTCGGTAGGCGTGTCGCCCAACTGGCGCGAGCCTTCGACATGACCGTGCTTGCCTACGATCCTTACGTCAGCGCGGAAGAGATTGCGCGGCGAGGCGCGCGCTCGGTGTCAATGGACGAAGCACTGGTGCAGTCCGACTTCGTGTCTATCCACTGTCCACGCACCAGCGAGACGCTAGGCATGATCGACGCGCGCGCCTTCGCTCGCATGAAGAAGGGCGCCGCCTTCATCACCACCGCGCGTGGCGGCATCCACGACGAGGCGGCGCTGTTCGCGGTATTGCAATCGGGGCATCTCAGCGGCGCCGGCGTGGACGTCTGGGATCAGGAGCCGCCGCCGCTACAGCACCCGTTGTTGACGCTGCACAACGTGATCGCGACATTTCACACCGCCGGTGTCACCACTGAAGCGCGCCGGGCGACCGCCGAGCAGGCGGCTGATCAGATCGTCGGCATCCTCAAGGGCGGACGGCCGCCGCGCCTGGTCAACCCCGAAGCCTGGCGGGCCTATCGCGCGCGCTTCAAGACGATCATCGGGCTGCCGGCTTAAGATTAACGGCTTGCTTTTCTGATCGGGGCCATGAGTTTGTGATCGCATTGAGATGGCCGCCGAATATAAACTATTCCGGATCCGGCGAGACGTGCGGCTCCATCTTGTGGTGCAGACGCTCAGCGTCGGTCAAGGTGGACACGACGGCCCGCGCAGCGCCGGCGATCGCCGCGATCACTCCCTTGTGCTTAA
>Ga0207858_1000083_pt1 | contig 11545 bp, 11 predicted proteins | sample LuqExpMetageno23_FD_187781 | JGI IMG/M metagenome (GOLD analysis project Ga0207858, IMG submission 187781) | Tropical forest soil microbial communities from Luquillo Experimental Forest, Puerto Rico - Sample 23 (SPAdes) | ecosystem: Environmental > Terrestrial > Soil > Tropical forest ... | reverse complement strand
CGACAGGGCGGTGGTGATGTCTTCCCGAAGTCGTTGAAGGTCCTCGCGCGTCATGCAAAACTCAAATATCCGGGTATCGACAGCGTCTACGGCCCGTTCTACGACACGGAGGATCGCCTCTTCTGAATCGTCGTTTTTAGTTTGCACCGTCACCGACTGAGGAAAAACAAGAAATTCACTCATATGACCCGCTCCCGTTGCTAAACTCATACCGATAGACCTTGGCGGCCTTCCCCGAGGTTCGTGTTGGGTGTGTCGATCCGACCGGAAATGCTTGTTCGTTGCGCTCCCAGGTTCTTATTCTAAATTTTCTCCGTGATGCCCAGCATTTCTCCCAACCATCTGCTGGTTGGCGCTTGTATCACGATGGTCATAAGAATTGCGAGGTTGCTGGCTGGCGTGCCGGTCGGGAGGCAGCGGGCTTCCTGGGAATGTCGCGCCCCCATCCATTTCTCCCCTTCGGTGTCTGCTACTCGATCACCATCAACACCTGATCGGATTCCACGTGATCGCCCACAGCGACCTTGATCTCGGCGATTTTCCCGTCGACCGGGGTGTAGACGGGATTTTCCATCTTCAGGGCTTCGAGGATCATGAGCTCATCGTCGCATTGCACGCTATCGCCGACCTTCACGAGAATCTTCCAGACATTCCCCGCCACCGGGGCGGTAATTTCCTCGCTCATCGAACCCTCTCCTGTTTTAGGCCAAGCACCGCTGATCGACCTTGGTCACACGCATCCGCGCTCCCCATCACGCCGCAGCTGCTTTCAGTGCGCAAGGGACAATGTTGGAATTTCGTGGCGATTCACCCCCGAACGATCCGCGGCGTCAGCATCTGGTGGCGCGGGCAGATCGAAATCGGATTCTGATACACCGCGCCAGCGAAGCCCTTGAGATAGGCACGCAGCGACTTGAGATCGACGATCTCGTCGACGAAGCCGTGCTGGGCGCAATAGGCCGGGCGCGACGTGTCGTAATACTTCTTCGCCATTTCGTTCATCTTGTCGGCGATCGGCTGCAACGGCTTGCCCGAGTCCTTGTCCTTGACGGCGCGGCGGCCGTAGGTCGCGACCGCCGCGGTCTCGCCGTGCATGACGTAAATTTCGGTCGCGGCGGTCCCGAGTGTGAAGGCGTTGTGGCGGTTGGCTGTCGGTCCGCCCATGACGTAGTGGGCGGCCGCGCTACCCTTGCGCAGCACGACCAGCATCATCGGCACGTCGGTCTGCTGAATCGAATAGATCAGCGATTGCCCGAGGCCGAGCAGTTCCGCCCGCTCCGCGATGTCGCCGACGTCGATGCCGGAGGTGTCTTGGAACCAGACGATCGGCAACCGGTCGCGCCCGCACAGTGTCACGAACTCGTTCATCTTGATCAGCCCCTGGCGGTAGAGCTTGCCGCCGATGCCAGGGTAATTGGCGTATTCGGGATAGCCCTTGGGCAGCAGTCCCTGGCGGTTGCCGATGGCGCCGATCAGCATGCCGTCGATCTTGACCAGGCCGGTGTAAATCTCGGGCCCATAATCGGGGCGGAACTCCATGTGTTCGCTGCCGTCGACCAAGCGAGCGAGGATTTCGTCGAAGACATAGCCCTCCTTCTGATTGGCCGGCAGCAGATGGTAGAGGTCGTTGGCCGCAAACCGCGGCTCCTTCGGCTCGGCGACTCGGAAGAACATCGGGTCGTAAGCGGGAGTCGCCCGCATGTATTCCTTGATGCCGTCGAGAACCTCGGTTTCCTTCTCAAACACGCGCGTGAAGAAACCGGTCGCGGCGTAATGGGTCTCGACTTGGCCCGGCGCCTGCCCGCGCATGTCGCGCGTTTTGGCGATCAATTCCTCCAGGCCGGCCACGTCGAAGCCGCCCTTGGGCGACATCCCCGACACGATACCGACCCCGCCGACCGCCATGTTGGCGTCCTTGTGGGCGAGGAGGATGGTGGGACTGATGCTCTGGTAGCCGCCGCCCGCCGGATTGGTCCCGTAGATGCCGGCAAGGATGGGAATCCCCATCTGCTCCAACTCGGCGTGACGGTAGAAGCAGGTGCCGCTGCCGCGGCGGTCCGCGTAGAACTTCTCCTGGTCGGTCATCTTGACGCCGCTGCATTGGACCAGCCAGACCAGCGGGATATGCAGGCGCTTGGCGATGTTGGTCACCCGCAGGATGTTCTCCGGCTGACCGGGGATCCAGGCGCCGGCCAGCAGTTTGTTGTCGAAACCGATGATGACGGCCCAGCGGCCGCCGATCTTGCCGAGACCGTCGACGACGTTGGTGGTGCCTTCTTCGTTGTCTTCCGGATTGTAGAGGCTGTGCAGCGGCAGAAAGGTGCCTTTGTCGACGAGGTATTCGATGCGCTGCCACACCGTCAACGAACCGCGCTTGTTGATCTCGGCTGCCGGGACGCCGATGTCCTGGCGCGCCTTGTGCAAGGCGCCGATCTCAACCTCGACGGCCTCGAGTTTGGCACGGCTTTCCTGCGTGCGGGTGATGCGGTTCTCTTTGAGCTCCTTACCGAAGCTCGGCATCGTCTCAAAATAGGGCCTCATTCTCAGCTCCCCTACGTCACGCCCGGCACGAGGCTGGGCACGGCGCGACGTAACGTTCAAGTTTCATGGGCGAAGCTATTCTCGGTTCGGCGTAGAGCCGCAAGCCATTCCGGATATGATGATCTTTTGGATGTTGGACGTGCCTTCGACCACCTGTAGCGACTTGGCATCGCGATAGAAGCGCTCGGCCGGGTATTCGGTCGAGAAGCCATAGCTGCCGAAAATCTTCATGCATTCGTTGGCCGCATGAACCGCCGCTTCAGAGGCGGCGAGCTTGGCAACCGACGTCTCGTACTGGTTCGGCTTGCCCTGATCCTTTAGCCAGGCGGCGCGGTAGACCAGCATTTGCGCCGCATGATGCTCGACCACCATTTCGGCGATCTGCGCCTGAATCATCTGATGCTGGGAAATGGCCTTGCCGAACTGGGAGCGCTCGTTGGCGTACTTGATGGCAAGATCGAGCGCCCCGCCTGCAACACCCAGGGCACCGGCGGCACAGCCGAGCCGGGTCTGGTTGAGCTGCCACATGCACACCCGGAAGCCATCGCCGATCTGGCCGAGCACATTCTCCTTCGGCACCTGCATGCCTTCGAACACGAATTCCCCGGTCGGGGCGCAATGCAGGCCGAGCTTGGTTTCGATCGCCCGCGCCGTGCAACCTTTCATCTTCTTCGGCTCGATGATGAAAGCGGTCATGCCCTTGTTGCCCTTGGCCTTGTCCGTATAGGCGTAGAGCAACCCGGCATCGCCGACATGCGCCTGCGAGATCCACATCTTGTTGCCGTTGATCTCGAAATGGTCACCCTTTTTGATGGCGTGGGTTCGCATGCTCGCCACGTCGGAACCGGTGTTGGGCTCGGTCATGGCAAAAAATCCGAGCTGCGTGCCGGCGACCCAGCCGGGCACGTATTTCTTCTTCTGCTCCGGCGTGCCGAACTTGGCGACCGTGAGCGCCGGCCCCAAGTTCTGCATATTGAAGGGCAAACGCCAGGAGGCCGAGACCCTGGCGATCTGTTCGGCCATCAGCGCCGATTCCATGAATCCCATGCCGCTGCCGCCCAGTTCTTCCGGCAACGCGCAGGAGAAGAAACCGAGCTCGCCCATCTTGGCAACGCGTTCGGGCTTGAACGTGTGCTGACGCTCTTCCTCCTCGATCGTCGGCGCGATTTCCTCGGTGGCAAACCGCTTGGCCGTATCTTGAATCTGACGCTGCTCCGCGTTCAGCTCGAAATCCATAGCTGCACCTTTTTGCGCCATCGCAATCGGCGCATCCTGGATGATCGATTTGTCATCTGATAACGCCGTCCTGTGAATCTCGCCCGGCGCGCCCCTTGATGTGAACAGACCGGCCATAATGCCACCCGCAATCGGTAGGTCGGGTTGACTTCAATCAAGGAGGAACCGATTTCGCCGCCTTATGGTGACCTCGGAATTGCCCGCCGGCCGAGAATTCGACGGCTTCTGCATCATGTCCTGTCGTTCCGCCGGATGGTCCATGGATATCCTGCCTGTATTGCGATTGTGATTGGGCAAACTGAATGTCTCTCGCGCAAGCGTTGTCTTTTTCCAACGCCTGCCGTGGCCAAGTCCGCCACAATTGGACCCGCGAGGAAGTGCGGGCGCTGTTCCAGCTGCCGTTTCCGGAGCTGATCCACGCGCTGCCCGCGTGCACCGGCAGCATTTCGATCCGACCGCAGTGCAGATTTCAGCCCTGCTGTCGATCAAGACCGGCGGCTGTCCGCCGCAGCGACTGAGGAGAACTGCAAATGCTCGTTCCTGACACCCTTCAAGGCGCTCTCTTGCTCAGCCTGATCGATTTTTTCCTGAGCTTCGTGGTGATTGCCGGGATCGGGCTTGTCCTCGCTGCCTTTCCTTGGCTTGACCGAATAGTGAAGCCAGGCGTGAACGATCCGATCCAAGACTAGGGCGCTGCACCGAGCATTTTCTGGAGAGGGTTAGGACATGCACGACCAGTTCATTCTCTTCCTCGAAGCGTTGCTCCAGCAGACCGGCCTTCGGGAGATGTGGTGGGGCAACTTGGTCATGATCGCGGTCGGCTGCACGATGATTTACCTCGCCATAGCCAAGCATTTCGAGCCCTACCTGCTGATCGGCATCGGCTTTGCGTGCATCGTCGCCAACGTTCCGGGCTCCGACCTGATCAGGGAGGGTGGCCTTTTCCACTACGCCTATCAGGGCGTGAACCTTCTCATCCTGCCGCCGCTGATTTTCCTGGGCGTCGGTGCAATGACGGATTTCGGCCCGATGATCGCCAATCCGCGGCTCGTGATCCTGGGCGCTGGAGCGCACCTCGGCATATTCGTCGCGCTGATCGGCGCCAAGTTGTGGGGCTTCAGCATTCAGGAAGCGGGAGCGATCGGCATCATCGGGGGCGCTGACGGTCCAATGGCCATCTTCGTCACCGTCACGCTCGCGCCCCATCTGCTGCCGCAGATTTCGGTCGCGGCCTATTCCTATATGGCGTTGATGCCGCTGATCCAGCCGCCCGTCATGCGACTTCTCACCACCAAGGAAGAGCGGCTGATCCGGATGGAGCAACCACGCCAAGTTGGCAAGCTGGAAAAGATCGCCTTCCCGATCGTCATAGCGGTAATCGTCAATCTGTTCTTTCCGCCGGTAGCGCCTCTTATAACAATGCTGGCGCTCGGTAATCTGCTAAAGGAAGTCGGGGTGGTGGAGCGTTTGTCTCGCACGGCCGCGAACGGCATCATGAATGTGGTCACGATCACTCTGACCGTCGCGATCGGTTCGACCATGTCGGCCGATACGTTTCTCACCGTGAAGACGCTGCAAATCGTTTTTCTCGGCCTCGTCGCTTTCGTGTTCGGTACGGCCTCAGGCGTGCTCACCGCAAAGCTCATGAATCTCTTCCTCACGAAGAAGATCAATCCGCTGATCGGCTCCGCCGGGATCGCCTCGGTGCCAATTGCCGCCCGCGTCTCGGCTGTCGTGGCGAAACAAGAAGACAAGAGAAATTACCTGATCTATCAGGCTATGGGCCCAAACCTCGCGGGTGTATTCGGAACCGCGATTTCGGGCGGCATCATGCTGGCGCTCCTTCTTGCCAGATGAGCAGTGGCCGTCATCGAGGCCTCGAAATGCAAGATCATTGCTGCAGAGCCCCCTTGGGACGATAGCTGCGCGAGCGATAAGGCGTTTTAGAAGGTATGCCGGAAAGTCGGGATGGCGCGGCGTTAAACCAACTTCGGTACTTCACCGTAATCATTTGGTTCGTTTTTTGTTGGGGTCGCCCACCATACGATAAGCAAAATTGTCCCGATTAGGGTAAGCAGTAACAGTTGCCACCACCCGCTCCTACCGATGTCGTGCAACCGTCTGCAACCAACCGCTAGCAGCGGAATAATGAAAGCAAGTGAAACCAGAGCTGAGAGCACCGAGCCGAAGTCCTGAGAAATGGCACTTCCTGCAATCGCTGCCGCCCACTCCATCAAGATAGCGAAAAGGTTAAACCACCAAAACTCACTTCGAGTCGCACGTCCCTGAAAAGTCCCATACTTCGCTAGACATGTTGATATAGCGGTCTGAAAATTCATTTTATTTTCTCCACAGAATCAAACCGACCCTTGCATTAGACTGCGCATGCAAGATCATTGTCGCAGCGGACCGCCGGATAAAGGCCGACGCTCCGGTTTGGCATCAACCTCTGGCGACTTCATGGCAGCAGCGAACCATTCGGAAGGTTGCGCAATCCTGGTCATTGGCGTTGCCGACGGCGCGAGCAGGCTAGCAAACTTCAGCCGCAACCTCGCTTCATGCGCTATCCTTTCATCGAGCGGAGTTCGTTTCCTGAGACATAGATTTTGCCGACTAGATAAATGCGACTGGCCACCCGGCCACCTGGCCACCACCAATGCGGAGCCAATGATTGTGCGGGTTTTAGTTAAGCGCAGTCGCTAGGGTTTTCTGTATGCCTCGCTTGTGTAATATTAGCCTGCCATGCGTCCCCCAATCTGGCGACCCAGGCGGCTCAGGAAGCGCTGGCGGCCCAGCAAGCCCTATTACGGGATCATTGGCGAGAAAATTGTCATGGTGATCGGGCTGATTTTCGTTTTGGCGTTGGTGGCGTTCATCGTGTTTGTCTACGGGGTCAGATGGCCGTGATGCAGCCAATATCTCTCAGGTGAGCCTCTGGGATTCGTTATTTGCCTTGGACCGCTGTCAGATGAAGGCCACCCAGATCTGACTCATGGGCGGCAGCAGGGCCTACCAATGCGGGGCATTTTAAAACGCCATCCACGGCCTGCTGCCGGCGCGCGATTTCTGCCAATTGGCGCATTCTGAAACTGGCCCATCCGTCAAATGGGGCCCCGGGGTAAACCCCCAGGAGGCCGCGTATTGGCCGGGACTCCGATGAGAAGTTTACCTTGTGCTGAGACATCTCTAAGCAAAAATCACAAAACTGGAAATAAAATCTAAAAATCCGATTCCTATAAAAAAATCAGGAATCGTGAACTGAGGCGCACCATTTAGGTTAACTCCGACAATTGCTGGATTTCTTTTGTCGGAGACGAAACATTCCGAGCCCATGACTGAGCTTAAAACCAATAGTCCCCTTCTTCGCGCCGCGCGGCGGCGGGATATCGAACCGGCCAGTTCCACAACATTGCTCCAACTTTCGATTGTTGCGGCTCTTGCAACCGTCAGTGTGATTGCTTGCGTGAAGTGGCTGTTGAGCTGAACCAAAAAATTGGGACCAATCCTTTACTGATCATCGGGCGGCATCATCAAGGTCTCGCCGTCGCCTGTGTCATTTTCCTCATAGGTCTGCTGCCGAACTAGCTTGGCCAAGCGCCGTATATCTTCGTGAGTTGCGCCGTGCCGAGTCGCCTCTTCGGTGGCAAGGACGATGGCGCGTTCGAGGAGGGCGTTTTTTGATTTCATCAGGCTTCCGCTTCTCCAATCGTGGCCGCATCCCTAACTGTCAAGATCCAAAATTCCAGAAAATAAAATCCCAAAAATCAATTTAACAAAAGTTGTAGAGACTAAGCGGCTGGTTGCTCGAAATGATATCGTTTGGTGAGCCAAAGCTTTCGCAGCAATAGGCGGGCTTTTTGGGCTTCGATATCTGTCAATGGTTTGCGCTTGAGGAGCGCTTCTAATTCGGTTTCTGTACCCTCGATTATCCGCTTAACAAATTGCCAAGAAAGTTCGGGCGATTGCCAAGCCGGTTCGAAGCGATTGAGCAGATCAATAACGCCTGCGAGATTGTTTAAAAAAGTCGACTCTGGTTGAGGCATGGTCCCCCCCTCATTTCATTCCCGGCGGCAATGGTTCTAAACCAGCGGAAACCACCATTCCTATTTTTGCCAGCGGTAACTGCCTGAAACCGCGTGAGACACAGGTTGCGTCATGCCAAAATTAGGCGGTAGCAGGTCTAACCCGCCTAACAACCCCCACTTGAGCGAATTAACTTCTTTAATGACTTAAAAAGGTTTACAGCGAATTATTTTCGCAGCACCCATTTGCCGTTTGGAGCAAATTCTTCGGGATGATTTTTCATTGCTTGCCCGATTAACTCGGTTAACCGTTTTTTGGTGTCGGCAATCAGTTGGTCGCGGTTCTCCGGGGTCAAGATAATATTGGACTTCTCGCTCACGATATATTTTCCGCCCACCAGTGGGGCGTTCCTCATGCCGAGAAGCCAGGCGTAAAGGTATTCGCTCTCTCGATCGATACGCCGGTCGATCTGCCGTTGTCGCTTGCGTTGGTCCCTGGTGAGTTTTATTTTGGCCATCGTTAATTCCTATGTGCCCTACCGCTAAGAGGTGCCCTACCTAAAAGCGCTTCGGCTTCCAATATTCCGATGTGCTGACGTACGGCGGCCAGCGTTTTTCTCAGCTTTGGTTAAATCGATCGTAACGCAGCATTCCCAAGCATGAAGCCTTACATCGTTTTGATTTCGTTCGTTGCGGTGATCGTGTCGATCACAGTTGTAACCTACCTGCTGTGGCACAGGCGCTAAGATCCTAACCACGCTCTCTCAGTCGCACTAAAGAAAAGCCCCGGGACATTGGCCGGGGCTTTAGTCTGGATCTGAGCCAAAACAGTTACGCGCTTAAAATTCCAATCTTCTTTTTACTACGCCAACCGAGCAGACCCATCATGCCAAGGCCGGAGGCCGAATATGGGAGGCGCCAGTGATTGGGACCGTGGAGGGCACGCCGGGTAGGTTCACACCCGCCGTCGTCCGAAATGAGAATGTCGCGCTCGTTACGTCGGGGCTAGAGGAGACCAGCGGGGCCTATTGATCCAAGCGCATCTGTTGGAGGCAGTCCTGACGGCAACACCGACTGGCGAGGCAAGCGGTGCTGGGTGCCTGGATCATGAGTCCGTCGCCGTTAAGGTTAATATTATGTTGCTCACCCAGTCCTGAGATGACGCCTGACGTAGCTTGGTTGCGGGTATTAGGATCGTACGCCTTTGGGGGCAAATCATTGCGTGCGTGATGTAGCGCGACTTCGCGATATCAACATGCCCCCCAAAAAATAACAACGAATTCCAGGGAGGGCGAAATGCTTCAATTGTGGGACTGCAAGCCTACGCCAATCGCGATGACCAACGTGGCGGCGATTGCGCTTTTATTGACGAGCTATTTTGGATTTACAAGTACTGGTAAGGCCACTGAGGTCCGTCATCCACAAACGCAGCACGAAACGGGAGATGGTTTCGTTCCCACTGGCAAGGGGTGGGGTGAACGTGATCGGGCTGGAACGCACACGAACACATTTTCGCGCGGTACCTACAATGGTATTTCGTATCACAAAGGTCCACTGATTATTAATAACCCAATTAATGTGTATTACATCTGGTATGGAAACTGGTCTGGCAATACAGCAACCACCATTCTTCCCAACTTTGTCGGCCCCTATCCCACAGGAATTGGAGGGTCGTCGTATTTTAATATCAACACTACGTACTATAATACGTCTGGCCTACACGTTTTAAACTCCGTAACTCTCGCTGGACAAACATCGGATAATTATAGTCAGGGATCGAGTCTCTCGGACTCACAGGTTCAGGCAGTTGTCTCGAGTGCGATTAATTCACATGCGCTTCCATCAGATACCAATGGTGTGTACTTTGTTTTGACGTCTGCAGACGTCAATGAGACCTCTGGATTCTGTACTACGTATTGTGGTTGGCATACGCATGGCGCGGTTAATGGTGCCGATATAAAATATGCCTTCATCGGCAATCCCGATCGCTGCCCCTCAGCGTGTGAAGCTCAGACCATTAGTCCCAATAATAATAGCGGCGCCGATGGTATGGCGAATATTATCGCGCATGAACTTTCAGAAGCCGCGACTGACCCAGATCTGAATGCATGGTACGATTTCTTCGGAAACGAAAATGCTGACAAATGCGCCTGGAAATTTGGAACAGAATACTCGGCACCTAATGGTTCCAAATACAATGTAACGTTTGGCTCTCTCAAATATCTACTTCAGATGAACTGGGTAAATGCTAGCGGAGGCTATTGCTCGATCAAGTACTGAGTTTACCGAAGACCAATCTGGATGGACTTTAGCGATAATGACCTTCGACACTCTGTTATAATCTTTCCGTAGCTATCTCGAGTTGCAACGGGAGATTAACGATGTCGCGTATTTCTCAATACGTGGTGGCAGTGTTGTACACTGCCGTGCTGACGTCGCAGGTGCATGCGCAGACGGTGCGCACACAAATTCCCGTCGTCACCCGGTTGGTACAGATGTATTCTGATTATGAACAGCGTCTGGCCGACGCACTCAATCGCAGAGATACTGGCAAAATCGATCAGTTGGTCGCGAATGATTTTGAATTACGGTCTGCCGACAATATTGGCGTTCCAACGCCTCGGGCTGAATGGATCGCGCAATCGTTGAAAGAGCCATCTACATCCATATCGATTGCGCAGATGGCGGTCCACGACTACGGGAATATTCGAATTGTCAGCTTCGCAATGAAGCGAACCTCAAGTGCCCGTCAGGCACCCGGTGTCGCTGTGATCGATGTGTGGATGGTGTCGGGTGAAAGCTCCGTCCTAAAAGTGCGCTATTCTGCAATTCAAAGAAGTCCGTCCATTCCTGTCCCCGGCGAATCTCAACCGCAACAAATCAATAAGCGTTATTGATATTGGATAGGAAAAAGGGACGTACCGCCTCCACTGGCATGGGGGCGTTTTTCCGTTGCGCCGGCGGCACACGTCGCACGGCCTACGGGTTACGCTCACGGAATGTAGGTGGAATAGACGTAGTCTTGATCTTTTTTGGGCACGTGACACTCGAAGCACTGCTTGGCGGCGTCGGTCACAACCGGCTTCTTGGGATCTCCCCCGGCGAAGAACTGGAATCCCCAGCCACCAGTCGCTGCATATTTCTTCGCGTCCTTCACCATCACCGCCAGCCCCTTGCGGTTGCCCATAACGAAGGAGCCGTCGGAGACGGAAAACTCATGCAAGTCGGTCACGAACACGGTTCGGTCGGGATAAGGGCCGCCCTTCTTGAGGGCGGCCTCTCCCACGGAATTGACGTGGACGTTATGCATTCCGCCGAGCGTGTCGAACAGCGGACTCGCTTTATCGACGATCATCGTGTTGACGTGAAACCAATTGCGATAGCCGCTTGGCGGCTTGATGTCATCTGCAGGTTCCGCGGTAATCGACGTCATGACGAGAACGGCGAGCGTTGCGGAGAACAGCTGGACCTTCTGCCGCATGGCCTGAGCGCTCCAATAATTGGAAAACGTACGCGCGCCTCGGTGGCTGCGAGTGGAGTCTAACGGCTGCACGGCCGAAAACAAGCCATGCGGATGCGAGGAGATCATGGACATCCCCGGCAAATGGCCAGAGACTGCACGCGTGCGGCTCGTCGTGGTCGGACAGCGCGACGATCCGCGTGCGCGAGGACGGTGGCCTCTCGATTGGTCACGTTGCTGCCGTATTGTGACCCCCCGCGTTTAGGCGCCAAATACGAAAATTTGG
>Ga0207858_1000078_pt1 | contig 11968 bp, 10 predicted proteins | sample LuqExpMetageno23_FD_187781 | JGI IMG/M metagenome (GOLD analysis project Ga0207858, IMG submission 187781) | Tropical forest soil microbial communities from Luquillo Experimental Forest, Puerto Rico - Sample 23 (SPAdes) | ecosystem: Environmental > Terrestrial > Soil > Tropical forest ... | reverse complement strand
CCTTTCGATTTCGCGTCAGCCTCTTTTCGCTACTGGACCTCGCCGCCCGGGAGAAGATCCTCGAACGGCGCATCGCGTGGCTCGCCGAGCGCAACAACGACCTCACAAAAAGCGCTATAGCCTGCGAGCCGGCGATCGGAGACGTGCTGGCCGCACTGCGGGCGTTACCGGGCGCCCGGCTCGTGCGCATGTCGGGCTCGGGGCCGACGTGCTTTGCGGTTTTCGGTTCCACGGCGGAGGCCGCTGCGAGCTCCAACACGCTCGCGGCCGCGCATGCCGGCTGGTGGATAAGACCGGTCACGCTTGGCGCGCCGCGCCCTTGAAAAAGCCCTAGTCACGCGCAAATGCGCGCTGCGCAACGGCTATTCGACCCTCACAACAACTGAAGTAGGCGAGCGCGCGCGTCAGTGTGCGCGCGCGATGCAAAAGGCGACCGCTTCTTCCAGCGCCGTCTTGATGGCCGACGGCGGCACCAGCGCCAGCGCGTCGGTGGCGATGGCGCCGTAGTGGCGCGCGCGCCCGACCGTATCTTCGATGGCGTGATGTTTGCCGATCAGCGCGATCGCCTCGTCGAGATCTCCGTCACAGATGTCGCCCTTGCCGAGCGTGCGGTTCCAGAAGGCCCGCTCCCTTTCGCCGCCGCGGCGGAAAGAGAGTACCACTGGCAGCGTGATCTTGCCCTCGCGGAAGTCATCGCCGACGTTCTTGCCGAGCCTGGCGGACTTGCCGCCGTAATCGAGCGCGTCATCGATGAGCTGGAACGCGATGCCGAGATTAAGGCCGAAGGAACGGCAGGCCGCGAGCTCAGCCTTATCCTTGGCGGCGAGCGCTGGGCCGACTTCGCAGGCAGCGGCGAAGAGCTCGGCCGTCTTGGCGCGGATCACCGCCATGTACTCGTCTTCGTTGGTGGCGGTGTCCTTGGCTGCGCCGAGCTGCATCACCTCGCCTTCCGCAATCACCGCGGCGGCGGAAGAAAGGATCGAGAGCGCGTGCAGATTGCCGACCTCGACCATCATCTTGAAGGCCTGGCCTAGCAGGAAGTCACCCACCAGCACGCTCGCCTCGTTGCCCCACAGCATGCGGGCGGCGAGCTTGCCGCGCCGCATGTCGCTCTCATCGACCACGTCGTCGTGCAGGAGCGTCGCGGTGTGCATGAACTCGACCGCGGCGGCGAGCTTGATATGGCCGTCACCGGAATAGCCGGCGAGCTTGGCCATGGCTAGCGTCAGCATTGGCCGCAGGCGTTTGCCGCCCGAGGAAATTAGGTGGTTGGCGACCTCCGGTATCATGGCGACGTCGGAACCGGTGCGCGCTAAAATCGCCGCGTTGACTCGCTCCATGTCCGGTGCCACCAGTTCGGACAAACGCTCAATCGACGCAGCTTGTGGATTCTCAAACGGAACGATAACGGCCAAACACATTCTCCGGGATCGTAGATTTTGCGGGAGCATAGAAACGCTGCGTTAGCGGAGCAAGTGCGTTAGATTAATGGAACACGGCAATTTGATGCGCGGTATTGGGCAAGGGGGCTCCGCTTGGCGAACCCAACATCAAAGGCGGATGCGCACACGCCCGGTCGCTTTGAGAAATACAAGATCGCCGCATTGGTGCCTTGCCACAATGAGGAGGTGGCGATCGCGAAAGTGGTAAGAGATTTCCGTGCCGCGTTGCCGACCGCAACGATCTTCGTTTTCGACAACAGTTCAACCGACAATACCGCCGCCGCGGTGCGTGCCGCTGTCTCAATCGATCGGGTGCTTGACACGGTGATGCGCGGCCGGCGCGAGATGAAGCTCGCCTATCTGGCGCATCGCGCGACTGGCGAGGAGCGGCGCAGGGGCTGAATGTGCAAGAGCTCATCCGCACCAACGACGCGGTGTTGATCTCGGCAGTCGGTGCTCTACTGGAGAGTGCTAAGATCAAGCACATGGTGGTCGATGAAAACATGAGCATCCTGTACTTCGGCGTGCTGCCGCGCCGAGTTCTGGTCGACGATGACGACGTCGCCGCCGCGCGCCGGCTGCTCAATGAAGCTGGCCTTGGACACGAGCTGCGCCCTGATGGGCACTGAGCGCGATCTCCAAACGAGCGAAGATGCCGTGCTCGGCGGGCGCTTGCGGCTGCGCCAGCCGCTTAGCGGGCATCGAGTCGGACACGATGCGATCCTACTCGCCGCCGCCACGGGGGGCCGCGCCGGCGAGCATGTGGTCGATCTCGGCGCCGGGGTCGGCGGAGCCGGTCTGGCGCTGGCGGCACGTGTTAAAGGCCTGAAGGTGACACTAGTCGAGATCGATCCAGCGCTGTGCAAGCTTGCGGCTGATAATGCGCGGCGGAACAGACTTGATGAGTGGGTAGGGACGGTCGCCTGCAACGCTGAGGACGTCGATGCGCTCACCACCGCTGGCCTTGCGGAGGGCAGCGTCGATCGCGTGCTGATGAACCCGCCGTTTCACGACGGGAGCCGGCAGAACGTGTCGCCCGACCCGCTGCGCCGCCTGGCCCACACAACGGCGCCCGGCCTGTTGCCGCGCTGGCTGAAAAGCGCGACCTGGCTGCTTAAGCCGCAAGGCGTGCTAACGCTGATCTGGCGGGCCGATGCGCTGGCGCACGTGCAAGACGCGCTCGCCGGCGCGTTCGGCGGTATCGCGGTGCTGCCGGTATTGCCGCGCGCCGAGGCACCGGCAATTCGCGTGTTGGTCAGGGCAGTGAAATCGGGCAGCGATGCGCCAATCACTTACCCGGCACTGGTCCTCAACGACGCGCAGAACAAACCTACTGCGGCCGCAGAGGCTGTCCTGCGTGGGGGGAAAATGCTGAAGATAACCGAATGGTAAACGTGCCTGGTTTTGCCTACGATTTACGCTGCCCCGGCACGAAATTACGCCACCGTCGCGCCAGCAGTTGGCGCCGCACGCGCTGCATGTTCTCTTCGTTAAGATGCGAAAGCGCAACAATTCCGCCGATAAGCAAGAACAAAATGGTGAGCTTCGGGTCCATTGATCGGTCTCTATTAAAGAGCGGCCATTTGGCTGCGTTTGATGCAATGCAAGCCGCGTACCAACTATGTGAACGGAGCATAGTTCGGCCTTTGACAGCCTGGGCCCAGCTTGTCTAATTGGCCGCCATGGCACTCCCCGCACGCATTTCCGACGTTTTCCAACGCGCGTTCGATTTTATTCGCCTCTTGCTGCCGGCGCGTTTTCGCCCTGATATCCCGGTGGTGCCGGTGGTACGGCTGACCGGGGTCATCGGCGTGGTGACGCCGCTTCGGCCGGGACTGTTGCTGTCGACCGTCGCGCGTTCGCTCGAGCGGGCCTTCTCGGTGCGCAAGGCGCGCGCCGTCGCTCTGGTCATCAATTCGCCCGGCGGCTCGCCGACCCAGTCGCACCTGATCTTCCGCCGCGTCCGGCAGCTGGCCGTGGAAAAGAACCTGCCGGTGCTCGCCTTCGTCGAGGACGTTGGCGCCTCCGGCGGTTATATGCTTGCTTGCGCTGGCGACGAGATTATCTGCGACCAGTTTTCCATCGTCGGCTCGATCGGCGTGGTCGGTGGCTCATTCGGCTTCCCGAAGGTAATGGAAAAGCTCGGCATCGAGCGCCGAGTGTATACTTCAGGGGAGCGGAAGTTGATGCTCGATCCCTTCTTGCCGGAGAAGCCGGAGGACGTGAAACGCATCAAGGCGATTCAGAAGGAGATCCACGAGCGTTTCATCACGCTGGTCAAGGAACGCCGCGGCGAAAAGCTCAACGGCGGCGATAAGACGTTGTTCTCCGGCGAGTTCTGGGTCGCGCCGGCGGCGATCGAGCTCGGGCTAGCCGACCACATCGGCGATCTGCGCTCAACCCTGCGTGAGCGCTACGGCGACAAAGTGCGCACGCCGCTGATCTCAGCCGATCGCGGCCTGCTCGGGCGCAAGCTGCCTGGAGTCGGCGCCCTGGAAGCGCTCACCGGTGTACCCCACTTTGCCGACGAACTGCTGTCCGCGCTGGAGGCGCGCGCCTGGTGGTCGCGCTACGGACTTTAGCTACTGCACCGGCTTGTTGCCGAACAGTTTGGCCACTTCCGCGACCTGCTTGCGCTGCTGCTCAATCGACGCGGCAAACTCCTTGGCGTTGCCGGGGCTGACTACCTGTCCGGTCGCGCTGAGCTTCTCCACGATCACCGGATCAAAAGCGACCGCGCGCACGTCGTCAGCTATCTTGTTGCGCACCGCCTCTGGCATGTCGGGCGAAGAGAACAGCCCGACGAGTCCGTCGAATTCGAGCGAGGGATAACCGAGCTCAAGCGCGGTCGGGATATCGGGGATCGCCTTCGCCCGCTCGTGGTTGGTGACCGCCAGTACCTTGATCTTGCCAGCGAGCACCTGCGGCCGCACGATAGCGTAGGCCGGCATGTAGACCTGAATGCGGTTTTCCGCGAGGTCGGTCACCGCGGCCACAGGGTTCTTGTAAGGCACTTTCGCCATAGTCAGACCGACGGTGTGCAGGAAGCCGGCGAAGACGAAGTCGGTGAAACCGGTGGCGGTGGTCCAGTTCAACTGACCGGGCTTGGCGCGTGCCAGTGCCTCAAGCTCCTTCAGCGAATTGACGTTGAGCGCTGTCGGCACGCTCACCGCAACAACGGTGTTGGAGATGCGGGCGACCGGGATCAAATCTTTCGGGTCGTAAGGGAGCGTGTCGTGGAAATAGGGATGCGCGGTGAACGAGCTCACCGGGGTAACCAGCAACGTGTGGTCGTCGTGCGCGGTGAGTACGCTGGTGATCGCGACTATGCCATCGCCACCCGGCCGGTTCTCGACCACGACCGGCTGGCCCCAACGTTCCGATAATTTGTCGGCGAACAGGCGCGCGCCGATGTCTACGCCACTACCCGCCCCCAGCGTCACGATAAAGCGGATCGGTCGGCTCGGCCAACTTTGTGCCGAGGTCTGGCCGGCCCGCAAGATCATAGCGGCCGCAAACAGCGCGAGCAGTTCTCTTTTTGAAATTTTCATTTGCGTGCTTCCATCAACGCGGGCCGTTTACGAGCTCATTGTTGAGCGGGCCGTTTACGGGCTCATTGTTGACTAACCCCGGCCACCATAGTTCATCGCTGTGGGAATGTGCAGGCGGCCCCGAAAATGCCGTGTTCGGGGCCGAAGTTAGGCTTTGACTGTAATCGGAGACGCCGATGCCGCCTTTTCTCCTTTCGCCGCTGGTGAAGTGGTCGCTTGCCGCCTTGGGCGGCGCCATGGTCGTGGCCTGGGTGGCGAGGGAAGTGCGCCGCGTCAACGAAGAGCTTGACGCGCGCCGGGCCGTGAAGATCCGCGATCAGGCCCAGCGGCCAACGCTGCGGCGTGACCCGCTGACGGGCGAATATCGCCTTTAGTCGTTTCTCGGATTTTTTTGGAAGGAAGCTCCCGGCCTAGGGCGGGCAGCGGCGAGCGCGAAGCTGAAAAGAGCGCCGGAGAACATCGCTAAAAAACCAGACCTTTGGAATTAGCCCTGTTGACCCCCCCTGGGGCGGCCAATAGGGTCCGGGCCCTCTCCCGTGCCCGGAAATAAACGCGCCGAAAAGATGCCTGACTTCTCCGTTGCTGAACGTTCGCGCCAGGACAACCTGGACCCGGCCCGTTCCTTCCAGGGCCTCATCCTTGCACTCCAGCAGTACTGGGCCGGCTGGGGCTGCGTGATCCTCCAGCCCTACGATATGGAGGTGGGGGCGGGCACCTTTCACCCGGCGACAACCCTCCGCGCTCTCGGTCCAAAGCCTTGGAACGCCGCTTACGTGCAGCCCTCGCGCCGGCCAAAGGACGGCCGCTACGGCGAGAACCCGAACCGACTACAGCACTATTACCAATTCCAGGTAATCCTGAAGCCGTCGCCGCCCGACATCCAGGAGCTCTATCTCAATTCACTAAACGTCATCGGCATAGATCCCAATTTGCACGACATCCGCTTCGTCGAGGACGATTGGGAAAGTCCGACGCTAGGTGCCTGGGGACTTGGCTGGGAATGCTGGTGCGACGGTATGGAAGTTTCTCAATTCACTTACTTCCAGCAGGTGGCCGGCTTCGAATGTTCGCCGATATCCGGCGAACTCACCTACGGACTCGAACGACTAGCAATGTACGTGCAAGGCGTCGACAACGTATTCGCGCTCAACTTCAACGGCCGCAACGACGAGAAGAAGGTCAGCTACGGCGACGTTTTCCTGCAGGCCGAGCAGGAATATTCGCGGCACAATTTCGAATTCGCCGACACCGCAATGTTGTTCGAACAATTCAAGATGGCGGAAGCCGCTTGCAGGAAGTATCTGGCGGCCGGCTGGGCAAACGGCGACAAGAAACGTCACCTGATGGCATTACCGGCCTATGACCAGTGCATCAAAGCATCCCACGTGTTCAATCTGCTCGACGCGCGCGGAGTGATCTCGGTTACCGAGCGGCAGAGCTATATCCTGCGGGTGCGCGAGATGGCGAAGGCCTGCGGCGAAGCCTGGCTTGCCACCGAAGGCGGAGGCGCAGCGTAATCGATGTGCTCGAAGGCATGTGGTGCCGGTGCGGCGGCTCGCAGGCGCTCTCTGGAATGGACAAGCGCAACTTCAGCGCCTGCAAGTGAAAGACGCCGCCGTTCTCCGACAACAGCGACCTGAAGCTATAGCTCGAAGCTTCTCGTAAAGCGATTCGATAGTGCGCATGTTGTCTACGGTATCGGGCTAGGTCGTGCCCGCACGAACACCCGCGCGCTTCAACCGCAGGTGACAGGCGGGGGCCGCCCTGCTAGGCGAAAGCTCCATCCACGCGCCGCTGATGAGTTTGCGATGCCCGACCTCCTGCTCGAATTCCTGTCCGAAGAGATCCCGGCGCGGATGCAGGCGCGTGCAGCCGAGGACCTGAAAAAGCTGATCACGGATGGCCTGGTTAATGCCGGTCTGGTCTACGAGGGTGCCAAGGCCTTCGTTACGCCGCGTCGGCTCGCGCTCTCGGTGCACGGAGTGCCGGCGCGCCAACCGGATGTCAAAGAGGAAAAGAAGGGCCCGCGCGTAGGCGCGCCGCGGAACGCGATCGCCGGCTTCCTGAAGGCGGCGGGATTGACGTCGATCGACCAGGCGAAAGTGCAGCCCGATAAGAAGGGCGACTTCTATGTCGCGATTATCGAGAAGCCGGGCCGTCCCACGCTCGAGGTATTGGCCGAGATGATTCACGAGGTAGTGCTCGCATTCCCCTGGCCGAAGTCAATGCGCTGGGGCTCAGGGCGCCTCAATTGGGTACGGCCGCTGCATTCGATTGTCGCGACCTTCGGTCCGGAGACCGAGGAACCGGAGATCGTGCCGCTCAAGATCAACGGCCTCGCCGCCGGCGATCAGACGCGTGGTCACCGCTTTATGGCGCCGGCGCCGGTCACGGTCAGGCGCCTCAACGATTACGTCGCCAAGCTGGAAGCCGCTAAGGTCGTGCTCGACTCCGCCCGGCGCGCCGAGATGATCCTCGCCGACGCCAAAAACCTCGCCTTCGCGCGGGGCCTGGAGCTGGTCGAGGACCAAGGCTTGGTCGCCGAGGTCGCTGGCCTCGTGGAATGGCCGGTGACGCTGATGGGATCGTTTGACGCCGCCTTCCTGTCGATCCCCGAGCAGGTTATTCGTGCCACCATTCGAAACAACCAGAAATGTTTCGTTCTGCGCGATTCCGCGACCGCCAAGCTGACCAACAAATTCATTCTAGTTGCCAACGAGGACGCTGCCGACGGAGGCAAGGTTATCGTTGCCGGCAATGAGCGCGTGGTCCGCGCGCGGCTTTCCGACGCCAAGTTCTTCTACGAGACCGACCTAAAGACACGGCTGGAGGATCGGCTGCCCAAATTCGAGCACATCGTGTTTCACGAGAAGCTAGGCTCGCAGGCTGAGCGTATCGCGCGCGTGGTCGCGCTCGCCGGACAACTGGCGCCGTTGGTCGATGCCGACGTCGCCACGGCCGAACGTGCCGCGCTGCTTGCAAAGGCCGACCTGCTCACCGACGTGGTCGGCGAATTTCCCGGGCTGCAGGGCTTCATGGGCCGTTGCTATGCCGAGGAACAGGGCGAGGACGAAGCGATCGCGCACGCGATCGAGGATCACTACCGCCCGCAAGGGCCGGACGATCTTGTGCCGGCCGATCCCGTGGCGATTGCGGTGGCGCTCGCCGACAAAATTGATACGTTGGTTGGCTTCTGGTCGATCGGCGAGAAGCCGACCGGCTCCAAGGATCCTTTCGCGCTGCGCCGCGCTGCGCTCGGCGTTATCCGCATCGTGATCGAAAATGAGTTGCGTTTGCCGCTGCGCTCGCAGCTCTGGCGCCACTTCGGCGCTGTGCGCCGCGATGAAAAGCTGAGCGAGGCGATTCACGCGCTGCATCCCTTGCAGGACCAGATCGTCGAACTGAGCGCGACTGATATCGAACTGGCGATGAAGCTCGAAGTGCTGGTGTCGCAGCGTGAGCGGCGGCTCACCGGTCCAGCGCTCGTGGAGGCGCATTCCTACCTGCAACAGACCCACGATCTGCTCGCCTTTTTCGCCGACCGCCTGAAGGTGCAGCTCCGCGAGCAGGGCGCCCGCCATGATCTAGTCGACGCGGTTTTTGCGCTCGAAGACCAAGATGATCTGTTGCTGATCACTCGGCGGGTCGAAGCGCTCGGCAAATTTCTTGACAGTGACGACGGCAAGAACCTGCTCGTCGGCGTCAAGCGCGCCTCCAATATCCTGCGCATCGAAGAGAAGAAGGACAACAAACGCTATACTGGCGCGCCCGACGCCAAGCGGCTCGCCGCCGCGGAGGAAAAGGCGCTGGCGCAGGCAATCGCCGCCGCCAAGAAGGAGGCCTCCGCCGCCATCGCGAAGGAAGACTTCGCCGCCGCCATGGGCGCGTTGGCAAAGCTTCGCCCGCATGTCGACGCCTTCTTCGACAAGGTGACCGTCAACGTCGACGACATGCCTTTGCGCGACAACCGCCTAAAATTGCTCAGCGAAATTCGCGACGCCACCCGCGCAGTCGCGGATTTTTCCAAGATCGAGGGCTAGCGGCCGGCGTTTTAACGCCCGCTGCCCGCATTACCGGCATTCTCCACCTCGACGCCGGATGAATTTCATCGTCGCTATCTACTCGTTTCTGCCTCGGGCTAAGACTTATCCGCTGATCGAAAAGTGGGCTTGCGGCGTCGGCCCTGGGAGTGCTTTTAAGTGCCGACCCGCCCGCACCAGTTATTTTTGAGCCATGGCTAAACGCAAATCCCCGCGCTCCCGCACTAAAGCCCTTGTACAAGAAGCCAACAAAGCCCAATTCAAGGGCCGGGCGGCCGGGAAAAGCACTAAAAACAAATGGGTTTATGAATTCGGCGATGGCCGTGCCGAGGGCAGAGCCTCCATGCGCAATCTGCTCGGCGGCAAGGGTGCTGGGCTTGCCGAAATGGCCAATCTCAGGCTGCCGGTGCCTCCCGGCTTCACCATCACCACGGACGTATGCACGTACTACTACTCTCACGACCACCAATATCCCAAGGACCTGAAGCCGCAAGTCGGGAAGGCGCTCGCCGCCATCGGCCGCATCACCGGAAAGGTGTTCGGCGACAAGAGCAACCCGCTCTTGGTCTCAGTCCGCTCCGGCGCCCGCGCCTCGATGCCGGGTATGATGGACACAGTGCTCAACCTGGGCCTCAACGATGAGACCGTTGAGACGCTGGCCAATAAATCCGGCGACCGGCGTTTCGCGTATGACAGCTATCGCCGCTTCATCACTATGTATTCGGACGTCGTGCTCGGAGTCGGCCATGAGCATTTCGAGGGACTGCTCGACCATCACAAGGAGAAGCAGGGCTACTCGCTTGACACCGATCTTTCCGCCGACGACTGGGCAGAGCTGGTCGAGCGCTACAAGAAGTGTGTGAAGGACGAGCTTGGCAAGGACTTCCCGCAAGATCCGCACGAGCAGTTGTGGGGCGCGATTGGCGCGGTGTTCAGGTCCTGGATGAACCAGCGCGCCATCACTTATCGCAAGCTTCACAATCTGCCGGAGAGCTGGGGCACCGCGGTCAATGTGCAGGCTATGGTGTTCGGCAACATGGGCGATACCTCGGCCACAGGCGTTGCCTTCACACGCAATCCATCGACCGGCGAGAAGAAACTCTACGGAGAATTCTTGATCAACGCGCAGGGCGAGGATGTTGTCGCCGGCATCCGTACGCCGCAGGAGATCAGCGAAGCGGCGCGCATGGAGGCTAATTCCGAAAAGCCTTCGATGGAGACCGCGCTACCCAAGGCGTATGCCGAACTGAAGCGCATCCACAACGCGCTCGAGCGCCACTATAGCGACATGCAGGACCTCGAATTCACGGTCGAGCAAGGCAAGCTGTGGATGCTGCAGACCCGCTCCGGCAAGCGCACCGCCACGGCGGCGCTGCGCATCGCTGTTGATCTCGCCAATGAAGGGCTCATCTCGAAAAGCGAAGCGGTGCTGCGCGTTGATCCGCTGGCGCTCGACCAGTTGCTGCATCCGACCATCGATCCGCGCGCGCACCGGCGGGTGGTCGCCACCGGCCTGCCGGCTTCGCCCGGCGCCGCTTCAGGCGAGATCGTGTTCTCTCCCGATGAAGCCGCGCAGCTCAAATCCGACGGACACAAAGTCATCCTCGTGCGCGTGGAGACCTCGCCGGAGGACATCCACGGCATGCATGCGGCCGAAGGCATCCTCACCACGCGCGGCGGCATGACTTCGCATGCGGCAGTGGTCGCGCGAGGTATGGGTAAACCCTGCGTGTCCGGCGCGGGCTCGCTGCGCGTAGATTATAACGCCGGCACCATGACGGCCGGCAGTCAGACATTCAAGAAAGGCGATTTCATCACCGTCGACGGCTCGACTGGCCAGGTGCTTGCCGGCAAGGTCGACATGATCGAGCCGCAGCTCTCCGGCGAATTCGCTACCCTGATCGGCTGGGCCGACAAAGTGCGCAAGCTCGGCGTGCGCGCCAATGCTGACACGCCGGCCGACGCCAGGGCGGCCGTGCGCTTCGGCGCCGAGGGCATCGGCCTCTGCCGGACCGAACACATGTTCTTCGACGAGGGCCGCATCCAGGCGGTGCGCGAGATGATCCTATCCGACGACGAGAAATCGCGCCGCACTGCGCTCGGCAAGCTCTTGCCGATGCAGCGCGCCGATTTTGTCGAGCTGTTCGAGATCATGGGGGGCCGGCCAGTAACCATTCGTCTGCTCGACCCGCCGCTGCACGAGTTCCTGCCGCATGGTCAGGAGGAGATCGCCGAGGTAGCGGCCGCCATGGGCGCCGATCCGCGAAAGCTTGCCGACCGTGCCAACGAGCTCTCCGAGTTCAACCCGATGCTCGGCTTCCGTGGCTGCCGCATCGCAATCGCCTACCCGGAAATCGCGGAGATGCAAGCGCGTGCCATCTTCGAGGCTGCGGTGGAAGTGGCCAAGCACACCGGCAAGCCGGTGGCGCCAGAGGTGATGGTGCCGCTGATCGCCACCAAGGCCGAGCTCGATCTGGTGAAGGCGCACATCGACGCCATGGCGCAGGCGGTGATGAGGGAGACCGGCGCCAAGCTCACCTATCAAGTCGGCACCATGATCGAACTCCCGCGCGCCTCGCTGATGGCCGCCGAGATCGCGCAGACCGCCGAGTTCTTCTCGTTCGGCACCAACGATTTGACGCAGACGACGCTTGGCATTTCGCGCGACGACGCCGCGCGCTTCCTCGGCATCTACACGGCGCGCGGGATCCTACCGTCCGATCCGTTCGTGTCGATCGACCAGGCCGGTGTCGGCGAACTGGTGCGCATCGGCGTAGAGCGCGGGCGTAAGACGCGGCCAAAGCTTAAGGTCGGTATCTGCGGCGAGCACGGCGGCGATCCCGCCTCGGTCGCTTTCTGCCAGTCAGCCAACCTTGATTACGTGTCCTGCTCGCCATTCCGCGTACCGATCGCGCGTCTGGCGGCGGCGCAGGCC
>Ga0207858_1000069_pt1 | contig 12359 bp, 9 predicted proteins | sample LuqExpMetageno23_FD_187781 | JGI IMG/M metagenome (GOLD analysis project Ga0207858, IMG submission 187781) | Tropical forest soil microbial communities from Luquillo Experimental Forest, Puerto Rico - Sample 23 (SPAdes) | ecosystem: Environmental > Terrestrial > Soil > Tropical forest ... | reverse complement strand
CGAGCGCCGCCATGCAGCCTTGTCCAGCGGCCGTGACCGCCTGCCGGTAGATGTCGTCACTGACATCGCCAGCCGCGAACACTCCGGGCACTGAGGTCGCAGTGGAGTCGTTGGTAGTGATGATGTAGCCGGATGCTTTCATCTGCACCTGGCCAACGAACAGCTCGGAGGCTGGCGTATGACCGATCGCGATAAACACACCGTCGACCTTGCGCTCGCTTAGGGCGCCGGACTTCAGGTTTTTCAACCGCACCCGATTCACTTTAAGCGGGCTCTCCGTCCCCAACACCTCATGCAGGACGCTGTCCCAAACCACCTCGATCTTGGGATGCTTAAATAGTCGGTCCTGTAGGATCTTTTCGGCTCGGAACGCATTGCGCCGGTGAACGATGGCCACCTTGGACGCGAAATTGGTGAGAAACAGCGCCTCCTCGACCGCGGTATTGCCGCCGCCGATCACCATCACTTCCTTGTTTCGATAGAAGAAGCCGTCGCAGGTCGCGCACGCGGAGACGCCATAACCTTTGAACTTCTGTTCTGAAGGCAGGCCGAGCCAGCGCGCCTGCGCGCCGGTGGCGATGATCAGGCTGTCAGCGAGGTAGATGTCGCCTGAGTCGCACTGCAAGCGGAACGGCCGCTGCGCCAGCTCCGCCTTCGTGACATGGTCGGTAACGATCTTGGTGCCAACATGCTCGGCCTGCTTCTGCATCTGCTCCATCAGCCAGGGGCCCTGGATGACGTCGGCAAAGCCAGGATAATTTTCCACGTCGGTGGTGATGGTGAGCTGACCGCCGGGCTGAATGCCCTGGATCAAAATCGGCTCCAGCATGGCACGCGCGGCGTAGATCGCGGCTGCGTAACCCGCCGGCCCTGAGCCGATGATTACCACCTTAACGTGGATTGTCTTCGCCATTCTGTATTGGCCCCTGGAGGCACTTCGGGCGGTCTTTCGCGCTGTTCTTTTGCTGTCCCCATGTATGGCTTTCAACCGAGCTATGCAAGATACGCAACCCATGGAGTCACAGCTCGGTCGGGAAGGGGCGACAGCTGGCGGGTCTCACGCAATAATCTTTCGCGAAATAATGTTTCACGCTATGAAATAACCAACTCCTGGAGGGGAATTTGTCCGCCCGCCTTGACACCATCGACCGCAAGATCCTGAAAGAACTGCAGAACAACGGCCGCATCACCAATGTGGAGCTGTCGCACCGCGTCGGTATTTCGGCGCCGCCGTGCCTGCGCCGGGTGCGGGCGTTGGAGGAGGCGGGCTTCATCAAGGGTTACCGCGCGCTGCTCGACGAGAAGAGGCTCGGCTACGAGGTGGCGGTCTTCGCCATGGTGCATTTAGCGAGCCAGGCGGAAGCCGATCTCATCGCATTCGAGGAATTCGTGCGCGCGCAACCGCTGGTGCGTGAATGTTGGATGCTGTCCGGCGAAATCGACTTCGTATTGAAGTGCGTGGCGCCCGATCTGAAGACCTTCCAGGCCTTCGTTGAGAAGCTGACCGCCGCGCCCAATGTGCGCAACGTCAAAACCTCGCTCACGCTACGTCAATCTAAGGACGCCGCGATGGTGCCAATGGAAAGCTAGCCGTCGGTCAGCCCGCGGCTTGCCGGGCGATTCGTCGGGCTCAGGCGCGAAAATCGTAAGGCTACCTCTCAATTTCGCCGGGCGAATTGGCGCACATCCACGCGTATACGTATACGCAAGTTCGGCGGTCTTTGAGGTGAGTCGACCGCCATGCCGATGATGAGGATAGCGTCGGGCCATTCCTGCATGTCGCCCGGTCGACGGCTTATAGGCAACTTGCAAAGCACCGCACGCCACTGATCGATGGCAAGGCATCTTGGCGGCGTCGAAGAACCGGATCTGATCGTCGGAATACCCGGTCAACGAGAACACGAAGACCTAATCCGGTGCAAAATGTCGGCGAAGTAGGCCGCATTTGCGGAATCATTCAACTCTTCGCGATGCTTATTTCCACTCGATCTTTTTCACCTCATAGGCCTTGGCGCCGCCTGGGGTGTTAACCTCCACCACGGCACCCTTCGTCTTCCCGATCAGCGCGCGCGCGAGCGGCGAAGTGATTGAGATTTTGCCAGACTTGGCATTCGCCTCCGGCTCGCCGACGATCTGCCACGCCTTCTTTTCGTCGGTGTCCTCGTCAATCAGCGTCACGGTCGCGCCAAAGGTAATGGTATCGCCCGATAGCTTCGACACGTCGATCACGTCGGCGCGCGCGAGTTTGTCCTCCAACTCGGCGATGCGCCCTTCATTGAGCGACTGTGCCTCTTTGGCGGCATGATATTCCGCATTCTCTGAGAGGTCTCCGTGGGTGCGCGCGTCGGTAATCTGCTGGATGATGCGCGGCCGCTCGACCTGCTGGCAATGCTTGAGCTCGGCTTCGAGTGTCGAATAGCCGGCTGCCGTCATCGGAATCTTGTCCATCTCTCATCTCCTCCTGGCGGGCCCGTTTGAATGGCTCCTCCCGCCAAGCCTTCCATCGTCAAAAGACGGTTAAATCGACTCGTAATACGACTCCGGCCACGGGAATTCCGTGCACCGGAGTCCAGTGAACAAGGCCCAGTCAAAAAAATCCTGATCGCGGCCAGCTTCACCTGCGCCGCGACCGTGGACTTCCCGGTGCCTAACTCGCACCGCCGCCTGTGAACGGGACCCGAAGAAAACGCGCTTCAGGCCCGGTCGCTGAAGTAGCTCTGCAGCGCACGCACCTCGAGGTCCCCCCCGAGATAGGCTTTTATGCCCTGCGCTGCGGCAACGGCACCTGAAAGTGTGGTGTAGTATGGCACTTTATGCAAGAGGGCCGCATTGCGCATGGAGCGGCTGTCGGCTAGGGCGGCCGCCCCCTCGGTGGTGTTGAAAACCAGCTGAACACCCCCGTTTTTAATGGCATCTACGATATGCGGTCGGCCTTCCAGAACTTTAAAGATCTTAGCCGCCTGGACCCCATGTGCCACCAGGTAACGTTGGGTTCCCGACGTTGCGATGCATTTGAACCCGAGAGAAGCTAGGACGCGCACCGCGTCCAGGATGCGCGGCTTGTCGGTATCCTTGACAGACACGAAGACGGTGCCCGAGCGTGGCAGGTTGGCGCCGCCGCCGATCTGGCTCTTGGCGAAAGCGATTTCGAAAGAGCCGTCGATGCCCATCACCTCGCCGGTCGACTTCATCTCCGGCCCCAGCACGGTATCGACGCCGGGGAAGCGTGCGAACGGGAACACCGATTCCTTCACCGCGCGGTGCCTCACCTGCGCTGACTTGAGCTTGAAGCTCGCCAGGCTCTCGCCCGCCATGATACGGGCGGCGATCTTGGCGACCGGCAGGCCGACCACCTTGGATACGAACGGCACCGTGCGCGAGGCGCGCGGATTGACCTCCAGCACGTAGATGTCGCCATTCTTGATGGCGTATTGCACGTTCATCAGCCCGCCGACCTTCAGCGCGAGTGCGAGGGCCCGCGTCTGTCTTTCGAGCTCGGCGATGGTTGCCTCACTCAGAGAGTGCGGCGGCAGCGCGCATGCCGAATCGCCGGAGTGAATGCCGGCTTCCTCAATGTGTTCCATTATGCCGGCAATGAAGGTGTCCTTACCGTCGGCGAGGCAATCGACGTCCACTTCGGTCGCGTCCGACAGGTAGCGGTCGATCAGCAGAGGGCTCTTCTTTGACACCACCAGTTCAGTTGGGCGGTCGAGCAGGCTGGCGAGCTTGGCGACATAGCGGTCGAGCTGCGTGCCGTCGCGTACTATCTCCATAGCGCGGCCGCCCAGCACGTAGGAGGGCCGGATCAGCACGGGGTAACCGATCTCGTCCGCGATTGCGCGCGCGGCGTCGGGAGAGGTGGCGATGCCGCTCTGCGGCTGGCGCAGTTTGAGCTGCTTGATTAGCTTGTTGAAGCGGTCGCGGTCTTCGGCGAGATCGATCGCGTCGGGCGACGTGCCGAGGATCGGCACCTTCGCCTTCTCCAGCGGCTCCGCGAGCTTCAGCGGGGTCTGGCCGCCGAACTGCACGATCACGCCATGCAGCGTGCCTCTGGAGCGCTCGGTGTCGACGATCTCCAGCACGTCTTCCGGCGTGAGCGGCTCGAAATAAAGTCGGTCGGAGGTGTCATAGTCGGTCGACACCGTTTCCGGATTGCAGTTGACCATGATGGATTCGTAACCGGCTTCCTTCAGCGCGAAGGCGGCGTGGCAACAGCAGTAGTCGAACTCGATGCCCTGGCCGATGCGGTTCGGGCCGCCTCCGAGGATGATGACCTTCTTCTCTGCCGTCGGCGCGGCTTCGTCGGCGGCCGTGCCGGCAAATGGCGTCTCATAGGTCGAATACATATAGGCGGTGGGCGATGCGAATTCGGCGGCGCAAGTGTCGATGCGCTTGAACACCGGCCGCACGCCGAGCGCGCGGCGTTTTTGCATAACTTCGTTGGCCTTGTTGCCGGTCAGCCTGGCGAGCCGCTGATCGGAAAAACCTTTTGCCTTCAACCAGCGGAACGCGCCGGCGGTCGCGGGCAGGCCCTTGGCCTTGATTTCGGCCTCGGTTTTGACCAGCGCGCGGATTTGCGCGAGGAACCAGAGATCGATTCGGCAGGCGTTGTGGATCAACTCGTCGCTGGCGCCGTGTCGCATCGCCTGCGCGATCTTCAAAAGCCGATCGGGCGTCGGCGTGCCGAGGGCGGCGCGGATCGCGGCTTTGTTGTCAGCGTTGTCGATGCCCATGGCCGGGTCGTAACCCTCGATGGTGATCTCGTCGAGGCCGGTGAGGCCGGTCTCCAGCGAACGGAGTGCCTTCTGCAAAGATTCCTGGAAGGTACGACCGATCGCCATCGCCTCGCCGACCGATTTCATCGAGGTGGTAAGCACCGGCTCGGCGCCGGGGAATTTTTCGAAGGCGAAGCGCGGGATCTTGGTGACGACATAGTCGATGGTCGGCTCGAATGAGGCCGGCGTTGCGCCGCCGGTGATGTCGTTGGCGATTTCATCGAGCGTGTAACCGATCGCAAGCTTGGCCGCGACCTTGGCGATGGGAAAGCCAGTCGCCTTCGACGCCAACGCAGATGAACGTGACACCCGCGGATTCATCTCGATGATCACCAACCGCCCGTTGGCCGGGTTGACGGCGAACTGGACGTTGGAGCCGCCGGTCTCCACCCCGATCTCGCGCAGCACCGCGATCGAGGCGTCGCGCATGATCTGGTATTCCTTGTCCGTGAGCGTGAGCGCCGGCGCGATGGTGATCGAATCGCCGGTATGCACGCCCATCGGATCGACGTTCTCGATCGAGCAGATAATGATGCAATTGTCTTTTTTATCGCGCACCACCTCCATCTCGAATTCTTTCCAGCCCAGCACCGATTCCTCGATCAGCACTTCGCTGGTCGGGGAAGCATCGATGCCGCGCTCCACGATGTCGATGAATTCGGCCTTGTTGTAGGCGATGCCGCCGCCGGTGCCGCCGAGCGTAAAAGACGGGCGGATGACCGTCGGCAGGCCGATGTCCTCGAGTGCTTCCAGGGCCTGTGGCAGCGTCTTGATCTGGTGCGAGCGCGGCGTCTGCAGTCCGATCTTCTTCATCGCCTCGCGAAACAGCTCGCGGTCTTCAGCCTTGTCGATGGCGTCGGCAGTGGCGCCGATCATCTTGACGCCGAACCTGTCGAGCACGCCCATCTTGCGCAGCGACAGCGCACAGTTGAGCGCGGTCTGTCCGCCCATGGTCGGCAAGAGCGCGTCGGGTTGTTCCTTTTCGATGATCTTGGCGACGATCTCAGGCGTGATCGGCTCGAGGTAGGTGGCGTCGGCGAGATCCGGATCGGTCATAATCGTCGCCGGATTGGAATTGACCAAAATGACGCGATAGCCCTCGGCCTTCAGTGCCTTGCAGGCTTGGGTTCCGGAATAGTCAAACTCGCAGGCCTGGCCGATGACGATCGGCCCGGCGCCAATGATCAAGATCGATTCGATGTCGGTTCTTTTGGGCATAACCGATCAGAAACTAGGCACAAAAAAAGGGCGCGCCTTTCCGCGTCCTTTCGCCCCCCGCGGGAGAAACGCCCGCGCGGGCGGTCTTTAGACCAGATTCGACGGGCAGGGAAGGGCGAGGGCGGTATTTGCGGTGGACGGAGAAGGCCGGCTATTAGTGCCGACTGACCCGCCATGAGCGTCCCCGCTACTTTTTCGTTCTCCGGCGAAACCGGGGAGATGCCTGCCCTCGGCTTCGGCACGTCGCCGATGACCGGCGGTATGTCAGCGGAGACAGTGCTCGCCGCACTCAAGGCCGGCTACCGCCATATTGACACCGCGCGCAAATACGGCACGGAAAGTGCGGTCGGTGAGGCGATGCGCGCCTCCGACCTGCCGCGCCAGGACATCTTCCTCACCACCAAGGTCAGCCACGAGAATCTTCGCCCGGCCGACTTTGCCAAATCGGTCGACGAAAGCCTCGCCGCGCTCGGGGTCGACTACCTCGACCTGCTGCTGGTGCACTGGCCCAATCCGGCGATAGCGCTAAGTGAGACCATGCCGGCGCTGGCCGACGCCAAGAGGCGCGGGCTCGCCCGCCACATCGGCGTCGCCAATTTCAACATCGCGTTGCTCGATGAAGCGGTCAGACTCTGCCCTGAGCCCCTCGTCGCCTTACAAGCGGAATATCATCCGTATCTCGATCAGTCGAAACTCTTGGCGGCAGTGCGCCGGCACAAGCTGGTCTTCATTGCCCACTGTCCACTTGGGCGTGGTCGCTTGTTCGGCGACCCCGTTCTCGCTCAGATCGCCGGCGAGCACGGACGCACCGTCGCGCAGGTCGCGCTACGCTGGTCGCTGCAGCAGAACGTCGCTCCTATCCCGTTTTCGTCGAAACCGCAGCGCATCGCCGAGAACTTCATGGTGTTCGACTTCGCGCTCAGTGCTGACGATATTGCACGCATCGCCGCGCTCAAGCGCGCCAATGGCCGCATCGCCAACCCGGTTGGTCGCGTGCCGAGCGGATGGGACTGATCGGTGGGCCAAAGAATTTTTAGAGGTCCCGATTCGGGCACCAGCTTGCACGGTTATTCGCCCTTCGAACTTCAGAACTTGTAGGCGATACCGTGCTGTCGCGGATAACCTTGGTCGAGAAGTTCACGGTTGTCACGCTGGCATCTCCGGTCGTCGCGCGACCGCTGGCTGAGACCGGAACCCAGATCGACATGCAGGCTTTAGCCGCTCAAGATACCGTTGTTGGTGAGGGCCCAATCGAGGCCGGCGCCCGGGTTCCAGCCGGTCTTAGTTCGAGCTTGAGTCGAACTCAAAGGCCACGTGGAGCGGCGAGGGATGCACAATTTTGTGTCGCTCAATCAAAGCAAACTCCCCACCGACCAGCTCTGGCTGTGCTGGCAGAAGCCAACAGAATCTTACGCCAGCTAAGAGATTTGAAAGAGCAGCGAATAAGAGAGCATGGGCATAATTCGTGAGCTGGCCTGCGATCGAACCACGTTTGTGATTGCGCTAACGCCGAGTTACTTGCCGCCGCGCTTCGTTATCGGCCGGGCTTTTGAGCGGCCGCGCCAAGAAGGTTACGCGCCAGGGGTTGTGACCGATGTTGCGAGGCGCGCGTTCGGCGGCGTAGCCGGCGCGCCGAAGCTTCTCAAGCATCGCGCCCGGTTCGTAGTGCGACAAGCCGACGGTCTTCTTCAACCGCAGATAATCCGACACAAAGATGCGGATCAGCCCGCCGACCGCCGACCAGAAGAAGCCGTTGGCGGCCGAAAAACGCAGCAGCGACAGGGCCGCAGCCGGCACGGCAAAGCGGGGCCGCACGATGTCGCCGAGGAGTAGCAGGCCGTCCGGTATGAGCAATCTACGGAAGGTTTCCAGCAGGCCGTTGAGTTGCTCGCCGGTCAAATACTGTGCCACCGAATGCAGCACGATCAGGTCGAACGAATGGTCCGGCAGCGCCGCCGCCTGCTCGGGCGTAAGCACGGTGATCTTGCTGTTGCCGGCGTAATGCGCGCTTAGCGCGGCGTACAGGTTGGGCGCGGCCTCGACTAGCGTCAGCGCGGCGCAGGCCGAGGCGACGAGGGCGGCCGAGGTCGCCTCGCCGCAGCCGTAGTCCATCACGCGCGCCGACAGCGAGGGGATGTAGCCGCGCAGTTCTTCGGCGATTTTGCGGTAGTGCACGTCGCGGTGGTGGGCATTCACGTAAATCAGCGAATGGCGCAGATCGTAGAAATTGATCCAGTCGGCCATCGCCTCACGCGGTTTTGCGCTTGGCGTGTCGCATCATTTCAACGAACCGCGTGAACAGATAATGGCTGTCGCGCGGGCCGGGCGAAGCTTCGGGGTGATACTGCACCGAAAACACCGGCTTGTCCTTGAGCGCGATGCCGCAGTTGGAGCCGTCGAACAGCGACACGTGCGTCTGCTCGACGTTCTTCGGCAGCGAATCCTTGTCCACCGCGAAGCCGTGGTTCATTGAGGTGATCTCGACCTTGCCGGTAGTCAGATCCTTGACCGGATGATTGGCGCCATGATGGCCCTGGTGCATCTTTATCGTGCGGCCGCCGACCGCGATGCCGAGCATCTGGTGGCCGAGGCAGATGCCGAAGATCGGCGTACCTGAATCGATCAACTTCTTGATCACCGGCACTGCGTACACGCCAGTCGCGGCCGGGTCGCCAGGCCCATTCGATAGGAACACGCCGTCCGGCTTCAGTGCCCTGATGTCCTCGGCCGAGGTCTTGGCCGGCACCACAGTCACCTTGCAGCCGACGCCGGCGAGCAGGCGGAGGATGTTACGCTTGATGCCATAGTCGACCGCAACCACGTGGAATTCCGGATTGGTCTGCCGCTCATATCCACGGTCCCGGTGCCACGGAGTTTCGTCCCAGATGAAGCGCTGACCGGAGGTCACCATCGGCACTAGGTCCATGCCGACAAGCCCGGGCCATTCGCGCGCCTCTTTCTTTAGCGTGCCGAGATCGAACTTTCCGTCGGGGGAATGCGCAATCACCGCGTTCGGCATGCCGTTGGCGCGGATCAGCGCGGTCAGCGCGCGGGTGTCGATGCCAGTAAGCCCGATGATGCCGCGTGCCTTCAGCCAGTCGTTGAGGTGGCGAGTGGCGCGGTAATTCGACGGCTCGGTTATGCCACTGTGCAAGATGACGCCGCGGGCGCCGGTTGCTGCCGCCATATTCACCGTTTCAAGATCTTCCTCGTTGGTGCCGACGTTGCCGATATGCGGGAAGGTGAATGTGATGATCTGCCCGGCGTAAGAAGGATCGGTGAGTATTTCCTCGTAGCCTGTCATGGCAGTATTGAAGCAGACCTCGCCGACCGCATGGTCGGTGGCGCCGAAGCCGAATCCCTCCAGCACGGTTCCGTCGGCCAGCACCAAGAGCGCCGTGGCTTTGGGCTCGATCCAAGTCCCGGTGGCGGGTTCGGTTTTCGTCTGGGTCATGGCCTCTTAGTTGCGTATTATAGTGAGCGAAGCAAGGGGCCGCGGCGCCGCCCCCAGACAGCATTACGAAAGCGGAAAGGGGCTCCCCGTGCTGCGCGATGACATCAACAACGCTTTGAAAGAGGCGATGAAAGCCAAGAACGAGCGGGCGGTCTCCACATTGCGCATGGTCAATTCCGTCCTCAAGAACGCTGATATCGAGGCGCGCGGCGCCGGCAAGCCGCCGCTCGGCGATGCCGAGCTGCTCGGCCTCCTGCAGAAGATGATCAAGCAGCGCCAAGAATCGGTCGAGCTCTACCAGAAAGGCCGGCGCGAAGATCTGGTGAAGCAGGAGCAGGAGGAGATCGGCATCATCTCCGCCTACCTGCCCAAGCCGATGTCGGAGGCCGAGATGACCGCGGCGATTGACGCCACAATCAAGGAAACCGGCGCCGCCAGCATGAAGGACATGGGTAAGGTGATCGGGGTTCTGCGCGGCAGGTACGCGGCGCAAATGGATCTCGGTAAAGCCAGCGCGCTGGTGAAAAGCAAATTGCAATCATAGATTTGCCCAACGTCACGGAGAACTCATGAAATGGCTTCTGGCCGCCGTCGCGCTCGGCGCGGCGCTCATCACGACGCAAGCTCTCGCCGACAATTATCCTATTCGCCCGGTCCGCGTGTTCACGACCTCGAGCGCCGGCGGCATCAGCGACATCTTTATGCGCGCGCTCAACGAGAAGATGCAGCCTTATCTTGGCCAGCCGCTGATCATCGAGAACAAGCCGGGCGGTGCCGGCAACATTGCTGCGCGTTTCTGCCAGGAAGCGCCGCCGGATGGCTACACCATCTGCATCATTAATGCCGACACGATGATCTACAATCAGTTCCTCTACAAACAGGTGCCGTTTGATCCAGAAAAGGGGCTCACCCCGATCGTCAACCTATTCCATCTGATCCAGGTGCTAGTGGTGAATTCCTCGCTTAACGTGAAGACGGTGGACGAGCTAGTCGCGGCATCGAAATCGAAGCCGGGTACGTTGAACTACCTCACCGCCTCGATCCCCTGCGTCGTTTATATGGACACGCTCAAGAAAGAAAGGGGCGCCGACTGGATCCGCGTGCCATTCAAGGGCGGCGGCGAGGCGGTCACCGCCATTCTCTCCGGCACCACGCCAATCGGCCTGTTTGGTCTCGGCAACGTGCAAGCGCACCTCAAGGCGGGCAAGATGACAGCGCTCGCTCTGGTCAACAACATCCGCACGCCGCAGCTACCGGACGTGCCGACGCTCGCCGATCTTGGCTACAGGGGCGCGCCGTCGCAGACCTGGTATGGGCTGTTTGCCCCCTCCGGCACGCCGAAGCCGATCATCGACCGGCTCAACGCTGAGGTGAGGCGCGCCTTCGAGGACAAAGAATTCGTCGACAAGTTCGTGATCACGCGCGGCCAGGTGCCGGCGATCAACTCGCCGGAGGAATTCGCCAAGGAGATCGTCACCGATCGCGTCGATGCCAACGAAGTGGTGAAGCTTTCCGGTATGGAGCCGCAGTAAGGCGCATGGCCAAGCTGCAGCCTGTCGATAAAGTCGAGATTCAGGTCCTCGTCGACAACGCGACCGACGGATTGTCGACGACGCCATCCAATGTCGAGAACGAATTTGCCTTCGCGACGCGCCGGGGCTTGCGTGCCTCGTCCGGCCGCTGCCTTTGCTGTGCAGTTCACGGCTTCTCCGTGTTGCTCACTGCCACGCGCGGCGACAAGCGGCACAGCGTGCTGTTTGACAGCGGCCCGGAAGATTTCGCCTTCGAGCGCAACACAGCGAGGCTCGGCGCCGATCTTGGCCAGGTCGAGAGCATCGTCCTCTCGCACGGGCATTGGGACCATTCGGGCGCGATGTTCTTAGCGCCCAACGCGATTCGCTCGCGCAACGGCCAACGTGTCGTGCCCTATTACGCGCATCCCGGCATGTTCCGCTCGCGCGCGATGCGCTTGCCGAACGGCAGCCTGCGCTACCTCGACGACGTACCGTCGAGTGCCGATCTCACTGCCCAAGGCGCCGACGTGATCTGCATCACTGAACCGCGCGCCTTCCTCGACGACATGTTCTACGTCAGCGGCGAGATCCCGCGTGTCACGCCCTTCGAGCGCGGCCTGCTCGGGCAGGTGCGCAAGACCGAGGATGGCAGCAGCTGGGAGCCGGACGAGCTCCTGATGGACGAGCGGTGGCTTGCGGTAAACGTGAAGGGCAAGGGCCTCGTGGTGTTGAGCGCCTGCTCGCATGCCGGCATCGTCAACGTTCTCAAGCATGCCGGCGCGAACTTCGCCGACGTGCCGCTTTACGCGGTGGTGGGCGGGCTGCATCTCTCCGGGGTCAATGAGGAGATCATACCGCAGACGGTCAAAGCGATGCGTGAGTTCGGCCTCACGCAGATTGCCGCCGGCCATTGCACTGGCTGGCGTGCCATCGCGGCGCTCTCCGCGGCCTTCGGCGACAAGGTGCTTGCGCCAACGGCGGTCGGGAAGCGGTACACGTTCTAAGGGCCTGTGGATAACTAGGAAAGGGCGCGAAACCTGCTGTTAACCGCGCCTTTCCGGTGCCGTACCGGAAAGTCTCGATTCGTCGCCTTAAGATAGGCAAACCGATTCGGCATAGACCGCCCGACGAGCGCCGCGATACGCGCCTTGAAACTATGCGCTTTAAACTATGCGCTTTACGCCGCAGTTCCTCGATGAGCTGAAAGCCCGGCTGCCGGTCTCGGAAGTCGTCGGCAAGCGCGTTAAGCTTGTGCGCTCGGGACGCGAGTGGAAGGGCCTGTCGCCGTTCAACAAGGAGAAAACGCCGTCCTTCTTCGTGAACGACCAGAAGCAGGCCTGGTTCGATTTCTCCTCCGGCAAGAACGGCAGCATCTTCGATTTCGTCATGGAGTCGGAA
>Ga0207858_1000062_pt1 | contig 12813 bp, 10 predicted proteins | sample LuqExpMetageno23_FD_187781 | JGI IMG/M metagenome (GOLD analysis project Ga0207858, IMG submission 187781) | Tropical forest soil microbial communities from Luquillo Experimental Forest, Puerto Rico - Sample 23 (SPAdes) | ecosystem: Environmental > Terrestrial > Soil > Tropical forest ... | reverse complement strand
CGCTCAACTCCGAATTCGGCGAGTATCCGAAATAGTTAATGGTCACGTTCGTTTTTCCGAAAATGCGCGCCTCGGTAACGCTTTCAGTGGAAAGGGGGAACCAAAAGTCACCTGATTTGTGATAGCGGGCCACGAAATGAATGCTGCGTGTCCAAAATGAAGGACTCTTCGCCGGGCTGCCTTCCGCCTGAACCATGGCAAAGTCCTCCGCATCGACCCAAATGCGTCCATCGAACAGGTATTTGTCTTGCCGCTTGGGAAGTACCCGAAGCACATAGGCAAGCCTCCCATCCAGAACCTCGGTCCCCAGCAGTTCAAAACTGTAATTCTCGAAAGCTACACGGGTGGCAGAGCGCTTCTCAGGTTGGGAGGTTTGCTCTTCGGATTCGAGCATCTTCTCGAGCACATGGCTGTTAGCGGACTTCCAGCCCTGCTCCGATACGATCTCGAAATGCTTTCGCCCATCGCCGTCGCAGCTGACGGTCACGAGCATCTCGGCCTGCTTGTTCAGCTGTTGGTTTTCCAGGTTGTATCGTCTGCGCCCGGTGTACCCGCCACCGAGCTTCTCCCGTTCGGCGTCATGCGCGACTAGCCGAGCGATTACTTCGTCGGCGTGCATCGTCGGCCTTTCCTGGGCCTGAATCTGAATGCCGGCAAGCAGCGAAAGCGAGCAGGTTGCTATAGCAGTTCGCATTCTCATCATTAGAACTCCACGACAAACTTCCCGCGGTATTCGCGCCACGCGTTGTTGAAGAACCCACCAAAGCGAGCGCTCTCTTCGATGTTCTGCACATCTCGAGGATTGAATTGGTTGAATAGATTGAAAACGGCCAGACCCACGCGAGTCTTGAGCCTCCTCTCGCCACCCATAGGTATCGAGAGGGGCCGCGACACTTGCAGGTCAAAGGATGAAAATTGAGGATAGCGGTGCGTGTTCCGCGGTCCCACATATTCGCGAAACTCGTTTTGTACCGAATAGGGGAACCCGGTGTGCAGATCGTAGACGGGGACGAATGCGAGCTTCCAGGGTCCCTGGATTTCGCCCGAAAGCAGGAAGCGGTTCGGGGCATCGAACGGCAGGCGTCCTTGCCCATTCGGTTGGATCACTGGTTTTGCGACGTTTCCGTAGAACTGAAAGAAGTCGTTCAGATCTCCATATGCACGCGAGCGCACATAGGAGGCATTGATGAAGTGCTTGCGGAATTGATAGCGCCCGGTAAGCTGTAATTCCTTATAGGACTGGCCTCCGTTGTTCGAAAGCGTCACTAGTCCAGTGCCGGCGGAGCCATCGACGGTCGAAACGACAAAATCCTTGGCGGTGTTGCGTTGCTCATACGCCACCTGCAGCAACAAGCTACTGGAGACCTTTTGACTGAGTGCTAGATTCCACGCGGTGCTTTGCGGGTTGCGCAGACTGCCGAGAATCTTGTTGGTATAAGGGGTTGAGCGGGTTACCTGACCCACTGGATCGAGAAGAAAGACAGTCCGCTCTGGAAACCACTGGAAAGCCGGGATCATCAAAGGCACACGGTCGTAGAACTCCCCGATTCCCCCTCGCAGCATCGTTCGTCCACTACGCGTCAGAGCCAGCTGGAAGCCGACCCGCGGAGCGGCGTGCACTGAACTTGTCACGGTATCGCTGTCAAAGCGCAGCCCAAGGTCCAAGAGCAGTCGTGAAGAAACGGTCCACTGATCCGCAGCAAACCAGGTGACTTCGTGCTGTGTGACGTAGGCGTGAGCACCGCCCGTGAAGGTGATGCGCTCGATCGGTCTGCCCTCGGCTCCTTGGATCTCGACCGGGAAAAACGACTGGACGCCACTGTAACTCGAGTACGCGTACTCCAAACCGACGTGGTATTGATGAGTTCCGAGAAAATGCCGCGGGGCAAATTGGTACATTTCCTCCCAGTCGAACCGCGAGGCCCGGCGCTTTTGAGAATTGAAGAACCCGCCTTCGGTCGTCTCCAGCAAAAGTTGGTAAGGACCTGAGCCTGCCGGAGTGATGTCGACATCGAACGTCTTGTAACTGAACTGTGAAGTCAGGAGGCTTTCATTTCCGGTGAGGTACCGGTGCTGGCCGTAGAGCTGATAGCCGCGCTGGTGGTAGTCCGAGGTGGACGGCTGTGGTGTGAAAGTGTTCAAGCCGAGGTACTGCAGCCGTTGCGGATAGACGACCACGGAAACGGTTGCGGTCTGTTTCGGAGTTATATTGAAATCGAATTGCGTGTACGAATTGACGCTCGTGAGTGTCGTGTCCCGCTGGAAGGGCGGCAGACTGTTCACGGGTGTCCGGACAAATCGATATTCCAGTGATTGCGTGAAAGCAATGTGATCTGTCCAGATGGGACCTGTGAAGGTCACGCGCGGTGTCGCGGAACCAATACCAAAAATCGTGCCGTCGCGCACCCGTGCGCGGGGCATGAAGTTTTGGATGGAGGCGTGGAATCCTTCGAAATTACTGGTTTTTGTCTCCAATGTGGAAACCGCGCCCGTAAGTTTTCCGTACTGGGGGTCATAGGGATTCGAAATCACCTGCACCGAAGAAACAACATCAATGGGAACAGCTATTCCTGGATTGCCAGTTGCGGGATCAGTTGCGTTGGCGCTGTTTACCAGCGCCCCACTCTGCGTGCTGCGTGCACCTTTCAAGTTGATGCGCCCGTCGGGGCCGCGCACTACTCCAGGAAGGGTCGGGAGGATACTCTCAGCCCGATCGTCGATATTCGGCGCATTTCGGAGCGAGCTGGCTGTGATAGTTCCAGATGGAGATGCAGAGGTCGATGCGTTTTCCTTGGCGTTGGCCGTCACTGTGACGGAGTCCTGAACTGCCGAGGGCTTCAACTCCAGAGAGATTTCAGCGACCTTGCCCATCTCTACGGTGACAGCCTGACTTGCGAGTGATCCTGGTACTGCGGCTTCAAGGATGTACGATCCAGGCGGCACGCTTCGAAACTCAAATTTGCCACTCTCATCCGTTTCCGTTTCCATTACCGTCGCGGTCTTCAATGTCACCTTTGCGTTCGCGATATAGGACCGCCCCTTGGAGTCTTGAACGAACGCTGTGCCCTGTACCTGACCAGCAGGCTCAGGGTTTTGTCGCCCCAGCGACTGAGGAACGAGCTGAACAATCGAGAGCCAGAAGAACAGTACCGACGCAAGGCCGCTGGTATAGCTTGACTTCTTCTGCCAGTGAATTTTGACTGCGTGTGGCTGCATACTCCTGATTCGCAAGTGAACGACTCACATGCCTCCCAGCTCCAGACGAAACGCCTGGGCTCCGATTCACGCGGCAACAACGACCCGCGTTGTTCTCAACAGTTGGTCTAGATCTCCCACATTCGATCAGCAATTCTGCTATCGCTTATGCATTCAAGTGGCCACCGGCTTGTGGCCTTGACACGGATAACTCAAATGCATGTTTTCCAAGAACATAGGCAGCGACGCGGCGGATTTGTTCACCTCGTCAGGGCACGGCGGTTCCTGGCAACGATGACCGTATCCGGGCAGAGCAATGTTCATCTGTCTCGAAGGGTTCGCGATCCCCTCTTAGTATCAATCGAATAGCGCATCAAGATTTGGCAGCCGACTTGCGACTACCGTTGATGTAATGCCACCGACCAAGGGTCGTGGCCGCAAAACACGTCTCTGGTCAGTTCATCGAGCTCTAAAGGCATTACCGTTGCTCGGAAGGAAGTAGAACGCCATGTCGATAGCAGTTCGATTGCAGTCCAGAAAAACGTTGGATCCGCATCAGCAGAGTTCCGCGTCATCCCATTTCGAGGATGCTCTCCGAGAGCGAATCGTCGGGCAAGATGAGGCAGTGCAAGCGCTCGTGGAGCTTTATCAGGTATTCTGCGCGGGACTCAACGTATCTGGCCATCCCGTGGGGAATATCCTGTTGTTGGGGCCCACTGGGGTCGGGAAGACGCGCGTTGTGGAGGCCGCTGCGGAGATCTTGTTCGGGGACGAACGGGCCATAATTAAGGTAGATTGCGCGGAATTCCAGCACTCCCATGAAATTTCCAAACTCATTGGTTCGCCCCCAGGCTATCTGGGGCACCGCGAAACACACCCTCTGATTACAGAGGAGGCGCTCGCCAAAAATCACCGAGGCGAACTGAAACTCAGCTTCTTACTGTTCGACGAGATCGAAAAAGCGAGTGACGCATTGTGGCAGCTTCTACTCGGAGTTCTCGACAAAGCCACACTCACTCTCGGGGACAACCGCCGCGTCGACTTATCACAAACCATCATCTTTATGACCTCGAACCTCGGTGCCGTCCAGATCACGGAGTTAATGACCGGAAGCATGGGATTTGTTCGTCCATCCAAAGAGCAGGCGAACCGCCTAGATGAAAGAATGGAACGGGCGGCAATAGACGCGGCGCGTCGGAAGTTTTCCCCGGAGTTCGTGAATCGCTTAGACAAGCTTGTGGTGTTTCAGCCCTTGAGGCGCGAACAATTGCAAGAAGTACTTCAGATCGAACTCCGAAAGGTGCAATCTCGTGTTAGCAATGCCGTAGGAAGGCCTTTTCCCTTTCGAATCACAAAGGAAGCCCGGCAATTTCTCTTGGACAAAGGTACGGACCAACGCTATGGGGCAAGGCATCTGAAGCGCGCGATCGAACGCTTCCTTATCTATCCGCTAGCCACGCTCTTGGCAACGAATCAACTGCGGCCTGGTGATCTTCTGATCATTGACCGCCCGTCTCAGAAAGAGTGTCTGGCGTTCGCGAAACACGCAGAACATCAGGTTTCTTATCGGTGCGCTCCCCGAGTGGATCCGAACTCTATGCGCCGAATGAACACGGAGATTCAATGCTAGTTACAAAACTAGGGATTACTCCCTCCACGGCAGAACGAGGTTTCGACACCTGATCCGTTGCCCCTATTCGAGATCCACCTGACGTGAAGCAACCGACAATGGTGACGGAAGGAATTAAGAAATGGTCCGAGCGCAGTTCTACCAAACCAATGACCACCTGGCACTCAAGCTGGAGGGGCGGCTCGTGTCAGCCCGGGCAGTTGAAGTGAAGTCGCTCGTCTCCAGGCACTTCGTACCAAACGGTTTGTTAGTTGACGTTTCGGAAGTCACTTACGTAGATCCCGTCGGCGAGCGGTTGTTCCTCTGGTTGCGCGACCTACAGGCGAAGTTCGTGGCAGAAACCTGCCATGCACGCGACATCCGCGAAAGGCTTCAGCTGGCGCTCCAAGGAGACGCTGATAGGTCCGTCCCGTCCTTGACCAAGATGCATCACCCGCAAGCAGCCCCCTCCCCCGCCTGGGCGAGCTCCCCTGATTCGCCCGGGCGCGGCCTCTTAAGGAGACGCCGAATATGTCCCGCATCCATTCAACGCAGAAGAAGATCGCGGAGGCGAAACGCGCGTCGACGTTGGAAATCATGGTCTGGTTTGAGTACGAACATGAAACCTTGTCGAGACTGGCGCTCGTGATAACCGGGGATATAGGAGCTGCGGAACTATCGGTCTGCAAGGCACGCGAACTGGTCACCAACGGGGCGAGTCCCTTCCCGTTCCGCAAGCAGCTCACGGAATGGCTTAAGCGGGTGACGATTGAGGCCGCAATCACAAGCAGCCTTCATGAAATTGCCCGTTGCGAATCGAGGTATAGGTATTTGAATTGTACCCACTCCGAGCATTTATTGAACGGCAATGACTCTAAACTGCGGCAATTCCGCAATTTGCTCTTGCACATTGATCCGGAAATCGTCATCGGCGAGCTTGATCCGCTAGCCAGGGCGGTCGCCATTCTAAGGACCACCGGACGCGCTTCAATCCTGGACTGCATATTGCGGCTCAGGCTGTCCCTTGACACTGTGCTGGCTGCAAACTGCAGAGCGATGACTTGGTTTGCCGAAAAACGAACTGGACTGACCGATAAAGCTACGACACCAAGGCAGAAACTGGAGAAACCATGATCAGAGTAATCACAATTACGCATCAATGCGGAAGTGGCGGAACACAACTGGCTTCCTTACTTGCGCGGAAGGTTGGGTGGGAACTCCTGGACCCTCACCTGGTAGACCGTATCGCCCGTATCGCCGACCTGGACGTCGCAACTGCTGCTCAGTTCGACGAGCAGACGGCCCGCTGGTGGCGCGGTCTGCACCATGCGGGGATTAACCCAGCAGACTGTTGTCCATACGTATCCCCTCGCTGGTTAGATGAGATTGACGAGGACTCTGTCCACGCTGTCGCCACGCAAGTGATCCAGGCAGCGGCGGATTCGGGAGAGTGTGTAGTCGTTGGACGTGGAGCTCAATGCTTGCTCCATGGCCGGGCGGACGTGTTCCATGTTCTTGCCTACGCGCCCATAGAGCAACGAGTCCAAGCCCTGCAGGCCCGTTGGCCTGAACACAGAGACGTTCAAGCCCTGCTCACGGGCATTGATTCACAACGAGCCGAATATATTCGCCAATATTACGGAAGAGATTGGCTCGATCCGATGCTCTACGATCTTTGTATCAGCACTTCGATCGGCCTTGATCGCGCCGCCACACTGATCAACGACGCAGTGGTGTTCCCGGATACGTGCTGGACGTCGATCGCAGAGGAAGAGGGATCGCTATGTCACTCGCCAGTTCAGGTTTAGATCTGCAGTTGAAGTCCGTTTTGGTGGCAACGGATTTGTCGCCTGCTTCCGTGAAACCACTTTACGAGGCGCTGGCCATTGCCCGCCATTACGAAGCGAAGCTATACGTTGCTCATGTTGTCTCGCCAGTCCCTTATTTGATGGCTGGACCGGAAGCCCTGGGCCTCGCCTGTGAGGGAGCGTCCCGTGAACTCCATCAACTGCAGCGTGCCTTGCTTCGCGATGGCTCGTTGGAGGGCTTGGATCGTGAATTCATCATCCACTACGGAACCGTCTGGGAGGAACTGCAAGCCGTAATCCTCAAAAAACAGGTCGACCTGGTCGTGGTCGGAACGCACGCCCGACGGGGCATTGAAAAAGTGCTGCTGGGGTCGGTAGCTGAACAAGTCTTTCGAGACGCGAGCTGTCCCGTGCTCACCGTCGGCCCGTACTCCTACCAGGAGAGCCGGGTTAACTTGACTGCCCACACTCGGACGTATCTGTTTGCGACGGACTTCAGCGAAGCTTCGCTCCGCGCACTGCCAATGGCTAGATTACTCGCTCATCAAACTAAAGGAAGAATGATCCTGCTACATGTAGTTCCAGCGGCTCCTGCACCGCAGATTCCCGGCTGGTACAGCGCATCCGAAATCACGGCAATGCGGGAGAATGCGCGAACGACTTGCGTCCGGCGGCTTGAGCAGTTGGTGCCTTGTGACGACGAGACGCCAATTGATACTGAGTTCGTCGTTCAGTTCGGAATACCAAGTGAGAAAATCTTGCAGGTTGCTTTGGACACGAGGGTTGACTTGATCATAATGGGCTTACGTCGCGCGTCTCTAGCCGGCACAATTTCGCATATGCCCTGGGCCACAGCTTATGAGATCGTGTGCGGTGCCGGATGCCCCGTGCTGACCGTCAGACAGTGACTGGACACAGGCATTAGGGGCAACTCCTTGCAGAAAAACGCTTGTCATTTCGTGGGCTGTCAATCGGAGACCCACGGAGACTGACCGGCTGATGCCATACTCGCCGGTTCGCTTTCTGCAATCTCTGTGTCCGGTTAATTGACGGCCAGAATTACCAGCCATCCGTTTCAAGCCAGCGGCGGAATACCCGTCTCCGTCTACACGATAGGCATGGCAGTTCGAGCCGTCCGGGTAATTTCCAGTTCCATCTGGTGTTTTTCCCAACAGCTTAATTCTTCGTCGCCGAAAAGGTCAGCGTGGTAGCGGCGATAGCACGGGCCGTTGTGACTGGACGGTTCATAGATCTTCTCCCGTACCCATGGTTGCCCGGATGGGATTGGCAATAGGCAGTAGGCGCATTCGTGTAAGGTGAATGCGGCGGCGACTAGTACCCCATCTGCCGCCGGACCAATTGTTACGGTTACCGGCGTAGTAATGCTTGCCATATGGGGCCTCCTGTCGGATGAATTTGCGTTCCGCCACTCCTGAGAGCAATCAGCGAACCAAATGTCGACCGATTTCCGGAACCATATAAGGGCTTAGCTCTCTTGGGACAAAGCGTAAGGGAAAGAATTCGACATCAACCGGGATGCCAGGTTGTGTTACATACTCGGCAGAACGCTGCCGATTTCCGGGCACTCACGAAAAGCCGTTCCTCTGGTGGAGATGGCCTTTCATCCTTAGCTTTGCCCCTCGGCTGTTGGCTGGGAGGTTGCTACGATCCGCTTAGTTTGCATCAACGCGCGTAGTCTTTCTTCTCGATATCCAGCCGCTGCATCTTGTTTTGCAGGGTTGTACACTTCAGACCTTATCAACAGTGCCCGCGCCCCGAAATCTAACCCTAAGCATCCTTCAAAGAATCGATGCTTGCCGTCCGTTCCGTCTCTTCGAAGGTTGCTGCGAAAGAGCCCCTTGCGTTCGAGCGGCAGTGCGCTCGTCTGTGACGGCGATAATATCCAAAAGGAACGCGGAGCAGTAGTTTAGCCGATGATGGGAGGTGGCAGATGCGGCGTGTACCCTCTCGGGTAAACCTGGAAGCTATGAAGAGAGAAGCAAGAGACCTGCTTCACGCCTTGCGACAACGGGATGCTGCTGCGCTTAGGCGATACCATTGCGTCGACTCTTTGGACGGTTTGTCGCAACCAAGCCTCGCCGACGCTCAATACGTAATTGCCCATGAGTATGGCTTCAGCAGTTGGCCGAAACTAGAGACATTTTGCCGGTTACATACAATGCGATCACCCTCTCAAAGGCGCACAGCGACTGGAGCATCGTGAACTCGCAACTCCGTCGCGAAAGCCGCCAATCGAACCGGACTCGCTTCGAATTCCTTAACTTTGGGAATGTTGATCCGAGGGACATTGATCCGAACTCAAAAACGCGCGTCATTCCGTGGGCGGAGCGCCGGATCCCCATGCAGTCTTAGAAGCGGATATTTCACTCGACAGTTCGTAGCCGATTAGCGCGCCAATTCGGTCCCATACGCCAGGATCGTTCTCAATCTCATGGTGAGGCTTGCTCAAAACTCGTACCAGCCAGGGATAGTTATCACAATTGATGCTGTGATCTTTATAAGTCATCTGGAAGTTTCCGAGGATGCTTGTGTGATCTGGATCAGCCGCGCTGATTGTGGGCCGCCCATGGAGCAACAGGCCTTCCGACTGATAGAAATTAATCGCGCGATCAACGTTGGCCGGAATGCGAGAGCCGGATTGCCAAAGCTTCGGAACGCTATCTACTTGGATGGTGAGCCGCACCCTGATGCCTAAGCGGTCGAGTTGTCGCGCCAACGTCACTGCTTGCGAACCACCCCAGCTATGCCCGTAGATGATGATGGCTGCTTTCTCTTTCTCGGCGGCCGTCAGGATACCGTCGCCATTCGCATCGAGTTGGCGCAAGAGCCAACGTAGGGCTTTCCTCCCATCGCGGTTCGCGAACACCTCAACACGAATGGCCGAGGGGTATCTGTCCCGTAGGAACGCGGCAAATTGCACCTCAGGTCGCCTCAGGTCATCGTGGTTCACAAAACCTCCCACGAACCCAACGACGATCGCACTCCGAACTGTGGCTTCGTCGGTCGAACCGCCTTTTCGGAGGCAGAGAAGTCGCAGAGCATCTTTCGCAGCGGACCGGGCATTTGCTTCATCACACGGCTGCTCTATCACGCCTCCGTCTGAGCGCGTGATATGCCTCGCGGGCAACCATGTCTCTTGGGCATTCACCACGGTCTGTATGAGCAACGTCACAAGGAGGATGAAAAACGCCGTGTTCATCGCTCTTTGGCACCAACCTGGGGTCATGGTTTTCTCCTTGCCTGGCAGATCGAAGCCCCAGGCTTCCGCGTTGAAGCGGGGACGTCGCGGTCGGATTCAGCACCGCTGCGATGCTGGCCTACAGCACGAAATGACGTGGGGCCTAACAGATCGCGCACTTCAGCATGTCGTCGTGATCAAGGGCACTTTGATCACCAGACCTTCAGATTGGGTAACGGATTCTCCCGCAAAGGGATGCAACTAAGCGCTAGTGGTTTGCCGCGCCCAGATTCAGGCACTGCCGCTGAAAGGGCATGACGTCTCGAGACGACTGTGCCGCTCCCCATGGATTCGGTTCGTTCCCAATATTTCCGTGGAGGATCCTGCTCGGAAAGACATGCCCAAACATTTTTTCGGGACGATAGACTCTTAATCATTAAACCAGTCACGTCAGAAGACAGATGGTCCTGACTCTGGTCTTGTCATTCGCATCTAGCCTGCAATTTTGCAATTTTCTTTAAGTTCGTCACTTAAGCCGGAAAGAAACTGACCGGCAACCGGCTGGTGACCGCTTAAGGTCAGTGTGCATTCCCATGGTGAAGCCCTTATCGCCTCACTGGTCTCGAGTTAGCCCGTCTTCAGCCGTTGGCACTGGATTTGCACTGTTCGTGATGAGCGAGCGACATGCGATGGCTGGCGCGATCGCGAATGAAAGCTCCACGCGGGTTCGTCAAATAGCGTGCGCGACGTCATTTGACCTGATCTCGCGGTGCATCGTTCGGAGACATAACCTATGAAGACTTGCGTTTCTGTAACCTTGATTGCGCTGTTTTTGCTCATTCAGCACACCTTTCACGCAGGCGATAAGCCGGAGCCCGTTGGAGCCCAAGGCTGACAACACGGTCGTACTTCAACCTGAAGGAGTGCAAGGCGGTCGCTAAATCGGGAAGTGAGAAAAGAACAATGAGTAAGAAATTCAAGGACAAGAAGAAGCAACAATCGGAACTGGACAGCAACACTCAACAATGGGGCCCCATCGGCCAATCAAAGATCGACAAAAAAGACTACGAGGCCGAAATTTTCAAGCTGCAAGTTGAACTGGTCAAGCTCCAAGACTGGGTCAAGGCGACCAACGCCCGCATTGTCATCATTTTTGAAGGACGAGACGCGGCCGGCAAAGGCGGCATAATCAAGCGCATCATGGAGCGTGTCAGCCCGCGCATCTTTCGCGTGGTCGCCCTCCCCACGCCGACCGAGAGGCAGAAGATGCAGCTCCATGCTCAACGGTACATTGAACAACTGCCCACCGGAGGTGAAGTCGTTATCTTCGACCGAAGCTGGTACAACCGCGCCGGTGTTGAGTACGTAATGGGCTTTTGTACAGAAGAAGACCACAGGCAATTTCTGAGGGACTGTCCCATCTTCGAGGGCTTTCTGGTCAGCCAGGGCATCATCCTGCTGAAGTACTGGCTAGAAGTATCGGAAAAAGAACAACACAAACGTTTCCTCGCACGAATCGAAGATTCTTCGAAGCGGTGGAAGCTCAGTCATATGGACTTGGAATCGCACCGTCGCTGGTACGACTACTCACGTGCGCGAGATGCAATGCTCGCCGCCACGGATACAGCAGCATCGCCCTGGTACATCGTTCCGTCAGACCACAAAAAGCGCGCCCGCCTGAACTGCATTGCGCACATACTCAGCAGCATTCCGTACGAGGAGATTCCCTATGCACCTCCCAAGCTTCCGCCGCGGCAAAAGTCGAAAGGCTACGTAGAGCCGAAGCAAACGCATCGAGTCATCCCGCAGCGCTGGTAGCTATGTCGCCGCCTCGGTGGTTTCGTCCGTTACCAGAGTGGCTTGTGTCGTACCGTCGGGATTGGCTGCGACCCGACATCGTCGCGGGGCTGACCAGTGGCGCAGTGATCATTCCCAAGGCGATGGCATATGCCATGATGGCAGGGCTGCCGGTGCAGGTAGGTCTCTATACCGCCTTGCTGCCGATGCTGATATACGCCCTGCTCGGCACATCGCGCGTGCTCAGCGTCAGCACGACCACCACGTTGGCGATCCTGACGGCCGCTCAGTTGGGCCAAGTTGTGCCCAACGGCGATCCCGCAGCCGTGCTGTGCGCCCTAGCGACCCTGACCCTGCTGGTTGGCGCCGTACTAGTGCTGGCCCGCCTCCTGCGCTTGGGATTCGTAGCTAACTTTATATCGGAGCCGGTACTCGTCGGTTTCAGAGCCGGCATCGGGGTGGTCATTGTGGTAGACCAGATCCCGAAACTCCTCGGCATCCACTTCGCAAGAGGGACATTCGTTCAAAACGTCCTCGCAACGGTTTACAACCTTCCAAAAACGTCGTTTGCAACGCTGGCCGTTGCACTCATGGTAATCGTGTTCCTGCTAGGCATCGGGCATTTCATGCCGAAAATGCCAGCCCCGCTACTTGCTGTAGTGGTTGCGACCGGCGCCGCAAGCCTGTTCAATCTCCAATATCAGGGCGTCGAACTGGTGGGCCAGATTCCACACGGAATGCCTTCGCTCGTGAGGCCAGACCCTTCGTTGGTGAGCGTGCTGTGGCCCGGGGCATTAGGGATCGCTTTGATGAGTTTCACGGAGACGGTTGCAGCCGGCCGAGCCTTCGCGCGAAAAGACGAGCCCACGCCGCGAGCAGATAGAGAGCTGCTTGCGACAGGACTCGCCAATGTCGGGGGCGCACTCCTCGGTGCGATGCCGGGCGGCGGCGGCACAACGCAAACAGCAGTGAACGTCCGCGCGGGAGCTCGCACGCAATTAGCGGAAATGGTAACTGCGGCGATGACGCTGGTAACAATATTCTTTCTCGCTCCATTCATTGCAATGATGCCGCAATCTGCATTGGCAGCGATGGTGATTGTTTATTCCTTCGGACTGATTAAACCGATCGAGTTTCGTGACATTCTCAGCATTCGCTGGGCCGAATTTTCATGGGCGATCGTGGCGTTCGCAGGTGTTGTGCTC
>Ga0207858_1000060_pt1 | contig 13088 bp, 15 predicted proteins | sample LuqExpMetageno23_FD_187781 | JGI IMG/M metagenome (GOLD analysis project Ga0207858, IMG submission 187781) | Tropical forest soil microbial communities from Luquillo Experimental Forest, Puerto Rico - Sample 23 (SPAdes) | ecosystem: Environmental > Terrestrial > Soil > Tropical forest ... | reverse complement strand
AGGTCGCGCGTGACCAACGAGGCCACCATGGGCAGGCGCAGGCCCGGCGTGCGCACGTAGGGCTCGAACATGAAGGCGATGCCCGGTCCGCAGGTCGCCGTAAAGGTGCGGCCACCGGCGAGCGCTACGCCCTGCAAACCGTTGAGCACGGCATGCTCGCCTTCGACGTTCATTAGATTGGCGTTGAGGCGGCCGTCGGCAATCATCTGCGACAGATGCTCGACCAGCGAGGATTGCGGCGTGATCGGATAAACGGCGACCACGTCCGGCCGCGACAATCCTACACCGATGGCGGCAGCCTCATTGCCCTCGCACACGACGAAAGCTGGTTTGTTGGACTTGGCCACCGCGGCGGTGCTCATCGTCCGGTCTCCTCGACCATGCTGATGGCGCGCTGCGGGCATTCCTGAGCACAGATTCCACAGCCCTTGCACACCGCCAGATCGAACTCGAACCAGCGCGGCTTCTCGGCCACGCACTGGACTGGGCAATACAGCCAGCAGAGCGAGCACTTGACGCATTTGCGCCGGTCGATTACCGGCCGCAGGCTGCGCCAGTCGCCGGGCAGCATCTTGCTTAAGACGGTGGCAATCGGTGCCAAATCGTCCGGGATCGTCGACGCGTCGAAGTGGTCACGCGACTGCCGCTGCATCTCCCACCGTGCTGAGGTTGTGGACCTGGGTTTCGCTATAGCCGCGCTCGGCCGCTTCAAGATTCTGTGTGAGGCCGGCGTCGCGGAACTCCATCTGCTGCAGCGCCTCCTTGAGTGAGGCGAGCGATAAGAGGCCGGTGGTGCGCGCGAAGGCGCCGAGCATCACTGCGTTGGTCACCGGCTTGCGGTAGATCGGCAGCGCGATGCCGACCGCGTCGCACAGGCCGACCCGCGCGACCGTGCCGGGAAAGTTCAATTCCTCAAGCTTCGCCTTGGTGGTCAGCACGACGGTGCCGCCCGGCTGCATTCCGGCGTAGATATCGACCGAGCGATGCACGGTCGGATCGATGCAGATGACGCAGTCGGGGCGATAGACGTTGGTCATCGCCCGGATCGGCGCGCTGGAAAAGCGCAAGAAGGCGGCGACCGGTGCGCCACGCCGCTCGAAGCCGAACGAGGGGATGGCGACCGCATGCTTGCCGTCTTCGATCAATGCCTGAGCCAAGATCGCGCAGGCCATAACGGCACCTTGGCCGCCCCGTTCTTTTAAAGCGGACGCAGGGGACCTCATTATCTGAGCCAAAAAATTTTGATTCCGTTAGCATTCCGACTTTTTCAACAGAATCGGGGTACTTTACAGACATGCCAGCCGTGCTGGCGAATGTCGCTTTCACTACGTTGTGATGATGCGTCCACTGAGCGATAAAAAGAGAGGTCCCGCGCACCGAAGACTCGGCGGCGGGACCCAGACCATAAGCTCTACCAGTACATCCGTGGTTAGAGCGCATGGCCTGCAGCGCGACGAGTTAGGCAGCGCGCAGATTTTCAGCGGAAGACTTGCCATTCCGGCGGTCTGCAACGATATCGAAAGACACTTTCTGCCCCTCATTAAGGGTGCTCATGCCGGCGCGTTCGACCGCGCTGATATGAACAAAGACATCCTTGCCGTTTTCCACCTGAATGAAGCCGTAGCCCTTTTGGTTGTTGAACCACTTCACAGTACCTTTATTCACGAGTTTTCCTTTCACTGACGGTCTACACAGTGGGAGCTGGCGCGCGATGTTTCGCCGCCATTTTTCCCGGTTAGTCGATTTTTTGGAGAAGCTTCTGAAACGTGCGCGCCCGTCAGTAACGAGGCGAAGCGGCCCAGTCGTTCGGCCAAGTATCGATTGCAGTCATATACAGATTGAGTGGGGCCAATTCAAGATAGGGTGTGCCGCTAACACCCTAATCGGTCCCTGCACGGCGCCATCTACATGTGCGGCCGATAAGCCTTAGGGTTGGAAGGAGAAGCCGGAATAGTTAAGGGCGTGCACTCATAAACAAGGACCCGATGGGCGTCACGTATACTGGCTCCGAAGGAGGAGCCGATGAAAATACCTCACGTAATCAGCCTATCGGTGCTGGCCCGGATCGGTGCGTTCGTCATCTCTCTACCGGGCTTCGCGGCGGAAAACTGGCCCGACTCCGTAGACCAATATATCGAACAGGTTCGCAAGACGATCGACACAACGGACATGGACGGTTACTTGGCTGTCGTCAAAAATCCGAATGGTGCGCTCCTGCTCGACGTGCGCGAGGAAAGCGAGGTGAAAATGGGACACGTGCCCGGCACGGTTCACATTCCCCGCGGGTTTCTCGAACTCCAGATTTGGAAGTCAGTCGGTTACCCTAATAAGGTCGACATGAGCCGCAAAATATACGTGCAATGCGGTTCCGGTCGCCGCGCCACGCTGGCGGCCAAGCAACTCAAGGATATCGGTTTCACCAATGTTACTGCCGTCATGATGGAACTGGCCGAGTGGCAGAAGAAAGGGCTTCCCTTCGTGAAAGGCCAGTCCAAATAGGACCAAGCGATATCACCTGCACTTCGTGACTGCTTCTGGCCCTCGGGGGGCGGACTTTTTGTAAGAGCCCAAGTGAATTGCCTCGATCAGCTTTGCATCGCTTTCATTGCCGGGCCGATTAACCCGCCGTGACACCGGCCACCCGCATGCCGGTCATCTTGGTCGGCGCCCAGCAGACGGCATGGCTTGCCAGTCAGACGAGCTCAAAGGTCGGGCGATGCTACGTCTTCAGAAAGGCCAACAGGTCGGCATTGATCGTGTCTGCCTGGGTGGTTGGCATGCCATGCGGGAAGCCCTTGTAGGTCTTTAGCGTCCCGTTCTTCAGCAGCTTTGCTGATACCGGCGCGGAATCGCGCGTACGGAACGATCTGATCGTCGTCGCCGTGCATCACAAGGACCGGCACGGTGATCTTTTTCAGGTCCTCGGTAAAATCGGTCTGTGAGAAGGCAACAATGCCGTCGTAGTGTGCCTTCGCCCCGCCCATCATGCCCTGCCGCCACCAGTTTTGGATGATCGCCTCCGAGGCTTTCGCCCCTGGCGGTTGAAGCCATAGAACGGCCCCTGCAGCAAGGTCCCGATAAAATATCGATCGATTGACCGCGAGCTGAGCCTGCAATCCGTCGAACACATCCTTGGGCAGGCCGCTTACGAGGACCAACGTTGGCGCCAATCCAGTTTGGATGACGTTCACGCCACCGCAAGGCGTTTCAACCGTGGTGAAGCGGTTCCTGCATGAGCGGTCGGCGGATCGCTTCAAGGTGGTGACTCGAGGCAGGCCTGATGGACATGCTGACGCGGATGCAGACCGGCAGGTTTAAAGTCTTCCGGCACCTAAGCGACCGGTTCGAGGAATTCCGGCTCTACCATCGCAAGGACGGCAAGGTAGTTAAGGAAGACGACGATTTAATAAGCGCGACGCGCGACGCGCGACGCGATGATGATGCTGCGCTTTGCCTCGACGAAAGCCGCCTACGACAAATTCCGCGCGCCGATTTGTTATCCGAAAAACGGGTAATCTGACACTTATCCGTTAATTTAGCGGCAGTGTCCCCTCTTCCGCGGTAAAGCGGACATAGTTCCGACCCGTGAAAATATCTACAGCAGCAGAAGGACGCTTGCCGAGTGCTCGGTGTTATTCACCAATCAGCCGCGGAGGGTGAGTATGACCCATATGATTTTTGCAGTTGCCGCAGGTGCCGGTTATTTGACCTTCAGCCTGCCCGCGGCAGCGGCTGACGTGGCACCTTGGTGCGCCGTAGTCAAAGATGGTGACCATTGGGATTGCCAGTATCGCTCATTGGAAGATTGCCGGCCTAATGTCTTGGGAGGCAATCGCGGCTGGTGTAGTCCCAACCCGTATTTCGTCGCTACGCCGACACAACCTAAAGGCTCAAAAAAGCACGGCGCTCTCTCGCAATAGGCAATCACCTAAAGCGGAGTTAATTACAACGACCAACGGAAAATCACTGTGATTGGTCCCATGATGAAAACGGTTCGGTTCGTTCCGCTTCTGCTGACCACGTTCGGCTTCGCGGCCTACGCGAGTGCTGAGATTTATTATCCTTGGTGCGCCAACTATGGGGATGGCGGTGGCGGCACGAATTGTGGCTTCTCCACCCATGACCAATGCATGGTCACGATCAGGGGCATGGGCGGTTTCTGCGATCCAAATCCGTTTTACACGCCGTCTTCGCAAAAACTGTCGCGGCACTTGTACAAGCGACACAACTAGAGCTTAGCGAGGAAGTCCGGCCTCGGTTGGCGGCCTCTTTCATTGCTCGTTCCTGACGAGCGAAAACACCTACGCACTTAAAGCCTCAGCCTTCCGGGCCAATCGCGGGTCGTCGCAGATTTTGCGACCGCAAGTTGGAACGGTGTCTCATCTGTTCCACTCCCCGCAACGTTGCCTCTCCTCGCCACCGGCGTAGGCGCATTGGGTCTACTGGGCTGGCGCAGGAAGCGCGAACGGTAAGGTGAGTATTGAAAGGAACATTCGAAACAAACCCAAGAAAATGGTGTGTGGTGCCGCGCGGTTATTCACCTGCTCAAATAAAGGCGTTGCGGCAGCGATCACGTCACTTTTTTATGGTGGAAAGAAACTTGTGATAAGAAAAAAGGGGGCACGCGGTGTTTTTAACAGCTCGTTTGAGCAGGGAGAAACTCATGAACAAAATCACTCGTCGCAATGTTCTGACTGGCGATGCCGCGGTCTCAGCTGCGAGCGCTCTGGCGTCCGCTGGGGGCCACGACGAGGCGCAAGCCGCGGCACAGTATCACCGAAGCGACACCACTAGATTAAGATTAACCAGTCGTTAGCCTAATATGAATTAGCGTTCACGAAGGTACGGACAAGCCATCCATAGGAAAAGCTGATGGAATCCTCAACATCTGCAGCCCCCGCTGAGAAGTCGCTGTCGGAGGTGGAAGAAGAGATCAGCAAACTGGTGGGGCAAAGGATTATGAGCCCTCGCCCTTATATTGAGCGTGATCCCGCTCGCCCTCAGATTGAGCGTGATACCTCTCGTGCTCAGACTGAGCGTGCGCATGATATTGAACGAATCATATCTTCAGTAGCACAACTAACTTCAAGCTCGATCGAGGGCCTTCGAGACCTGACGTCCGAACTTCACGACCTGCAAAAATTTCTGAAAACAGAGGTCGCTCGCGTGCAAAGTGAAGTCGACAACGCTCTGGCTGGTATCAAAATTATAATGGAAACGATTGCGCCTTGGAGAAGCATACCGACCTCGGGAACGACTCCGAAATTCTAAGAAAACGAAAACGCGAAACAAGCCCGGACAGCCCGGAACAGGTGGAACAGTCTAACAAAATCAGTGTGTTTTTATGTTCCACCTCTCACTGTGTGTCCTCCGTTCGTGTTCCACGTTCCACCTTTTCCGGCCGTTCCGTCTATTTCCCAATCGCCTATGTCATCAACTGACGTCTCGACCTTACTGACATAACCGATGCGTCCGGTCGTGCTGTTTCGTTACTACGTTTATGGTCTGGCCACTTCACCTCCCATTCGAACCGCCGCTCGCGCTTTCTGCGGGGACCACATACCCATCACGAGACAAGTGGCGTAGTTAATCCGGCAAGAATGCGACAATAACCACGATCACGAACATGATTATAAGAACAATGCCAAGTAGCATGGATCGAAGGGTAAACTCGCGATGCGGCGGTGTGGGCTCTCTCACGGCAATCTCCTAAGGAGCTCCGGTTCAAGATGCAATAACAGGATTCCAAAATTACAGCGCTGTTACTGGTGAATCACGCAGCAATGCTGACGTGTTTTTGGCACTTTAGAAAATAACATGACCGCGCCGAACTCCTCCGCCACGTGCGAGCGACATCACTTGATTAACCTCGTTAATTAACCTCGTTAGCCAAAGTGGACGCGCCGATGCGGCGTTTCTAATCGCAGATCATCCAGCACTGTCCAGTGAAATTGCAGACACGGTGGGCATTCATGCCGCCGCATGAGCCATAAAATTGCTTTGAAGCCTGGCCGAAAGCATATTTGCGACGACATACGCCATTGGCGTCGCGATATCGACCAATGCCGCATCTGTCGGCGGTTAGGACAACCAAGTTGTGCTGCGTTTGATCATCGGCAAACCGCGAAACCTGCGTACCGCCTGCTGACAAAGCAACAACGGCAGCCAAAGTAGCAGCGAACGAGTTTTTCATCGCTCTCGCCTGTTTGAGGCAGATTATCGCGCCGAAGGCGTTGAGCACAGCGCAGTATGCGTAAGGGGCTTTGCTTCGATTCATCGCGCGTCGAGGGCAGATCCGTCGCTCGGATTTCCAGTCTTTTCTGACGTACGCCGATCTACGATACTAGTTCTCAGACCTATTAACTCTTTGGACTACTAGTCCTTTGGCCTAGGGTGATATTAGGCCTCCGCTATAAGAATCCGCCCCTTGGTCTCTGGGAGCAAAAGTGCTGCAACGATCACAATGCCGTAGGCGATGCCGGCGAACACGCCGATTGACTGGCCGAGCGGCATGCTGGCGCTGAGCAATCCCACAAAAAACGGATTGAGCGCGGCGATGCCCCGTCCGAAATTGTAGGCAAAACCCTGACCCGAGCCGCGCACCCGCGTGGGGAAGTTTTCTGTGAGAAACGCGCCCATTCCTGAAAAGATCCCCGAGGCGAAGAAGCCAAGCGGGAAGCCCAAGATCAGCATCATGTTGTCGTTTATCGGAAGCTGAGTATAGATAAACACGGTCAGCAACGAGCACACCGCGAATAAAATGAAATTGCCGCGACGGCCGATGCGGTCGGCGAGATATGCGCTTACTAGATAACCGATGAATGATCCGAGGATGATCACCGAAAGATAGCCCCCAGTGCCGAGCACGGTGAGCTTTCGCTCAGTGCGCAGAAAAGTCGGTAGCCAGGTGGCGATGGCGTAGTAGCCGCCCTGCGCACCGGTCGCCAGGATCGAGGTGAGGATCGTCGTCTTCAACAACGAGGGCGAGAAGATCTCCAGGAAGTTCGCCGTGGTGCCCTTGGCGCTGAGATTGTCTCGCATCGCGGTGAACACCTTGGGTTCATCCACAAATCGCCGGACGAAAAAAACCAGAATCGCGGGCAGCAGCCCGACCCAGAACAAGGCACGCCAGGCGGTTTCGGCAGGGAACACGCTAAAAAGCCAGGTGGCCATAAGGGCGGCGATAGCCCAGCCAATGGCCCAGCCGCTCTGTACGCTGCCGACCGCCTTGCCGCGATGCTGCGCGCGGATCACTTCGCCCATCAACACGGCGCCGGCGGCCCATTCGCCACCGAAGCCGAGGCCCATCAATGCACGGAAGGCAAATAACTGGGCGTAGCTTTGGGCGAAGCCGCAGAGGAAGGTGAAGAAGGCGAACCAGACGATGGTAATCTGCAACGTGCGCACCCGCCCGAAGCGATCCGACAGCGCGCCGGCGAACCAGCCACCGAACGCAGAAGTGAGCAGTGTCACCGTCCCGATAAGCCCAGCATCGGCGTTGCTTAAATGGAAAACTGCGATGATGGCTGGAATAGCGAAGCTGAAGATCTGTACATCCATGGCGTCAAGCGCCCAGCCCCCGAAGCAAGCCCAAAACGTGCGTTTTTCGCTCGCTTGCAATTCCGTATACCAACTAGTCGAACTATCGTGGGCACTCATCATGTTGCTCTCCCCAGCCCTGCCGCGATGGGCACGCGCTCGACCCGCATAAGGCAATATAAATTTCTCCGACGGGCAGCGACAAAAGCTAACACTTGCTTGGGCGGTCGTGAAGGCTGCCGCTGCCGCAGCGGATGTTGAGCCGAAGCTTCTGCTGTTCGTTTAAGACGTCGTAAGACGCTCGGCACTTAATTTGCTCGCTCTGTCCTCCGCGAGCTGAATCGTGCCCGAGCCGCTCCATTGCCCTGCCAATCGGCCGAACGGCTCTGCCCTTGAGCGTGACCCGCCCTGCCGACAAAAAGCCACGACACCAAGACTACACTAGCCCCACGCATCATCATCCTTGCTCGTCGTCTCAATGCTAGGTTGGACCAAAACCGCGACCGCACCGCGCGAAATACATTCTGGCATTTCCTGGTTCCATTCTTGGAGCGCTGCAATGCCTGCACAGTTATCACAAATACGCGAACGAACAGAGCCAAGATTAAACGAGAAAACCGCTTCTCATCGAGCCCTGTATTGGCCGCCAACGAAACCCGTGCAGGGCGCCCCGGCACCTCGTTCCGTTTTTGAGGACACGCGCGAGGAGCAAGCGACTCCCGAACTGACCGCGCTTTTGGCCATTTCAGCAGTTAGGAAACGGAGCTTGAAAGCACTGGTGCGTCTCCCCGTGTCTCAACCGACTACCTTTCAATTCCGCCGATTATTCCGATTGCTTCGCGCGGTCTGCGCGGTAGGTCTGATCAACGCTAGCGCGGCCTCGGCTCAACCGGCGGCCGGCCAGGCGCCACCCGATCCGACCGGCGAATGGCTGGTCGCTAAGCAGATCGCCCGCATCCGCATCGCGGATTGCGGCGATGGGCACCTCTGGGGTGTGGTGGCGTGGGAAGCGCAACCCGGCGGGATCGACAGCAAGAATCCGAATTCGGACTTGCGCTCGCGCCCGACGCTGGGGATGCCGATCCTGCTGAACATGGAGCAAGAGAAGAATAACCGTTGGAATGGGCAGGTCTACAATTCGGAAGACGGTCACACCTATTCTGCGACCATCACTCTAGTCAATCCGGATACGCTGCGTGTGCAGGGCTGCTTCCTTGGCATCCTATGCGGCGGAGAAAACTGGAGCCGCTACGTCGAACTACCCACCCCGGCGAAGCCCGAACAAAAGTCGAAGACAACGCGCGAGGCCGCCCCGGGCAGATATTCGCCTAACGCCGACAATCCAAAACCGATACAGGCCAGCGACGACGTGTGCCTAAGCGTCTTCGGCCCCACGTGGCTTTCCCATGAGCGCCGGTTGAAATAGCACCGCCGCCGCCAGCGTGCAGATTAATGACAGCGCCAAGAGCTTTCCCATACTTGACGTGCCAGGATGTTGCGACAACCATAGGCTCCCGAACGCAGTCGCCGTCGTCAGCGCGCTCCAAATCACTGCGCGGGTCAAGCTCGATTGCAACAAATTGGTATGCCCCGAACGCCAAGCGATAATGTAATAGATCTTGAACGCCACGCCGACTCCGAGCAGTAGCGGCAGCGCGATGATGTTGGCAAAATTCAGCGGCATCCCGATGACCACGCACAGCTCCAGCGTCACCATGCCGGCGAGCAGCAGCGGCACCAAGGTCAGCAGCACGTCGCCGACCCGCCGCAGCACAATCCAGAGCAGGAGCGCAATCGAGACCAGCGCATAAAAGCCAGCCTCGAAGAATGCCCGAATGACCGTCTGGCCCGACTTCAGAATTGAAATCGGGCCGCCGGTCGCGTTCGGGTACTCGGCTAGCACGGCACCAGCGAATGAGCGCAAGACTTCGGTATCATTGGTGTCGCCTTTGGGCGCCACCTCGACACGTGCGCGGCCGTCGGGCGTCACCCACTTGTGCCTCAAATCCTGCGGTAAGTTATCTTGCGTTATCTTCTGCGCCCTCAAGTAGCCGCGCAGCTCGGCCACATCGGCCTGTAGCGGCACGATGAATGCCGTCTGCGCCGCAGTGCGCGATTTTTGATCGGCTTGCGCCAGCTCGCGCGCGTCTGCGGAAAGTCGTTTCGCCGCTTCAGAGCCGGGTCCGCTGGCATTGGCCGCGAACCTAGCCAATTGATCTGCGATGCCGTTCAAAGCCGCGACATTGTCCGCGTCAGTCGGCGGCTTGCCAGGCTGCCGCTGCAATGAGGGCCCCAGCTTTTCAGCTAGCTCCCGGACAGCCGCCAGCTTTTTGTCTTGATCCTGCGGCACGAAACTCGCCAGCGTTCTCGTCGTCTTGACCTGCGACACCTTTTGCAACCGGTCAGCCGCGGTCCTTGCCTGGTCGAGCGACGGGAGCACCACGTTGACCGAATTGATACCGGCCTGCGGATCGTTGCCGAGATCGAGCACGGTCGAAATTGATTCGGTCTGCGTGCTGCGCAGGTGAATGGGATCGAAATCGAAAGTGAGAAAATAAAGTAGCGGCGTGCCAAGTATGCCGATTGCCAGCGTCCCTACGATCACTGGTATTCGGTAGGTTTGCAGAAACCAGTCGATCGGCGCAAGCGCGCGATAGCCAACCGGCTCAGGCTCCCCTGGCGGATTGAGCAGCGTGATGAGCGATGGCAGCACCGTGATGCTGGTCGCGTAAGCGATGATCATGCCGATGCCAGCGATCTGGCCGAGCTCAGAGACACCGCGATAGTCGGTCGGCAGAAACGACAGGAATCCCGCCGCGACAGCTGCAGCGGCGAGCGTAAGCGGCACGCCGATCTTTTCCGCCGCCTGCAACAGCGCGGGCCGCAATTCGGGGACAAGGTGTCGCTCGGCGCGATAACGCACCGAGAACTGTATGCCGAAATCGACGCCAAGGCCGACGAACAACACCGCGAAGGCGACCGAAATCATGTTCAGGGCCCCAACCATCATCAGGCCCAGTGCCGCCGTGATCGCCAAACCGACAAACAGATTGATGAACACCGCCATGATCAGGCGCGCTGATTTCAGCGCCAGCCACAGGATCGTCAGCACGAGAATGATCGTACCGAACCCGTTGACCGCCGCCCCCTGCTGCACGGTGGCGAATTCCTCGTCCCCCATCGGCACCGAACCGGTCAGGCGCACGCGCGCCTGATATTTCGAAGCGAGATCAAGATCGGCGGCCGCCCGACGGATGGCGTTGCTCGAGGCGCGCCCCGGTTCGAGCGCCGAGAAGTCGAGGGCAGGATGCACTACGATAAAGTGCCGCAAATCGCTCGGTCCCGGCGACTGGCCATTCACCAATTCCTGCCAGGAAAACACAGTTGGTTTCCCAGCCAGTACACCTTCGATCGTGCTCGACGCTAGCGTCAGGGGCCTCGCCAAGGCATCGAGCGTGATCATCCTGTTTTGCACGCCGACGAGTCCCAGCGAGAGCGTCCGGCCAAGGCCGCGCAGGCTGGGATCATTGACCAGGGTGCCGACCAGCGGCGCGGCTTGGCCTAAGCCTTCCGTCATGTGCGTGATGTCGTCAGTCGTCTGAAACAGTAAGCCATTGTGGGCGAAGAACTCATCGCTCGCGGGGTCTTCAACCGAGCGGAAGAGTTTAGGCTGAGCGCGCAAACGCTTTGCCAGTTCGGCGGCCGCGATCGATGCGTATTCCGCCTTCGGCGCGTCGACGACCACAATGGTTGACCCGAAGTGGCCTGGAAAGGCTTCCTCGAATTCGGCTTCGTGCTTACGCCACTCCAGATCTGGCGAAATCAGTTTGTCGATGTCGGTATTGATCGCGAAATTCTTTGCCGAATAGACCGCTGAAGCGGCGGCCGCACATAGGGCTACAATGATGATCGGCCGCGGGAATCCGGTGCAAAAACGGACGATTTGGGTGACAACGAAGGCTAGCATGCGCGACGCAACCTTTGCGCGGTCGCAGCCTCGTTTACAACCGTCCACGCATGTATGAAGATGAGATCAAAGGCTTTGCTCTGGAACATTTCGCCGCATCATTATTTTGAGGTAGACTAAAAGCCCTTTTCGATAACCGGAAAGGGCTTACATGGGGCGGGATGTATAATTCCGTGAGGTCCTGCCTCTGATATTCTTACCGAAGGATATTCAAACCGTGACGGCGCCGATTGCCGGTCGAACTGCTCGACATCCCAGGCAGGAAGACCAATAAGGATCGAAATCTTGGGTATTCCTCTTCTCCAAAAACTGTCTGTCGGTAGCTACGTCGTACGCCAGCACCTCGCGGGCAACAAGCGTTATCCGCTGGTGTTGATGCTGGAGCCGCTGTTCCGTTGCAATCTCGCCTGCGCCGGGTGTGGCAAGATCGACTATCCGGATCCAATCCTCCACCAGAGCATGTCGGTTGAGGACGCGCTTGGCGCCGTGGATGAATGCGGTGCGCCGGTCGTGTCGATTGCCGGGGGCGAGCCATTGCTGCACAAGCAGATGCCGGAGATAGTGCGCGGAATTATCGCGCGACGCAAATTCGTCTACCTCTGCACCAACGCACTGCTGCTCGACAAAAAGTTAGCGCAATACGGGCCGAGCCCCTACTTCACCTGGTCCGTGCATCTCGACGGCGACAAGGAGATGCACGACGCGTCAGTCTGTCAGCCCGGCACCTATGATCGAGCCGTGACTGCGATCAAGCACGCCAAAGAGCGGGGCTTCCGCGTCAACATAAACTGCACGCTGTTCAACACCGCCGAGTCCGAACGCGTCGCGGATTTCTTTGACACCGTCACCGCTATGGGCGTCGACGGCATCACCGTGTCGCCCGGCTACGCCTATGAGCGCGCGCCCGACCAACAGCACTTCCTAAACCGCGATCGCACCAAGCAGCTTTTCCGCGGCATTTTCCGGCGTGGCAGCCGCGGGCGGAGATGGTCTTTTAACCAGTCTAGCCTGTTCCTGGATTTTCTCGCCGGCAATCAGCGCTATCACTGCACACCGTGGGGCAATCCGACGCGTACCATTTTCGGCTGGCAGCGCCCCTGCTATCTGCTCGGTGAAGGTTATGCTCAGACTTTCAAAGAGCTGATGGAAGAGACCGATTGGAACAGCTACGGCACCGGCAACTACGAAAAATGTGCCGACTGCATGGTCCATTGCGGCTATGAGGCTTCGGCCGTAAAGGACGCCATCTCGCATCCGCTCAAAGCTCTGTCCGTAAGCCTGCGTGGCGTTAGCACTGACGGCGCCACGGCGCCCGATATTCCGCTCGATCACCAGCGGCCAGCGCGGTACGTGTACTCAAAGCACGTGGAGCGCAAGCTGGAAGAAATCAAGCAAAACCAGCAGAAATCCGACCTCGTAGCCGCGGAATAACTGCCTTACAGTTTTCCACAATGAAACCTACGGGAGGTCGGCGATGCGCGGGCGCGACAGCATCAGCGGCCGCTTCGCGCCGGTGCGTTTCGCGCTACTTTCCATAGCGCAAGCCTGCATTTGCGGATTGGCCGGCGGCGCGCTCGCTCGC
>Ga0207858_1000049_pt1 | contig 14179 bp, 12 predicted proteins | sample LuqExpMetageno23_FD_187781 | JGI IMG/M metagenome (GOLD analysis project Ga0207858, IMG submission 187781) | Tropical forest soil microbial communities from Luquillo Experimental Forest, Puerto Rico - Sample 23 (SPAdes) | ecosystem: Environmental > Terrestrial > Soil > Tropical forest ... | reverse complement strand
TAGCCGCTTACTCATCCTATTATAATGAAGGCCGCACACATCTTGGCTTGGTCAAAGACTCACCGATACCTCGAGCGGTGCAACGATCCGGAACCATTGCCGCGAGGCCAATTCTGTCCGGATTGCATCATTGTTACGCTCGGATATGATTTTCAGGAGGGACAGGTGGGTTCCTGGGGCACCAACGCGCGGGGCTGCTGGCGGATGGCAGCGGGGTTGAGTCGCCGGGTCCTCCAGACTGTTTAAAGCGATGCGTGGATTCGACGCGGAACAGCAAATTAATTCGGCGTAATAAAAATTCCCCGCTTGTGTTTGGGTCAAGCGGGGCACTGGCGCAGTTGCTAGTGGTGGTGAGAGATCGTGGCGCAAGCGCGGCAGAATATAGCACGACTTCTAGTCGGACACGTATGAACAATGTCTCACGGCCCGAGCCTGCTGCGACGAGGCCCTGCAATCTAGTATCCAAAAAAAATAACCCCGCGAGTGTGCGGAAGCCGGCGGGGTCAGAGAACCAAGTTATGCAACCTAATTAGATATGAGCTTCCCGGACCCTGCAACTTCTTAGATTTCCGTTATGACGCCGACTGCTCCAACGATGTATGCAAACATCGCGATCCAAAACGCGGCAGGGGTGTTAACGAAATACGCAATCAGCGCGAGGATCGCCAACAGCAACGATACAACGACTGGCGGCTTATCCGGTGCATGAATTCCGATTTTCATTGTCGGAGCCCAGACCTTGCAACTATCGAAATCTGCAAAGCGGGCTGGGGCCCGGGGTTCTGCCGCCGCCGATTTCATAGCGAATGATGGTTTCAAAGGCATAATCGCATGCTTCGCATTTCCAAAGATGACGCACGGAGTTTTTATCACAGTATTCTGACCACTCGGGCAGGTAGAGTACCTCGCCGCATTGGGCGCAGTAGATCATTGGGCGCGGTCGATTATTGGGCGTGAGTGAGTGGTGGTTGTAAGATTGGGCAGAGATCCCCGCGACGCTTTCGTATGTAGCTCCTGGTGCAATGTGACAACTCGATGAATGATTTAGCGCAAAGCGCGCATTTGTCGATTTCGGTTTAATTCCTTGCCGATTTTAGAGGAACAGATACGTTTATGACAGAAAAAAGCGAAATTGTTCAGCGACTTGGCGAGAGGGCGGTCCTTCTTCCTTCGTTGATCGCGAATGCGCTAGCGGCCAACGACCGTCTCAAGCTACGGCTCACTTTGTTGCAGGAAGCGGTGAGCCATGCCCGGCATCCGGAACAGAAGTCGCGCTCGTTCGATACCGAGCGGCGCGCGGTGGGTCTTACCGATGCACAATATGATTCGTTGATAATTGGTGCCCGCGTACTTGCTCCCGATCGTATCGCTGCGCCTGGCGCCAAGATGCTAGTCACGGGCATCTCAGATGATCTTTCCGCCATGCTGGCGCCGCTCCAAATCGCCGACGAGAAAGCAGCAAAGCCTTTCGCCGAGCGGCTTGCCGCGCTCGCTGGTACGATTCCGTTGGCCAAGGACGACGAATTGGCAGTGCGCGACATCGAAGCCATGACTTCTGCCCGTCGCAGCGGCACGGATAGCGTGCATCTCTTGGTCATGGACGCCCATAAGGCTCTCAACCAACTTGCAGCAGATATTGCCGTCGAAACCATTGACGGTGCTCACGTTCACCACGTTGAGAAGGAGGATCGCCCGCGGATCAAGGCTTTCATGGCTGGACTTAATCGAACCGCGCCTCTCGCCTTCGGTCATCCGGGCCTCGGCACCACAGCAGCTCGCGTTGGTGCACGCCTGACTATTCAGAACGACATCGGAGCAACGGAAGCGCACGTGCTCGTCGTTCACGTTGAAGCGTTGGTTGTGACCATCACTTATACCGACATTCACCGCTTGCGTGCCAAGTTCTTCATTTCGCTATTCGGGGAACGCGACATGACTTGGAGTCCTTTAGCGGAGCAAGAAGCGCGTGGCCTCAGCGATGGCAATGTTTTTTATCTCGTTGTCGGGCATTTCACGGCGCATGATGAATCTGATCTCATGAAATTCCTGGAATTCCTTGGTTCACGTATCGTCTTTTTGATCGACTGGAATAAGGCCCGCAAGGCGCTGCAAGTGTTCATCGGCAAGGACGTTGCGATCGAAATCCTGAAATGGGCGGCCAACCATGATTACGGTCATCGCGCCTTTCTCGAACTCGGCGGCGTCGATCTCATATTCGAAGCCATTCGCCATGGTGGAACCGGCCGCGTTCCCTATGGAGCTCGCCTTGATGAGACGCTAGGGACGTCAGAAACTTCGGACTTCCTCCGCAGTGTATTGCGCCAAACGAGCGAAGGTCTGCGCGCAGGTCGGTCCGGTCGCTTGATCCGTGATGAAGTGCAGGCTGAGCTCGCACAACTGTTCGAGACAGCAGAATCCGCAGTGTTTATTGTGTTGGTACGTCATCTTGGACTCACACGAATGCTGGCAAGCGCGATCGCCGAAATGCTCGCTTCGAGCGGGCAGATGCGCGATGCGGACCGCTCGGTACTTGCACGAAATGCCAAGCGCGTAGAAGAGAAAGCCGATCGTCTCACAGTCATGGCGCGCGACATCTGCGCCCGCATTCAGCATGACACTCTGCGGCAAGTGGTTGACGAAGTCGAGAACGCTACCGACGCCTTAGACGAATGCGCTTTTCTTCTAAGCTTGATGCCGATGAACGACGGCATGACGAATGTCGAGCCCTTTGAGCTGCTCTCTGGCATCGTTATCGAGAGCATAAGCCATCTCGTTCGCGCCCTTGAGGCAGCAACTCTATTGCCGCAAGGACAACGTACAGACGCCACCGATGCGCTGCAATCGATTGACGCAGTGGTCGCAACCGAGCGGCAGGCAGATACGGCGGAACGCGATGCTTTCAGCGCTCTCACTCGCGCGCCTACTGGCGATGCTCGGAACTTGGTCATCAGCCTCAAAGTGACGGATGCCCTCGAAACGGCGACCGACCATCTCGCCCACGCAGCGCTGTCGCTTAGAGATCGGGTGCTTGAGGAATTGTCCGAATGACTTGGCAGGATATTGCCCCGATTCTAATCGGGCCATCAGGTCGTTTGGGAGGGATCACTACAGAGGTGGCAGGCTCGAAGGCCGCACAGCTCGCGCAAATGATGCGACTAGGACTAAACGTGCCTCCCGCTTTTGTCGTTCCGACGACTTTCTGCGGGCCGGTCAACGCTAACGAGCCGAAAGCCCTCGAAGGACTTCGCCAGGGTCTGCAGAAAGGGATTGCCTGGCTTGAACAGGTGACCGGTCGGCGGTTCGGTGACATTCGCAACCCACTCCTTGTTTCCGTGCGTTCGGGCGCTCCGCAATCCATGCCCGGAATGCTGCAAACAATCCTCAATCTCGGTCTCAATGGCGAGACTGTGCACGGCTTCATCCGTGCAGCCGGCAATCCGAGATTGGTCTGGGATAGTTATCGCCGTTTTATTCAAGCCTATGCCGAAGTAGTCGAGGGCGTCTCCGGCGCAGACTTTGGTCAACGTCTGACCGACATGCTAAAGCGGGAGGGAATTGTCGACACTGCCGCGCTTGATCCGGAAGCTCTGGAGCGGCTCACGGCAGAGTTCCGGGAAATTGCCGAGCGGCTTTCCGGACGCCCGTTGCCGGCCGACCCATTCGAGCAACTGTTCGCCGCGGCACGTGCAGTCTACCGATCTTGGGAAGGCCCCCGCGCCCGCGAATACAGACGGCTCAATAAGTTAGATGAGCTCGCCGGAACTGCGGTGACGGTTCAGATGATGGTCTTCGGCAATTGCGGCGGGAACTCCGGGGCCGGCGTTGCCTTCAGCCGCAATCCGGCGACCGGGGCAAACGAACTCTACGTCGATTTCCTTTTCGATGCTCAGGGAGAGGACGTGGTCTCGGGACGGCGAACTCCCAGCAATGCTGCACGCTTGGCGGCGCGCCTGCCCCAGGCCGCAAAGCAGCTAGAAGAAGGCGCTCGCCGCCTTGATTACGAGTTTCACGACGCCCAGGATATCGAATTCACGATCGAGAACGGCAAACTCTATTTTTTGCAGACGCGTACGGCCAAGCGCACACCGCGTGCCGCCCTGCATATCGCCGTCGAACTAGTGCATGAGGGTGCGATCGATACGCAGGAGGCGCTCGCGCGTCTCGCCGATATCGATCTCGGACATTTGGGTATTACTCGATTTGCCGAGCCGGCTCAGCCGATTGCACGGGCCATCCCGGCCTCGTCCGGAGTCGCAAGCGGGCGTGTTGCTTTCGATTGCACGCGAGCCAAAAAATTTGTCGACGGCGGGGAGCCAGCGATTCTAGTGCGACCGGAAACCTCGACCGAGGACATTGAAGGATATGCGGTGGCTGATGGAATCTTGACCGCGACCGGTGGCCGCACCGCTCATGCCGCTGTCGTTGCGCGTCAACTTGGCAAAGCTTGTCTCGTTGGTTGTCAGAGCCTCAGCTTCGACGAGCAATATCGCGACGTGATGATCGGCAATGAAAGAATTTGCGAGGGCGATTGGCTATCGCTCGACGGCGATACCGGAGAAATCACGCTTGGCAAGCGCATCATTGTCGCCGAACGGCCGCCCGAACTTGATGAGCTTGAGCACTGGCATAGGGTCTGGTCTGCGGAATGAACGCTTGTTTTACGCATCATCCGCCAGCTCTCGTTGACCCGAGGATATTTAATCGTGGTGCGGGCCTATGCATTATTTTCCCACGCGACGCTCTGTGGCGCAAAAAAGCGCTCTTCGAACGCCATCAGGAGCCGATGAATTCTTTGCCCTGAGCCGGCTTACGGGCGAAGCATCGTGCAAAAGACTCGGATCGAGCGCGGCTGGACTCACGAGCAAGAAAGCAGCGCGGCGTCTCAACTCTTATGGTCGCAATCTTATCACACGTGAGCAAAAGCCCACTATTGTTCAGGAAATCTGGAATCGCACGAAGAACCCTCTCAACGCCCTGCTCCTAACCCTAGCATTGGTTTCGTGGTTCCTTGGTGATGTGCGGGCCGCGGTCGTCATCGCCCTTATGGTCGTGCTCGCGATCGTCACAGCTTTCATCCAAGAACATCGGTCTAACGATGCGGCGGCGCAGTTACGAGCGATGGTGAAGACGACAGCAAGCGTCAGGAGATCAGGCAATGCAGCGAATGTCGATTTCGCGGAGATTCCGATTGAGATGCTGGTCCCGGGCGACATTGTACGATTGTCAGCCGGTGACATGATTCCAGCCGATCTACGCCTGCTTGAAACAAAGGATTTGTTCGTCAATCAATCAGCACTGACCGGCGAGGCGATGCCGGCGGAAAAATTCGCGCATCCCTGTGAACAGCATTTCGATGACCCGTTTGAACTGCCGAACATCTGCTTCATGGGCGCCAACGTCGTCAGCGGCTACGCCACCGGCGTTGTTGTACGGACCGGCGGGCACACATTTTTCGGACAGCTCGCCGATGAGATCGTGGGTTGGCGGGTACCTACCGCCTTCGACCAGGGCGTCAACCGTTTTACGTTGCTAATGATCCGTTTCATTATCGTGATGGGACCGCTTGTATTTTTCATCAATGGCCTCACCAAACACGATTGGCTGGAAGCGCTGTTATTCGCGGTGGCCGTGGCAGTCGGACTTACCCCCGAAATGCTTCCAATGATCGTGACCGTCAACTTGGCGAAAGGGGCAACTGCCATGGCGCGTGCCAAGGTCATCGTCAAACGGCTCAATGCAATTCAAAATTTCGGAGCGATGACGATCTTGTGTACGGATAAGACCGGAACGCTGACGCAGGACCGTATTATTCTAAAGCGACACCTCGATATCCGCGGTGAGGAGTCGGAACGCGTACTGCACTGCGCCTACCTCAACAGTCATTTCCAGTCTGGGCTGAAAAATCTTCTTGATGTCGCGGTACTTGAACATGTCGAAGTCCATAAGATCCTTGGAATCGACACTGACTTCGTCAAGATTGACGAAATTCCCTTCGATTTTTCGCGCCGGCGCTTGTCGGTCATCATATCGCATGACCAAGAGAAGCATTTGCTCATTTGCAAAGGTGCAGTCGAGGAGATATTCGCGGTTTGCACGCGTTACGAAGTTGACGGCATCTCCGCCGCACTTGATGCGAGCCACTTTGAAACTGCAAAGCTCGAAACGATTGCGCTCAACGAGGACGGCTTTCGGGTTGTGGCAGTGGCGTACAAGGAGATCGCCAACCCTAGGACGGCCTACTCGGTTGCGGACGAGAGCGATTTGACGTTGCTTGGTTACGTCGCGTTCCTCGATCCACCGAAGGAAAGCGCACGCGAGGCGATTGCTGCGCTGGCCAAAAAGGGCGTGAAAGTTAAGATTTTAACTGGCGATAACGAAGTCATCACGCGCAAGATTTGCCGCGAAGTGAAGCTCGATGCCGGTGAGATACTGCTCGGTAGTCAGACGGAACGCATGAGCGATGAGCAGCTGGCCGATGTCGCCGAGCGTACGACCGTATTCGCAAAGCTTAGCCCGGCGCAGAAGGAGCGAATCGTTCGCGCTCTACACCTCAAGGGGGAGGTCGTCGGCTTTCTCGGCGACGGTATAAACGACAGCCCGGCGCTGAAGGCCGCGGACGTCGGCATCTCCGTCGACACGGCTGTCGACATTGCGAAGGAGTCTGCCGACATCATCCTGTTGGAAAAAAGCCTACTGGTGCTTCAGGACGGCGTAACCGAAGGACGCAAGATTTTCGGCAATATCACTAAATACATCAAAATGGGTGCGAGCTCGAACTTCGGGAATATGTTCAGCGTGCTCGGCGCGAGCATTTTCTTGCCCTTCCTCCCTATGGCACCCATCCAAGTGCTCACCAACAATCTGCTCTATGATTTTTCGCAAACGACAATCCCGACCGATAACGTCGATGCTGAATACATCGCATCGCCGCGCCGCTGGGACATCAGCAATATTTTTAAGTTTATGGTCTTCATAGGACCAATCAGTTCAATCTTCGACTACGCAACCTATGCGACCATGCTTTTTGTCTTCGATTGCTGGAACAATCCCTCGCTCTTCCAGACTGGATGGTTTGTCGAGTCGCTTCTTACTCAGACGCTTATCATTCACATTATTCGGACAGCCAGAATTCCGTTCTTAGAAAGCAGAGCGAGTCCGGCACTCATTACCACGACGATTATTATCTGTATCATCGGTATCACGCTTCCCTCGACGTGGGCCGGTAGCGCACTTGGCTTTACATCCCTTCCCTGGCTCTATTGGCCGCTGGTCGCCGCCTTTGTCGTCACTTATTCGGTTCTCACCCATTTGGTTAAGGTATGGTTCGTGCGACGGTGGGGTATGTGAGCAAAGCCTGCCGGGCTAGGCTTCGGACCAGATATCAAGCTTAAGCGCTTCGCGTCAGGCCGCTTCGGCTGAACTTTTGGTCTGCCCTGCGAAGCGCCTCGATCGAACAGAAAAATCCTTAATTAAGCTGAGCAACCCAGGATTGCACCCTCATCTCCGATAATGGCCCTTAGATGGGGTAATCGGCCGGCGTTCATCGAACAGCGAAGCCGCCCCTTAGACTGGTCCCCTCGATTCCGAAGAGAGGCGCGAGCCCGCAAGCGACATCAACCCAGTGGATAGTCTGAAAGCGCTTGACCTAACCCGGCCGATTAGAGAAGCGGACATGCGCGCTAAAGGTTCCCGTGCCAGACTGTCGACACTGCTGGGTCAATTTGGCTGGCTAGCCAAATAGGAGTTTGAAATTCGCGGATGAATTGCGCTCGACGTCAATGCGCAGATCACGTCAACTTATCCCGTATGGCCCCCAAAAAATTGAAAGTGTAGAAAAGACGGTGAGTTATCCATTCCCGGCGTAGCCCAGGCGGGTGGCGTTAGCTACGACTCTCTGCGGTCATCAAACGGCGAATCGGCTGGCGTGGAGGACCAATGGATTGGGCGCGCATCCTGACCTTCGTCACCGGGTTGGTGAATCAGGAGCTGTTGGCACACCTCGAATATCTGGCCGCCGAAAATCGCATTCTGAAGGCCCAGTTGAAGGGGCGGCTGAAGCTCTCGGACGCTGAGCGATCCGAACTGGGCGAGCTCGGTCATCGGTTGGGTCGCAAGCTTCTCGCCGAGGTGGCCCATGTGGCGCGGCCGGACACCATCCTGGCCTGGTACCGCAAGCTTGTGGCCCGCAAGTTCGATGGCTCGACGGCCCGTCGAAGCCTTGGCCGGCCTCGGATCAGCCGAGCGGTTGAGCAGCTGATCGTTCGCATTGCCAGGGAGAACCGAGATTGGGGTTATGACCGGATCGCCGGAGCGTTGGCTAATCTCGGGCATAGTGTCTGCGATCAGACGGTCGGCAATGTCCTGCGACGCCACGCTCTGCCGCCGGCGCCTGAGCGCAGGCACTCGACAAGCTGGGCAGCGTTCATTCGGACGCATCGGGCGCTACTGGCCGGGAGTGATTTCTTTACCGCTGAGGTGCTGACGCTGCGCGGGCTGGTGACCTACTACGTACTGTTTTTCATCCAGCTGGAGAACCGTCGGGTGGTGATCGCCGGCATCACGGATCGCCCGGACGAAGCGTGGATGCGGCAGATCGCTCGGAACGTGACCATGGAGGGATGCGGGGCGCTGCGGGACTGCCGCTATCTGCTGCATGATCGCGACACCAAGTACACCCATTCCTTCCGGGCGATCATCGCGTCCGGTGAGGTCGAGCCGCTCGTGCTGCCTGCGCGCAGCCCGAACCTGAATGCCCATGCAGAGCGCTGGGTCAGGTCGGTGAAGGAGGAATGCCTATCCAAGGCGGTTCTGTTCGGCGAGCGCTCGTTGCGGCGAGCCCTGATCGAATACGTCGAGCATTACCATGCCGAGCGGAATCACCAAGGGAAGGGCAATGTCCTGCTGTTCCCGCGGGGTACCAACATCCGCCGCGCCGGCCCGGTTCAATGCCGCGAACGACTGGGCGGGCTCCTGCGTTATTATCATCGAGAGGCAGCGTGAGGGGATGACCCGGCGCGAGCCAATGGGAGTTGAACCACATAGCTCGCGCGCACGCCGCGATGCGCCCTATCGTCGAACTGCCAGCCATGGAGCGCAGACTGAAAATAACAAACGGCAGCAAACAATACGCATAAAGGACATGCGGCAGGGGGCTGCACACGCTGGTGCAGACACAGGGGCTGGACGGGATGGTAACCTGCCTCGGTTTGTCAGCTAATTGCTTTAGAGAGGCAAATTCCTCGCTTGACAGCCGAGCCTTGTGATGTCGGGTTAAGGATCGCGTCCGTCGTGTTTTCATCGCAGAAATGTATCCTTGATTCCCAAAGTTCCATTTTTCCCGACGCTCTAAATTAACGTCTGCGACAATCATCGTCGTGTGATTTTTTGCCACGGATGTGCGGCTTTTTCACAGCACTGTCACACTAACCATCTTAATTTCGCTACATAATGGAGTGGCGTTGCGATGCGACTCACATTTGAAATTTTAAAGCCTCTTCCATTCATTTTGATTTGTATTGTCGCGGCGATCGCCGCTGGCTGGATGGTAGCTTCCCTAATTGGCGGATGAGCCAGGCCGCGCGTCCATGCTTTCAAGTCTGCGCCCAACACTAGGCAACGGTGGAGACTATCTGTGGCTCGTAGTGACTGCCGCTTCCAGCGCTTTTTGGACAGCGCTGTATTCGCCGGACCAGAACCAGCAAAACCGCTCAAGTCTCGTGGGGTTCATTTCCTTGTGGCCGATGCCAGCGAACCAGTTGCGACTCCAGTCACGCGCAAAATCATGCTTGTTGCCCATTGGGGGGTGCCAACGGAGTCTTAAGTCCTGCAGCGCAGCCGTCACGGATTGACGCCTGGTTGCGCGGACAATTGGATCTGGCGATTCCTGGAATATAATGCGCTCATATTCCCCAAATACCGGCTCGAAGAGCGGGTCTCTGCGGCCGCGCGAGGGATTCACCCGATCCATAAGTGCTAACAGGACATTTGCTTCGCGATAGAGCAAAACCTTTTGGCGAAAACCAGCATGGACCGCTTCGGGCAAGCGGAGGGTCTCTGGGGCGACTGCCGGATCGTCCTTCTCGGCCATCTGGTGTAGCGACGCGGCAATCATGACCGGTGAAGCGCTCAGGATGCGCTGTTTCTCACCCTTCTTAAGCCCTGGCATCGCGACCATCTTGGAGGCCGCCGCTTTAGTCTCGAAGTCCCGCGCGCAGACTCGCAAATTTTGGGGTATCCGTGACCCGCGCCGACCTGTTGTACCGGGTTTGCCGGAGGGCGGCGCAACCCCGACGGCTGGTGGCTGCTCTTGCGAAACACCGCGGTGGCGTTGCGACGGCTTCCAAAATGACTTGGTATCATTGAAGCGTGAATACGCCTTTCTCGCGCTATCAAGCAGTCCCTGAATGCGGGCGTGCTGATCACCCATAATGAGACCCGCAGCGAATGCACGTCGGTCGTCCTGCTCCGGCGTTAAGCCGGGCCGCGGAATAGCGGTGATATCGGTCAACAACGTCTTGTGAGTTACAATGTCATTGATCCTACCGAGAGAGTCCTGCAATCGCGTCAGAGACGAAAGAGCTCTCTTCCGTCGTTTCACCGACTTGCGGCGGCTATAAATACTGGAGAAAAATTCTGCCGCATACCGCGCTTTTTTGACTTGGATTCGGAGCCTATGCAGTTCCCCCGGACCCAGCTTGCCAATCTTGGCGCCACGCCGCCTGATCTTCTTGAAACGCTGCAAAAGCTGCTCGGCAGCATAAATTTCGATCGGAGTCTCCAGGCGTGCGCGCCTGAGCGGATCTTCCGACCTGTGCCAAGGCCCGGCCTCAACCCACTCCGCGGTATCGAGAACAAGCTTGCGGAAGCGAGCCGACTGCACGGCCTCCCGCGCCCGCTGATAGCACTTGAGGCGTTGGCGGGCGAATAGCTTACTGATACTAGCGAGTCCTGGCTCCTTCGGGTGTTGCTTTCGTAAAGGCCTGAGAACTTCGATAATGAGTGTATCCAAATTGCGCGCGGGGCCAAATTCGCTGGCAAGCCATGTCAACTCTGTCTTAATCGTATCGATTTTATCGTCGCCGAGGAAATCCGAAAAAAGCGAGATGGAGGCGCGCAGTTTGCGCAGTGCGACTCGCATCTGATGCAGCGCTTCGACATCGCGATCAATCGTAGCCGCTGCATTTGCAACCAAATGGCGCAAGCAAGACCGGCCAATCATCGTGAAAGCGCGCCCGGCACTCATTTTTGCGCTCAACTCTGGATTATGCCCCTTCTCGGCGGCGACGGGAGTCCTCGCAATCAGATCATAACCGAGCTCGGACTTGCTCTTGACCTCGAGTTGAGCGGGCACGATCTCATTTATGGCGTGCGCAACCTTGAAAAGCTCGGCGGTGTCGCCATGCTTGAGCTCAAGTTCGATCTGGGAAACCGGGCATGATGAATCGGCCGTAACAATCTGCCCCTCATCAAGCGTCATAACGATGTCAGTGTCGTTTCCGTTTAGATGGCAAGCCGTTCGATTTATGTGTGTCTCAAAGACCGGCTTTAACGCGTCGCGAATATCGTCGGAGAGAACCCGACGGAGGGCGACATCCGTCACGCGGGTGAGGTCTGGTTGATCACCTGCGATGGGCTGCTCCCACTCCGATCGTTCGATCCAATCGGAGCCTTGATTTGTGGTCTTGATGGTTTGCACCCGCTTGTCGTCGATGTGACGCACGCGCAAGGTTAGTCCATGATTATGCAGAAATCGATTATCCGAGTCGAAATAAACAGAATTCAGCTTTTCCTGGGCCGAATTTTGGAAAGCGTCAGCAAAATGCGGATGATGCCGTATAACGGCCATGTCTTCCGGGACAACCCGAAACCTTAGTTCGATTTCTGTATTCTCGCCGCCCATAATATACAGCCACTATTTATCATTGGTATGATTGCTCTTTAGTGGCGTCAAGGCGAGTATGACAGGATTTCGACATTGGTACGACTCCAAAATAACTTGCGTGGCCAAATTATCGAATGGCCTCAGTCGTAAGCGAATTTATCGACAGACTCCGGGGTTCAAAGCACCCAAACAAGGGTTCCGGTATCAGGTGAAACACAGTTACTTATATATTACAATTACATCAGCTGACTGGCATTCAGTTGTTTTGGGATGAGCCTTTCTGCGTCGTGGCATTATCGGTATACTATATTCTTGTTATTCTTGTTGGTTGCGCGCCGGAGGGCACGCAATGGCTAATATCATGACCAGCTGCCCAACGCTAAAAGTGCCAGTCAAAACAGGACTGACTACGGAAACGATAGTGTTTGAGTCTTTATCGTCTTGGATAGAAGTGCCATTTCGTTGCCCGGCCTGTCGGAAGATTCACAGGTGGACGCAGAAGGACGCGTGGGTGGATGGGCATTTTAATGGTCCGGATTCGGATTCAACCTTGAAACTGCTTCGTAGAAGCGAAGCGCGCGCGCATTGAGCGGCTAACAAAGCGAGGTCGCTGGCTGTTTATGGAATTAACGAGTCTTATCGCTTAGCCGTTGATGTCTCATCGGCTGCGACATGACGGGCGGCGTCGATAACCTTACGCATTTCCACGGTTGGCTCGCCCAGCGTCACAAGATTGAGCCGTTGTTCGACGGGATGATCTGTTGTTAGTTCGCGGGTATTGGACTTCTCCACGATGTTCAGCTGCGACAAGCCCAACGCTTCGGGTAGTTGCTCCACTATTTTGACAACCTGAGAGCTGATCTGCACGCGGATGCGATCCGGAGCGCTTATGGGTTTGCCATCCAATAGCTCGCTTTCAATCGACGCCTGGACACCGCCACCTTCTCGCACCTGCACGATCTTAATGGGCAGATCGGGGCCGCCGACATCCCGCCAATTCGTGATCTTGCCCAACAAGATGTCGCGCATCTTGTCGGCGGAAATCGCGTGAACGGGGTTGGCTCGGTTGACCGCAAATGCCATCCTCGTTTGCACGATATTGAAGGTCCGAAGTTGCTCGAAGGGAAGGTCCGGATGACTGCGTTTCAGCCCCTTGATTTCGTTTTCCAGCGGACCGGAAGTCATTGCGAAATCGCCGCGCTTTTCAAACAAAGCTAGGATGCCGAGGCTCGATTTGTTTGGCACGACGGTCAACTTGTGACCGGAAAGTCTTTCGATATCTTTCTGGTATGGCTCCATCACTTCATGAGTGAACGTCGTCGATCCTTGAACAATATAACTCTCCGTCTGCGCCCATCCCGCCGAATGCGGCATTAGCGCCAGCAGCAAGGCCAAACCTGCAATATAAAAACGACCGCCCCGCATCGGCTTTGGTCCATCAATTCTTAAAAAATTAACGAGGCCGGGTTACTGATGTGCTAATACAACCTCAAATATTGTCGATTCTTATGTCACATAACTGTCATAAGAATGGACGGGATCATGCAAGAACAGAAGTCGAAGCCACAAATTGCCGAGGTGGGAGGTGGCCTGCTGTGGAAGGCATCACAATGGAATTGGGGTAATACCGCTCTGATAGCTGCATTATGCATATTGGCTGTATTTGTGTTGTTGTATGGCGGAATCTTTGGCTGGTAACCCCCGAAAGACAAAGCGTGGCCGAGCGACAAGACAGGCAGCAAGCTCTAATGAGAGCTCGCAGTGCTGACCGCGCCGTCAGCAGGTGATTTTCCCTTGGGATGAAGTAGCGCCCGAAGCGGAACGAACCGGGAGCTTGCCGGGGCTTCTTGCGAAAAGCGCAAAATTGCTTCCAATCGCAAGACAAAAATTTCAGCCAGCATGGTGCCCTCGGCGCAAATTGCTGTCGCTTGTCACATCAACAAACAACAAGTCTATTAGGATTACAGCAGCTGAGAGAATAGATTTAAACTCGCTAGCTTTCGTTGTGTGGAAAATTAAATTTGTGCGCAGCGCAGCTCGTTTACTTCGCCTGTTCACCGGATTCCAAACGTCGGAGACCAGCCCCTGTTAGCGCAAGAACGGATATGCTACCCAAGCGGGGCAACACCTCGCGAACATATCCGGCTGCGATTAAACGGTCTCGGTGCGCATCCGGGATCGTTACCCGCGTCGGCTTGTCAGCTACTTGTTTTAGCGAGGCAAATTCCTGGCTGGTGAGCCGTTTGTCGTGTCGGGACAAAGATCGCGTGGGGCGTCGTCTCGGTATCATTGCGAATA
>Ga0207858_1000046_pt1 | contig 14486 bp, 12 predicted proteins | sample LuqExpMetageno23_FD_187781 | JGI IMG/M metagenome (GOLD analysis project Ga0207858, IMG submission 187781) | Tropical forest soil microbial communities from Luquillo Experimental Forest, Puerto Rico - Sample 23 (SPAdes) | ecosystem: Environmental > Terrestrial > Soil > Tropical forest ... | reverse complement strand
TGGCAGCACGCGGGGAGTCGATTGGGCTGAAGAAAATCCGCCTAGGAAAAATCACAAAGGATCTAAACTTTGGCTTAGAGACTCTTGCCTGGGGTGGTGGCTTTCGATCTCTTGTTCGATAGGCCTAGCTTCCCGGCCATGACGATGAGGTCCGCCAATGACATGGCCTGCATTTTGCGCATCAGATTGGTGCGGTGAACTTTCACAGTCGCCTCACTGATCTTTATTTCGCCGGCAATCTGCTTGTTGCGCCAGCCAGCCATGACTAGGGTCATGATGGTTCGCTCTCGCGGCGTCAATGCATCGAAACGCCGGCGTAGTTCGGTGAGCAATTCTGCGTCTTGTCGAGTCGAGCGGTCGTGATCGATGGCAACTTGGACTGCGTCCAACAACTCCTGCTCACGGAAAGGTTTGGTTAGAAATTCGATCGCGCCGGCCTTCATAGCACGTACCGACATCGGGACGTCTCCGTGCCCGGTCAGGAAAACAATGGGAAGGGCGATATTTCGCTCGTTCAGTTCACGCTGGAACTCTAGGCCGCTCTGGCCGGGCAAACGCACGTCTAGCACAAGGCAACAAGGAACATCCGGCCGCTCTGCTCGCAGGAATTCCTGGGTCGATTGGAAAACCGTAACTTGGAGTCCGACCGACTCAAAGAGCTCACGCAGAGCTTTGCGGACCAACGCGTCGTCGTCGACTACTAGCACCGTGGGCCTCAGTTCGCCCACTGTTCACCTCTCCTCGCCGTAGGTAGATTGAAATGGAACGCCGTGCCGCCTGGAACCGCCGGCGAGGCCCACAGCCTTCCGCCGTGATTTTCCACGATCGACTTGCTGATCGACAGGCCCATACCCATCCCGCCCGGCTTGGTCGTGAAGAACGGGTCAAAAATGCGCTCCGTAGCAGCAGGGTCGAGCCCGGGGCCGGAGTCCTCCACAATGACCCGCACCTCGCCATCCTTGGCGCCCTCCGATTTGATCGTCAAGACGCGTCGGCGGTCCGTCATCGTCGCCATGGCATCGATCGCGTTCATAACGAGATTGAGTACGACTTGCTGCAGCTGCACCTTATCGCCCTTTACTGGCGGAACGTTATTATCTAATTGCAATTGCAATGAGATGTGCCTGACCTGCAATTCGCCCCCCAGGACGGTGAGCACCTCCTGCACGGTAACATTAACATCCACATCCAGGTACTCAGGAGTTGCGTTGGTAGTCAACGAGCGGACGCGTTTGATCACCTCGCACGCTCGATCCGCTGCGGCGATCACGGTCTCAAGCGATTCCTTCACCTTGATCCAATTTTGGCTGTCAAGCGAGCGTCGACAGGCACCGCCGCTCGCTACAATGGCTGCAAGAGGCTGATTGATCTCATGCGCAATCGAGGCGGCCAGTTCGCCCATCATCGTCACGCGCGCCACACGTGCAAGCTCGGCCTGAGAGCGCTGCAGCGCATTCTGTGCATGGATGCGATCGGTGATATCCACGACGATAGCCGGAAAAAAAGCCGGAGTAGTCTCAGTAGCCGGCACAAAAGAGTTATAGACATTCACCCAGATGGTTTCCCCGTCCTTTCGGCGGTAACGTTTCTCGACATTATAGGCTTGTCGCCGACCAGCTAACAAACTTTCAACCAATTCTTCGGTAGCTTGTCGATCATCCTCATGAGTAAGATCGATCCATTGCATCTTACGAAGCTCGTCTTCGGTGTATCCAACCATCCGCTGAAATGCCGCGTTCGCGGTCGCAACGCACAAATTCTCGTCGCTCGTCGCAATCCCGACCGAAGAGGTCTCAAACACCGTCCGCCATCGCTCCTCGCTTGCACGCAGCGCCTGCTCGGCCCGCTTACGGTCATCAATATTGACAAGGATGCCTTGCAGCATTGGCAGCGTATCTTCAGCGGGTGGCACGTAGCTCGTGGTGACGTCCGCCCATAGCGCCGTGCCGTTCTTTTTTATGTAGCGTTTATCAACATGATATTCCTGGCGAGCGCCACTCGCAAACTCGGCAACAATCTTTTCTGTGGTATCTCGCTCATCGGGGTGCGTGATATGGATTGCTGTTAACTTCCTGAAGTCGTCGTCCGTGTAGCCAAGCATCCGCTGAAATGCGGAGTTCGTGGCAACATACCTGCCGGTCAAGTCCATGAGCGCCATGCCGGCAGACGAAGCCTCAAATAGCCGGCGCCACCGCTCCTCATTCGCGCGTAGTGCGTGTTCGGCGCGCTTACGCTCCGCAACCTCATCCGAAAGAGCCTCGTTCACCTGCCTGAGTTCGGCTGTTCGATGTTCGACGGCAAGCTCGAGCCGGTCTCGTGCTAACCGCAGGGCGCTTTCGGTGCGATGTCGCCGAGTCGACAGCACATCAGCAGTCACCATGCATGTAACAAATGCCAGCACGTTCGGGAGCCTTTCTCCCGTTATGGCTAGCAAATCGCCCGAGCTACGGAAGAACAAATGCAGTGCCGCCAACCCAAGAATAGTCGACACCCATCCGGGTCCCCTACCGCCGAACCAAACGCTTATGAATATAGCGACATAGAACGCAAAGAAGGTCGGGTTGCCCGTGATCTTGCGAACGAAAAAAGTTAAAACGAGTGCCGCGACAAACGCCGCAATCGCCAATCCGTATGCGAACACTATGGGCGATGCGGATCGGGCATCCATTCCCACACGAGGCTCCTCTGGAATAGCGGACGCCATTTTTTTCTCCATCAAAATGCGATCAATACCTGTTCCACCCAACTCGTTCCCAAAGCGACCAGCTGGCTTTCCATATTAATGCGAACACGCGATTGGCACCGCGATGCGGGGGTGACGAGCGTCATTCCTGCTCTGTCGTTGTAGGTCATGGTCCTCTCAGGCGAGGAGCATCCGCGCCTTGGGTGCGGTTTCGCTGCGATCGCGACCGTTGGGCTCACCCATCGGTCCCTTAGTGCACAGACAGCAGCGGACGGACTCCGTCTCTTGGGTGCCGCATAGAGCAATGCAAAAAACGGGCCTGAGTTCCCGCTCAAGTAGCTTACAACACGGCTCAAGGCATTTGGCCCGACCGTTTAGGCTGTTTGGGCCACGAATAGAACAAGCGCCCAGAACGGGTGGCGATCGGGGTACCCGCAAGGGCGACGGCAGCCCCACCCCCGCCACGTGTCGGCGAACAGCTTGAAAATATTACTCTATTCGAGCCGGTGGGACTGTTTTATCAATCCGCCTTCTCCAGGGCCTTAAGCGCGTCCTGGAGTACGTTGCGAACGTGCCTTGCATCGCTCGCATCGATCATGCCTGTATTAAAATAAAACTCGAGGCCGGTGAGATGTTCGCTGAAGACCTCAACGGTATTCCCTTTTGAATCAAGGACGCTTCGGATGGCGTATGGAACGACCTCGCGGCTAACGCCTTTCATTATAATTGGCGCCAGGGCTCGGGCGACAACGATGTCGCGGACCAACGCGTATGTTTCATAGCTGACCACAATATCTCCAGGCTCCGCAATCGATTGTAACCGGGCAGCAAGATTGGCTTCGGCGCCGATAATCGTATAATCCATTCGATCATTGCTACCGAAATTGCCAACGTTGCAAAATCCGGTGTTTATACCCATTCGAACACGGAATGGATCTTCAATTCCGATGCTACGCCACTCGGCGTTTAAGCCCGCAATCCGATGTTGCATCTCAATGGCCATGCGAAGACACGACTTGGCATCATCAACATCTCCCTTTGTTTCTGGGTCGCCAAAGAAGACAAGCATCGCGTCTCCAATGAATTTGTCGATGGTGCCACCGTGAGCAAGGGCGATTCTCGACATCTCCGTAAAATATGTGTTGAGGAGCTGCGTAATTTGCTCTGGTTGGAGACGTTCCGTGATGCCCGTAAAATCCTTTACGTCCGAGAAAAAGATCGTAAGCTTTTTTCTCTCAGTGTGAATGGCGACATCTTTTTGTCCGCTGAAAATACTTCTGTAGATCTGGGGCGATAGGTATCGAGAGATCTTCGTTGACAGTGAGTCCAGAAAATCGTTTTTTGCTTCGAGCTCGGCGTTCATGCCGCTGATCGTTGCTGCCTGTCGTTGTTGCAACACAATAAAAAGAGAGCCTACTGCGGCGGTGAGCACAAAATAAGCCAACAAGTATTTGAATGCGAACACATTGTTTCTGATTGGCTGAGCAATCGACACCTCTTGGATTCCCCGGACATCACCAACTTTCCAATCGGTTTTCGGACTCTCCGGATGCGAATTGTGACAATTAACGCAAGGTTGCTCCATGATTACCGGTGCAATCAGGCGAACGCCATCCGTGAAGACCGAACTCGTTGTTCGCGCGAGCTGCTGATTTGAATTTTGACGCAAGCGACCGAGTGCGTTAGTCTCGAATTCATCGAGCGCATGTGGTGTGCGATTTTTGAATGGATAATCCGACACAAACCGATATTTAATGTTTCGCTGTTGCTCGCCGATAACTTTACCCAGTTCAAGTGAAAGGGTGGCAGGAATTGGGATGGCGCCCGGGAAATCCTTATAGTTGTGTATCACCTTCGTGGTTCCGGGCGAGGCAAGGACGCGACCGACCACGTTGTTGGCATAATAATTACGGACGCTGCTGATTATTGAATTCACGTCACTAGCCTGACGATGCAAATTGGTCTCGACCAGATCGCTTAGGTCTAGCCAAACTGCGATTGGGAGACCAACAAGTAGCAGCACGACAAGCAGTATGAGCATGTAGCCCATTACGGCGCGACGCGGTCCTGTCATAATGAGATCCTGTGCAGCGCACCTGCTGGTTGGGAGGTCGATGTTCCTTAGTTAGAAAATTACGGTCAAGGTCCTGCGCGTCTTTAATTGTTTCCGGTTCAATCGATACGGATATATTTCCACTATCTCCCAGAGACCACCCAACTCAGGTATTGCAAAAAGCAATCCCAACTTGGTGGCATCTGTGTCTATCCAAGCAGTTGTATGATAGGCGTTTCGCCTGAGGAGACATTGAGTTTTCATCTGAGGTCAGCGTGAAGGCGTGCCGATTGAATGATCGAGCATTCGTAGGGTTTAGCGCGGGCGCTGAATCCTTCCCAGGTGCGTCTGAAAAGGCAAAACCCATTAACTTCGGACTGCGCTTGACTTCGCTTGGCAGGGTGAAGCGCATGAAACACGATCTGCCACGAAATCATCTGCATCTTGCGCCTGTGTATATTTTGATCGTAGGAACCGCTTCCACCACGCGTAAATGCTGCAAATGCGATGAAGAGATTGGCTGGCAGCGCGCAGGGAGTCGATTGGGCTGAAGAAAATCCGCCTAGGAAAAATCACAGCAAATCTAAACTTTGGCTTAGAGACCCTTTCCTGGGGTGGCGGTTTTCGAACTCTTGTTACCGCGCTTTGACGTTTATAACCGGTGGCCGAGACCGCTCTCCTAATTGCGACCTGGAAAACCTGGGATGTAAGCGACGATCAGGTCTGGGGAACAACACCTTCCACGAGGATCAGATTACGACTGAGCGCGCGATCGCGAACTTCCAATGCCTTCGCATATTCTGAGGAGCGATACCAAATCCTTGCGGCGCTCATGCTAGGGAACTCTGCCACGATTATCGTTCTCGGTGTCCAATCGCCTTCCAACACCTCAATAGTTCCGCCACGAATAAGATAGCGACCGCCGTGGTCAACAATCGAAGCAGCGGCACGTGAGCGATAGATCTCGATCGCTTCCGCGTCTCTTATAGTCACGTCCGAAATAATATAGGCGGGCATGGAGTTCTCCTACGTCGGGCCAAACCAAATAGTCGTGGCTTGTAACAGCCAAACAGTAACGCTTCGTAACACAGACGGAAAATAGGTTGACCTATCCGATTGCAATGCTCTCACCGGTGTCCCTGTATCGAGTCTAATCTCGACTAATCGGAATCTCGAAAACCCTCCGTCCCTAAAATGTCCGCATTGGTCATTTTCGAAGCGAGGTCAGTGAGGCTTGCGTGTCGACCGGCGTCTGCCTCACCCCCGGAAGCGGACATCGGGCTGAATGTTTGCTTTATCCCGAAAGCGACCTAGAAGCGATGGCCGCACGGTAAGACCAAGCGCCTTGGCGGGGTCTTGCATGAATGCGGTCGCCGCCGAGGGAGATACAGTAGGTCATCGGCCACAACGAGCTTCGAGATTGGCAGTCTGCTCTGTTGCGCATGCGACCGGCGGTTGCCGATGGTGACGACAATGGAGGTTAGCCACGGCTGCGTCGGGTGAGCCAAGCCTTCATGTATTTGTAGTACGTGCCCTCTGCGTTGAGCACTGCCAGCAGGAAACCTTCGCGCCCGTCAAGGAAGCCAAGCTGCAGAAAATAGCAACGCATGAACGCCCAAACACCGTGGGTAATCCCCGATGAAAATTTCAACGGTTTTCCCGTCGCGGCAGTTTCCGCAGCGCCCGCTGTCGAATAGGAATCCATCTTGGCAATCGAATCCTGGATCCGGCGAATGGCGAAATGCGTAAGCGGTGTTGCCAGCCGCTTTATCTTGCCGTCGCAAATCACACGCGTATGCACAAGGTGGTCCGAAAAGCAGCCGCGCTCGCGACGAAACAGTCTCAACACGTAGTCTGGATACCAGCCGGAATGACGCATCCATCGGCCGCAAAAAAATGACAAACGCGGTATTTCAAAGCCTGCGGCCTCGCTGTCTTCGATTGCTTTCCTGATTTCCGCAGCAAGTGCCGGAGGAACGCGCTCGTCGGCATCGAGCAGCAGAACCCAATCACCGGTCACGTGCGACAATGCTATATTCTTTTGTCTGCCATGATTGGTCCACGGATGATGATAAACCGTTGCACCGTGCTTCTCGGCAATGGCAACCGTATCGTCCTTGCTGCCGCCGTCGACCACAATTCGTTCGTCACAGAACTTCAAGCTGTCGACACAGTCCGCAATATTGGCGGCCTCGTTGCCGGTAATCGTGATCGAGCTCAGCGTCGGCATTTTCGGTTCTTAATCGAGCAAATTGGCTTCGGCACACGGTTTTAATCCATGCGTGCAAAAGTCGCAATTTAGCGGCCAGATATACGATTCATGCGTGCAGAAAGACTTACTCCGGGCAAAATAGATGCCCGCATCATCGCGTCATCGGACCGGCTTGCAGTAGCGAGTCGACACTGCCTGTGAGTTTGGCGTCTCCGAGACGAAACACAAAAACAGCTGATCCCCTTTCTGTAGGAATAGCCCCGGTCCAACTGGGCTCGTCACGGCGCCCACCGTGGCAAACTGCTTTGCGAGTAGCGATTGCACAGTTATCTGCTCGTCAGACATCGCTGTCCCCGAAAATGCACAAGTAACCATCGAAAGTGCTATCGCCTTGAGTAACTTCATGATCAACCCTCTTCGAGTTAGCTATGAGCTAGCCTTCAAATGATGCACTCGTAACTTTGGGGCCTTGATTCTTATCAAAGATCATCTTTTTGGCTTAGGTGGCATGTTGCTGTATTCGGGGGCGGGCGCGTTTTTCACACAGCCAAGACCCAGAGCGGACAATGCTCGGACCCTTCCAATGTTGCTATTTGAGCAGTTACGATCTCCCGAAATAGGGGACGAGTATGCCGCTCAATATTGGCTTTGTCATCTTTCCTGATCTAACGCAGCTGGATTTCACGGGTCCGCTACAGGTGCTCTCGCGGCTTCCTCAATCGGCGATCCACATTATCGCGAAATCAGCATCTCCCGTCGCGAGTGATTGCGGGCTTAGTCTCGTGCCGACCCACACCTTTGCGAACTGTCCGCCTCTCGATTTGATCTGCATACCGGGGGGAAGCGAAGGTGTGTGTGGCATTATCAACGATCGTAAGACAATCGAATTCGTCCGTCAGCAGGCCGGTGCCGCAAAGTACATAACTGCTGTTTGCACCGGCACATTTGTTCTGGGTGTGGCAGGACTGCTAAAGGGGCGACGGGCAACAACGCACTGGGCCTATACTGATCTATTGCCTCTTGTGGGCGCCACATACGAAAAGGCCAGAGTCGTGAAAGATGGCAACGTGATTACTGCGGGTGGTGTCACCGCGGGGATCGATTTCGGCCTTAGCGTCGCCGCTGAAATCGCAGGCGAGACGACGGCGAGAAGAATTCAACTCGGCATAGAATATGACCCCGCGCCACCATTTGATTCCGGTCATCCGGACAAAGCGCCGACACTCAAGTCAGAGCTGCTATCTGTCCGCTACGACAAGTTCAGGGCTATGTACCGTGCGCGCATTGCACAAGCCGTACCGTTTTGAATGAGTTGGACTGACACCATCGAAGCGGCCGGATTACATGCCGATCCCGGCGCTTCCTACAAATGACTCTCGGCAATCAACGGAAGGGATCAATCATGTTTCAACGCAATGGCGTCGGATCGATCACGGATGTTACAATTGCGGAGCGTCAGCTATTAGTAGCTCAGAATGTCGCTACCGATGCCTACAGTACGGCCCTGTCGTCCGCGGCGACCCTTGCCCTGGCCGCCGGCATACTCGGATCCGCGCCTAACCACTGAATGACCAGATCGTTTGAGCAAATGTAAGCGCAATCTTTGCAAGTGCGAGACGAAGTCAGTGAGAATCCCATGAACGCGTCTGTCATTTCGGCCCTATCCGGATTGTTGGGTGCTGCGATCGGCGGTTTTGCATCACTCTTAGCGTCGTGGATGACTCAGCGGGTGCAGGTGCGTGCGCAGTGGGTCGTACAGGACAGGCTCCATCGCCAAGACCTTTATAGGGAATTCATTGAGGAGGCGTCTAAATGCTATATTGACGCGCTCCAGCACGATAAAGGCGACATTCCGGCGCTTGTCACCCTTTACACTAAAATCCAACGAATGCGCATCCTGTCACCTTCAAACGTCGTCGCCGCTGCCGAACAGATCGGACACAAAATTCTCGATACATACTTGCAGCCGGATAGGACCTTCCTCGAACTCCGAGAAATGGTCCAGAGCAATTCAATCGACATCCTTCATGATTTCAGCGAGGCCTGTCGCCAAGAATTTGAATCGCTTCGTGCCAAGCAATTCTAGGAAGGCCTGTACTGCTATTGAGAGAGCGAGAAACGAACCCAGTCAGATCAGTTTTTGGCAATGTCGGCTTTAGATCTAGGCTGTGTAAAAACGCAAAATTCGACAAGCGACGAGAATGATATTTCTTAGGTCTATTGAAATCTAACTCAGGCGCAAATTTCCGTGCACCTAACGGCGATTTGGGAACACTTTTATTCTATCGTCGTTGCGCGCCGTCGAGTTTTCGACACAACCAAGATCGCAAGTAGACATAAAATCCCCCTGAATTTCGATATTCGCTTTCACCTCAAAAGCGGCTTCTCGCTTCTGGACAACCGCGCAGTACACTAATTCGGTCGGCTGAGCGCTGCGATTACGAAATCAATCATCTGATCAAGCGTTGGACCGGGCTTGTTAGCGAATTCGGCGATCAATTGTGGATGAAAAAAACGAACCATCGCGGTACAGGTGCATATAGCCGCTACGCCGACGTCTTTGACATGGAACTCGCCGGAAGCCACGCCCGAAGCGATAACAGTTGCAATCATCCCTGTGATGCATTCCATGTGTGCTTTGCAGACATCCCAGTTCTCTTCCATTGCCACTGCGACCATTTCGTGCATTTTGGAATCGCCGACATAACGGTCAGAATTCATGCGGTGCACGGTCGCTAGCAGCTCGCGTAGCCGTTGGGCAGCGCCTCCACGCTTTGCGGCGATCAACTGCGAGGCGCCCTCGACTTGCCCCATCAGCCGGCGTGCCACGCCGGCATTGATCGACTTTTTCGAGTCAAAGAAACGATAAACGTTTGCCGGACTCATGTGCAGAGCTTTGGCGATGTCGGCCACAGTCGTCTTTTGGTAGCCGATGTCACGAAACAGCCGCTCGGCCGTGACCAGAATTCTCTCCCGCACATCTGTTTCAATGTGGTCAGTAACGTCGCTCATTCTGGCTCTTTCCCCTCGCCTCTCGTTATTCGGCCGCAACAGCAAACGGAGCTGCGGCCAATGGTTGCAGGTGCCCCGAGCTATCAGGCAATCCGACTGCTCCGCCGCCTTGCTCACCTAACCGCTTACGATACCACAAGGCATACAGGCTAGGCAGGAACAGCAGGGTCAAAAACGTTGCGACGAACAGTCCGCCCATGATGGTAATGGCCATCGGCCCCCAAAACGCCGATCGCGAGAGAGGAATCATGGCGAGAATTGCCGCCATCGCTGTCAATACGACGGGCCGCGCCCGCCGCACAGTCGCTTCGACAATCGCCTCGCGGCGGCTCAGACCCTGGTCCACATCCGATTCGATCTGGTCGACGAGAATCACCGCGTTGCGCATGATCATGCCAGCGAGCGCGATTAGTCCAAGCAACGCTACGAAGCCAAATGGTTTATCAGCAACGTTAAGGCCCAACGAGGCTCCGATGATGCCGAGCGGCGCGGTCAGGAAAACCAGAATAAGCCGCGAAATGCTTTGCAGCTGGATCATCAGCAGGGTCAGCATGGCGGCTATCATCACTGGAAACAGGACAAAAATTGAAGCATTGCCCTTCTGCGATTCCTCGATGGCTCCGCCAATCTCGATCCGGTAGGCCGGCTCAAGACTATCGCGGATGGATTTTAGTTTCGGCCAGATGGCGTTGGTCACATCCGGCGGCTGGACGCCGTCTACGACGTCGGCGCGCACCGTAATCGCCATATCGCGGTTGATGCGCCAGAGGATCGGCTCCTCGTGCGAATATTCAACCTTTGCGATTTGTGACAGAGGCACAGCGACGCCGTTCCGCGAATAGATCGCCAGGTCGCCGATATGCGAGAGGTCGAGCCGCTCAGCGGGCACAGCGCGCGCCACGACTTCGACTTTCTCAATGCCGTCGCGCACCGTAGTAATGGGTACGCCCGAAAGCAGCATGCTTAGCGACTTGGAGATGTCCTGCGGGGTCATTCCCAATGCCCGCACGCGGTCCTGATCGACCACGAGTTTCAGGTACGGCGATTGCTCGTTCCAGTCGAGATGCGGATCGACCACCTGATTGTTGGCCCGCATTACCTCCCGCACCCGGTAGGCGATGTCGCGTACCTTTTTGGTGTCCGGACCGATGACGCGGAACTGCACCGGAAATCCGACCGGCGGACCGAAATTGAACCTGTCGACGCGCACGCGCGCTTCCGAAAGCGCGCCATCGGCGACAGCTTTTTCGATCCGTGCTTTGATTCGCTCGCGGGCCTCGACATCCTTCGACACGATCACGATTTCGGCGAACGATTCGTCCGGAAGCTGCGGGTTGAGCCCTAGCCAGAATCGCGGCGAGCCCCGCCCGATATAGGCCGTGTAGGTCGAAATATCCCGATCGTCCTTGAGCAAGGCCTCGGCCTTTCTCACCGACTCCAGCGTCGCGCCAAATGCTGTGCCCTCCGGGAGGCGGAGCTGAAAAAACAACTCCGGCCGCTCTGACAGCGGGAAGAATTGCTGCTGCACGTGGCCGAAACCCGCGATCGAAAGCACAAAGACGCCGATTGTCGCCAGCACCACGACGACGCGCCGCTCGACACACCATTCGATCAAACGTCGCAGAATGCGATAAATCCGGGTTTCGTAGATGGCATGGGGGTCGTGCTTTGACCCGCGCTTCCGGAGATTTGAGAGCAGGTTCACGCCGATGTACGGGGTGAAAACGACAGCTACCAGCCACGAGGCCACCAAGGAGATGGCCACAACCCAGAAGATGCCGCCCGCATATTCACCGACCGAGGAATTTGCGAAGCCGATGGGCAGGAATCCGGCAGCTGTCACCAGGGTTCCGGTCAACATAGGGAAGGCGGTGGATTCCCAGGCAAACGATGCGGCCCGGATCCGGTCCCAGCCCTGCTCCATTTTCACGACCATCATCTCGACGGCGATGATGGCGTCATCGACAAGGAGGCCGAGAGCGATGATGAGCGCACCGAGCGTGATCCGGTGAAGGTCAAGGCCCATCGCATTCATGACGAGGAACACGATGGCAAGGACCAGTGGGACGGATAGCGCGACGACGATGCCGGTGCGCCAACCCAGTGCGAGGAAGCTGACGAACAGCACGATCGCCAACGCCTCGATGAAGGAATGCACAAACTCGCCAACCGCATTTTCGACTACGGCAGGTTGATCGGCGATCTGTTCAAGCTCGAATCCCCGAGGCACCGAGGCCATGAAGTCGGCAGTGGCGCTGCTGACCGCGGGACCGAGCTCAAGAATGTTGGCGCCCTTCGCCATTACAACTCCGATGCCGATGGCATTTTTGCCTTCCTGCCGGACCTGAAAATCCGGCGGATCGACATAGCCGTGGTTCACGGTCGCAATATCGCCCAGACGAAACACACGTCCGTTCGCTTCAACCGGCGTCTCGGCGACAGCCTTGGCGCCATCGAGAGCGCCAGTCACGCGTAGTGGCACGCGCTGTGCTGATGTCTCCACGATACCGGCCGGCACCACCGCGTTCTGCCTGGCAAGCGACTGGAAAATTTGATCAGTCGTGATGCCAAGCGTTGCGAGCTTGGCATTGGAAAACTCGACGTAGATCTTTTCATCCTGTGTGCCGTACAGGTTGACTTTGGTGACGTCCTTGACCTTCAGCAGGCGCTGGCGAAGAGCTTCGGCAACCTTCTTCATCTGCGCATAATCGGCGCCCTGGGCCGTGAGCATATAAAGGATCGAATCGACGTCGCCGTACTCGTCGTTGATCGACGGGCCAATGAGACCCGCAGGCAGATCGTCCTTGATGTCGATGATTTTCTTGCGCAGTTGATAGAACAACTCCGGCACTTCACGTGCCGGCGTATTGTCCTTGAACGCGACCTGCATCGCAGTAAAGGCCGGCTTAGTGTACGTCGTAACCTTATCGAAATAAGGCAACTCCTGGAGCTTCTTCTCGATCGGATCAGCGACCTGAGCCTGCATCTCGGCGGCAGTTGCACCTGGCCACATTGTGGTAACGACCGCCACTTTGATTGTGAATGACGGATCCTCGGCGCGCCCGAGGCTCCGATAGGAGAGTAGGCCTGCTGCCCCGAACATCACGATCAGGAAAAGGATTAGAGCGGGGTGAGCGACCGCCCATGCTGAAAGATTGAAGCGATGCATGGTATCTTCCTTCGCGATCTAACTAATCCTCTTTCAGAAGGACAGCGACGAGACAACCCTGACCTTCTCGGCGGGGTTTAGCTTCTGGACACCAAGGGCAACGACATCTGCGCCCTCTGCTACGCCGCCGCTGATCAGCACATCATTGCGTTCGTAGGACTTCACGGCGACGCCCTTGAGGGTGATCGCTCCGGTCTTAGTGTCCACCACGTAAAGTGACGGGCCGCCACCCTGGTCGAATAGCGCCGAGAAGGGAAGCCGGGCGACGCACTCGCTTGCCGCATCGGACAAAATCAACGTAGCTGTCATGCCCAGTTGCACCTCGCTGCCGGCTCCGGGCATCGAGAACTTAGCGAGATAGGTTCGCGTTGCAGGATCGGCCGATGGCGCGAGTTCACGAAGCTTTGCGACATAGTGTTTGTCCGGCTCAGACCAGATTGAGACTCGCGCTTCACCCGATTTGGCGCGCGCCAACAGCGTCTCGGGAATCGCGACCACGACCTCCTTTTCGGCAAGGCGCGCCACGCGAATGGCTGCTTGCCCAGCAGCGACGACCTGGCCGGGCTCAATGAAGGTTGCGGTGACGACTCCGGAAGCGTCAGCAACGAGCGTGGCGTAGGACAAACTATTTTTCGTCAACTCGACCGATCGTTCGGCACGGTTAAGCCGCGCCCGTGCTTCGTCGGCTGCGGCTTTGGCCTGGTCCAATTGCGCATCGGTTGACCAGCCCTTCTCTCGCAGTTCTTTGGTGCGGGTTTCTGCCGCGCCGGCTTGTGCGCGCACGCCTTTTGCCGCGCTAAGCTCGGCCTCGGCTTGTTCGGCTTGCAGATTTAGGTCGGCCTCGTCCAGAGTCGCCAGTGGCTGCCCGGCATCGACATGGCTGCCGACCTCGACCAGACGTTTCGAAACCTTGCCCGTCACTCGGAAACCCAGGTCACTCTCTATCCTCGGCCGGATTGTCCCAACAAAGCTGCGGTCGGCGACCTGGGGTTCGTAATGAACCGTAGTGACCAAGACTGGTCTTTCAGGTGTCGGCTGCTGGGCGGTGGTGGGGCCGCAAGCAGCCAATGCCACCAACACGGGCAATAGCAATACCGCCTTGTAAAACTTGGAGAAATCTGTCTGAGGGGCCATCTGAGATCCTCCACCAACTGATCTGATGTCTAACTAATGATAAATATTAACATTCGTCAATCATCATTTAGTTCATACTTTTGTGATGAGATGGACCGTCCTCAAAGTGTCTCGTTCCCCTCTTCCGGCCTGCGGCAAGAAAGGATGGCTCCATCGGAGCTCGCGTGAGCCGAAGGGACGCTCTTCCGGGTGGGGCAGCATCGCGGCCAAAAGATCATCAAAT
>Ga0207858_1000035_pt1 | contig 16245 bp, 17 predicted proteins | sample LuqExpMetageno23_FD_187781 | JGI IMG/M metagenome (GOLD analysis project Ga0207858, IMG submission 187781) | Tropical forest soil microbial communities from Luquillo Experimental Forest, Puerto Rico - Sample 23 (SPAdes) | ecosystem: Environmental > Terrestrial > Soil > Tropical forest ... | reverse complement strand
AGCCAAAACCCTGCTTGAGCCCACAACCATGTCTCGCTTTTCGGTTTGTGGTCAGATGCCAAACGTATGATACACAGAGCCGAGGCAAGAATAAAAAAAATCAATGGGCCGTCGGGCTCGACCCACGCGCCCATGCTAAGGGTGAACAGGGGCGAGAGGTTAAGAAGCAATGCCGAGAATGCGCCTACCCATTCGTCAAAGAGCAACGTACCGACTCTGTACATGAGCCATGTGGTTGCCGCAAAAAGGGCGATGAACGGAATCCGTACAACAATAAGCGCGTCCAATCCCGTTAGCTTCATCGTGACTCCAGCGAGCCAAAATGCGAGCGGAGGGTGATCGAAATAACTCAACGCAAAATGTCTGGCGTTGGCTATGTAGTATGCTTCGCCAAACGTCAGGTCGATTGCGAAGGCGGCGCAAAGAAGCCGAACGCATGTTCCTATCCCAATCGTCCAAAAAACAATTCCGATTGGAGCGTTCAATCCGAGTCGCTCCATTTGCTTTGGAATATTTTGCAGAATGTGCCGAGGCGGCTCTGATGGCGCAGCCCCAGGCCCGTTCGCGTAATTCGCGGTTTCGGCGGAATACACTTTGAGCATGTTCTAAGGGGCCTGGTGCGCCGCTTTCTGGATTACGTTACTCGGTACTGTCAACGTCAGATGCACCTTTCAAATCGTTAAAAGCCGTCCAAGTGGTATGCTGGTAACGTCCGAACGGGCTATATAAAGCGTTAGCCCTCAGCCAACAATAGGCTGCGGTTCGCATGTTGCAGCTTCAACGATTTTCTATTTGAACGAGCCAGGTTTCACTTACGTTGCGTGCGCGGGTTAAAGGATTGAGAAAGCCAACTGTCAGCCGGCTTATCGGATAATTTGCGGCGCGATGAATTAGCCTTACCTTACCTATCAATGGATTGAGGACATGAGCCGGGCCATAAATCAGTGTGCCCGTCGGCAACTGGCCTTTTTGCAACATTGATTCATCAATCATACTCACCGGAGCCTTCAGATAGAAATCCAGTGACCACGAATAAAAGTCACCGAGCTGTGATACCGGTTGACCGAGATATTGCGTATTCAGAAATGCTGCCATCTCCGTCCCGGCTTGGTATTTCATCAGCTCAGGGGTCAGATACCCGTTCAGAAACAGATTTGCGGCAGCACTACCGGTCGCCAACACGGCGATCATGCGAAGTTGCCATCGATGCCAAGATCTTTTCGCGAGGTGAAGCAACAAAAGTGCCGCCAACACCAAAAGAACTATTGGACCGAACCAACTCTCAGGTGGGAATGCTAATTGCAAGCTGAGGCATACTATCAGTGCGACTGTCACGAAAAGCCACTGCCAGACGGTTGCGAGTCGTTCAGCCACGCTAGTATTTAGATTGAGAATGAAAGCTGCGGTCATGATCGCAAAAAATGGAAACGCAATGTTTAGATAATGGGGCAATTGAAACTGCGACGCACTGAACAACAAAAACGTTAGTAGTCCCCCGCTGAGATTGAAATACTCAACAGCACGTTGCTGCTGATTTAAAGTTTTTCGAATCGCATCGTAAGCCGCGACATAAAACGCCGGAGACCAGGGCAAAAATGCCCATAAGATAACTTGCAGATATTGAAACGGGTTACCTCGGCCGCGGATGGGGCCGGTGTTGAAAAATCGGCCAAACTGACTATCCCACAAGAAGAAGCGCACGCCCGAGACGCCGGTGGTTTCAAAGACAACCTTTTCTGGGTGAGAATCGAATTGCCGCCATAAGCAATAAATTTCTGGGCTGATGAATACAAACACAAGTAATGTTGCTACTAACCATCGGACATGAACTATCTGCGTCCACTGACGGTTCAGGAGAAACCCGCCGGCCAACGAACCCCCGATGGGTATGAGGGCGAAAATCCCCTTTGTCATCACCGCGGCGGCGGCGAGCAGGCTTCCAGCCACAAGGTTCGCCTGACTGTTGAGACGGCTTGCTTGATATAAATGATAAACGCTTCCGATAACGAACGCGATCAAATACGCTTCGGCTCGAACATCGCTGCTAGAAATAATAATATGCTGGGCCGACAACAGAATGATCGCAGCCACGAGCGCCACGTGCTTATCATAAAAAAGCCTAGCGAATAAATAAGTGTAGTATGCGCTTAAAAGAACAAGAAGTAAGGCAGGCAACTTGTAGGCCCAAGTTGAAAATCCAAATACACTGAATGAAATCGCCGATAACCAAAATGGAAGGTGTGGCTTGTCAAGCCAATCCTCGCCCATTGCAAATAAGTCAACGAAATCATGACGCTCAACCATCGTTTTGGCGATTGAAGCGTACGAAGCGCTGTCCGGCTCTAGTATTGTCACGAACAGCCCGCTGGCGTTTGCCAGTACAGTTAACCCTAGAACGGCATACAGCATCGTTTTGTCGCTACGGATGCCGTTACCAAACTGAATCATCGACCTCGTTTTGCAACTCAAGGATAGACTCACCGCGCGAGAGTAATTGGTTGTTATTTCTTGAGCTCAATGCGATTGAGCAATCAAGAAACTAGCTGGTCCTGCGCTTCGCTCGACCTTCGGTACGCGCGTTTAATACAGATCGCAAGTACGACAATCGCATAGATTGGGTCTATTGGAAAAATGAGATAATCCCACAAATTATTGCTGTCATAGGCACCGAACGCGTACAGAAGCGCCGCAAGCGCAATCCAGCAGAGAACATCGACGGATCGAGTGACCCATCCGATCACCACAAAGGCAAACATGAGCCCGGGAATACTAAAGCCACGATAGCCGAGTTCATAAGGATCGAAATTACTCAATCCGAACGTCAGCGGATAAAATACAACGCCAACGGCCGTCAGACATAACAGCAATGCATGCGACGTCTGATATTTTTCCCCGATTATTTTCTTGTGAAGATAACCTCCGACTATGACGAGCGATGCTGCTGAAACTGGTCCGAAAGTTCCTAGGAAATATTCCCCGACGGTCGTGGGCCCGATAGACATAGGTCCGATCTTTGTGGCGACGGTTATAAAAATAGTTGCACCACCGCAGACGGCAACGAATCCGCGGATAAGCAATCGTTTTGAAGGGACTAAAGTCACCGCGACTGCGGCCAACAGCAGCGCCGGGCCGAGTAGTTCGATAGGATTTATGGGCACGCTGGCCCCCCCTGCTCAGCGATCCAGTCCCGCGAGATGCGAGCGTGCATAAGCTCGCTAGTGCCGTCGTCGCGCGCGTGTGTAAATAATAGGTGGAAGAGGCCATCAGACCCTGCGATCAACCAAAGATAGCGAGCTTCTCCAACAAACTGTCGAGCGTAAATATTTCGCCAGGATTGGCCTTCGTCTGCGGAAATCGCGAAATTTAGCGACCAATTATTTGTGGCCGCATCGAAATAGCTTGAGACGATAAAAAGGTTGTTGCCAATTCGCGCAGCCACCACTGGTGAATCGAAATTGGGTGAGTTCGTCGGTCGCGGTTCAGTCCATGACCAGCCCACATCCTCAGTTTTTGAAAATAGTGTAAATCCTTTTTCTACACGCATGAACGCGACAGCGCGGTGCTCATTAAAAGTTGTGACGAACGGCTGAGTCCCGCCATGATTGATCCCAATGCGGCGCTTGCCAACGACTCGGTCGTGATCGTCGAGCAACAGAATTTCGGGAAATGGACGTGCAAACTCATGTGATGTTGGAATTAGAGTGTAGTTTCCGGAGGCTGGTAGCGCCGGCCCGCGAACATTGGTTCCGAAATTGGATATCGCCGCTGTAGTTAGATTTCGTGGAGCCGACCAGGTTTCGCCCTCGTCCAGCGAGTACGCAAGTTTTAAGCTCGCACCATCCCAACCACCAATACCGCCGAGGCCGGCAAAGACTATGACTAATTTTCCGGCTGCATCGCGAAAAATAATCGGATTGCCAAGTCGCTGAACGTAACGTCCACTGCCTTCGCTCGCTTGAGCGGGACTTATGATCGGACGAGCGACACTCCAACGCGCGCCGTCGAACGTTGCAGTCCAGATTTTGACATCCAACGCCCGTTCTCTTGCCCCCTCGTACCATACGGCGCGTAGCCGCCCGTCTCGTAGATTGACTGCGCTCGTAGCGTGGGCATATTTTTGCCCCTGATGAAAGGGCGCGATATCAAAAACAGAACTTCCAATGCAGCTCGGGCTTGAGGTCAACGCCGCAAACGCATTTGGCCATTTTGGTGCGCGCGCGGAAATTGCGGCCGTGACGAAGACGAGGACAGCGGCAAAAATTGCTAAGCGATGATGCAAGGTTTGCCTGCTCTCGCAGTATCATGAATTAATGTAACGGGAGGTATTACTGGTGCCGGAACCGACCGCGGACAACGAACTACTACGAGGGATCAAAATCTTCAAGTTAAAGAAATTTCATCGTAAGCGGAGAAATTATGGTCAGGTGCCTCGTAACTAGCGAACGAAACGCGCAACAATAACCGCCAATCCAATGTGAAGGGCAACTGCTGGCCACAACAAGGGACCCACAAAGCTACCCTCAGTGCCGAGATAACAGAGATAGATTGTTGCAAGTACATTGTATGCCAGCAAAGCCCAAATAGCGCCGGCCGCAGGCTTTATCATGGCGTTTTCAGGCCAGCAGGCCAGGCCGAATGCAAGCATCGCGATGCCGGCGATCCGGCCGAGCGCTTCCCCCGGCGCTGTCAGCTGTGCGCCCAGGATTAGCCATGCAAACAATGAGGGGCTAACGATCAGAACGAGGCCAGTCAAAGCCGCTTCAGCCGGTGCAATAATAATCCACCTCATGATATTGCCTCGCTAGCCTGCGATGCCCATACGAGTGATCAGAGTACAGCGGGACGTGGGGAGCCAAGTCGCTCTTTTCGCATCGCTAGAGGCCCGCTGGCACCCGCAGGATGTTTCCATTGTTTAATTTCTAGTTGGCACCAAAACCCTTCTAATCAGCGGTTATAGCGCCGTTACTGGCAGTCTGAATTTCTATTGTCGCAAACGCTTACGTAAATCGTTGATCAGGACGCGAATTTGTGGATTTGAAGGCTCAAGCATAGCTAATTCTTGCGCATATGTCAGAGCAGCACTGATTTCACCAGCATCTCGCTCGTAAGCGATCAAAGCTACCAGAACGTCCCGATCAGTGGGGTGGTGCTCGTGCGTTCGTTTCAGAACTGAAATCGCCTCGGCGGGCGAACCGGTGTCGTTGAGCGCGACCGCGTAGACATAAGCGTAACGCACATTGTCGGACGCAAGCTCGCTTGCCTCGCGAAGTAGCGACAGAGCCTCCGTGTAGTTGTGTTCGCGTACAAGTAGCAAGCCAAGCGAATGCTTGACGTCAGCATTGTTGGGCTCGATCGCGAGTGCCGTTCTCAATAACTCGTCACCCTCCTTCTCCATTCCGCGTTCTCGATCGAGGTCGGCAAGGTTCACCATGGCAGGAACGAATTCGGGGTCTAGCCTAATCGCAGTACGATATTCGGTTTCTGCATCGGAAAATTGTTTGCGTCGCATCCTGATGAGACCAAGATTGAGATGGGTCTCCGGTCTATCTGCGTCGACCATCTCAGCCGCGATCAACTCCTGATAAGCGCTATTGAAGGCGTTACGCTGCTCAGGCGCCGTCGTCTGCCAATCGAAATCAGCCAAAGCTCGCGCCGTCTCGACTCGAACGGCGCGCACCGGATCGCGAAGCAACGGAAAGGCCGCTTCAACAATGTTGTGCACTGCGGATCCGGACAATGAACGTATCACAGCTAGACGGACTAGCGGATCCGGGTCCGCAATCGCCGCTTTGATAGCAGCTTCAGACGTAGCGGAGGCATAGCGCGGTAGCAGTTGCAAACCGCTCGCCCGAACTATTGCAGGCTGTGTTTTGTCCAAAATTAATTGATCCAGTTGCCGCTCTGCATCGACAGCGCCGGTCCGCCCCGCATGAAGGGCAGCACCATAATGCGGTCTTGTTTGTCGGCCGTTGGGGTACCAGTTTGCAACCGCTTTTGCCGCCCACTCTACTGAGCGGTCAGTGTGACATTGAGTGCAGGCATTGGGAGTACCGATCGACCCCGACAGATCCGGGCGTGGGACGCGAATGCTGTGATCGCGTCGGTCATGCACCACCATGTAAGTCTTGGTTGGCATATGGCAGTTGACACATTGCGCACCAGCGCCTCCGGTCGAATGCTTGTGATGCGCAGTGGTGTCAAATTTTTCCGGCAAGTGACATTGGGCGCACAGGGCATTGCCTTCGGCGCGTAGCTTTGCGGTATGCGGTTCATGACAGTTCGAACAGACGACACCGGCTTTATGCATGGCGCTCTGCAGGAAAGAGCCGTACTCGAAAACCTCGCCATCTATCTGACCGTCGTCATGATAAAGCCCTGGCTCCAGAAGAGCCGGTAGAGCAAAATCCAGAAATGGGGTGTCCGCCGACAGTCCCTCGGCAAGAGGTTTCCGTCGTGAATGGCAACGGGCACAGGTATCGAGTTGTTTCGAAACGAGCGGTTCGGTGCGGCGCGCAGTCCCGGTCACGGGGTTCATTTCCCACCGGCCACGATCGGTCGCCGTCAGCCAGACTGCTAGTCCCGTGCGATCTTTATCGGAGAGCGCGGACTTGTTGGTTGGTGTAGCGCTCGAGCCAATCTTCGCCCACGCCACATGGCGCGAACCGGGGCCATGACAAGCCTCGCAGGTCACACCGAGACTAGCCCATGTGGTCGCGTATCTGTTGGACGATAAGTCGAAGTTTTTTTTGAGATCGGTGGTATGGCAATAAGCACATTGGTAATTCCATGTTTGGTCGCGTCCAGTCCAATGCAGCAGTGATCCTGGCTTAAGCTTTTCCTTCGGATAGAGATGAAACCAGCGTTGGCCACCCTCATTTTTTGGACGGGCATCCCATGCGAGGCCAAGCATCTGATAGCGGCCATCAGGAAATCGGATTAGGTATTGCTGCAACGGGTCGACGCCGAGCGTGTATGAAATTTCGTAGTCACGCAGCGCTCCACCAGGGCCATCAGTGCTCACCATGAACTTGTCGCCAGCACGTGAAAACGTACTTACGACACCAAAATTTTCGACTGAGATACCCGAAAAATCTCCAAGCACGGTCGCCGGTGTGGCCTTTTGCATCGCCAGGGCGTGATGCGAAGTCCTCCAATCTGCAGCCTGTGCCTTATGACATGTGGCGCAAGCCTCAGCACCTACATACTTTGCCACACCATTATTCTGGGCGCCGGCCGAGTGTAGCGTCAAACTGGCGCTGGACAGGACGACGACTGTCGTAGCTGCCACTATCAAGCCGGTCGACGCGTGTACTGTGATCCTCATCCGCTGTGGATATATCGTGCTCAACAAAATTATTATACCCATCCGTTTAGCTTGCTACGAACCAACTCGCCAGTCCGAATGTACAAAATCGTTATGTCAACCTTTCAGAGCACATCGAACCCGCCCGCTTCGAAATACGCGCTATTTAAGAGAGACCAATGATGCCAAAATAGGTAGTTTGGCATGTCGAACCAAAGGTGCTAACTTTTAGCAAAATTGTTTTTTTCAGCACTATGAGCAACGTCATGTCCAGCACAGCTGCAACGTCTTTGACGGCCTCAGAAATTGAGCCGCTCCGCGCAAAGTGGGGTTGGATCGTCGCACTCGGTATCGTTTACGTAATCGCCGGATTCGTCGCGCTCGGCAGTGTCCTTATGGCGACGGTAGCGACGGTTTTTATCGTCGGAGTTATGATGCTGATCTCAGGTGTCGCAGAAGTGATCAATGCGTTTCAGATAAGGACGTGGGGTAAGTTCTTACTTTGGGTACTGCTCGGTATTCTCTATATCATCGCCGGATTCGTGACCTTCGAAAATCCATTGCTCGCAGCTGCAGTTCTAACCCTTTTCCTTGGGGCCACACTAGTCGTCTCAGGTATCATGCGGATCATCTTGGCCTTCTACATGAAACACAAAACGCCTTGGCTCTGGGTAGTGCTGTCCGGCGCTATCACGCTACTTCTTGGCCTGATAATTCTCAGCCACTGGCCAGTTTCCAGCTTGTACATTCTGGGTCTCTTTCTCGGCATTGATCTTGTCTTTGCCGGAACGAGTTGGATCGGTATTGGACTTGGCCTAAGAAAGGCTACCTGACGCCCATCGGCCTGGTCGTTGCGGCCACGTGTTTTGCGGGACTCAGAACGACTCGAAGTTATAATCAATTGGTAACGTGCAATGATGGCCGACAGGCGCCTCTACGTCACTTTGTTCTTTATCTGCGGACTCTCATTCGCGGCAGCGCAGCAGTCCAGTGTACCAAACAATTTGTTCACAGCAGCTGGTTTCGCCGTGAAATACGCAACCACGCCGGAAAAACGAGCAATTTTGCAGTCCTTGCCGTCGGACAAGCTAGTAAAGCGGACGAAGGACGGCAGGGTCTATTACGTCTATGCCGATGCTGCGCGCTGCAATTGCGCTTATGTTGGCACACCGGAAGCTTATGCGGCATATCAGAACGGTCCGAGCGGCCAAGGTTTCGGTGGCGGCGATCAGCAATCAACGATGACGCAAATAATTAATGCCGATGATGAGGATATTCCCAATACTGACAGTATTTTGGATCCGGATTTTTGATATCCGACTGCCGCTTTGATCATTGATTACCGCCATCGACCGATCTCTGCGCCAATTTTGGAAAGCATCCGATCGATGAAAGGCCGCTCAAAATCGCGAACTTTGCTAATCGTCTTGGCTACCGTTTGTCGTGAGTTACGGAATCCTCGCATACGTCGTCCTCCCGCTCAGCTGGACTCACTACGAGCATCAGAAAGCGCTGCCGGGCGTTACAATGGTAACGCACACGGCCCAGACGCAAACCAAAAGACCTACACACCATCGCAGGCCTAAACTACACGATCTTAGCTGTTGCCCCTGACTGCAGCAGCGACCGCATAAATGGAGGAATGTAATTTGTTTGCATCCGGGCATGCTATTTTACCGAAGCGACGCTACGGGTCTGTAGTTATCGCAACTATCCTTGCGCTTGCCGGCGTGCGCCTTATCTGCGCTGGCTTGACGCCGTTGAGCTTCGACGAATGCCTCTACTGGCTGTGGTCGAAGAATATTGCGGGGGGTTACTTCGATCATCCACCTGTAAATGCAATCCTGATTCGGCTTGGGACGACCGTGTTCGGCAACACCGAATTCGGCGTGCGCTGGATTGGCGTGTTGCTAGCTTTGCCGGCGAGTTGGGCAATCTGGCGATCGGGAGCAATTCTATTCAACAATGACCGGGTCGGCGCGACCGCGGCCCTGTACTTCAATTTGACGCTCGTTATGGCCGCAGGTTCGATCATCATGACACCTGATAATCCGTTGGTGGTCGCGACCGCTTTTTTACTGTTGTTTCTGGTTAAGCTCTTCGAGACCGGGCATGGTGAGTGGTGGCTGGCGATTGGCGCTGCGTTCGGCATCGGAATGCTGTCTAAATACAGCACGATTTTTTTTGCGATCAGTATCTTAGTTTGGTTGTTGATAGTACCGACGCAGCGCAAGTGGCTCTTCACTCCTTGGCCTTGGGTCAGCGGCGTGATTGCGATTGTTTTGTTTTCACCGACACTGGTCTGGAATGCGCAACACAAATGGGCATCTTTCCTTTACCAATACAATCGGTTGGTTGTGCACCATTGGAGTCTGGGATACTTGGGCGAATTTGTCGGCACGCAGATCGGAATGGCCACTCCACCCATTTTCGTCCTGGGCTGCATGGGTCTTGCCCGACTCCTTCGAGGAGAGGGCGGATCGCACGGAGCGCGCATCCTCATCAACGCAATGGTGTGGCCGATCTTAATCTATTTTGTCTGGCATACGTTTCATGGGCGCGTCGAAGGCAATTGGCCCGAGCCGGTCTATGTGGCGTTCGTCATTGCGGCTGCTGTTGCCGTGGAAATCATCAAATGGGATGGGGCGTGGGCATCCATCAAATTGTGGTCGCAGCGACTCGCCGTGCCCGTCGGACTTGGAGTGGCCGTCTGCCTCTATTTACAGGCAATGTTCGGGATTATTCCGCTCGGCCTCGTTGATCCGACTGCGCGTGCGCTGGCTGTGGGCTGGACGGAACTAGGGCCTAAGATCGATGAAGTGCGCAAGCGCCTCGGTGCACCGATTATTCTGACCACGGAATACAGGTTGGCCGGCTGGCTTTCCTTCTACCTCCCCTCACATCCGCCGGTCGAACAGATCAACAGCCGCATGCGCTACGTTAACGCTCCGGAGCCCGATCCCGCGCTATTTCGGGGAACAATTATGTACGTTTGTGAGGACGAGTGCAGCGAAATGCCTATGATACGCCAACGCTTTGCAACAGTGGAGCTTACGACGCGTTTGACGCGGACACGGCATGGCGTTCCCATTAACGATTATGCCGTCTACAAGTTGTCCAGTCCTGTTGGGGCTCCGCTTGATCCTCCCTAGCGATAAGATTATTCCCAAGCAAGTTCGGGCGCTCGATTGAACGTTCGTAATTTGATTGACATCGCAACCGCAGAAACGGCAAGACATTCTGATTGTTTGGAGGATTTTTCGATGTCGGTGCAAGCAGGTGCACGCGCCAGTCCGCTACTCTCCATCGTTGCGCCTTGCTACAACGAGGAACAGGGACTCGAGGAATTTCATCGGCGCATGACTGCGGCAGCGCAAGACACAGTCGGCACTGATTATGAGCTTATTTTGTTGAATGACGGTTCGAACGATCGGACTTGGTCGGTCATGACCGATCTGGTTCAGCGAGATTCGCGCTTGGTAGCCCTCAAACTTTCACGTCGCCATGGTCATCAACTCGCGATCACAGCAGGCTTGTCCACGTGCCGGGGTGACCGGGTGCTCACGATCGATTCCGATTTGCAAGATCCGCCCGAGCTTCTCGGAGAGATGTGGCACCTGATGGAGCGCGCCGATGCGGACGTCGTTTATGGGGTGCGCCGCGAGCGGCAGGGAGAATCCATGCTCAAACGCGGCACGGCGGCGTTGTTCTACCGGCTGATGCGGCGCGTCGGCTATACCGATATGCCGGTCGATAGCGGCGATTTTCGTCTGATGACGCGACGCGTCGTCGACATTCTCAAGCGCATGCCGGAGCAGCATCGTTTCATTCGCGGCCTAGTGAGCTGGATAGGGTTCCACCAGGTCGCACTCGCTTATGACCGCGCGCCGCGGACGTCTGGTAAGAGCCACTACTCGTTTGCCAGAATGATCGGACTCGCGTTCGATGCGTTGACATCTTTTTCGATCGTGCCGTTGCGGCTTGCGTCCTATCTCGGGCTGCTGGTGGGCGTTCTAGGTATCCTCATGCTTGGCTATAGCCTTGGAAGTTGGGCGCTCGGGCACGTTGTCGAAGGCTGGACCAGTTTGTTGACGGTCATCCTGATCCTGGGCAGCACGCAACTCATTTTGTTTGGGCTGCTCGGCGAATATGTCGGGCGTCTCTACCTCGAAAGCAAACGCCGACCGCTCTTCGTAATCGATCAGGTTCTCACCCAAAACGCGTCAACGTCTGCAGAGGCTCGCGCGGCGGCGACTTTGTCGGCAGATCAGGGAAAGCTTGAAGGGGTGAATTAGGCAGGTTGCAATTTGCCTCCGGTGCGGGTAACCGACCCAGTGCCCAGCGGATATCGGATCTGGATGAAGAGGCGTCGGATGGGGAACATCGGCCGATATATCTTCCGCACGACATTCAGTGCCTTCATAATCGTGTTGGTCAGCCTCACCGCAATCATTTGGGTTACGCAGGCATTGCGCGACCTCGACCTGGTGACAAACGATGGCCAATCCATCCTTGTTTTCATTGGCATAACGGGCCTGCTCATTCCGCTGCTTATTATGATAATTGCACCAATCGCGCTGTTGATCTCAGTCGCGCACGTGCTGAACAAGATGTCCACCGACAGCGAAATCATTGTGATGAACTCCGCTGGCATATCGCCGTGGATGCTGTTCCGCGGTTTCATGGCGGTGGCGATCGTAACATCCTTGTTCGTGATGGCGATCAGCGCTTATTTTTCACCCAAAGGAATGCGCGTGCTGCGCGACTGGCTTACCGAGGTGCGCGCCGACGTGGTGAGCAATTTAGTGCGGCCGGGTCAATTCACCACCATTACGAATGACCTCACGATTCGCATACGCGAGCGGCGTAGCAATGGTGAGTTAGAAGGCATCTTCCTTGACGACCAGCGCGATCCAACGCAACGCGTGACCGTGATCGCGGAAACCGGCGAATTACTCTCTAATGCCAGCGGCACTTTTCTGGTGCTACAGAACGGCCAAGTGCAGCGATTTGAGGCCAAGCAGCGCGATCCGAACATGGTGGTGTTTGACCGCTATGCATTCGATCTTTCGCAGCTGGCCCCTGGACCGCAGGCGGTAAAATATTCGATTCGCGAGCGCTATTTGTGGCAACTGCTGTTTCCGGGCTCGAAGGATCAGCTCTACATTGAGCAGCCGAAACAATTCCGGGCCGAGTTGCACGACCGCCTGATGGCGCCGGTTTATCCAATAGCCTTTGCGGTGATTGCCTTCGCCTACCTCGGCGTGCCGCGCACCAACCGGCAAAGCCGCACATTCTCGATGCTCGGCGCCATCTTCGGAGCGGCACTGCTGCGGTTCATCGGATTCGTGTCCACCGTATTCGGCGCCACGATTCCGTGGCTGCTGTCGCTACAATATGTAGCGATGATCTTAGCCCTCGGCGGCGGTCTCTATGTGATCCGCCGCGGCTTGATCCTCGAGCTACCCGCTTTCATCGCCAATCCGATCGCCGCGTCTACCGAACGCCTCACCCAGCGCTTCGCCCGGGAATCGCACACCTGAATGGCAATTATTGGCCTAGCGGATCGGGGGTGCGTATTGGATGCCGCCTCGGTTCCACAATTGATTCAGGCCGCGCGGAATACCGAGCTTAGAACCTGTGCCCACATTACGCTCATATGTTTCCCCGTAATTTCCAACGAGACGTAAAATGCGGGCTGCCCAGTCTTTCGTGAGCCCAAGTTGTTCACCAAAGTTCCCTTCTATACCGAGCAAGCGCTGAACATCAGGCTTTTGTGACTTCATTGCTTCATCAACGTTATTGCGATTAATGCCCAGCTCTTCGGCATTGACCATGGCAAATTGAGTCCACTTGACGATGTTTAGCCATTGAAAATCGTCCTGTCGGACGACCGGTCCAAGCGGCTCCTTCGAAATGATGTCGGGCAAGATGATGTGGTCGCGCGGCGTCGCTAATTTGGTGCGCTGGGCGTAAAGCTGCGAGACGTCGGAAGTCAGCGAGTCACAACGACCGCTTTCGTAGGCCGTCGAAGTTTCGTCGCCCGTGGCAAACGTCATCACTTTGTAGGTCAGATGATTGTTACGGAAATAGTCTGCAAGGTTTAGTTCCGTCGTTGTTCCTGATTTTGTGCAAACCGATTTGTCGGCAAGCTCGAGCGCCGAGTCAATATTAAGCGCTCTGCGAACCATAAAGCCCTGACCGTCGTAGTAATTGACTGCCGCCCAGATCACTCCTTCGGTTTCTCGACCCAATGTCCAAGTTGAGTTACGAATTAAAACGTCGATCGTCTTTGACCGAAGAGCTTCAAAGCGATTTTCTGCTGACAACGGTACATACCGGACTTTCGTCACGTCATTAAAGATTGCGGCAGCGAGCGCCCGACACAAATCGACGTCGAGCCCTGACCATTGTCCTTTATCATCCTTCTCAGAGAAACCAGGTAGGCCCTCGCTGACGCCACAGGCAAGGTCACCGTGCTCCTTTACGACCTTCAGTGTTTGCGCCGACACTGAAGTTGTCGCGAAGGCGACAAGCGCAAAGGCTGCAAAAAAGTGCTTTAGCGTCATATGCTTACCCCCAAGCCAGGCCTACAGTGTCGGCGCGTGTTGCACAACGACCTTGGTGCCGATCGGCACGCGTCCGTAAAGATCGATGACGTCTGGGTTAACTAGCCGGAAGCAGCCAGATGAGACGGCGTGCCCGATCGTCTGCGGCTGATTGGTACCGTGAATGCGATACACGGTGGTCCCAATATAGAGTGCGCGCGCCCCTAAAGGATTGCCCGGTCCACCGGCCATGAAGCGCGGTAAATATGGTTGACGCTCGATCATTTCGGGCGGTGGTGTCCAGTCCGGCCACTCCGCCTTGCGCGTAATGCGGTGAATCCCCGCCCACTGAAAACCGTCTCGGCCCACGCCGATACCATAGCGAATGGCACGGCTGTTGCCCTCGACAAGATACATGAAACGCTCAGACGTGCTCACGACAATAGTGCCAGGAGACTCTGTCGTTCTGTAAAACACCGGTTGGCGTTGATAAATGGCATCAAGCTGCTCTTCGGAAGCATTTGGCACGTAGCCTGGCTGGTCGGCGAGGGCCATCATGTCCATTTCTTGGTTCGTTTGTGCGTGCATCGGCGTCTCAGCGATTGTCACCAGCAGCACACTCAACATCCAAATCCAGGTTTTTTTCATTGTCCGTTTGCTCCTCACGCTTTCAGCCATTTAAAGAAAGCGAACTGTTGATTTTCGTTAGCCGATACCGATCCGCCCTAAGTCGTTTGATCTGATTGCATCACGGGGCCCGGCACCTTATTTGTCTGCTTCATCATGCACTTGCCGGGTAGATCGCGAATATTTAGCCCTTGATCTTAGCCATTGCATCTACGGCTTTTTCACCCGGATTATCGAGACATCGCTCTATAAAGTCATTAGTTTGTTTGTGCAACCCATCCAGGTCAAAGGTCGATGTTCCCGACTTACCAAGCAAGAATCCATGCAGGAAAGCAATGGCTACTTCTCGATCGGTCCCGCTCTCTCGGATCACATCCTTACACGAATACTGTTCGACACTGCGCACTTTAGGTTGTTGTGCGAAGCCTGCGCCTAAATTGAAAGAAAATAATAGAGCAGCCGTGATGCTAATGACCAACGCCCGATCGTTCTTCATATCATAATCATCCTTTTATTTGCAGCTGGCCCGACGCAATAGACCTATGCATCGCGAACCGTCTCCATTGAATGTTATCGCGCCGAGAGTCGCCGGCTGGTCGTATGACCCTGATAAAAGACTTCCTCCGAGCCCATCGATCGGCTGAAACCTATAAGCAGAACCCGATGGCTGAGCACGGCTATTGGTCATTTGCGTTGCGCAATAGGTTCCATCGACCACCGGATTACACGGTTCGCCGCATGCAGCCGAAGCGGAGGCAACCATCGAGATACTCACAAGAGCAATAGCGATTCGAGACACAAATCACTCCTGGTTATGCTGAAAGGATTTGACTTCGGGCGCACAATTACATAGCCGCTTTCGCAGCGAGTCAAACGTTGGACCTGCTGCGCCACACACTGGCCCCACACTAACGTGTGTAAGGACCATTTAGGGCGAGACTAAGCCATGCTGCCGCGGTTCTTCTTCATTGTCGGGGTCACAATAACGGTGATAATTCCTCTTGTTTGGGCCACATATAGTTTGAATCCTATGTTTCAACACGCTCGTGAACACCAGATAGCTTCTTCTGATGATGAAGCAAGGCCGAACATGGATTCAAATTCAGTTGCTGTCAGATCGTCTGTCCGATTGGGAAAAAGCGCTAACGGTCTTCAACCGAGAATGGACATTAATTCGGTAGTGTTACCGAAGCCGCCTCCCATGAAACTGCAACCTAAGCAATCAACGAGGCCGGTTATGCACGAGGCCCGAGACCAGGCCAGCCTTACAGCGCGCCTGCCCTCGGGAGATCAAACTAACACACCTCTCGGCGCTGGCTTATCTTCCCCGAGCACTACTCCTGATGCAAAGACTGTCGACCACTATCTAGGTTTTCACATCATCACGGTTTGTTCGGAATTTACGGAAGCGCAAAAGCGTCGCGTGGGCTGCCCTTAGTTTCCAGACAGCGCCTCAACGAGTGGGGAATTACAAAAACTAAAAAGGCCGCCAACCGGGGCGGCCCTTTGATTGTGTAGGTCCAATTTTAGAAGAACCTGAAGTTCACACCAACCAGGACAGTAGACTCGTTCCGGTTGTTGGTGCTCCAGAAACAGCCGGTCTGACAGACGGCCAAGTTTGGAGTGACCACGGTACCTGAGTTCGAGCCCTGGCTCATGTAATTGCCTTCGATAAACGCCGACCAGTGCGGAGCGAACATCCATTCAACACCGCCGCCGACCGTCCAGCCGCTCCTGGTGCTGGAGCTCTGGCCAGTTTGAAAACCA
>Ga0207858_1000034_pt1 | contig 16378 bp, 16 predicted proteins | sample LuqExpMetageno23_FD_187781 | JGI IMG/M metagenome (GOLD analysis project Ga0207858, IMG submission 187781) | Tropical forest soil microbial communities from Luquillo Experimental Forest, Puerto Rico - Sample 23 (SPAdes) | ecosystem: Environmental > Terrestrial > Soil > Tropical forest ... | reverse complement strand
GCCCACGATCGTCCGATGAGACCTGCACCGACGATGCATATTTTTTCGTTCATGCCATGACCCAACCGGTAACCGTTAGCCGAGACGCTCGACATTGCCGCAGACTGCCAAACTCTGACCGCTAATGCTTGCACCAGCTGGCGAACAGATGAACAGAATCTGGTTTGCGATGTCTTCGGCGGTCACCATCTTCCGCAGCGAGATTTTCGACAGCAGCGGCTCACGCATTGCTTCGTGGTCGATGCCGTAGGATGCGGCTTTTGCAGCGATTACACGCTCCTGCCGTTCTCCTGCAACGATTCCAGGTAAAATGGCGTTGACGCGGATGCCGGCGGGTCCGAGCTCCATCGCCCAGGTCTGGGTCAGCCCGACCACCCCACGCTTGCCTTTCATTCCGACGTCCATATTTGCCATGCCTTTCTTCTTTTAATGGAAGGTCTCTGCTTGCACCCCGAAGAAACGGTTATTGGGATCCGAAATTTCAGCTTCACTCAACGTTGCTGGTGGGAAGATGCGCGCTTAATCGAGGCGGATTGGCTGTACGATAGATGCCCGCTCAGAGTCCTAGATAAGCGTCGCGCAAAAGTTTGTCATTTCTCACCTCCGCGCAGTGGCCGCACAGCACCACTCGTCCGCGGTCCAGGACATAGGCGCGATCGGACAATGCCAGCGCTTTACCCACGGTTTGCTCGACCAGAAGAATGGCCTGACCTTCTGCCTTTAGCTGGCCGAGAACAACATAGACCTGAGCAACGATCTGCGGAGCGAGCCCCAATGATGGCTCATCCAGCACAAGCAGCTTCGGAGACGCCATGAGAGCACGCCCGATCGCAAGCATCTGCGCCTGACCGCCTGACAGATCGCCGGCGGCGTGTTCAAGACGCGGCATCAAGGCAGGAAATAGCGCAAGCACGCGTTCGAGATTAGCGGCGAACGATGCCTGAGCTCGCAGCGGATAAGCGCCCATCTCGAGATTCTCGCGCACCGTCAACGAGGCAAGCATTCCCCGCCCCTCAGGTACATAGCCCATACCGTGATGCGCGGGCACGAAGGCCTTCGCATCGGTAAGGACCTCTCCGACAAAACGCACGCTGCCGCCCCAAAGCGGGAGCTGCCGCATGATGGCGCGCAGCATGGTCGATTTTCCGGCGCCGTTTGCGCCAAGCACGCAAACAGTCTCACATTCGTTGACCGCGAGATCGACGTCGTGGACGACTTCCACACCTTCGTAGCCGGTTCTGATCCCCGAGACCTCAAGCATGAGAGGCTCCGTCTCCGGAACCGCTCTCAACATCGTCACCAAGGTAGGCGGCAACCACGCGCGGATCGTGAATGACGGTCGTCGGTTCGCCTTCGGTTACGATTTGCCCGGCATCCATCACCACAAGATGGCGGCTAAGCCGTCGGATCACCCCCATGAGGTGTTCCACGACCAGGAACGTGATTCCTGTTTGAGCGAGTTGCTCAATAACGCCTTGCACAACTTCAAGTTCGTTGTGTGAAAGCCCGGCCATCAATTCGTCGAGAAGCACCAAGCGCGGGCGCAGCATGAGCACCCGAAGGAAATCGAGCAGCTTGAGGTGTCCGGTCGGCAATTTGCGTGGCGAATAGTCAGCCACGTTCGCGAGACCCAGAAGTTCCAGTTTTTCATGGGCCTCACTTCGCGCCTCGGCCTGCGAAAGACCGCGGCAGAGGCCGCCGACCATAACGCCTTCAATGCAGGTGAGATCAAGAATCGGATGCGGCCGCTGAAATGTGCGAACGAGCCCAATCCGCGCCCGATCCGCAGTTGAAAGCGCCGCTATGTCGCGGCCCGCAAAGTACACGGTACCGGAGTTTGGCGCGTAAACTCCAGTCAGGACATTAATAAGCGTGCTTTTGCCGGCACCGTTTGGTCCAATTAAGCCGACGATGCCATGGTCCTCAATGGCGAAAGTGACGTCAACGAGCGACTGCACCGCACCGAACGATTTCGCCACACCACCGAGTGCAAGAAGGGCCGTCATACGCCCCTCGCCGAAATATTTACTTTTGGTCGGAAAGGAATGGCTTGCCACAGACGCTCCGCCATAAAGCAAAGCCCGCGTGGGTCGGTCATCACAATCGCAACGACCGAAAGCCCGAGTATCATTACGTCCCAACCACCAGCCGCACCGAAATAGGCGTTAGCCACTGCGTCGATCGTTTCATAGAAAACGGCGCCGATGATCGGGCCGATCAAAAAACCCGTTCCGCCAACGACGGCGATCAGTGCGATCTTGACCGAGAGCGCGAGGCCGGCAAGAAAGTTTGGATCGGCGAATCCTATAAAGAAAACGTAGAATACGCCGCCAAGCGCGGTCAGCGCTGCGCTTAGGCAAAAGGCAAGCACTTTGACCCAGGCCACGCGCACGCCGGCCGCAGCAGCAGCCGCCTCGCTGCTCTTGATTGAAGCAATGTAATAGCCAAGCCGACTACGCTTGATCATGCCTAGAAATATTGTCACCGCTGCCAGGAGCGTAATGGCGATCAGGTAATAGGCACGGACGTTCGTGAATTCGAGTTTCTCCGGCGCGTCGTGCGCGAAGGAAATAGGAATCCCGCTCGGTCCGCTCGTCAGTTCGTCATAATGAAGGATGAGTGAAAGGACGACGGCGCCGGCGGCAAGGGTCGCAAGAGAGAAATACGGCCCAGTAAGCCGCAAAGTCGCCGCTCCAATCACGGCCGCAAGGGCGACCGCGGCCGCGATGCCAAGTAATGCACCAAGCAGCGGCGAAACGTCGGCACGCTGAAACAACAGGATTGTGACGTAGGCGGGGACGGCAACAAACATCGAATGGCCAAGCGAGATGTTTCCTGACAGGCCCCCGAGCACGTTCCAACTCTGCCCCCAAACGGCGAGAAAAGCGGCCGAAGTCGCTACACTCACAAGATAATTGTTTCGCAAGAGAATCCCGGCCGACGCAAAGAGCGCCCAAACAACCATAATAACAAGCGCGCGTTTCATAGCGTTCGCTGCCCCCTCGAAAAGAGGCCCTGCGGGCGCAGCAGCAACACAGCCAAGAACAGCACATAAATCGCCGCGGTCGAAAGATCGATATCAAGGTAGGCTGCGGTCAGCGACTGCATGACGCCAAGGAGCAGACCACCGAAAACGGCGCCAATAACGCTGCCGAGGCCGGCGATGACGATGGCGAGGAATGCGACCACGACGAAATTCTGACCGACATTCGGAAACGTGAAATGGTAAGGGATTACAAGCGCGCCCGCCAAACCAACAAGGCCGATCGCGATCGCGGTAGTAATCATGTAGACACGGCGTGCATCGATACCAAGCATCTCGGCGGTTTCAACGCTTTCGGCAACGGCACGTGCACTCTTGCCGAATCGGGTCGAGCGCAAAATCCACGCCATCACGATCGTTACCCCAATCGCGACGATGAATGAAATGGCAGGCCCGACTTGAAAGTAAATGCTGCCGAGATGCAGCGCGGCACCATTGATCGGGTTAGGCACTAATTTGAAATCGGAACCACGCAATACCTGGGCGAGCCCCTGCCCGCCGATCGAGAGACCGATTGTAAGAAGGATCTGCGGAGACTCGCCAAACTTTGCAGCGCGATCGAGCAGCAGAAGATAAAAACAGGCGCCGACCACCGCCATGATCAGCATGGCTGGCACGGCGACCCAGTAGATCCCGATGAAACTTGCCGGCAGCGCCAAACCAGCAAGGGCGACCGCGACGTACATGCCCATCATCAGAAATTCGCCATGGGCGAAATTGACGAGCTTCATAACGCCGAACATCAAATTCAGGCCGACGGCAACGAGCGCGTAGACACCTCCGATCAGCAACCCGTTGACCACGGCCTGGGCAAGCACGTTGATAGCATTCATACGGCGCACCCAGACCAGAAGTTGTCAAAAAGAATTAGGGCTTAACCACCTTCGACGTGGCGACGCTTTCAGGGAACACGGTGTGCGGAATGCCGCTTTGCCACTGTATCATGACGGGTTGGACGTAACGATTCGCTCCGTTCGCATCAAAGGCGACCTCACCCGGCTGCATGAGCGAGCCACCACCGCTTTTCACATCGATGGCCGCAAGAGCATCGCGCACCTTGCCCGGGTCGTCTGATTTCGCCGCCTCAATGGCAGCGGCGAGAACCGATATGCCGGCATAGGCTTCCCCAGCTTGTTCAGGCATGAACGTGCCATAGGCGCTGGCGTAACGCTTGGTAACGTCGACCAGCTTAGGATCAGCGACAACGTTCTTCGAATCAAGATTCCATGAAGCAACGCTGGTCAGACCGTTGACTTTATCGCCGAGCGATTTCCCGATCGGCGGCCAAATGAAGCCGGCACCGCCGCCGATCACAAGGACGTGGCTATTGGCACTACGGAGAGCCGTAAGGATCAGGCTGGAATCGGTGATGTAAGAAACTGGGAAAAGCACCTGCGCGCCCGATTGCTCGATCTTGGAGACGAGCGGGCTCGCATCTGTGATATCCCCCGGGTAAGCCGAATCAAGACCGATCTCCAGCCCGGCGTTTTTGGCGAGCTGTTCGACACCATTTTTTGTTGCAATACCATACGGATTGTTCACATAGAGAATTGCGGCCTTACTGATTCCCATATTGTAGGTCGCATTGAGGAACTTCAGGAATTCGACCTGTTGGTTGCCGAAGGCCGATCCCTTCGGAGCAATCTGAAATAGATAGCCACCGTTATTTGGCGTCACCAGCGTATCGCTTATCGCCGATGTAATGACTGCGACATGGTGTTTGACGAATGCCGGCAGTGCCGCGGTTGTAAGCGGCGAAAGGGCGAGGCCATAGGCTCCCGCAACCGTGTTCTGCGAGAGCACGCGCTCGGATGTATTGATGGCACCCTGTGGATCGTTCGTCGCGTCCGCGATGATAAGATTGAGCTTCGCGCCTCCCATCGACTTGATTCCGCCCGTGTCGTTCACGTCGGCGACCGCAAGCTTTGCCGCATTGACCGCCTGCTCACCGACGGTGGCGTTTGGTCCCGATAGCGGCACGATGATGGCGATATTAATTTGGTCGGCGGCGTGAGCTGAGAAGCTGCCAGCGTTAGACGTAAGCACACTAGCGCCGGCAACTACCAGCGCAGCTAAAAACTTATGCATTTTTGTTCCTCCTAAGCGGAGCAGTTATCTGCTCTCTAACGGGCGGGTCTCGTGAAAAATATAGCTCAGGAAGCATCGCTAGGCTACACACATCGCTACCCACGAATGCCATGAGCACCTAGTCTCCGCGCTCCAACGGCGAAATGGCGATGCCGCATATCTAATAATCGAGTCGAGAAAGACCGGTCGCTGCGACTTAGCTGCGTGAGATCACATCAATAATCCCTGTCGTGCCATCGATCCGGACCCAATCGCCGGTCTTGAGGATGCTTTTGGGATCGCCTTCTAGGCCGTCTACGATCGGGATCAATACTTTAAAAAAAGCTTCCGCCAGCAGCGAGCACATAACGATCATCGGTTCGCTTTTTGTGTTCACGATCGCTGCCGGAGCACAAGCATTTCGGACCGCCTCTAGGAAAATGCCCGGGGTGCCTGTGGACCCTCGTCCATACGGGAAGAAGAAAGCCTTGCCCTTGAGCGAGGTTCCGCATAGCTCGTGCCGCTGATCGATGACTGTGCCGGTCAGCGGGTCCAGACCTTGCCAGAATCCAAATGGCTGATTTGAAACCACGGCCTCGCCCTCAAAATGTCCAGGAGCGCAAGCTTTGCCTTGAAGTATTGCATGCGGCGAGTTCATAGTGATCCGATCCGTCCCCTGATTGCGGCCTCGATGCATGCTTCGGTGCTGGCAAAGATGCATTTCGTACCGACCGTCGTAGGCGTGTAATAGGCAAACTTTCCCGAATCGGTTGCCAGCCGGCGGAAGTTCCAAGCGCCCAGTGGACAGTCGTTGTGACAGGTGCCCACCATCAGTTTCGCTCCCGCCCGCTCGATCGTCTCGATGTAACCCATTTGCCGGGCCATGTCCTCGACCACCGTATTAGCGCAAATCCAGAGTTCAGTGCTCGGGTGGACATATTTTCCTTTGAGGAGCGCTGCATATCGCCGCATCTGATCGATTGAAGCGTGTGGACACCCGAGTCCAACGATGTCCACCGCTCCGGAATCGCCCGTATTCATCTGCTCAAGCGTGTTGTCGATCTCGGAACGGCCGACGACAGTACGGTCGGCGGGTTGCCGACCACGATAGGCTTCGTCCAATGTACGTGCTTCGGGCGTAATGCCGACCATGTGGTAGAGTGCGACCGATCCGCTGGCGGCGGCCGCTGCGCCAAAGGCTTTCAGCTGATCAAGTGTCGCTTTCTGAACGCCGTTAATGACTGGAATTCGGTCGCCTGCCTTCTGGCCAACGAAGTAGCCGAGGACTGGGAAAAAATGATCTTCAAAATTATCAGAGAGCTCGGAGGCCACCTCGAATAGCACTTGCCCCCGGCGGCACTCGGGCAAGTGCAGACCAAATCGCGGCACCCGGCCGACGAGGGCGGCACAGACGTCGACATATGCCGCTAGGCGATTAGTTCGCGCGCCGATAACGGAATTGGCAAAAATGACCGCACTCGATTCCGACCAGCCGAGATCTTCCCCATAGCGCGGTACATTGAACGCTGTGTAAGGCGTGCACGTCCAGGTTGGAATCACACCCATCTCGCCGAGCAGCTCCGCAATCTTGACCTGCCGCTCCGCGTAATCCGGCGGCGTCTTGAATATCTGCCAACGGGAAAAATCAATCGAGCCGGGGTCGCATGTCGTGCGGACCTTTACTTTGGCCCCTTGCTCGACCAGTTTGCTGTAAATCTCAATTCCGGCTTCGCCGGCGATCTGATACGACGATCCCACGATATGGGCGCTGGCGATCTCAACCATACGCTCCGCGCCGTAGGCGTCACCCAGCTTGATCAAAACGTTTAGAGCGATCCTTTGGGGCTCACCGAACGCGCCGTCCAAGATTTGCCGCTCCTCCTCGGTCAGATGCATGGCCAATTTCCCGTGCAGAAGGAGGTCTCCAGTCAGTGTATCGATCACAGACCATAAATTAGAAATTCACCTTGTCGCCGCCCTTGAGCGAGAGGATCGCGCGTGCCTCGTCGGGGGCTGCGATCTCCAGCCCAAGGCCTTCGAGGATCTTGCGCACCTGCGTGACCTGCTGCGCGTTCGATTCGGCAAGCTTGCCGGCGCCGAGCCACAGCGAGTCTTCCAGGCCGACGCGGACGTTGCCGCCCATCGATGCCGCCATGGCCGCAACCCGCATCTGGCTGGCGCCGGCGCCGAGCACCGACCAATGATAATTGTCGCCAAGCAGGCGATCGGCCGTGCGCTTCATCATAATTACGTCTTCCGGATGCGGCCCGATGCCGCCGAGAATGCCGAACACTGACTGCACGAACAGCGGCGGCTTGATCACGCCGCGGTCGAGGAAGTGGCGCAGCGTATAGAGATGGCCGATGTCGTAGCACTCGATCTCGAAGCGGGTGTTGTTCTCGGCGCAGGTCTTCAGGATGTATTCGATGTCGGCAAAGGTGTTCTTGAACATGCCCTTGCGCGAGCCTTCCAGATACGGTTCCTCCCAGTCGTATTTGAACTTGCCCTTGTAGCGCGGGATCATCGGGTAGAGCCCGAAGTTCATCGTGCCCATGTTGAGCGAGGCGACTTCAGGCTTGAACGTGGCCGCCGGCCGCACGCGCTCCTCGGCGGTCATGGTCGGCGCGCCGCCGGTGGTAATGTTCACCACCACGTTGGAGCGCTGCTTGATCACCTTGAGGAAGGGCGCAAACGCCTCCGGTGACTGGTCGGGACGGCCGTCCTGCGGGTTGCGCGCGTGCAAGTGGACGATTGCCGCGCCGGCCTCGGCGGCACCGATCGCGCCATCGGCGATCTCCTGCGCGGTGATCGGCAGATGCGGCGACATCGAGGGCGTATGGATCGAGCCCGTGACAGCACAGGTGATAATGACTTTGCGCGACTTCGCCATGAGCGTTCCAACCACACAAGTTAAAATAACTTGGACCTCTATTTTGACTTTATGCCTCCAATCCCAAAACGACGGCGTTGATCTGAATCAATAAAGAGCGGGGCTGCTCATTGCCCATCGGGGACGTCGCCGTACTCGCTCGGAGTCGAGGCTGGAATTGATTCGAAGCGAAGCCCAATTCACCTAGCCAAGCTTAAACAAATTGCATCAAGCGCCATTTCCACGCCTGCGAACCGCGCTTAGAGCGCACAACTTGTTATAAAAAATGGAAGCGGCTCGCCGTGGTTTCCTTTAAACGGAGTTGTGTCGCTGACGGCCCGTTGGCCGCCTCACCCCCCACAATAGTGCGCCGCCTGAGACAACAGCCAGCGCAATGGAGACATGGATGCTTTCGTAATACCCGTCCCACGCATTGACCACACTGTCGGCCGGCCTGTCCGCTAAATATTTGATTTCCACTGACCCTCCCGCAGACAGAAAATTCCATATTTGCGACCGCACATAGTCCTCGCCGGAATGCTTAGCACCCGTCGAGTCCACGTATTCGTACGCAACAATATAGTTCGTCCCATAATTGTGGATTGGAAGTATTCGCGTGTCGGTAAATTTCCTGGTTACGGTCGCCTGCGCTAACACTCCGTTTCTGTAGTACAAATCTACCTTGTGCCAATCTGACCCCATTTTCAGCAAAGCGATAAGAAGGATGACGCCCACAACCGCCGTGAATTGGTTTATTCTGGCTTTTCTCAAAATTGGGTGAGCTTGAACCTTTCCGACAAACCTAATGAAAAGGAAGAAAACAAAAATCCCCAGCAGCGCGTACCAACCATAGAGCTGTCGTCCGGATAACGGTGCATTCGCAAAGAAATACAAAAAACCAAGCTGTGCCTTCATTTTCGGATTTCAATGGTATTGCAATGCGTTGGCGGCGGTCGCTGTTTAGCCCGCCTTGCGCCGACCAGTTGCACGAACCGGCTTTTTTGCCTCTTCCTTAACTGACTTCTTACCCGGAATCGGAAGGAGCATCTCCCTCTGATCCTCGACCCTCTTTCGACCACGCTTGGCCTTCTTAGTCGGCTGCTCGGCCCTCACGCTCTGACGCAGTGCATCGAACAGGTTAATAACTTTGGCCGGTGCGCGTTCTATTGGCGCCTCGATCTTCAGTCCCTTGGACTTCTTCGCGATCAACTCCTTTAACGCGGCTTCGTAATGGTCCTCAAACATTTCCGGTTTAAAGTGTCCTGATTTGGTTTCGACGATGTGCCGTGCCAAATCCATCATGTCTTTGCCAAGCTTAATATCGGCAATATCGTCGAAATACTCTTTCTCGTCCCGGACCTCGTAAGGGTAGCGCAGTAGCGTACCCATGATTCCCTTGCCGCGTGGCTCCATCGCAACGACATGCTCTCGGCTCGTCAACGCGACGCGGCCAAGCGCCACCATATTCATTTGTTCTATGATGTTGCGGATAACAACGAAGGCGTCTTGTCCAACCTTCCCATCGGGGGCGATGTAGTACGGCCGGATATAGTAAAGGTTATCGATTTCAGATTTTGGAACAAATTCATCTATTTCAATTATCTTCACGCTTTCGAGCGCAACAGATTCAAGCTCCTCGTCAGTAATTTCTATGTAGTGGCCCTTGGCAACTTCATAGCCTTTGATGATGTTCGCAGATTCCACCTCCTCGCCCGTCTGCCCGTCCACCTTGGAATAGCGGATGCGGTTGCCGGTTTCTTTATTAATTTGGTTGAACCTGATTTTTTCGCTTTCACTCGTCGCTGGAAAAAGTTGAATGGGGCAGGACACCAGCGACAAACGCAAAAAGCCCTTCCAGTACGCGCGCGGGGCCATGGCGAACTCCTACAAGACGCTAGACCACTTCAGTTTACCACTTCAGTTTAGCTAATCCTCACGAACTCTGCATCGACATTAGGCGTCCGGTTCTGTCTCCGTTCCCGTCAAAATAGATGAGATGGACCAGTCGCTACGTCTGCTATTTCGCAAAAGCGGGCATTCGCCCGCGCTAGCGTTGGGCAAAAAGGACCGAAATCCAAAGGATGGCTCAGGGTTGCGCCACAGGATAATAAATTCAATGACGTAACAGTGTAAAAAATTCTCTAACTCCCGTTCATGGCCGTTAAAGGCACTTCTTTTGGACTGTCAAACCGGGAGCCCGCGTTCTTGCACTATCTCCACTATTTCCCGGTAAACAGACATTAACCCTCGCTATACCTGCTGTGATCAGCGTTGAGGACGGCGCTCAATGCATCTGGTGCTAATACAATAATGCAGTTTCGTTCGAGCCTCAACCATTTGCGGCGCTGCCAGGCGCGTAACTGTTTGTTTGTGCTTTCGCGAGACGCTCCAACCATTTGACTGATTTCGTGCTGGGTAACACGAATCTTGTTGTTTGCTGCATCGTCAGGTGAACGTTGAGAAAGTTGCAGAAGAATCTTAGCTAGACGATGTGGTAGGCTGAGAAAAATGATATCTTCTACTTGCTCGCTTGTTCGGCGAAGACGAGAACATAATATTTCTATTAAGCGCATCGAAACTTCAGGATACTCTCGAAGCAATTGAATAAAGTCACGGCGTTCGACAACCAAGAGCTCGCCGGAATCTACAACAACCGCATCAGCGGTACGCGGTCCACGATCGAGGAAAGCGATCTCGCCGAAAATATCGCCGCGGATCATCAAATTAAAAACAGCATCGCTCCCCTGTTCAGACGGCGAGCTTATTTTTACCGCGCCGGAGCAAACGATAAATAACTCAATACCTGGATCCCCTTTTTGAAAGACTACGGTGCCCTTTTCAACTTTGCGCGAGCGTGCATGCGGCACTAACCAGTCGAGAACGGCGTCGTCCAAGGCATTGAAAAAGGGGTGTGCGCTGAGCAGTGTGCGCTTATCGAACTTCGCTGTCCGAGTCTGACCGCTTACAGAAAGAATCATGAATCCATGTCTCCAAGTACCAGGATTCAAAGTATAGCGGAAAATATCGGTTTTGGAGCCCGAACCGCAGAGCTCCGAAGAGGACATTCATTAGCGCGGTTTGAATGTTTGCCGCGGCCTTGAGAGGTCATTGACTATCACGGAACGATGTAACCTCGGGGCAAAGCCTACTATCCTCTCAACTTCCCTTTCCTTCTCGAATATCATCGGAAACCGTCGCGGATCTCGCAGGCACACTACGACGGTAAAAGGACCGACGCTTCAATTCGGCAATGGCCGCCATGCTACCACCTCACCATTTCGATTACATCATTGTCGGAGCGGGCTCTGCCGGTTGCGTGTTGGCCGACAGGCTGACTGCATCGGGCCAACATCGCGTGCTGCTACTCGAAGCCGGGGGCCATGATCGCAACATTTGGATTCACATCCCGCTCGGGTACGGTAAGCTATTTCACAATCCAAAAGTTAATTGGCTCTACACGACTGAGCCCGAGCCAGATCTCGGCAACCGCAAAATCATCCAGCCATGCGGCAAAGTGCTGGGGGGTTCAAGTTCGATCAACGGACTTCTCTATGTTCGCGGCCAGCCAGAGGATTACGACCACTGGCGCCAGCTTGGTAACGCTGGTTGGGGTTTTTCGGATGTACTTCCCTACTTCCGACGCGCCGAGGACCAGGAGCGCGGCCCCGATGCACTCCACGGGGTTGGTGGTCCGCTCGCCGTATCGAACGTAAGCGAACCACATCCGCTTTGTGAAGCTTTCATCCAAGCGACGCAGCAGGCCGGTTTTCCACGCAACGACGATTTCAATGGACCGACCCAAGAAGGAGCGGGCTACTTCCAGCTTACCGCGCGCAAAGGCCGCCGCTGCTCGACCGCGGTCGGTTATCTGCGTTCCGCATGGCGTCGTCCGAATTTAGCGGTTGTTACAAATGCTTTGGCCACGCGTATCCTTTTCTCCGCTCGACGCGCAGTCGGTGTGGAATATCGCCGGGACACAACACTGCAAACCGCCTATGCTAGCGGAGAGGTCATTGTAGCCGGCGGCGCGTTCAATTCCCCAAGGCTTCTGCAGTTGTCCGGTATAGGGCCTCCTGACTTGCTGCGTTCATTCGGAATCCCGGTGATCGCCGATATGCCTGGTGTCGGTGCCGAGTTACGGGATCATTATCAGGTACGCATGCAGTATCGCTGCACGGAGCCGATTACGATGAACGATGTCCTCAATCGTTGGCGGCATCGTATCCGTGCGGGGCTGCGATACGTCATCAGTCGCAAAGGCATGCTGACGATCGGCGCAGGATACGCCGGAGCTTTCTTGCGCACACGTCCACTGGCCTCGCCGGACGTACAAGTGCATTTTCTTATTTTCAGTGCCGATACGGCTGGTGCTGCGCTGCATCCATTTTCAGGGTTTATGACTTCCATTTGTCAACTACGTCCCGAAAGCCGAGGCTTCGTGCGTATCAAATCAAGCGATCCAAACGCGCCGCCGGCAATCCAGCCACGTTATTTGTCGAGCCGCAGTGATTGCGAGACGACCGTTGCTGGCATGAAACTGTTGCGGACAATTATGAGTCAACCGGCAATGCGACGTTACATCGCGCAGGAGCTGGAGCCGGGGGAAGAGTGTCGCAGCGATACCGATATGCTCAGCTTTGCTCGCCTAACCGGCACTACCGTTTACCACCCGACTAGCACGTGCCGCATGGGAAGCGATTCCGGCGCCGTAGTCGATGAGCGCTTGCGGGTGCGCGGAATCGACGCTCTGCGAATTATCGATGGATCGATTATGCCAACTCTTGTGTCAGGCAACACGAATGCCGCCATAGTGATGATTGCGGAAAAGGGCGCTGACTTGATTTTGCAAGATGCGGGTGCGCCTCTTGCTCTCATTTAGCACCAGCTATCGATCTGCCTTACGACAAAAATGGAAAAGCGGCCGAAATCAGTCGGCACTAAAGAGGGTTTTGGCCCTAGACATCGCGCCTCTCACCTTTTGTCCTCGTTGACGCACCGCCTATGTGTGCAACGGGCTTTCTGACCATTTTATAGTTTTATAATCAAAGCCCATTTCTATTGTTGGTTTAATCACCGCGAAATAGGGTGAAATGTCGAAATCGCGCGGAGTATAAAGTGAACAATCGCGGATATGGAATACGTCTTGTCGTGCCTGCTTGCTTTCTATCCGTTCGATATCCGGCAGAATCGGATAACTGACAGACTGAAATGCTTGCGCCAGAAGTACTGAACAAATGAGGCGCGTAGGGTCCCCAGATCCGAGCGCTATCATTCTTCGCCGCAGACGCTGTGGCACGGGAATTGGCACCAAGTAGCGGACAAGATCCATTATATTCTGGAGGTCGTATTGAAGTCCTATGCGTGCGCTAGCGTACGTGCATACTTTCTCACAATCTTCAGCCGTCAGTCCAATCGGTCGACAAATTCGCGTGTGGTAGTGAAAATATTTCGACAGTGGAACGCAGATAACGCCGGTATCCAAATTGGACTCGATCAGTTCACACGCTTCATCGCCGACGGTTCGAACTTCTGTGTGCGACCCCACATAAAGCGCTGCATGCGACCAAGTTGATTGCGTAAGATACTTTATGATCCCGGCTATTCGCGTGTGACCTTCAATCAAAAGGACGTCACCTGGCTTAATTGTTGCCCGTAGCGCAGCTGGAGTGGCAGGCGTGAACGGCTCGTAACCTGTTTCCGGCGTTTGCAGGAACGCCGCGATCTTGTGACCGATGAAGTCAAAAAAACGATTCATGGACGATAGACATCATAGGGCTAAACGCGACTAAATCCGGCGCAGCGGATTTGTCAGGGCCAGGAAAAAGCCTGTCGTCGTGAACGCCGCCATCGCTAGAAAGGCCGCGCGAAACGCAGCGCTGATATCAGCTTGAATGGTGATCTGTTGGGCGGGCGTGAAAGAAGACGCAAGAGGCTTTCCCTGCTCAACCATCGTTGCAAAAACGCGAGCAGCTTCTGGACTTCTGATGGAGAGAGCAGAAAACAGCACTGTCGCCACAAGGGCAGTACCGAAAGCGGCGCCAATCGACCGCGAAAACTGCACGGAGGCGGCCGCCTCACCGAGGCGCAATAGGCCCGCGGCACTTTGGACGCTAACTTGCACCACACCCATCACCGTTCCCATAAATAGTCCATTACACAGCAGCAGGACCGCGAACACAGCGGTGTCGAGAGCGGATGCCCACAAGGCCAGAACTACGAGATTGATGGTGGCCATCGCGAGACCCACGACCGGAAACACCGTGGTCAAGCCGGTCTTGTTGACTAGCCGCCCTGTAAGGAGCGAACCGGCTCCGATTCCTACCGTGAGAGGAACCATCAACAGGCCAGTAGCTGACGGCGAACTTCCACGTACGACTTGCAGATAGATCGGAAGAAAGGTGATCAAGGAAACGAGCGCGGCGCCATGGCACGCGGCTAATGCATCGCTATGCCAGATAGCTGGCTGGCGCAACAGCCCGAGCGGAATGAGCGGCGACGTAACCCGATTTTCATGGCGCACAAGCAGCACCAGCGCGATGACACTCACGATGAGTAGACTGCCACTGGCCGGCAGAACGCTGAGCTCAACCCGCTGCATCTGCTCCAGTGAGAGCAGGATCGTTGCAACGAATATTGTGAACAGCACGAGGCCGCCGGGATCGGCTCGCCATGGTAGCCGTTCCTTTGTCAGGGTCGGCAGTCGCCAGACGAGTGCGACAGCGGCGAGCCCGATCGGTAGATTGATGAGGAATATCGCCTGCCATCCGAAATGCTCGGTCAGATAGCCGCCGGCAACCGGCCCGAACGTATTGGCGCAAACCGCGACCGCGGCGAGGTAACCTTGGTAGCGCGCCCGCTCGCGTGGCGGAAAGGCCTCTCCGACTAGCGCCTGTGACAGTGTCATGAGCCCGCCACCGCCCAGCCCTTGAAACACGCGGGCAAGCGTTAGTAATTCAACTGTGGGCGAGGCCGCGCAAAGAAGGGATGCAAAAATGAAGACGGCGAGCGCCGCAAACATCAGGCGGCGACGGCCGAAAGAATCGCCCAGGCGTCCGTAAAGCGGAGCCGCGATTGTAGCTGCGATCAGATAAGACACGACGATCCATGAAGCGCGCTCGATCTGGCCGGTCGAGGCCGCAATCGCCGGTAAGGCGGTGGCGACGATCGTCTGATCAACCACCGCCAAGAACATCGGCAGCATTATCGAAGGGAATACGCTCAGGAACGCCGGATACTTTGCTCTTACATGTCTTGCCGGGTTTTGGATTGGGTCTGGCGCGGTCGACAAAGATTTATGGCCTTCTGCATACGCGGAGAATGACTCATCAATGTGCCATCAAGACCGGCAAGGTTGCATTGGCTAGAACGTAGCGCGTTGCGCCGCCGAAGATCATCTGGCGCAAGCGGCTCTGGGTATAGGCGCTCTTGACCAGCAAGTCGCAGCTGAGTGACCTCGCATGATCAAGAATGACTTCGCCGGTCGAACGCGCACCGGGCTTGACCGTCAACGCTGTCGTTTTAATGCCTTTCTGGCACAGGTGCTGCGCAGCCTCTTCACCCGAGGGGCCCGGCGTCGTTCCCCCTTCCACCGTCAAAACGGTGACCTTGTCGGCGAGACGCAACAGTGGAATGGCGTATGAGTTAGTGCGAGCCTGTTCGGTACTTCCGTTCCAGGCGACCAGAACATTGCGTCCAAGAGTCTGCGGCACGAACGGGGGTACGACCAGTACCGGTCGACCACTATCGAAAAGCGCCGCTTCCAATGGCGGCATTCTCGGATTTTGCGGGTCTGGTCCTGGCCTTCCGAGAATAATCAAGTCAAAGACGCGCCCGCGGCTGCCAATGTAGGCATCGTCGGCGCCCTCATCGCGCGGCCAATCGAAGGAGAAAACGGCAGGCTCCCCTTTTTGCTCGGCTCGGGGCACGGCGCGACTTTTCATGAAAGATTCGAACTCAGACCGTGCTTGACGGGCGGTGTCCTCTTCAAAGGCACCAGAGATCGCCAGGCTACTGACGGGTTCGACGGTCACGTAGGTCGCGAGCGAAGGCCGCACTGCAAACCCCTCCATGTAGCTGTCGAACTGCCTTGCAATCAGCCAGGCAGCCTCGAGAACCGCTGGCATCGCATCGTGATCCTCGGTTGGAATTAAGATGGTCTTCATCACGGGCCTGTGCAGTGCGGGAATTGACCTGTAATCTCCTTTTCCGCTTTGATTTGCAACCAGCTCTGATCGGCACAGGGTAATGCTCGCAATGTGCAGAATTAACCAGCAAAGCCACCAAATCATTTCGGTAGTTGATAGGCGAATTATCTCCACCGAAATAAAGCCTGACGCAAGAGCGTCGTTTACGGTGACGACGTCAATGGTGGCACTCGTGCCGGATCGATCCGATTAGCC
>Ga0207858_1000025_pt1 | contig 19226 bp, 17 predicted proteins | sample LuqExpMetageno23_FD_187781 | JGI IMG/M metagenome (GOLD analysis project Ga0207858, IMG submission 187781) | Tropical forest soil microbial communities from Luquillo Experimental Forest, Puerto Rico - Sample 23 (SPAdes) | ecosystem: Environmental > Terrestrial > Soil > Tropical forest ... | reverse complement strand
GTGGCTCAAGATCACGGGATAGCGGCCTTTCGCGATCGGCCGGAACACGTCGCAGCGCAGCACCAGCCCGTCATCCATAGTGATCGGCATGTCCCAATCGATGCGCATGCCGTCCCGCACTTCACTGACCTCGCGATAGCTCATGATCGCTCACTCCAAAAAAACTCGTTCTGACTATTTCTTAGGGATGACGGGCAGTAGCACGTGCGCTTGCCGGTTCGGACCTGCGTGCAGAGTGACGTCGCCGCCGAAGACTGCGGGCGGACGGTCGCGCGGATCATCGTGCGTGAACACGGCGCAGCCGGTCCACACCTTGCCCAGGGTCTCCAGGCCTTCGCCCGGCTCGCCGGGGTAGACGTAATCGCGTCCGCGCACCGAGAGAGCAAGACGGTAGCCCTTGGGCAGCACGATGCAGGTTGGCCAAACCTCGACGTCGACCTCGTACACTTGGCCCGGCTTAAGCTTCTGCTCCTCGTCGTGGGTATGATACGGCCGGTAGGGCAGCGTGAGCTTGGGATCGAGCTTGCGGTGCGAGCAGCGCAGCCAGCCCTGGGCTATGGGCGTGTGCGGATCGAGCGCGCCCTGGAAGGTCACTTCCTTGAGGTCGGGCGTGAAGGCGCGCACGACCAGGAACAGGTCGGCGTCTTCGGTAGCCGATGAAACCCAAAGCTTCGCGGCGATGGGACCGGTGATTTCCACCTCTCGTTCGAGCGGCTCAGTGAGGAATGTGACGCCATCGCCAAAGCCGGCATAGGTGACCGAACTCGCCGCCTTCTGCGGCGTGTTCGACATCGTCAAGTCGTCAGGGTGAACGTAGAACTTGGTCCATTCCGTGCGCGCGAGCGGCCATTCGTTCTCATGCCGCTCGACGAATTTCTCGCCGGGGTGGCGTACCTGCAGCAGCACTTTGGGTTGCTTTCTCCAGCCGGTATTCTCGTCCTTAAGGAAATAGCCGAAGAACTTCTTCTGCAGCCCCAAACCGTAGTTGGTGTAGAAATGGGTCCAGTGCTCGATGCCGTGGCATTCGAGCCACTTGTGCTCCGAGGCCGAACGCACGAAGCCTTCGAAATTGCCGCGTGGATGCAGGCCTTGGCCGCCCCAATTTGCGGATGAGAGCAGCGGCGTCTTGACCTTGCTCCAATCCGGCATGCGCGACTGCCAATATTCGTCGGTGTCAAGCTTGCGCGAGATGCAATCTTCGTAGAAGTCGCGGCGGTTCTTGCCGAGCTGCTCCTCCGACAAGGTCTCGGGGCCGGATACCCAATCGCCGGTCATGCGGCTCTTGAAGCCGCGCGTGCCGCGTCCGTTCTGCACAGTGTAGACCTGCGCCTTCGACCAGTCCTGCACGAAGCCGCGGCAGAAGACGCCTCCGTGGTGTGCCATGTCGCGGTAGAAATCGGCCGCGCCTTCCCAGGTGCAGATCGCCGCGAGATGTTTGGGCTGCAGCGCCGCAGTCTGCCATTGGTTTTCTGCGTAATAGGAGATGCCGTTCAAACCGACCTTGCCATTCGACCAGGGCTGTACACCGGCCCAATCGACACATCGCGCCAGGTCTTGTGCCTCGTGCAGCGACCAAATGTCGATGACACCCGGCGAGCGGCCGGCGCCGCGGCTGTCGACGCGGATGCAGACGTAGCCATCCGGCACCCATTTCTCGGGGTCGACCACTTCCCAACATTGATACTTGTTGGTCGAGTTGGTCGGTACGTCCGGCTGATCGGCGCACATGCGCCGCCACTGATCAGTGTACAGGTCGGCGAAGTGCAGCCATTTGCCGTACGGCCCGTAGGTCATGATCACCGGGTACTTACCCTCGGCGACTGGCCGGTAGATGTCGCAGCGGAGCACGATGCCGTCATCCATTTTGATCGGCATGTCCCAGTCGATCCGCATGCCATCGCGGATTTCGTTTTTTTCTCTGTAATCCATGGGTTCCTCGACGTGTTCTGTGTTGAGCGGATGGCGGAAATTGGTCTGATTGGTCTGGAAAACATCCTACGGGGTTGCGCCAATGCACTTATCGTCCGGACCCAAGAAGATACAGGCGTGCCGGGTCGAAGGAGAACGCAGCCGGTCGCTGAGTTTGAATCGAGGCCATGTCGACCTTTGCTCCGGTGTAATTGACCCTAGACAGGTTCGAAGTCCCATTTCGGGGCGCGTTCCGGCGGATCGGCAATGCGCATCCGGTTCTTTCGGAGGAGAGAAATTCTTTGCATTTCTTGGTCTGACAGCGCGAAATCAAAAACGTTCAGATTTTCTTCGATGGAGCCTTCGGTAAGTGCGCGCGGTACTGCTGCCACCATTGGCTGTTGCACGAGCCAGCGCAGCGCAATTTGCGCAATGGTTTTGCCGTGAGCCTCTCCGATTTCACGCAGAACTGGATCTTGGAGCAGCTTTCCACGCGCGAGCGGGCAATAGGCGGTCAGAATCATTCCATATTTTTTCAGCGCTGCGAGCATGCGATCCTGCGGCAGATAGGCATGATATTCGACTTGATTGGTAATCAACGGCTCTGGACAGACGGCGACCGCCTCATCAAGCATTGCGAGAGTGAAGTTCGAGACGCCAATATGGCGGGTTAGGCCGAGCCGCTTGGTTTTCGCTAAGGCACCTAGTGTTACTGAAAAAGGAACCTTCGGTTGCGGCCAGTGGACGAGTAAAAGGTCTACATAGTCGAGCTGCAGTGTGGAGAGACTTGTTTCGACTGAGCGCATGAAATCGGCTTCACGCGCGTCAAGCTCGGTCACTTTCGTGGTAACAAAGAGCTCCCCTCGTACGATTCCAGAAGTTATTATGCCTTCGCCTACATAGGCTTCGGTACCGTACTTGCGAGCCGTATCGATATGTCGATAGCCCACGCTGATGGCGGCAGCCACCAACTCGGCGGGCCTTTCTGGTAATTCCATCGTGCCAAAGCCGATGGCCGGCATCGTTGCGCCATGTGCTGATAGGCTAAAACCAACGGCGGCTCGCATGAATGCCTCTTCGGTTTTGGAGATCAAAGGAGGTGTGCTGAATTACCACCAACCCTTACGCTAATTGAGCCTATTCGAGCTTTCTGTCTGTGATCAACTGACAGGATCGTTCTTCTCAGCTGCAAAATTGAGTGGGCTGGCGCGCGCAAGATCGGCTAAGAATCCAATAAGGTGTGGTCTGTGACGGTTCGCCATGCACAAAGTCAACCTTTGAAGCTTCTTGGGGTGCGGGGAGGGGGCTTGCCAATAACTCGTCTGGTTGCGGTATGGACACTCGGCGGAACGCACCGAGCACAGACGACACTAGCGCCAGTATCCCAGAGCAAATTCATTTGTCGTCTCGACGGTTTCTTCATCCTTTGCCCGGATGAGAATTGAACAATGCAGTTCTGGATCATCCAGAGTCTTAATAGCCTGGCGTTGGGCGGCCTTTTGTTTCTATTGGCCTCAGGTTTTTCGCTGATCTTCGGCTTGATGCGGATCGCCAATTTGACACATGGCGCGTTTTTTATGCTTGGCGCTTATTTTGGCGCTAGCGCGCTCCGGTCATATCCCTGGCTAAATTTTTGGATCGCCGCGATTGGCAGTGGTCTAGCCGTCGCGGCAATCGGGGGCGTGTTGGAGCGTCTTGTTCTGCGCCGCCTCAGCGAGAAGCCTCTCGGCCAAGTTCTGGTAACGCTGGGCATTTCGTTCATCATCTCGGACGCGTGTCTCGTGGTTTGGGGAGGTGATCCAATCCCCGTGTCCACGCCCGCGCTCATGCGTGCGCCGACATTTTTGTTTGGCTTTGCATTTCCAACCTATCGCCTAGTGCTGGTAGGGCTTGCTGTGGTCGCAGCTGTTGCACTTTACGCGCTGCTGGATTGGACCCGGCTTGGCGCCATGATTCGCGCCGGCGTTGACGACATGCAGATGACGCGTGCGGTTGGCATCAGGATTTCACGGTTATTCACCGCAGTTTTTTGTCTCGGGGCCGGTATCGCAGGAATGGGCGGGGTGCTTGGCGGACCTATTCTCTCCGCCTATCCCGGCCTTGACGCAGACATGCTTCCACTCGCGCTCATTGTGGTCATCTTGGGCGGCGTAGGGAGCTTGGTTGGCGCTTTTATTGGCAGTTTTCTGATCGGGTTCATTTACACCTTCGGATCCGCGCTGTTCCCGGATCTCGCTTACGTCATCCTGTTCCTCCCGATGATTATTGTCATCGCTTTCAGACCGCAGGGATTGTTTGGGAGACGTCCTGCATGAAACGGATCGCTTTCCTATCCGTTCTCGTAGCTGGTCTTTTCGCGCTGCTGCCGGTTTTTGCGGGCGATTTCTACATTAACCTCGGCAGTCAGATCATGATCGCGGCGGTATTTGCGCTCAGCTTCAATCTTTTGGTCGGTTATGCCGGTCTGACATCGCTGGGACAGGCGGCTTTTCTTGGTCTTGCTGCCTATCTGTCCGCCTGGCTCACAACGCGTGCCGGCCTCGGACACGGGCCAGCTGCCTTGCTGTCAATTTTAGGTACGATTTTCGTTGCCGCGGGTTTCGGGCTGATTGCCCTGCGCGCATCCGGACTTGGCTTCCTGATGATCACGCTCGCGCTGTCGCAGGTGCTCTGGGGATTAGCTTATCGGTGGGTTTCAGTTACCAATGGGGACAACGGCATGACTCGATTAAGTCGGCCACAACCCCTCGGGATTTCCATCGATAGTGCAGCGTCGTTCTACTGGTTCGCTTTAATTGTTACCCTTGTTTCATTTATCTTAATCGCGATTTTTGTGCGTTCAGCTTTCGGCGATTCCGTAACTGGTACGCGCGACCAGAGCCGACGAATGTCGGCGCTCGGTTACAATGTGTGGATGATCCGCTGGATCACCTTTATTTATGCCGGCTTCTGGGGCGGCATCGCTGGGCTGCTGTACGTCTACTACAATAAATACATCCACCCGACATCACTGTCGATCACGACATCGGCAGAAGGAATCTTAGGTGTAATCGCCGGCGGCTCAGGCACACTCGTTGGTCCTATCATCGGTGCCGCCTTGGTCACATTTCTGAAGAATTACGTTTCTTCCTATCTCGAACGCTGGAATATGCTGCTTGGCTTTGTCTTCCTGATTATAGTCGTTGTAATGCCCGATGGCATCGTTCCAGGACTCCACAGGTTGCAAGCGATGTGGAGAGCGCGGAAATGAACGCTTCAAATGTTTATGCGCTCGAAACGATTGGTCTCTGTAAACAGTTTGGCGGTCTTCCGGCGACTCAGGATGTCTCAATTAAGGTGCGCCCCGGCGAGCGTCGTCTTCTGCTCGGCCCCAACGGTGCTGGCAAGACAACTATTTTCAATTTGATAACGGGCGATCGACCACCGGATTCCGGACGGATAAGGTTGTTCGGAGAAGACGTTACGAATCTACCTACGCATCAGCGCGCGCATCGCGGGATGTCGAGGACTTATCAGATCATTACACTTTTTCCGCATGATACACTTGAACACAACGTAACGCTTGGCTTACTCGCGTTGCGCAGCTCGCGGTGGAACATTTTCCGACCGACCTCGAAGGACATTCACGACGAAGCGCGCCGAGTGCTAAGTCTTGTCGGTCTGGAGCATCTTGCCGATCGTCCAATCGCGGAAATTGCCTACGGAGAAAAGCGCCGCGTTGAGATTGCAATGGCGCTAGCGCAGAAACCAAAATTATTGCTGTTGGACGAGCCGTTGGCTGGACTTTCCTCAGCAGAGAGAAAAAGTATTAAGTCGCTGGTCGCGAGCATTCCGCGAGAAACCACCATTCTGATGATTGAGCATGATATGGATACCGCGCTCGATCTCGCGGAGAGCATTACACTTCTTCATTACGGAAAAATCATCGTCGAAGGGACTCGTCAGGAGGTGATTTCAGACCAACGCGCGAGGGAGGTCTATCTTGGCCACTGAAGCGCTAAAGGTCTCAAACATAAATACCTATTATGGCGACAGCCATGTCCTACATGACGTCACCTTTGCACTTGAGGAGGGCCGAGTACTCGCGCTTCTCGGCCGCAATGGCGCTGGGAAGACTACTTGTATCTCGAGCATTATCGGATTCTTGCCGGTGCGGCGTGGCAGAATTGAACTCTTCGGAACTGAGATCAGCGGGTTACCACCGGAGTCAATTTCTCAGTTGGGCATAGGGCTTGTACCGCAAGGCCGGCGAATATTTGCCTCTCTCAGCGTGCGTGAGAATCTCATCATTGCGCGACAGCGTGAAAAATCCACCGACACCCCCTGGACGCTGAACCGAATTTTTGAGCTATTTCCCGCGCTTGGAGAACGTCAGCGGCAGGTCGCAGGCTCGCTTTCCGGAGGCGAGCAGCAGATGCTGGCGATCGCTCGTGCTCTGGTAAGCAATCCGCGCGTACTTCTACTTGATGAGCCCTCGGAAGGCCTGGCTCCCTTGATCGTTGCTGAGGTTGGACGCACCATTAGGAAGTTAAAGGACTGGGGGCAGTCTATTATCCTGGTAGAGCAGAATAGCAACCTAGCGCTCGATGTATCGGATCATGTCGTCATTCTTAACATTGGACGGTGCGTCTTCGACGGCTCAGTCGAGGATGTGCGCAACAACCCAAACATGATCATTCAACATCTCGGGGTTTTTCAAAACGCGTAACAACTAAAGAGATCATCACACTCAACACAAATAAGCAAAGAACGGAGGAAGCTATGCATGTTTCACGACGGCGTTTTGTGCAAGGAGCGGCTGGCTTTGGTGTCGCCGCGTTAAGCTCTCCCTATGTTAAGGCGCAAAGCAGTGAGGAAATCCGCGTCGGATTACTTGCCGACAAAACTGGGCCAGTCGCCTCCGGTGGCATCGACATGGAGCGCGGCATGATGATGTTTTTTGAAGAACGCAACTACACCATGGCCGGGAGGAAGGTAAACTTAATATCGGTGGACTGCGCTTCCAACCCAACTACTACACGCTCGAAAGCACTGGAGTTGGTCGAGAAGGACCGCGTGCATTCTTATATCGGCCCCCTTGCTGCCTTCGAAGCGCTAGCCATTCAGGATTATATTAAGGAGAAAGAGATCCCGACATTGTCAGTTGCTGCCGCCGAGGACATGACGCAGCGGCAGGCCATCCCGTGGTTCGTTCGTGCGACCTCGACCTCTTCGCAATGCGCGCAGCCATTGGCCGACTATTGCGCCAAGGAACTTGGCTATAAGCGAATGATCACAATTGCCAGCGACACGGCGTATGGACAGGAAATGTGCGCTGGTTTCCAGCGCGTATTCGAGGACAATGGCGGCAAGATAATTCAGAAGCTCTGGCCCACTTTGGTCGCGCCGGATTACTCGACATTCATCGCTCAGCTGAAAACCAATGCGGACGCGATTTTTTCTGCATTTGAAGGAACGAACGGCTTCCGCTTTACGCGACAGTTCGTCGAATACGGCCTCAAGGACAAACTTCCGATCGTGGGAGGCATGACGCATCTGGACGAGGCCGTGCTACGAAACATGGGAGATGAGGCTCTGGGCACGATTACGACCTGCTGGTATTCGGCCGAGCTCGATAATCCGATTAATAGGGCATTCGCTCCTGCCTTTAGAAAGAAATATTCGTACGATCCCGGCTTCTATGCTGCGGCAACTTACACGAACGGTGCGGTGCTCGAAACAGCGGTGAAGTCGCTCAATGGAAAGATCGATGACAAAAACGTCTTGATGAAGGCGCTGCGCAACATCAAGGCTGACACTTGCAGGGGGCCCGTGTCCTTCGACGAATACGGAAACGTGGTTGGTAACGTCTACATTCGCAAGGTGACAAGGGTAGATGGACGTTTGGTCAATTCAATTATCAAGACCTACCCGAATGTAAGCCAATTCTGGACTTATGATCCGAAGGAGTTTTTGAAAAATCCGGTGTATTCGCGCGACTATCCGCCGGCTCGCTATCTCGAGCAGTAAAGAGAGCAGGAGGACGGGAAGCTGCGGTTGCTGCTCCACGTTCTCCGACTTCGCTGCAGGATGTTGACTTCGAAGCTGACAAATTCGCCGGTGTTCTCGCCGCGGCGAGTCATTGAATTGTGATCATATCAGTGCGGCTTAAGGTCGAGGCTTTCGCCTTCAACGGCTCATTTGTGATGTTCGCATCAAACTGAGTCAGAATTTGGAAGAGACCGATGGTCGTTTCGTAGTCCGTGGTGGCCAAGCTGGCATCTACGGGCACGACGACGGTGTAACCCCGCGCTGTGGCCCCCACTGAAGTATAGACAACCGACCCGCTGACTTTCCAGCCAGTGAGAATCAGCGTCGTGATGCCCTTGTCCTTCAGAATCTTGTCCAAGTCCGTGTTGAAGAAGCGGTCCTGGGCATAAGACTGGATTACCCGGTCACCAGGGGCCGGAGCAACTTGCGTGAGCCACTTTGAAAGTGTCGATCCCCGCGTGCCGTACAGTACGAGCATACCAGCGCTTCTCGCCTTTGCCAGAAGCGAAGTGATGGCCGGGACCATCGTTGCCATACATTTCGGCTGCGTCGTGCAAATTGGATCGACGATATCGAAGACCAGCAGTGCTGTGGTCGGAGCTTTAACCGAAACCGGAACAGGGTCCGGGAGCGCGGGCATTTGGAGCGTCACCATGGGCTTCGTGCTTTGCGCGCCTGATTGCGCTAAAGCCGCTCCAGTACAGGCTGCGAGCGGCAAACCGCTCATCAACAGGATGTAACGAATCAGCATCATTTCGCATTCTCCTGATTTCGGATTTGGAAACGATGCCCCAATTTACTGCCTTATGCCGCCGGTTACGCCACGGAGCCACGGCGAACCAAATTGGCCGATCGACGGCGTCGAGATGTGGCGCGAACTGAGTCTAGCGCGATGCCTGATGCCCCTATCAATCAGGCGGCTCCCTCTGTATTTTGGTGGTGTTGTTGCACTGCAAAAAACGTATACCTGTCCTTCCAACAGACGAATAGGGTCACTGATTATTTTGCGGTCCAAATAAGTATATGAAAACACGAGCATTTTAACCAAGAATGACTGATTTGGTCGGGCGAGTTGTTCAGCTTACAGGTTCATCGTCAAGAAATATATTGCACTGCACAATAAAGTGTGCTATGCAAAATTCAGCCAAAGGGGAGACCCTTTGAAAAAGCACGTGACCGGCGAGCCGAGGACACCGGTGCCGAGGGGCAAAACTGTCCTCCTAACAAAGGAAGGGTGTCATGAGTTTGGAAATGCCGAAATTCGAATTGCTTAAGTTCGACCTGCCGAAGGTCGAAGTGCCGGAAGCTTACCGTGAATTTGCGGAGAAGGGCATCGCGCAGGTCAAGGACGGGTACGATAAGTTTAAGGCGGCTGCCGAAGAGGCTAATGACCGGCTTGCTGAGGTGTATGCGTCAGGTACTGAGGGAACCCGCAATTTCGGTTTAAAGGTTATCGAGGCGGCTCGGGCCAACAGCAACCTCACGTTCGACTTGTTGGGCCAGTTGCTGACGGCGAAGTCGTACTCCGAGGCGGTCGAACTTTACACTGGTTATGTGCGTAAGCAGTTCGACGCAATGACCGAGCAGACCAAGGGCCTCACTGAGGCGGCACAAAAGATCGTTATTAAGACGACAGAACCGGTCAAAGAAGGCTTTGCCGGCGTGTTTCGTAAGGCCGCCTAAGTACAAAGACACTCTGACTAAGCGGTAATTGCAGAACCTACCGAAGCTCGGGTCGCTTGCCCGAGCTTCTTTTATTTGCACCTGCTGGCTTGATCGCCGTCGATGCGTTTGCTCCACTTCAATACTGCACTGCGGCATTTCGGGCGGCGGCTTCAACACGGAACTGCACCTTCTTGAATCCGCGCCCTCATTTGAGGATGCTGATCCGCGGACCAGCGGTCTTAGCATTCGGCCGCGGCCTTTGAGGGAATTTATCGAATGAGGGTGGGGCTGTTCATTCCCTGCTACATCGACGCCTTCTTTCCCGAGGTCGGCGTCGCGACGCTCGAACTTCTCGAACGCTGCGGCCTGGATGTATGGTATCCGCTTGATCAGACCTGCTGCGGGCAGCCGATGGCCAATAGCGGCTGCCAGGAGGATGCGGCACCGGCCGAAACGTTATTTGTGGAGAATTTCAAGGAATTCGATTACGTCGTCACGCCGTCCGGAAGTTGCACGCATCATGTTCGTTCGCATTTCGACGCTATCCCGCAAACAACCGAAGTCAAAAAGGTGCGCGGAGCCGTCTTCGAGCTCGTCGAATTTCTTCATGACATTCTCAAGGTCAACGAATTCCCTTGGGCTGAGTTTCCGCACAAAGTGGGGCTGCACAACACTTGCTCGACGTTGCGGGCCCTGCGTACCGCATCTGCCTCAGAAATCGACGAGCCGTTCTTCTCCAAGCCCCTCGACCTGCTGCGCAAGGTCAAGGGCATCGAGTTCGTAACTCCAGCGCGGCCTGATGAATGTTGCGGCTTTGGCGGCTCGTTCGCGGTGTTCGAGGAGCCGGTGTCGGCCAAGATGGGTTACGACAAGGTCAACGATCACCTGCGCGCTGGCGCGGAATATATTGTGTCGGCTGACTCGTCCTGCCTGATGCATCAAAAGGGGTGCGCCGAGCGCATGGGTGTCGACATCAAGTTCATTCACATCGCTCAGATCCTCAATGGAGCGCGCGCATGACCCGGCTCGATCATGCCGAGGCGGCCTCGCGGTTCATCGCCAGCGAAAAACACGAGGCGTTCCATGATGCCCGGCTCTGGGATTTGCGCAAGAAGCGCGACCGCGAGGCGTACGCCATCCCGGAATGGGAGCAACTGCGCCAGCTTGCCTCTGATATCAAGGAACATACGCTGACGCATCTTGCCGATTACCTTGAGGAGTTCGAGCGCAACGCAGTCAAGAATGGCGTCAAGGTGCATTGGGCGCGCGACGCCGCCGAACATAATCAGATCGTCTACGAGATCCTCGCCGCGATGGAGGCCAAGACACTCGTCAAAAGCAAGTCAATGCTTACCGAGGAATGCGACATGCGTCCGTTCCTCGAAAGACGCGGCATCGAGGTGATCGAGACCGATCTCGGCGAGCGCATCCAGCAGCTCGACGACGAACCGCCGAGCCATATCGTTGTTCCGGCGGTGCATAAATTGCGCGGCGATGTTTCGGCCGTGTTCGCGCGGACGCTTGGCACCGAGCCCGGCAACGAGGACGTAAGCTACCTTGCTGAAAGCCAGCGCCGGACTACGCGACCCTATTTCCTGCGCGCCGACGCCGGCATGACCGGCGCTAATTTCGCGATTGCCGAAACCGGCGGCTTCGTCGTGTGCACCAATGAGGGCAACGCAGACCTCAGCGCCAGCCTCCCCAAATTGCACATCGCCTCGATCGGCATCGAGAAGCTGATCCCCAAGGTCGAACATCTGGGTGTATTCATCCGGCTTCTGTCGCGCAGCGCGCTCGGTTCGCCGATCACCCAATACACGTCGCATTTCCGCGCGCCACGGCAAGGCGCCGAGCTGCACATCGTGCTGGTCGATCACGGTCGCTCGGAGCGGCTTGGGATGGACGATTTTTGGTACTCGCTCAAATGCATCCGCTGCGGGGCGTGCATGAACACCTGTCCGGTCTATCGACGCAGCGGCGGCTTGAGCTATGGCGCGACCTATTCGGGTCCGATCGGCGTCATCATCGATCCGACCTTCGATATCCGCAAATACAGCAATCTCCCCTTTGCCTCGACCCTCAATGGCAGTTGCACGAACGTCTGCCCGGTCAAGATCAACATCCATGACCAGATCTACAAATGGCGGCGCGTCATCGCCGAGCGCAATCAGTTGCCCTTTGTGAAGAAGGCAGCCATGAAGGCGGCGGGCAAGCTGTTCGGCAATCCCAAGCTATACCGGGCGGCCTTGGCGGCGACCGAAACGGCACTAGAGGATCTGCCACGCTTTGCCATCTACAACTGGTTCAATCCCTGGGGACGCCAGCGCGAGGTTCCGCGGCCGCCAGTCAAGACGTTCCGGCAATGGTACATCGAGAATAGGGGCAAGCGGTGAAGACGAGCCGGGACGTCATACTGGATGCGGTCCGCGCCAATGCTCCGCGCATCGCCATCCCGCTGCCGCCGGTGCCGAACTTCGATCGCGACGAGCCGTCCTTACTCGCTCGCTTCCGCGTGGGTTTTGAACTGCTTGGCGGCACGTTTGTCGATTACGTCCCCGGCACCGATTTGAATGGGAAAGTCGCCGAACTGTTCCCGGAGGCCAAGGTCGTCTGTTCGGCTGTGCCTGAGGTTCACGGCACCAAGAATCTGCAAGACATCAAGCTGCCGGCCGAACTCGATGACGTCGATGTTGCAGTGGTGCGACCGGCGTTTGCCGTTGCCGAAACGGGGTCGATCTGGCTGAGCGAGGCCGAGCTCGGAGTCATCGCCTTGGGCTATCTCGCGCAACATCTCGTCGCTTTACTCGATCCCGCTGACATCGTTCCCAATCTGCATCATGCCTACAAAGACTCGCGGTTTATGACCGCGAAATACGCGGTGCTGATGACCGGTCCGTCGGCGACCGCCGATATCGAAGGTGTCTTGATCAGAGGGGCGCAGGGAATACGCAGTCTCAAGCTGATTCCGGCGCCGCGGGGCACGCACGGATAAGAATGAATGGGAAGGTTTGGTCGCCGACTTTCGACGCCGACGACCTACGATGTTGATTCCTTCTTTTGGTCAACGCCACCAAACGTGTGAAAAGGATCGGATCATCGCCCAAAGGATGCACTTCATAAAAAGTTGAAAAACAACCCCATGCAAAGTACCTAGTCCGCACTGTTTACAAATAATTAACTGTGTCATCCCCCAACAAAATGGGGAAAACCGGTGGAAGCTGTTCGATGCCTGTTCTGCACGTTCGAACCCTTCGGTGACCTCTCCCCTGTTGAGATCCGACTGGACTGGATATGCCGATGTTGCTCAAACAACCGAACCGGGTTCGATGGCGTTCGGCCGGTATCTTGTTTCTTGCGGGATTGACGCCACTCCTGCTCTCAGCGGTGATGCTCGCTCCCAATTTCGTGCTCACGCGCAGGGTTGAACTCTTCTGCGCGCGCACGCCAACAGGCGTGATGTGCGAGGAACGTGCATGGGGTCTCTTTGGCTCACCAGCACTGCGGCACTATGGACCGGTGTTGGAGTTCGCCAACGCCTTCTTGCCGGTAGTACAGCCTGCTGACGAACCGCAGAGAAACGAGAAGCTCTCAACGTTGGCCGTGCGAACGACTCAAGGGGAATTTCACCCCTTCGCTGGGCTTGCCTCCTCGCCCTTGCCGCCTTCCATGCTCGTTGTCTCATCAGAGGTCTCTCAAGCCGTGTCGTCGCTTACACCATTGCTTAACGACGTGTCCGCCGCGCCTGTGATGATCCGGCGCAGTGACCCGTATCCAATCGGCTTTATTGCGTTTGATGTTCTCGCCTGTTTGACGGCGGCGGCAAGCTTGTTGTTCTGGACGCCGCCCTTGTGGCGGGGGGCTTGGTTGCATTGGCGTGGTGCCCCTGCACAGGAGGCCGCACAACCATTGCTGCAGCTAATGGAGCGGATCGTCCATTTTGTGCTGGCGATGAAACAAGACCCTAGAGACTCTATGAAGCGATCTTGGTTATCTCGTCTCGTGTCTCCACAAGACGAGAGGCGAGACGCGCACGCGTCTGATCGAGATGATGTCTAAAAACGAAGAATAAGTCAGAGTCCCGCATCGGTACGACGCTTGCCGCTTGGTCTATCTTCTCTAAGTCTCTTTGCAAGGCTTTTACTTGGTGCACAGAAAGTTCTTGCTTCAGCGCGTCCTCCACATCGCGCAGTCGGCGGTAAAGCCTTCGCAGGCTCTGTTCCCTGAACCAGGAATAAAGCCTAGGCATGAAGCCGAAGATGGGTAGCACGACTGCGGTTGCCGCGACCAGTAGTGCCGTAGCTCTTTGCATATCGTTGACGACCCAGAATGGCAGATATCGGTTCAGGAATGTTGGACCGTTCCGGTAGAAATCTCGGGCGGTATCGGCCATCGGATATTCCGGATCGCGCTGTGCCGGAAATTCGCCGACGCTTTTGAACAGCCCAGCGTCGCCGTGCACCTCCATCAAGGCTTGCGTGAGGAGGTAAACGATCTGAGGATGAAGATCGTTGCGCACGAGGACAGCGTTGGTAGTCCCGACCATGTTTATTTCGCTCGGGGGAATGTTATCGGCGAAATCGATCGCACCCGCCGGCAATATCAAGTGAACGAGAAATGGAAAAATGCGGCTGAGCGCATCTGCTCGCGGAAAATTCATGAGCCGGATACCTGGATGGCGTAGCAGCGTCTCGATATGCGGCGCGTGTGGGGCGCCGGCAATAAACACCGCGTCCACCTGCCCCTCATCCAATGCCTTAATGGCGGCTTGCCCGGCGAGCGGCAGTACTTTGGTCTCCCGGTTGAAACCGCTAAGTTCAAAAAGCTTTTCAGCGACGATCTGATTGTCGCTGCCGACTGGTCCCACGGCGATCCGTTTGCCCTTAAGGCTCGTCAGGTCGGGCCATATGTCTGGCGATCGGTAGAAAACCCAAAACGGTTGGTAATTGATCCGACCCAGCGAACGCAGACCCGGTGACAGCGCAGCATCGGAAATGCCGCCGGCTACGATGCCGGCCGCCACGCCGGAATTCCTGTCCTCAAGCAGCTGCAAATTCTCCACCGCACCATTGGTCAAGCGCACAGTTACATCGACATGGGAGCGGGCAAGGATCGCCTTGTATCTATTGCCAAGCAGTTCGTAGGTGCTGCCTCCGGTAGCAGTGGCGATCGTGATTTTCGATGGTGGCGCCGGAAAGAAATAAACCAACGCCAGCCAGCTCACGGCCAGCACGCCGACAGCCGCGGCCAATCCGACGAAATAGCGCGGTCGGCCTAATCCCAACATGTTTCTCCTTTCCTCGGCAGAGATGTCTCGTTTTGTACCATGGCCGAGTAAGCTTGGCGGTGAATAAAGTAGACGTAGAGGACCTTTATTTTTGCCCAGGGTGGGCCGACAATCCTTCCTCGCATTCAAGTTGGACCCCGGCCCTTGAATGGAGGCGTAGTAACACCAATCAGCGCAGCAGCGCCGTGTGTTAGTGGTTGAAAACCGAAAAAGGGAACGGCCCATGCCCTCACTCATTCCGGATGTCGCGGCCCTCGAGAGAAGGCTGGCAGGTTTGCCCGTGGCGAAGCATCCAGCCCGCGAAGTTGTACTAACTGCCGGTTCAAAGACGGGAAGGCTGCTTTTCCTCAGGAGTGGCGCTGTGGAGGTCATCAAGGATGGAGTGCAGATTGCCAACGTGTCGGCACCTGGCTCGGTGTTCGGCGAACAGGCCGTCCTCTTAGATCAGCCCCATACGGCGGACGTGAGGACCCTGGAGCAATCTGAGTTCTATGTCGCCGACGCGCCGGCGATACTTGCTGGCGATCCAAGCGTCGCTCTCTACGTCGCCGCGATCCTTGCGCGACGACTCGAGGCCGCCAACCGATCGCTTATCGAGGTTAAGCGTCAACTCCAAGCCGGAGAACCCCCCAGCGTGATTGGTAGGACGGTCGAGAAGACGGAGGAACTGTTAAGCTACAGCGGCGACGCCAGCCTCGTATACGCCGGCTATCCTTACGATCCGTTTCGGCCCGACAAATCGATGCACTGAAGCTCTCGATCGTGGTGCCGTCCACAGCATCAAAAGCGGACAGAACGTGGACGGAGCGCCCGCTCTTACGAGGATGCTCCGTAACAGTTTTTATTGTCAGGCAGCCTGCATCGCGGTCTTCACTTTGGCTGGCGTGTAGGGCACCGAGCGCAGTCGCACGCCGGTTGCATCAAACACCGCATTGGAAATTGCCGATGGAATTACTGCAGCGGAAGGTTCCCCCGCGCCCCACGGCTTCTCGTTCGGTCGGTCAATCAACTCGATTGCAACTTCCGGCATCTGCGGGAATTTGAGGATAGGATAGGTCTCCCAATCGAGGCTCGTCACATGCGAGCGGTCGAACTTCAATTCCTCGATCAGCGTGCGGCTGACAGTCTGCATTACACAGCCCTCAATCTGGTTCTTCAGACCGTCGGGATTAATGATCTGCCCGCAGTCGTGCACCACGTAGAACTTCGGCACGCGGATCACGCCAGTGGAACGGTCCACTTCAACTTCGGCGACAACGCCAACATAGGTACGCACGAGCTCATATTTCACATATGAAATACCGCGTCCCTTAACGACACCGCCGCTCGAGCCTTTCTGCGGCGATGGCCGCTTCTCCCACTTGGCGAGCGCCGCCAAACGGTCGAGCAGTTCGAGCCCACGTTTGTCGTCGAGATATTTTCGGTGGAACTCGAGCGGGTCCATATTGGCCGCCGCCGCAAGCTCGTCCATGAAGCACTCGTTGGCATAGGTGTTCTGCATGCGTCCCGGTGTCCTAATCCAAGACGGACGGAACGGCGTGGTCTCCAGCCGCTTGCACACGGTTTTAACGTTGGCAAATTTGTACGGGATCGCCGAGTCCTGGAACACGTTGCCAGGCGCAATGTGATCGGCGGCCGGTAGACCCGAAAGGGTCGCTGCCACTAGCGGCACCAGGAATCCGTTTGGCGTCTGCTGCGGCATGTAGAAGGTACCTTCCCACGTCGTAACATTGCCCTGGGGGTCCATGCTGGCCTGCATGTCCATCATTGTCGGCGGCCCCTTGGGATCCCAGCCGTGCTCGTCGGCGCGCGACCATTGCACGCGCACCGGCCTGCCGACTGCCTTAGCGAGCAAAGCCGCGTCGGCCGCAGCGTCCTCGTGTCCATTGCGGCCAAAGCAGCCAGATCCCTCGACGTAGATACAGCGCACCTTGTCAAGCGGCAGCGAGAACATCTGTGCCAGCTGCTTATGCAAATCGTGGGGCGCCTGGGACGCTGACCAAGAGGTCAGCGCGCCGTCTTTGAATTCGGCAATCGCGCAGGAGGGTCCGATCGAGCCGTGCGTCTGGATGGCGAAGTCGTAGGTCGCCTTGATGACCTTGGCTCCGTCCTTGCCCATTGCCTCGGCGGTGTCGCCGGTATTACTGGTGACCTCGTCCTTGACCACCTTGGTGGCGCGCACGTGATCCCAGAGCTTGGCCTGATCAGGCAGCGTTTCGGACTTTGACCACGTGGCCTTGATGGCGGCCGCGCCGCGGATTGCATCCCATTCGTTGGACGCGACGACACCGAGGAAATTGCCCTCGCGTACTACCTCGACGGTGCCGGGAATGCTTTTGAGGGCGCTGTGATCCACGCTTTCGAGCTTGGCGTCGATCGCGGCGGGACGCACCACGCGGCCGTGCAACATGCCGGGCACTTTGAAGTCCTGCATGTAAGTGAAGCGGCCGGTGACCTTTGCGGGGATGTCAACACGCGGATGCGACTTGCCGACGATCTTGTAATCCTTCGGCGCCTTCTCCTTCACCGGCTGTTTGGGATCGAGAGTGATTGCGAAGCTCTTGCCGCCGATCAACTCGCCGTAGCTCACCTTCTTGCCATTTCCAGAAATCACGCCGTCTGTGACGGTGAGCTGGTCGGTGCCGAGTCTCTTTGCCGCTTCCGTGACCAGCGCCTGACGCGCGGCAGCGGCGGCCTGGCGAAGCTGCATACCGCCGATCTGGATGGTGAGACTGGCCCAGGTCTTGCCCTGGTCGGGCGTGAGCAAGGTATCCCCCTGGATCAGCTTGGTACGCTCGAACGGCACATCGAGTTCCTCCGCCACGATCTGGCGCAGCGCCGTAGAGACTCCGGTGCCGACATCGACCTTGCCGGAATAGATTGTGACGTTACCGGTCTTGTCGATAGCGAGGAACGAATCGACTTCGGTGAGCGTGACCGGTTTAGTGCCGGTCTGCGCCATCGCTCGTGGAGACGGGCCGGCGAGCGAGAAGCTGACGATGAGGGCGCCGGAGCCGAGAAGCGCGTCACGGCGGGAGATTTGAATGTTCATGGTTGCCCCCTTAAGCCTGCGCCGAGGCGCGCTTGACCGCGCGTACGATGCGAGCGTGGGTGCCGCAGCGGCATAAATTATTGGCGAGTGCGTCCTTTATCTCGTCGTCGCTCGGCTTCTTGTTCTTTGTCAGGAACGCCGCCGACTGCATGATCATGCCGTTCACGCAGTATCCGCATTGCACGGCCTGCTCGTCGATGAAGGCCTTCTGCAACGCATGCGGCTTCTCAGGCGAACCGAGTCCTTCCAGCGTCACCACCTTCTGCCTGGCGTCCACCGTCGACAACGGCGTGACGCAGGAACGGACGGCCTTACCATCGATGTGGACGGTGCAAGCGCCGCACTGGCCGAGCCCGCAACCGAAGCGCGGGCCATTAAGGCCAAGATTGTCGCGCAGCACATAGAGTAGCGGCATCGCTGGATCGTCGTAATTGATTGAGACCTGCTTGCCGTTAACGGTAAGCGCTTTGGTTTTAGCCATGGACGTCTCCCTAATTCCCGCGTACCGCGCGCGGGTTAATTTGGCGCGGATTTTTACTTCCGTGTCTTTATTGCACTCACACTGGTCACAGGACCGCTCCTCTTGGAGCGCTTCTTTTTCCGCGTTCCCAGATATGACCAGCGATCGGCGTGGACGATAGCATTCTGCTCGGGCACGCGGAAGCTAACCGTGCGACCCATCTCTGATAAGGTCAAAACGTAGCAGTAGTTCAGAGCGATGGCCTAGCAGCGAACTGAGTGTCCCCGAATCTAAAATCTATCCTGACCTATTTATCGGTTATGAATTTGTTCAACGGTTCCGGTGAAATCATCAGCTTGATGACTAAAAAGGCTCCATATTTCCACTGCACCGAAGACTAAGGCCAAATACATAGCCACTGCGAAGGCGACGAGAATGTCTTGTTTCCAAAATGGCATGTCTTTCCGGCGCCGATCGGATCGCAAAATAGTCCCCCTTCCTCTCGATGACGGTCGCCCTCAAAACCCAAACGATCCAAACGCGTGTAGCCTGCGCTATTTATTTGTTTTTTATGTCGTTGGTCCTCTTCAGGGACTGCGTTGATATGCAAGTGCAGGCGCATCGATGCCGAACAGCGGCTATCGAGTAGCGCAGGATTGGATCGTCCCAACGTCCTTGTATTCACCCAATGCGCCCGCCGGAATTAGTCTGCCGGCGCTGATTTTCCCGATCTTGAAGGATCCCTGCGCTGCTAGGAGTGCGGCTAGCTTGAGAGAGCTTTCAGCGCCATAAATTCGGAGATGGCGCGTTCGGGCGAGCAGCCCCCA
>Ga0207858_1000019_pt1 | contig 20587 bp, 18 predicted proteins | sample LuqExpMetageno23_FD_187781 | JGI IMG/M metagenome (GOLD analysis project Ga0207858, IMG submission 187781) | Tropical forest soil microbial communities from Luquillo Experimental Forest, Puerto Rico - Sample 23 (SPAdes) | ecosystem: Environmental > Terrestrial > Soil > Tropical forest ... | reverse complement strand
CGCGTTGATCCCGTCGAATCTGCGCCACCGGCTGGATGCCGAGGCGCCAACGCATTTCACCGCGTCGACCGGCTCAGCGGTACCCATCGACTACGACGCCGAGCAGGGGCCGACCATATCGATCCGAGTGCAAGAGCTATTTGGTTTGGCAACGCATCCTAGCATCGCCGGTGGGCGCGTACCGCTCGTGATCGAGCTGCTGTCGCCGGCGCACCGGCCGGTACAGGTGACACGCGATCTGCCAGGGTTTTGGCGCGGCAGCTATAAGGATGTCAAAACAGAGATGCGCGGCCGTTATCCTAAGCATCCCTGGCCCGACGATCCGCTCAGCGCCCCAGCGACACGGCGCGCTAAACCGCGCGGTGCATAAAATTGTCGGCACTGCCTTAACCGGTCGGTCACCATCGCTGTAGCGCGGCACAGCTAACGGCGTTGCGTTAAGGCGCTCTTCGGCAACTGCATGCGACGCTTGATCCATGCGTCAGGCTCTGATCTTTGCCGCCATAACGCTCGTCGGCAGCGTCTATATTGCCCGTTATGCCGACAACTCGGTGGTGGGACCCCCGGCTACGCAGGCGGCAGCGGTACAACCCGCCGAGCAGCCGACACACGAATCGATCGGCCAGCACAAGATGGAGCTCACCAGCGGGCGTGACGGCCATTTTCGCGTCGACGCCCGTGTCGACGGCCGCCATATCGACTTCATGATCGACACCGGCGCTTCGTTCGTGATCCTGCGCGAGACCAGCGCGTCGATGGTCGGCGTGCATCCTATGCCGCGCGATTACACGGCCACCGTCACCACCGCCAACGGCAAGATCAAGGCCGCGCCGACAAAGCTGTCCCGCATCGAGATTGGCAACATCACCGTGTTCGACGTACCGGCGCTGGTGCTGCCCGACGAGGCGCTGTCGACCAACCTACTCGGCGTCTCATTTCTGTCGCGGCTGCGGCGCTATGAATATGCCGACGGCCGCATGATTTTCGAGCAATAGCCCTCATCTGTCCTTCATGAAACTTAAGGCTGACGGAGCGCTTGCGCAGTTCCGGCGTTAGGCTATTTAACCGCGAACTTGCCCAGCCCTTTTGAGGACCTGATGTTCCCGGCGCCAAAATCCGAGCTCAAGCCCAATACCTACGCCTATGAATCCTCGCCGTTGGTGAGGGCGACCGGCTTCCGCGAATACGACGCGCGCTGGCTCCTGGAAAAAGAAATCAACCTGATGGGCGTGCAGGCGCTCGGGATGGGCCTCGGCAAGTTGATCCACGAATTGGACGTGAAGCCGGAAGTCATCACCGGCCACGATTTCCGCAGTTATTCGGCCTCGGTGAAAATGGCGCTGGTGTCCGGCCTGATGGCGGCTGGCTGCAAGGTGCACGATATCGGGCTGGCGATCACACCGATGGCCTATTTCGCCCAATTCGAGCTCGACGTCCCTTGCGTCGCCATGGTCACCGCTTCCCACAACGATAACGGGTGGACTGGCGTGAAGATGGGCGTCAACCGGCCGCTCACTTTCGGGCCGATGGAGATGAAGCAGCTGAAGGAAATCGTGCTCGGCGCCCACTTTGATCTCAAGGGAGGCGGCTCCTATGTGTTTGTCGAGAACTTCCCCGAGCGCTACATCGCCGATCTCGCCAAGCGACCGAAGATCAAGCGTAAGCTGAGGGTCGTCGCCGCCTGCGGTAACGGCACCGCCGGCGCCTTTGCGCCGCGCATCTTACAGACGATCGGCTGCGACGTGATCCCGCTCGATTGCGAGCTCGACCACACCTTCCCTCGCTACAATCCCAACACCGAAGATATGAAAATGCTGCACGCGATGCGTGACGCGGTGCTGGTCAACAAGGCTGACGTGGCACTCGGCTTCGACGGCGACGGCGACCGCTGTGGCGTGGTGGACAACGAGGGCGAGGAAATCTTCGCCGACAAGGTCGGCGTACTGCTGGCGCGCGACATGTCGAGCCTGCACAAGGGCTCGACCTTCGTGGTGGACGTCAAATCGACCGGCCTCTTTCTCACCGATCCGGTGCTGAAGGCGAACGGCGTTAAGGCCGACTACTGGAAGACCGGGCATTCCTATATCAAGCGTCGGGTCAATGAGCTGGGTGCGCTAGCCGGCTTCGAGAAGTCCGGCCACTTCTTCTTCAATAAGCCGTTCGGCCGCGGCTATGACGACGGCATGATTTTCGGCCTTGCGGTGTGCGACATGCTCGACCGCAATCCGGGGAAGAGCATGGCGGATCTGCGCAAAGGGTTGCCGAAGACCTGGGGCTCGCCCACCATGTCGCCGCACTGCGACGACGAGAAGAAGTACGGTGTAGTCGATTCCGTTGTGGCGCACTTCGAGGAAGCTATGGCCAAAGGCGAACCGGTGGCCGGGCAGAAGATCCGGAGCCTAGTCACGGTGAACGGCATCCGCGTCACCGTCGAGGACGGCACCTGGGGCCTGGTGCGGGCTTCCTCGAACAAGCCGGAGTTGGTGGTCGTGGTGGAAAGCCCGGTGTCGGAGCAGCGCATGCGCGACATGTTCAAGGCAATCGATTGCGTGCTGCGCCAACATCCGGAAGTTGGCGAGTACAACCAGACGATTTGATCGCCATTCAAATCCCCCAATAGCGTCCGGTGCCGCCGATAATGACGACGATCAATCCGAGCGGCAGGTTGATCATGATAATCTGACGGATGCGGCCGAGCTGCGGAACGGCGGCCGGCCAGTCCTGCGCGTCGACCGCGTGCTTCAAGGCGAGCCACGGTCCGTGGAACAGCCAGACAAAGAGCACGATCATCAGCCAGCCGAGACCTTGCATCAGCTGAATGTAGATTGGCGCGCCGGCAAAACCGCCGAACGTGGTCACTAACATCCAGTAACCGCTAGCGAGCAGCAGAAGCACTGCGACCCACACCCACGGAAAGAATTTGGCGAAGAAGTTTCGCCACAGCCGCAGCCGCTGCGGAGCTTCGAGCACGCCAGCGGCAGGGCGCAGGCACACGTAGGCCGCAAACATGCCACCGACCCAGACGACGGCACCGAGAACATGGAGCGTGAGGGCAAGCGCGGTGCTGAGCATAAGTGGATCCTGGATCATCGGCGGTCCGGCAGCATACCATGACGAGACGCAGCGGAAGCGTTAGAACACAAGCATGCGCATCGCCATTCTCGGCGCCGGACCGGCCGGGCTTTATCTCAGCTTTCTCCTCAAGCGCCGCAGGCCGGAAGCCGACATTACCGTCATCGAGCAGAATCCGGCCGACGCCACCTTCGGCTTCGGCGTGGTGTTCTCCGACCGCGCGCTCGAATTCCTGCGTGAAGACGATGAGCCGACCTATGCGGCAATCGTCCCACAAATGGAATCCTGGAACGACATCACCTTGGTGCATCGCGGCGAGCGCATTGTCATCGACGGTGTCGGCTTTGCTGCTATCGGCCGGCTGAAGCTTCTGCAACTCTTGCAGGAGCGGGCGCTCTCGGTCGGCATTGCGCCGATCTACCGGCGCACTGTCGATACGCTCGACGAGCTCACCGGCTTCGATCTGATCGTCGGCGCCGATGGCGTGAACTCATTGGTACGGCGGACTCACGCGGAGCAATTCGGCGCCAGCGTCTGCTATCTCACCAATCGTTTCGCCTGGTTTGGCACCGGCAAGCGCTTCGAGACGCTGACGCAGACCTTTATCGCGACCGATCTCGGTCATTTCAACGCGCATCATTATCGTTTTACGCCTGATTTGAGCACCTTTATCGTCGAAGTCGATGCGCCAACCTTTGAGCGCGCCGGCTTTGCAAAGATGAGCGAGCAAGACGCGCGCGCAATATGCGAGCGCGTTTTTGCCGATGCACTCGGCGGCCATCCGTTGATCTCCAACAATTCGATCTGGCGACGGTTTCCGCTGGTGCGCAACGAGCGCTGGTCTTATGGAAATCACGTGCTGCTGGGCGACGCGCTGCACACCGCGCATTTCTCCATCGGCTCAGGCACGCGGCTCGCCATGGAAGACGCGATCGCGCTCGACAAGGCCTTGGCGACGCATAAGGATTTGCCTACAGCGCTCCAGGCCTACGGGGCTGCGCGGCGTCCGATCCTGGATAAGCTGGTGGCCGGCGCCAACGGCAGCGGCGAATGGTACGAGCATTTCGCCGAGCACATGAAGCTGAGCCCGGTCGATTTCGCGATGAGCTACATTATCCGTTCCGGCCGAATTAATATCGAGCGGCTGCGCAAGTTGTCGCCGCGCTTTGTCGAACGATTTGAGCGCGAGCGTGGCTAGCCTCTCATTCGATGCGCAGATGCGCTTCATGCACGACCTTGCCCCACTTGGCGATCTCGCTCTTGATGCGCGCCCCGAACACTTCCGGTTTGTCCGCGACCGGGACAAAGCCGAGCTTGAGCAAATTCGACGTCACGTCCGGCTGCGCCACCGCTTTGGCAATCTCGCGCTGCAGGAGGTTGACTATCTCCTTCGGCGTACCTGCGGGCGCCAGCACGCCAGTGAGCGTATCAGCTTCCTGGTCTAGATAACCGGCTTCCTGCATAGTCGGCACATCAGGCAGCTCGGTACTGCGGCTGACCGCGAGTAAGGCGAGCGCGCGCAATTTGCCGTCCTTGATATTAGCGAGCGCCGGCGGCAACGCGGTGAAGGCGATCTGTGTGTGACCGCCGACGGTCGATTGAACCGCCTGCGCCGCGCCGGGGAACGGCACGTGCACCATGTCGAGTCCGAAGATCTGCTTGAACAATTCACCCGACAGATGCGGCGTCGAGCCGATGCCGGGCCCCGCGAAACTGTATTTGCCCGGGTTGGCCTTGATCAGCGCAATCAGCTCCTTGACGTTCTTCGCCGGCACCGACGGATTGACCGTAATTACGTTCGGCGAGAAGGCGACCATAGTAACCGGCGCGAAATCCTTCACCGCGTCATAGGGGACGTTGGCGTAAAGGCTCATGTTTACCATGAAGCCGGTGCTCACCACGGTCAGTGTGTAGCCGTCCGGCGGTGCCTTCGCCACTTCGGCGCTGGCGATGTTGCTGCCGGCGCCAGGCTTGTTCTCGACGTAGAATTGCTGGCCGAGCGAAGCGGACAATTTCTCCGCGACGATGCGGGCAATGACATCGGTCGGGCCGCCGGCGGTGAAGCCGACCACCATGCGCACCGGATGGTTTGGGTAGCTCTGCGCGCCGGCGCTTCCGCCGGTGAAGATCGCAATGCAGAAAACGAGCACGCGCACCATGGTTCGCATGACGTCCTCACCTGGTTTTTGTTAAGCGGCCGTCGCCGCGTATTGCTCTGCAGGAAGGCTAGCCGTTGCGCCGCTCTCCGCGCAATGCCGGCAGGCCGATGCCGGTCGCCTCGAATCCGCCGTCGACCGCCAGCGTCTGGCCGGTGATATAGCTCGCTCGCTCGCTGCACAGGAAGAAGATCACCTCGGCCAGTTCGCTCTCCAGGCCGTAGCGGTTGAGCGGAATCGCGTCGTGGTAGGCAGCGCGGATTTCCGCCGTGTGCACGGCTTTGGCCATGGCCGTGTCGACTGGTCCCGGCGCCACGGCATTGACACGGATGCCGAGGGGCGCAAGCTCGATTGCCTGTTGCTGGGTGAGATGCGCAAGGCCCGCTTTGCTGGTACCGTAGGCCGTGCGCAGAGTGGAGGCGCGCAGGCCCGAGATTGAGGTGATGTTTACGATGGCGCCACCGCCCGAGTCGCGCAACAACGGCACTGCCGCTTGTGTGCAAAGGAACGGGCCGGTGAGGTTGACCGCCAGCACGCGCGACCAATCCTCGTAGGTTACCTCGAGGATCGGCTTGAAAATCGCGATGCCGGCATTGTTAACCAGCGCATCAAGGCGGCCAAATTTCTGGCCGATCGCTTCAATCGCGCGCGACACACCCGCCGCGTCGGCCACGTCGCAGGTTATCGCCATCGTTGTGGCAGGCTTTGCCAGCGCCGTGAAGGTGCGACCGAGATTGTCGCCATCGATGTCGAGCAGGGTGACGCTCCAGCCGTCGGCCAGGAAACGTTTGGCCGTGGCAAGCCCGATGCCACGTGCAGCCCCGGTCACCAGCGCGACTTTTTGGGGTTCTGTGCTCATACCCGGCGCTCGAGGTTTCAGTCGGTCTCTTCCTTGAAAGTCTCGCGGAAAGGATGCGCGGCGTAGACGCCGAGGATCGTGAGTTCCTTGGAGAAGAAGGCGAGCTCCTCGAGCGCGAGCACAAGCGCACGGTCATCTGGGTGACCCTCGACGTCGGCGTAGAACTGGGTGGCGAAGAAATTGCCGCCGATCATGTAACTCTCGAGTTTGGTCATGTTGACGCCGTTAGTGGCGAAGCCGCCGAGCGCCTTGTAAAGCGCGGCTGGAACGTTGCGCACGCGAAACACGAAAGTGGTGATGACTTTTCTGTTGTCGGGCTTCGCCCACTTCTTTTCCTTTGAGAGCACGACGAAGCGGGTGGTCGAACTGGTTTCGTCCTCGACATTCTCCTTGAGGATATTGAGGCCGTAAATCTCCGCCGCTAACCGCGACGCGATGGCCGCGCGTGTGACGTCCTTGCTCTCGGCGACCTCGCGCGCGGAACCAGCGGTGTCGGCGGCGACGATCGGCTGGAGCTTCAGCTGACGGATGATCTTGCGACACTGGCCGAGCGCCATCACGTGGCTTTCTACGGACTTGATGCTTTTCAATGTGGCGCCCTCTGGCGCCATCAGTTGGTTGCGGATCGGCAAGAACCACTCGGCAACGATGTGCAGCTTCGATGTCGGCATCAGGTGATGAATGTCGGCGACGCGGCCAGCGACAGAATTTTCGATCGGGATCATGCCGAGATCGACGTCGCCGCCTGAAAGCGCGAAGAAGCAGTCCTCGAAGGTCGGGCAGGGCACCGGCTCGTGATCAGGATAGGCTTCGCGGCAGGCGAGATGTGAATTCGCACCCGGTTCGCCCTGGAAAATGATCTTTTTCTTGGCCATAGCCCACCTATCAAGCACGTTCCTTGCGAGACCTTCCGTTTCGAGTCAACCACCGAGCATTTTGCGCGCTTTGGCGAGCTCTTCCGGCGTATCGACGCCTAGCGGCACGCTCTTGACGATGGCGACGTCGATGCGCATTCCGGCATCGAGCGCGCGTAGTTGCTCAAGCTTCTCGCGCTGCTCGTTGGCCGACGGCGGACGCTTGACGTAGCGCTCCAGCGCGGCGCGCCGGTAAGCGTAAAGCCCGATGTGATGATAGTGCGGGCCCGGACCGGTGGCATCGGCGCGGGTAAATGTCGCCGCGTGCATGCGGTCGGGTGCGACCATCTTGCCTGACACTTTCACTACGTTTGGATTGCTGCGCTCGGCCGGGTCGGCGATGACCGCGGCGAGGGTCGCGATATCAACGGCGGGATCGGCGAGCGGCGCGAGAACCGCACGGATATCGGCGGGTTCGATGGTCGGCAGATCGCCCTGCACATTGACCACGACGCCGATACGGTGCTCGGGATCGAGCGCTTCCAGCGCCTCGTAGACGCGGTCGGAGCCGGAAACGTGATCGGCGCGGGTCATGATCGCGCGCCCACCTGACTTTTCCACCGCCGCAGCGACCGCCTCGGAATCGGTTGCCACCACTGCCTCGCCGATCTGGGCGGCACGCGCGCGACGTAGCACGTGCACGATCATCGGCAACCCGTGGATGTCGGCCAGCGGCTTGCCGGGCAGGCGGGTGGAGGCCATGCGGGCCGGGATCAGGATGATGGTGGCGGTCCTGTGCATGCCGCCGCGCTTATACGGGTTGCCAGACCGGAGGCAAAACGGTATCTGTCCGCCGCCGTCTGGGACCCCGACGGCCATCCGTCTAACCCCGACTCGCGCCCCTTCTGGGAGTCCTTTTTTCGATGAATTCGTTCGAGTTGAACAAAATCCTTGGCGCCATCCTCGGCACCTGCCTAGTGACGCTTGCACTCAATATCGGCGCCAACGCGATCTTTGCACCAGAGAAGCCGGCCAAGGCCGGCTACGCGATCGCCGTCAAGGAGACGGGCGCGGCTGGTCCGAGCGCGCCAAAGGAGCAGGAGCAGCCGATCGAGACGCTGCTCGCTTCCGCCTCCGCCGAGCGGGGCCAGGCGACGGCCAAGCAGTGCCAGGCGTGCCATACCTTCCAAAAGGGTGAACCGAACCGCGTCGGTCCCAATCTCTGGGGCATCGTCGGTCGGCAGCGCGCCTCCGAGGCGGGGTTCAACTATTCCGCCGCCATGAAGGCCAAAGGCGGCACCTGGACGGATGATGAGCTCAACAAGTTTCTGGCCAATCCGCGCGGCTCCATGAACGGCACGGCCATGACGTTCGCTGGCCTGCCGCGCGGCAATCAGCGCGCGGACATCATCGCCTTCCTGCATACGCTATCGGACAATCCGCAGCCGCTGCCGAAGGCGGCGGCCAATCAGCCGGCCGAGCAGAAAAAGTAGGCGTTAGCGCAGATGTGATGCGGCCGGGCTTTGCGCCTGGCCGTTTTGTTTAATACTCGAGGGGGATTTCGGGTGCGGACGCTGGCCGAGGACCGAAAAACCGACATAATCCCCCGCAATTGCAATCCCCCGCAATTGCAACAGGAGCGTACCGGAGCCTGCCAATGAAACTAACGCGCCGTTCGGTATTGCACAGCACCGCCGCCGTGCTGGCTGCGCCGGCGTTCGGTGCGCTCGGCGCAGGGACATTCAGCGTCAGCGCCGCGGCACAGGGGCGGCAATGGAAGCATGGCCTCTCGCTCTTCGGCGAGCCGCAGTATCCGCCGGGCTTCAAGCATTTCGACTACGTCAATCCATCCGCGCCGCAGGGCGGCACCGTGCGGCGGATCGCGTTCGGTACTTTCGACAATTTCAATCAGGTGGTTGCCGGAGTGAAGGGCAGCCTGGCCATGGGTACCGAGCTGATCACCGAGTCGCTGATGACGCCGGCGCTTGATGAGGTGTCGACCGAGTATGGGTTGCTTGCGGAAGCCGTCAGCTTCCCGGAGGACCGTTCGTCTGTCACCTACCGACTGCGCGCCAATGCGCATTGGCACGACGACGAGCCGGTTACGCCCGATGACGTGATCTTTTCCTTCTTTGCCTGGAAAGAGAACAGTCCGGAGCTCGGAGCCTATTACCGCCACGTCACCAAAGCGGAGAAATCCGGCGAGCGCGACATCACCTTCACTTTCGATGGACCGGGCAACCGCGAGCTGCCGCAGATCGTCGGTCAGTTGCCGATTCTACCGAAGCATTGGTGGGAAGCCACCGACAGCTCGGGCCGCAAGCGCGACGTCACACAGACAACACTCGAGCCGCCGCTCGGCTCAGGCCCCTTTCGGCTGAAGGAGTTCATCGCCGGGCGCACACTCGTCTACGAGAGGGTCGCCGATTATTGGGGCAAGGACCTCAACGTAAATATCGGCACCAATAATTTCGCGCAGATGCGCTACGAATATTACCGCGACTCTACGGTCGCGCTGGAGGCCTTCAAGGCCGATCAGGTCGACTATCGCACCGAGAACAGCGCCAAGAATTGGGCGACTGCCTACGATTTTCCCGCCGTGCGCGACAAGAAAGTGGTGATGGAGGAATTTCCGATCCGCAATATCGGCGTGATGCAGGCGTTCGCCTTCAATATCCGCCGGCCAAAATTCCAGGATCCGCGCGTGCGCCGCGCCTTCAATTTCGGCTTCGATTTCGAGGAGATGAACCGGCAGATTTTCTTCGGCCTGTACCAGCGGATCTCCAGCTATTTCCAAGGCACTGAGCTTGCCTGCTCGGGCGTACCTGAGGGCCAGGAGCTTGTGATCTTGGAGACGGTGAAAGACAAAGTGCCACCGGAGCTGTTCACGCACCCCTACACCAATCCGGTCGGCGGCGATCCGCAGAAGGTGCGCAACAACTTACGCGAGGCGGTCGCGTTGTTGCGCGACGCCGGCTACGAGATCCGCGATACCAAGCTCGTTCACGCCAAGACCGGCGAGCCGTTCAGCGTTGAATTCCTCGCCGAAGACCCGACGACCGAACGCATCGTCCTGTTCTTCAAGCCGTCGCTGGAACGCCTGGGTATGGACGTGGCGGTGCGAACGGTCGATTCAGCGCAATACGAAAACCGCCTGCGGCAATTCGATTTTGACATTATCGTTGCCAACTGGGGTGAGTCGCTCTCGCCCGGGAACGAGCAGCGTGGCTATTGGGGATCGCAAGCTGCGGACCAGCCGGGATCGCGCAACCTGGTCGGCATCAAGAATCCCGCGGTGGACGAGCTGATCAATCGCGTCATCTTCTCGAAGGACCGCGCGGAGCTGGTCGCCGCCACTCACGCGCTCGACCGCGTGCTGCTGTGGAATTTCTACGTCGTGCCGCAATGGACATCCAGCGTGGTGCGCACGGCGCGTTGGGATCGCTTCGGGCGACCAACCACGCTGCCGAAATATGGGCTGTCGGGATTCCCCACGATCTGGTGGTGGGACGCTGAAAAGGCGGCCAAGCTGCCGCAGCGGTCCTGACGGGATGATCAGCCGCCGCAAGGTTCTCGGCTTGTCGGCCGGCGCTCTCGTCGCGGCAAGGCTGCCAATGTCCACCTTCGCGCAAGCGACCGAGCGCCACGGCATGTCCGCCTTCGGCGATTTGCGCTATCCGCCCGACTTCGCACATTTCAGTTACGTCAACGTCGACGCGCCGAAGGGCGGCACGTATTCGGAAATCGTCAGCCAGCGCGGCTTCAACGGTTCATTCCAGACGTTCAATTCGCTCAACGCCTTCATTCTCAAGGGCGAGGGCGCGCTCGGCATGGAGCTGACCTTCGCGGTGCTGATGGTGCGCTCGGGGGATGAGCCGGACGCCATGTATGGTCTGGCCGCGCGCGGCGTCGTCATCTCCGACGACGGCTTGACTTATCGCTTTACGTTACGGCCGGAGGCCAAATTTCACGATGGCACGCCTATCACTGCGCAGGACGTCGCCTTCTCGTTCAACATGTTGAAGGAGAAGGGGCATCCGATCATCAGCCAGAATCTGCGCGACTTCAAAGGCGCCGAGGCGGCTGATGAGCGAACCGCGGTGGTCCGCTTTTCCGAAAAACGCGGCCGCGACGTGCCGCTGTTCGTTGCTGGTCTGCCGATTTTCTCGCGGGCCTATTACGCCAAGCAGCCGTTCGACCAATCGACGCTGGAAGCGCCGCTCGGCAGCGGTCCCTACAAGGTCGGGCGTTTCGAGCCTGGGCGCTTCATCGAATTTGAGCGGGTGAAGGACTGGTGGGGCGCTGACCTACCGGTGTCTCGCGGCGTGAACAACTTCGATATCATCCGCTACGAATATTATCGCGATCGTGACGTCGGGTTCGAAGGGTTCACCGCGAAAAATTACCTATTCCGCGAAGAGTTCACCTCGCGCACGTGGGCGACGCGCTATACCTTCCCGGCTTTTCAGGACGGCCGCGTCAAGCGCGATCAAATTCCCGACGCCACGCTCTCCGGCGCGCAGGGCTGGTTCATGAACACGCGCCGCACGCAATTCAAAGACCGGCGGCTACGCGAGGCGATGATCGACTCCTTCGACTTCGAATGGACCAACAAGAACATCATGTACGGCGCCTACGAGCGCACAGTGTCGGTGTTTCAGAATTCGCCACTCATGGCGCAAGGCAGACCCGACGCCGCCGAACTCGCGTTGCTTGAGCCGTTTCGCGGCAAGCTACCGGACGAGGTCTTTGGCGAGCCCTATGTGCCACCGGTTACCGACGGCAGTGGTCAGGATCGCCGATGGCTGCGCCGCGCTGCGCAATTACTGGAGGAGGCCGGTATAGTGCTCATGCACGGCAAGCGCGTGCTGCCGGATGGAACGCCTGTCAGCATCGAATTTCTGGTCGACGAACAGACCTTCACACCACACCATCTGCCCTACATCAGAAATCTCGGTACGCTTGGTATTGCCGCCAGTCTGCGGGTCGTCGACCCGGTGCAATATCGCGCGCGCGTCGACGGTTTCGATTTCGACGTTACGGTGGAGCGTTTCAGCTTTCCGTCGACGCCGGGCGATTCGCTGCGTAATTATTTTTCATCGCGAGCCGCCGCAACCAGGGGCTCGCAAAATCTCGCCGGCATCGCCGATCCGGCGGTTGATGCCCTCATCGACATCATTATCGCCGCCAAGACGCGGGACGAGCTCGCCACTGCCTGTCGCGCGCTTGACCGCGTCATCCGCGCAGGGCGCTACTGGGTCCCGCACTGGTACCTGCCCGCCCATCGGATCGCCTTTTGGGACGTGTTCGGCCGTCCGCCTGCGCAACCGCGCTATTTCCGCGGCATTCCGGATACCTGGTGGTACGACCGCGATAAGGCGACCAAACTGGAAAAGAGCGGCTAGAACCGGCGAACAATCGCCCGTTGGCGGGTTATAGTTATGGAGCCCAGGGCGGAACTTTCGCGTCGCCCCGGAATAACATACTGATAGCTCCATGGCCGCCTACATCATCCGCCGCATCTTGTTCATGGTGCCGACTATGCTCGGCATCATGCTGGTGGCCTTTGTCGTGGTGCAATTCGCACCCGGCGGTCCGGTCGAACAGGTGATTGCAAAGCTCACCGGCAGTGACACGGGCGCCACCTCGCGCATCTCTGGCTCGCCCGGCGGCGATTTCGGCAGTCGCGGAGTTGCGCAGGGCGGCTCCGGTGTCGATGCTGTAAGCTCGAAATATCGCGGCGCGCAAGGGCTCGATCCGGACTTCATAAAGAAGCTGGAGAAACAGTTCGGCTTCGACAAGCCAGCCTACGAGCGCTTTGGCATCATGCTGTGGAATTATGTCCGCTTCGATTTCGGCAAGAGCTACTTCCGGGATGTCAGCGTAATGCAGCTGATCAAGGAAAAGCTGCCGGTGTCGATGTCGCTCGGCATCTGGATGACGCTGCTCACCTACCTGATCTCGATCCCGCTTGGCATCCACAAAGCGGTCGAGGACGGGTCGCGCTTCGACACGTGGACATCGAGCGTCATCGTCATCGGCTACGCCATCCCCGGCTTCCTGTTCGCCATACTGCTCATCATCCTCTTCGCCGGCGGCTCGTTCTTCGATTGGTTTCCGTTGCGCGGCCTCGTATCGGAGAACTGGCATCAGCTGCCGTGGTGGCAGAAGATTCCCGATTATTTCTGGCACCTGACGTTGCCGATCGTGTCGATGGCGCTGTCCGCCTTCGCCACCATGACGCTGCTGACTAAGAATTCGTTCCTCGAGGAGATCCGTAAGCAATACGTCCTCACCGCCCGTGCCAAGGGCTGCACGCGCAATCAGGTGCTGTACGGGCACATATTCCGCAACGCCATGCTGATCGTCATTGCCGGATTTCCCGGTGCCTTCGTGCACGCCTTCTTCACCGGCTCGCTGCTGATCGAGACGATCTTCTCGCTTGACGGACTTGGCCTGCTCGGCTTCGAAAGCGTGCTTAACCGCGACTATCCGGTGGTGTTCGCGACGCTTTACATCTTCTCGCTTATCGGCGTGATCGTGAACCTGATCTCCGACCTGACCTACACCTGGATCGATCCGCGCATCGATTTCGAAACGCGGGAGGTTTGAGGTGGACGCGCCGACCCGCCGCGATCTGACCGAGCTCGCCGCCAATGCCCCGGCGGCCCTTGTGGAGTCGATGGCCGAGCCGCGCTTTGCGCTGTCGCCGCTCAACCGCCGGCGCTGGGACAATTTCAAGGTCAACCGGCGCGGCTTCTGGTCGTTATGGATTTTCCTCGGACTGTTCTTTGTGTCGCTGTTTGCGGAGATCATCGCCAACGACAAGCCGATCTTCATTCACGTCAACGGCCAATGGTTTTTTCCCGCGATCGTGACCTATCCCGACACGGCTTTCGCCAGGGACAAGGATCCGAATCTGTTCGGCACCGCGGCCGACTATCGCGACGACTATCTTATGGGTCTCATTCAAAAGGAGGGCGGCACCGTGGTCTGGCCGCCGATCCGCTTCTCCTACAACACGCAGGTCAGCAAGCCGCCGTCGCCTTTCCCGTCCAAGCCGACCTGGGCACTGACGCAGCAGGATTGCGAGTTTGCCGCCAGCCATGGCTTCGCCAAATGCGGCGAGCTCGAGTACAACTGGCTCGGCACCGACGATGGTGGGCGCGACGTGTTAGCGCGGCTGATCTACGGTTTCCGTATCTCCGTGTTGTTCGGGCTGTGCCTCACCATCGTGTCGTCCGCGATCGGCGTCGCGGCCGGTGCGGTTCAGGGCTATTTCGGCGGCTGGGTCGATCTCTTGTTTCAGCGCTTCATCGAGATCTGGACGTCGATCCCGTCGCTCTATCTGCTGTTGATCATTTCTTCGGTGCTGGTGCCTGGCTTCTTCGTGCTGCTTGGGATTCTGTTGCTATTCTCGTGGGTGTCGCTTGTAGGACTCGTGCGCGCGGAATTCTTGCGCGGACGCAATTTTGAATACATTCAGGCGGCGCGGGCGCTTGGCGTGTCGAACGCGGTGATCATTTTCCGCCACCTGTTGCCCAACGCCATGGTGGCAACGATGACGTTCCTGCCGTTCATCTTGTCGTCATCGGTGATGACCCTGACCGCCCTCGACTTCCTTGGCTTCGGCCTGCCGCCGGGCTCGCCCTCGCTCGGCGAATTGCTGTCGCAGGGCAAGGCCAACGTGCAGGCACCGTGGCTCGGTCTTACCGGCTTCTTCTCGATCGCGATCATGCTGTCGCTCTTGATCTTCATCGGCGAAGCGGTGCGCGACGCCTTCGATCCCAGAAAGACGTTCCGATGAGCACAGCAAAAGAAAACCTTCTGTCGGTGGGCGACCTCGCGGTCGCTTTCGGCCGCGGCAAGCGCGAGGTGCTGGCGGTTGACCGCGTCTCGTTCAACATCGGCAAGGGCGAAACTGTCGCGCTGGTCGGTGAGTCCGGGTCAGGGAAATCGGTGACAGCGCTCTCGGTCATGAAACTGCTCCCATATCCAGCCGCGCATCATCCGTCCGGTTCGATCAAGTTTCAGGGCCGCGAGCTGCTGACAATGTCGGAGTCCGAGATTCGCCATGTGCGCGGCAACGACATCACAATCATCTTCCAGGAGCCAATGACCTCGCTCAATCCGCTGCACACGATCGAGAAACAGATCGGCGAGATATTATTGCTGCACCAGGGACTTACGGGGGAGGCGGCGCGCCGGCGGATCGTCGATCTGCTCGGCCAGGTCGGTATTCACGATCCGAGAGGGCGGCTGGCGAGCTATCCGCACCAGCTCTCCGGCGGTCAGCGCCAGCGCGTGATGATCGCAATGGCTTTGGCGAACGAGCCGGACTTGCTGATTGCCGATGAGCCGACCACCGCGCTCGACGTGACGGTTCAAGCACAGATCTTAAAGCTGCTTAAGGACACGCAGACACGCCTTCACATGTCGATGCTGTTTATCACCCACGACCTCGGCATCGTGCGCAAGATTGCCGACCGCGTCTGCGTGATGCAGAAGGGCAAGATCGTCGAGCAGGGCGATGTCGAGCGTGTATTCACAGCGCCGGTACATACCTACACGCGCGCGCTGCTCGCCGCCGAGCCCAAGCCGGATCCGGCACCGCCACAACCAGACGAACCTGTGGTGGTCTCGACGAACGACCTCAAAGTCTGGTTTCCGATCAAGCGCGGCGTGCTGCGCCGGATTGTCGGCCACATCAAGGCGGTGGATGGCATCAGTGTCGAGGTGCGCAAGGGTGAGACGCTGGGCGTGGTTGGCGAGTCCGGCTCCGGCAAGACTACGCTTGGCCTCGCGATCTTGCGGCTGATCTCCTCGAACGGGCCGGTGGTGTTCATGGGTCACACGATCCAGGGACTGAAGTTCAAGGAGATGCGGCCCTATCGTCGCAACATGCAGATTGTTTTTCAGGATCCTTACGGTTCGCTCAGCCCGCGCATGTCGGTGTCCGACATCATCGAGGAGGGCCTCTGGGTGCATCACCCGAATCTAGCGCCCGCGGAGCACGAGCGCCGCGTGGTGGCGGCGCTCACCGACGTTGGGCTTGATCCGCAAACACGCTTCCGTTATCCGCACGAATTCTCTGGCGGCCAGCGCCAGCGCATCGCACTCGCGCGCGCGCTGGTGCTTGAGCCAACCTTCATCGTGCTCGATGAGCCAACCAGCGCGCTTGACATGCTGATCCAGTCGCAGATGGTCGATCTGCTGCGCGACCTGCAGAAGCGGCGCGACCTGACCTACATGTTTATTTCGCACGATTTACGCGTGGTAGCGGCGCTAGCGAGTCACCTCTTGGTGCTGCGAAACGGCAAGATGGTGGAAGAGGGCACCGCGGCGGATTTGTTCAAGAATCCGAAGAGCGACTACACCCGTGCACTTTTTGCCGCGGCCTTCAAGCTTGAGACCTCGCCCGAAGGCTTGGTTGCGCAATAAACATGGCCGACGAATACAAGCTGGCTGATCGTTCCGCCGAGGTCGCGGTCTCGGCGCCGGAACTGCTGGCGAAAGGCTTCCTGCCTTATCAACGCTATCGCGTGACGCTTAAGGGCCCGGATGTCACGGTGCTACAGACGCGCGATATTTTACTGGCCGGCAGGGTGGTGGCGGTGTTGCCGGTTGATCTGGCGCGGGGCGAGGTCTTATTGATCCGGCAATTCCGACTGCCGGCGCATCTCGCTGATGGCTGCGGCGATATGGTCGAGACCGTGGCCGGACGAGCGGAGGTGGGCGAATCGCTCGAGCAGACAGCGCGGCGCGAGTGCCAGGAAGAGATCGGCGTCGTCCCGGCGAAGTTGATCGAATTATTCAGTTTCATGACCACGCCGGGGATCACCGACGAGATGGTTACGGTCTTTCTTACCGCCATCGATGCCGAGCGCGTACCAGCCCGCAGCGGTGCCGCGTCGGAAGGCGAGCAGATCGAGACGATCCGTGTCTCGATTGACGCAGCGCTTGGTGCTCTGGCGCGCGGAACGGTCTGCAATGGCCTGCTGGTCATCGCGCTGCAATGGCTGGCACTCAACCGCGCTCGCCTCACGGAACTGTTGCGCTAGATCCGCTTCACGCTTGTAATTTCGCTCCCCGCCGCCTTGATGCGGGCGATCGCGTCGGCTGCCGGCTCAATCGCCACCGCCATGTGATGGGCATTGGCGTGGATTAACGTTTCAGGATCGCGCGCGATGGCAACATGGCCTCTCCAGAAAACCAAGTTGCCACGCCGCAGTTCGCCGAGAGGGGACGTTTTGCCGAGCGCGAGCTCCTGCATGTCGCTGTCACGCGGGCAGGCAATGCCGGCGGCGTGCAGCGCGACCTGTATCAGCCCGGAGCAATCGATGCCAAGCGAGGTCTTACCACCCCACAGGTAGGGCGTATGCAGAAATTCCTCGGCGACGGCAACGAAATCCAGCCGTCTCGCCTTGATTGGCGCCAGATAGATTGTTGGCACGTGCCAGCCATTGGCGGTGACCGCGAAGCGCTCGTCCTGGTGGGCGACGGCGAGCCGCGCCCCCATCGGCAAGGCCGTCGCTGGCGACAGCTTGATGTCCGGGCCGGCGAAGGCGAGAGCGCGCGGCACCGACACTTTGTGCGTCGGCGCCTTTTCGGGTTTGGCCAACGTATGAGCGGACAGCCAGCCGACATAGCCGTCGGTCTCAAGTTGACCCCAAGCCCAGCCTTTGTCGGTTGTCTCGTAGACAATAAAGCATTCGCCGATCAGCGCCTCGGTACGGAGCCGCGCCCCGTGCGAGGCAGTCCGGCGAAGCCCGGCGATCGGTTCGATTACCTCGTGGCGCACGCCTTCGACGAAGCGCGCGGCCTCGACCTGTCCTTTAAGATAATCCGCGGCGATCTCTGGGCGGAACGGATTGATGCGGGGGTCGAGCGCCACCATGGATCAGGAATAACGCGCGCAAAGCAGCGCATAAAGCGCACGTGCCGACTGCAGTTCGGCGCCTTCCGGCCGGCCCGGCTTGGCCGCCGGCGTCCACGCGAAAATGTCGAGATGCAACCACGACTTCGCGGTAACGAACTTGCGTAGGAATAGCGCCGCGGTGATAGCGCCGCCCTGGCCACCGCTACCGACATTGTTGGTGTCGGCCACCTTGGAATCGAGCATCGATTCGTAGGGCCGCCACAGCGGCATGCGCCAGAGCGGGTCACTTTCGGCCACCGCGCAGCGCATGAGTTCTTCGGCGAGCGCATCGTCGTCGGTGAAGAACGGCGGCACGTCCGGCCCGAGCGCGACGCGCGCGGCGCCGGTGAGCGTGGCGAAATCGACCACCAGCGCCGGCTGGTCCTCGTCGGCCAGCGTCAGCGCGTCGGCGAGGATAAGCCGGCCCTCGGCATCGGTATTGCCGATCTCGACGCTGATGCCCTTGCGCGACGTGTAGATGTCGCGCGGCCGGAAACTGGTGCCCGAAATCGAATTTTCTACGGCCGGTATGATGACGCGCAGCCGTACCTTAAGCTCGCGTGACATGACCATGTGTGCCAGCGCCAAGGCGGTGGCGCCGCCGGCCATGTCCTTCTTCATGTTGAGCATGCTGGACTCGGGCTTGATGTCGAGTCCGCCGCTATCGAAACAAACGCCTTTCCCGACCAGCGTGACTTTCGGGTCGCTTTCTTTACCCCAGCTGAAATCGAGCAGTCGTGGCGCACGTGTCGATCCCGCACCAACGGCATGCACCAGCGGAAACTTCTTGGCGAGCTCTTCGCCGGTAGTGACCTCGATGCTGGCGTCAAACCGCTTGGCCACTGTGCGCGCGGCGTCTTCCAGCTCGGCCGGACCCATGTCGTTCGAAGGGGCGTTGATTAGATCTCGTGCCAGCGAGACGGCCTCGACAATGCGCGTCAAGTCGTCACCGTCCACGTTGTCGGGCACGACCAGCCGCACATTGCGGTTATCGCCTTTGCGGTAGCGCGTAAATTGATAGGCGCCGAGCGCAAAGGCGAGCGCCGCCAGGCGCGCATCATGCGGCGGGTTGGCGAAACGGTAGGTGCCCGGCGGCAGCAGGCTGGACAATTGGCCTGGCCGGAACAGGTCTTTCACCGGCTCGTCGGCATTTTCGATGGCAAATAGCACGCCGGCCAGTTTGCCGTCCGAGGCGGAAACGATCAGATGGTGTCCGGGCTTCGGCTCATAGCCTGCCGCAACCACGAACGCGCGTTCGCGGTCGTCGATGTTCTCGATCGTCTTTTCGAAGGTGGCGGCGGTGACGAAGAGGATCGGCACTGCTTGCTCGCCGGCGCTGGCGAAGATGGGATGCATGGTTACTCCGCGGCGTCGGGCATTGAGGGTTTAGGGCTATAGCCGTCGCGCGTTTGCGGCAGTTTCCAGCCCAGCATTTTGGAGGCGACCAAGGTGCGCAGTACCTGCGTGGTGCCGCCGCCGATCGAGAACATGCGCACATCGCGCGCCATGCGTTCCAGCGGCAGTTCGCGCGAATAACCGCGCGCGCCGAAGAATTGCAACGCGTCGTTGACGATCTTGAGCGCGGTGTCCGCCGCGAAGATCTTCGCCTGCGCCGCCAGCATCGGATCGGGAAAGGCACTGCCGTCCGGCCCGTGCGAGCGCGCCGCGGCATAGAGAATCAGCCGCGAGGCGGTGAGTTGCGTCTGCATGTCGGCGAGCATCCATTGCAAGCCCTGGAATTCGCCGATCGGGCGGCCGAACTGCTCGCGAGTTTTCGCCCATTCGACGGCGTGTTCAAGCGCGCCAGCGGCGATGCCCATGGCCACCGTGCCAGCGCCAACCCGCTGGCTGTTGTAGGCATTCATCAGGTCGGCAAAGCCACGTCGAAGTCCGGAGGGCGGTAGCAGTGCCATGCTGGCCGGCACTTCGAGATTCTCGAAGACCAGCTCGCCCTCCGGCATGCCGCGCAAACCCATGGTCAGCTCGCGCCGCGCTAAACGCAGGCCCTTGGTCTCGTCGCGCACCGCCAGGAAACCGCCGATGCCGAGGTCTTCGCCGCGCTCGTCGTAAACGCGTGCGAAGATCAGGTGCAGCCGGGAGACCCCAGCTCCGGTGATCCAATGCTTGCGCCCGTTGATGACGTATGTATCGCCGTGCTTGTCAGCGCGTGTTGTCATCGCCAACGCGTCGCTACCGGCGTCCGGCTCGGTGATGCAGATCGCCGGCTTGTCGCCTTCCAGCACGAGACGGGCCGCGAGCTTCTTCTGCGCCTCGTTGCCGTAAGCCATTACCGTGGAGATCGCGCCCAAATTGGTCTCGACCACGATGCGCGCGGTGACGGTGCAGGACTTCGCCATCTCCTCGATCACTAGCACGGCGTCGAAGATGCTCGCGTCCTTCCCGCCCAGCGTCCGCGGAATGGTCATACCTAGGAAGCCGGCCTCGGCCAGCGCCGCCACGATATCCCACGGGTACTGTTCGTCACGGTCAATGGCTGCGGCACGCGGGCGGACCACGCCTTGCGAAAACGCGCGGGCGCGCGCCTGTAGGGCTGTTTCAGTGGGGGAAAGAATCAATTCCATGTCGCAAAATTGAAAGTCAGAGAGCCCCATCAGAATACAAGTTAACCAGTCGTTAGGGTTAGTATTTTATTGCTCGCGGGATGCCGCTGGAACGCCAATCTCAATATCGGATGCGTCCTGGAACGGCGCGCGCCACACGTAGACTT
>Ga0207858_1000016_pt1 | contig 20995 bp, 17 predicted proteins | sample LuqExpMetageno23_FD_187781 | JGI IMG/M metagenome (GOLD analysis project Ga0207858, IMG submission 187781) | Tropical forest soil microbial communities from Luquillo Experimental Forest, Puerto Rico - Sample 23 (SPAdes) | ecosystem: Environmental > Terrestrial > Soil > Tropical forest ... | reverse complement strand
TCCAAGAACGGCAATGTGCATCGTGCGATCAACACACAGGATCGGCAGGCATTTGCCGAAGGGAAATTCTATCGATTTTCCCGATCGATGTACGTGGCAAGGCGCTCAGCAGGCAAATACTCGCGGGTACTTTGTAGTGCGCCAAATTGTTTTTGCAGTGGCAAATCAAATCATCGACCCCGGCGAGCGCGCCATCCTTCAAGACGACATAGGCGCGAACGACTTCGCCATAATAGGTATCGGCCATACCTACAACTGCCACCTCTTTAACATCAGGGTGAGCCGACAATACGTCCTCGACCTCGCGCGGGTAAACATTGTAGCCCCCGACAATAACCATGTCCTTTTTCCGATCGCGAATATAAAGGTACCCATCATCGTCAAGTTCGCCGATGTCTCCGGTATAGAGCCAACCATTGCGCAATGCCCGGATATTTTCCTCGGCCCTGTTGCGATAACCGAGCATAATTTGCGGCCCGCGCGCACGAATCTCGCCACGTTGTCGAACACCGAGCACGTTCGTTCCAGTTTCAACGTCGACAATTTCGATTTGTGTCAATGGCAAGGCAGCCCCAACCGAACCGATCTTTAACGGTCCACCGTCACGCGCATAGGTCAGAACCGGCCCCGCTTCCGATTGACCATAACCTTCAAGCAGCAGACTGCCCGTCCGCTCGCGCCAGCGATGCAACGTTTCGGCAGGTAACGGAGCAGCACCTGAGTAGCAATTTCGCAACGAAGTGAGATCCGTCGACACAAATCTTTCGTTATTCATGAGGCCGATGAATACCGTCGGTCCAGCGGGAAGACGCGTGATGTGCTCTTTCGCGATCAGATCGAATACCGCATCTGGCGAATACCGAGGCAAAATGATGAGCGCGCCTCGGCAATATGCGGCTAAGTGCAAACACATCGCTTGGGCGAATACATGGAACAGCGGCATGACGCAAAGGATGCGCTCATCATCGCCATGAGTCGGCAAAGCCGCTTCGCGTTGACTGATGTTAATTGCCATCTGCTCATGGGTAATATTGACACCCTTCGGCAGCCCCGTGGTTCCGCCCGTGTATTGCAAATTTGCCAAGTCGTCTGGCCGCGGTAAAGCTCGGGGTAAATCTTGGTTGGCGTCATCTTTCCAAATTTCGAGTCTGCGGCCGGCCGCTCCATGAAGACGCACGGCATAACGGATACCTAACGAAACAATAAGCGGCTTGATGGTCGCGGCGACTTTATCGTCGTAGACAATCGCGCTCGGGCTCGCATCGGATAAGATGTGCGCCAATTCGCGCGTCGTGTAAGCTGGATTGATCGGCACTGCTTGGGCGCCTGCCGCGTGTACGCCAAACATAGCAATCGGCAAATCAAGCGAGTTGCCGCATACCAGAGCCACTCGTGCACCATGATGGCCCTGCTGGATCAATTCACCGGCAAAACCCGCAAAACAGCGCAAGTATTGCGAATAGGAAAGTCGTCGTTCGCCGCATACAAGCGCGGTGGCGCTTGGCGAACGCCTCGCCGCGTCCGCCAGCATGTGAACCACGGTCGTAAAGATGTGGGGCAATCCGTTGGCGCCGGAGTCAAGATTTGTCATCGGCTGACATCTATCATCGCTAATCGAATATTTTCGGCTGCGAGCCATCGGCCATTGTATCTTATAAGAGGACTTCCGATGCGACGATAAGGGGGCCACCACGTAAAACAGCGTTCTGGGTCGGATGGGATTTACGGAAAGGGGCAGTGCATGCGGTTTTCGATCCGCCACGAAACGCTCTACCGTTACAGCGGGCCGGTTGGGCTCGCGCCGCACATCTTGCGGCTCAATCCGCGCACAGAGGGCGCCCGGGTTTTTGCCGCCAGTCTCACGATCGACCCGGTGCCGGTCGCGCGGTGGGACACGACCGACCGCTTTGGCAACCGCGTCACCCACGTGCGCTTCGAGGGTGTCTCCGACGTCCTGCGCGTTGAAAGCTCCTGCGAACTAGATGTCGCCGCGGCCGCGCCGCTGCGCGATCCCGGTCTACTCCGGCTGCCGTGGCCGGCGGACTCGAACGACGGCCTAGCCGACTACCGCGACGAGGACGGACCAGAACCTGCTGTGAAAGACTTTACCGAGGCGCTCGCACGGGAGAGCGGCTGGGCGGCGTTGTCATTCCTTGAAACCTTGAATCGCACGCTGTTTACCCGCTTCGACCGACACATCCGGATCGAGGGAGCAGCCCACAGCCCAGCGCACACGCTCACCGTCGGCCGCGGCGCTTGCCGTGACCTCACCGTGCTGTTCATATCCGCCTGTCGCAGCCTCGGCATCGCCGCGCGCTTCGTGAGCGGCTATCAGGCTCATGCCGAATCGCAAGACGGGCGGCGCCACCTGCACGCTTGGCCGGAAGTTTTTCTGCCGGGCCGGGGGTGGCGCGGCTTTGATGCCACCCATGGCACCGTCGTCAACGATGGCCACGTGGCCCTGTGCGCGGCCCCGGAGCAGTCCGCCACCATGCCGATCGAAGGCGGCTTTTTCGGTGACGGAATTACTGCCGCACTTGATTATCACGTGCAGATTGCGAGCTGGTGACGATTTCCCACCGCCAATCCGCGTGCCGGCCACCTTGCAAATTGCTGAAACAATGTAAGCTGTAGCTTCTCAGCAGCTACGGCCTAGCTTCCAAAAAAATTCAGCGCCAAGAATCCGGGCCGTGCTTCGGCCCATTCACTTGTGCGCCACCGTGTGATTATTTCAGCGACCGTGTTGAGCTACGCATACCGATTTGGCCGCAACGCCGGCACTTTGTGGTTGTGCTCACCGGTACCGGATGCGTGACTAGATTGTTTGGTACCGCGGCGCCGACCTTTAGCCAATTTGGTACACTCTGACTTGTCTTCGACCGACAAGTCACCTTTTCATCCCACCCACTTCAACAACCAGACATGTGCGGTTAATTCGGAGGCGCACTCTCCGTCTTGTCGGCGGACGGATTCGTCACGCCAGCAAGCTGTTCTTCCATTTCAGCAAGGTGAAGAAGCATCCGCTCCAGCTGCTCGCACCTGTGGCGGCTTTCCTCGTCGTGAGTTCGCTTTGCCAAAAGGGCGGCACCTGCGGCTTGCCTTCTAAGGAGCTTTGCAGAAGCCATATCTTTGCCTCCCAATGCCCCGGCATCACATTGCAACAGACTTCTACTTTGCAATGCAACAACAATGAGTCATCGCTGCACAATAATTTTCGATTGTTACGTTGCATCAAAAAACGGCAAACCCGCTTGCCGATGGGTCAATTAGACAACCAGGTTAGACATTAGATTAATTTGTGCACAGAGATGGATCAGTAGACGCCCTTGATCAGCCTAGAGTTTAATCAGTCTGCTTAAGACAAAGACAAGCAATAAGATACCGCAAACCAGATCGCGGTGAAACGACAGCGTCCCGCTCGTGCGGATTGAAGAGCAGCAACCGCTTCTGACTCAGGGAAGCCATCATTCGGGTTGCCCAAGAATGCGGAAGACTTCTTCAAGTTGTGGGCTCATCGGGAGGTTTAGCCTTTCCCCGGTCGGTAGCCGGCGCAAGAACCACTTGTTGTAAAGCTCGGCAAGTCGCCGCTCGCCCGCCATGCGGGCGAAAGCGCGATCAACAATCGCGGCAAAGCCCGGATCGTCACGGCGATAGACCAGACCGTAGGGATCGTAGGACAAATATTCGCCAACGACCTTCATGTCGGCAGCACGGGTGTCGGTCGCCATGAACCCGTAAAGCAGCACGTCGTCGGTGGCAAAGGCATCCACCTTTCCGGACGCCAGCATGTCCATCGACTGTGCGTGATCTGGCGCAGTGACAATTTTAATATTGAGGTTCTGCTTGTTCGAGAGCGTGCGCAGAGCCATTTCGTTGGTGGTGCCTGCGGTGACCACCGCGGTTTTACCGGAAAGATCGCGATAGGAGGCGATGGTTGAGGCTTTCGGAACCATCAGCTTGGTGCCGGAGACGAAAAAAATCGGCGAGAATGCGACCTCCTTGCGACGCTGCAGGTTGCCCGTAGTGGAGCCACATTCGAGGTCAATTTCTCCCGAAGCTACTTTCTGCAGGCGGTTCGCTGGCGTAACCGGTGCAAAAACAATTTTGATGTCCATGCCATCGAGTTCGGTCGAGACTTCTTCAACAATTTCACGGCAGATATCGATCGAATACCCGATCGGTTGCTGTCTTTTGTTCAGATAAGAAAATGGCAACGAGCTTTCGCGATAGCCAAGGGTAATCGCTCCAGTATCTTTCACCTTTTTCAGCGTGCCCGAGAGAGCTCCCACGTTCGCGCTTTCCTGGGCGCCGGCGCACACGACAAGGAAAAGTCCGAGCACGATGCCGCCAACAAAAGTAGAGCAAGTCTCGTGCACGCACATCACGCGGCCGCTGGATCAATCACCACGATTGTTTCGCGTGGATCCACTTTCTCTCCCTCCCATTTTGCCACCACAGCAGTTGCGAGCGTGTTGCCGATGACATTAGTTGCAGAACGGCCCATATCGAGGAACTGATCGATTCCGATGATCAGCAACAAGCCCGCCTCGGGAATATTAAAACTCGACAACGTTGCAGCGATGACGACCAGTGAGGCCCGTGGAACGCCAGCCATGCCTTTGCTGGTGAGCATGAGGAGGAGCAGCATCGTAATCTGCTGGCCGAACGGCAATGTGATATTGTAAGCCTGCGCAATGAATAAAGTTGCGAAGGTACAATACATCATCGAGCCGTCGAGATTGAACGAATAGCCCATGGGCAGCACGAAACTAATGATTCTCTTGCTGATCGGAAACTTCTCGAGCTGTTCCATGGTCTTCGGATAGGCCGCCTCGCTGCTCGCGGTGGAAAAAGCCAGCAGGAACGGCTCACGAACCAGATTGACTAGGCGGAAGGCGTGAGGGCCGAAAATCAGGAACCCGACGGCGATCAGCAGGCACCAGAGTACGACGAGGCCAAAATAGAATTCGACGATGAACTTTCCGTAGGTCACCAAGATCCCAAGGCCTTGCGTAGTCACGATTGCGGCCATTGAGGCGAAGACCGCGATCGGTGCGAGCTTCATGACGTAACCGGTGATAGTGAGAATGGCGTGTGATAACTCTTCGATGCCCTCTACGAGCTTGCGCGCACGCGCGCCGAGCGCAGCACAAGCAACTCCGAAGAATAGCGAGAAGACGACAATCTGAAGTATCTCATTGGTCGCCATCGCTTCGACGATCGAGCGCGGAACAAGATGTGCGACGAATTCCTTCATCGATAGCGATGCGACCTTTAGATTAGTCGAGGCTTGGGCATCAGGCAGGGGCAGGTTGAGATTGTCGCCCGGTCGCAGGATGTTAACCAAGAGCATGCCGAGCAGCAGCGACACGAGAGAGGCGGCTATGAACCAGATCATTGCTTTCGCGCCGATGCGACCGACAGCCTTGGTGTCGCCCATGTGAGCGACGCCTACCACAAGTGTTGAGAATACCAGCGGCGCGATGATCATCTTGATCAATCGCAGGAAAATGTCTGTGAGCAGCGAGATGTAGTCTGCAATAGTCCTTGCGGTCGTCGGATCGGGCCAGAGGATATGACAGGCGTACCCGACCAGAATGCCAAACACCATCCCTATGAGAATTATTGTAGTCAGCGTTGAACGCATTGGCCCCTCCCAATGGTCAGAGACTAATAGCTTAGCAGAAATTCAGGCCTGTCCATCGCGACCGATGCGGCGGAGACATTTTCGCGTGCCCGCAATGCTTGCGTCTAAGCCGTTGGATTAGAACGGCCGCTTTGGGTCATTCGCACCGGTTTCGCCAGGTCGGCAGTCACCGCCATTAACGCTTTATTCTCCCCACGCCGGCGCGCTCGGCAATTTCTTCCCACATGGGAATTTCGCGTTTGATGCGTGCGCGTAGACCATCGGGCCCTTCGTACCGCACAGAAAAGCCGGCCTTCATTAAGTCAGCCTGAACGTTCGAGTTTTGCAGGATCATCCGGGTTGCCTGCGTGAGCCTTTCAATGATCGGTGCCGGCGTCCCTGCTGGAGCAAAAAACATGACCGAAGTCTCCGTCACCACGCCTGGAACCCCAGCCTCCGCCATTGTAGGTACATCGGGCAACTCGACCCACCGTTCGCTACCAGTTTGCGCCAAACATTTGATCGCGTCGGAGCGTAATTGCTCCATCAGTCCGCCAATACCAACAATTGCGATATCCGTGCCGCCGGAAAGCATAGCTCTCAATGCCGGCCCGGATCCGTCAAACGGAATATGCCTGATGTCGATACTGGCGCGCCGCTTAAGAAACTCCATCGCAAAATGCGAGGAACTTCCCACTCCAGGAGAAGCATAAGTAAGGGCGCCCGGATTAGCCTTTGCCTTAGCAATGAGATCCGCAAGGCTACCGATCCCAGAAGCTCTCCGGGTAACGATCACGCTGGGCGTAGTTCCCAAATAGGCGATCGGCGCAAAATCCTTAATTGGATCGTAGGAAAACTTAGAGAAGTTTGAATTCATCACTGGCGTGATCAGAGCCGCATTTGTCGTGACGAGTAGCGTGTAACCGTTCGCCGCAGTACGCACAGCGGCGCTCATGCCATTTGTTCCGACTGCGCCGACACGGTTCTCAACAATGACATTCTGACCCAGCCTCTGCCCAAGCTGCGTTGCCAATAGCCGCCCCAGAAGATCTGTGGCTCCGCCGCGGGCGAACGGCACAATAATTTTGACGGTGCGTTCGGGCCACTCAGCGTAGGCCTCGCAACTGAGAAATGAAATCATTAGTGCCAAAGCGGCCAGTGAACCCGCAATCAATCTCACGATTTGTGCTAATTTGCGCACGGTTCACCGGGGAGTATCCGAGGGAACGCAGGAATATAGACCAGTCGCGTGCAGATTTCGACAGCTACGGCCCTGGGGGAACTTGTATCTAATGTAATTTAATAAGGCTGCATTCTCCCTTCAGGGGCTGGGCCCTGCTCGGTTTCCGCAGGCGCATTTCATTTTGGATCGAGCTTCGCTGTGATGCGCTCGAACGACAGTGTGGGCTGGTGACGGTAGCCGAGGTGTCATTCGCGGCCTCGAAAAAGCAGCCATAAAACAGACGCGTGGCCACGCTGGTTGGTTGTGCTCCCACTGTTCTAAAAAAGAAAAGCAAGCCGCTCAAAAATTAGGTCGGTGGGCGGAACTTTCTCGAGTCGCAGACTCGATTCCGCCGACCCGCGACGGTTCTGGGAGAAGCTTTTGATGCTTTTAACTCCACAGCATGCGGGCCAGCAGGTTCTATCAGCCGCGGCTGCGTGCAGCCCTGTTTTTCTCGGTGGCCAAGTCGCGGTCGGCGACCCGCGACGCGAACAACCGATGCCGATCTAAATATCGAAATAAAGATGGAATTCGTAGGGATGCGGACGCAGCGCGATGGCATCGACCTCCTTTTTTCGCTTATAGTCTAGCCAGGTCTCAATCACGTCGGCGGTGAACACATCGCCGCGCAGCAGGAACGCGTGATCGGCCTTGAGCGCATCGAGCGCCTGTTGCAATGAGCCGGGCGTGGACTTCACATCTTTGGCTTCCGCCGGCGGCAGGTCATAGAGATTTTTGTCAATCGGCTTGCCCGGATCGATGCGATTTGCGATGCCATCGAGACCGGCCATCAGCATCGCCGCAAATGCCAGATAGCCATTGCACGACGGATCCGGAGTGCGGAATTCCACCCGCTTGGCGCGGGGGCTTGGCGAATACATCGGAATGCGGCAGCATGCCGAGCGATTGCGCTGGGAATAGACGAGATTTATCGGCGCCTCGTAACCAGGCACCAGGCGACGATAGGAATTTGTGGTCGGCGCACAAAGCGCGCAGAGTGCCCAGGCGTGTTTGAGCAGGCCACCAATGTAGTGGCGGGCCATCTCACTTAGATGGGCATAGTCGCGGTCGCTGTAGAAAAGATTGTTATTTCCTTTCCACAAACTTTGATGCACGTGCATCCCCGATGCATTGTCTTCGAACAAAGGCTTCGGCATGAACGTCGCCGTCATGCCATGCTTGCGGGCTACATTCTTGATCACGTATTTGTAAATCATGAGATTGTCGGCCATGCGCGTGAGTGTCGTGAAACGCATGTCAATCTCGCCTTGGCCGGCGGTTGCCACCTCGTGGTGATGCGCTTCGATTGCAATTCCCAATGACTCGAGCGTGAGCACCATCTCGGTTCGTAAATCCTGCAACGAATCGATAGGCGGAACGGGAAAATAGCCCTCCTTCTGACGCGGCTTATGACCAAGGTTTGGCGCTTCTTGCTTGCCCGAATTCCAGATGCCTTCCTTTGAGTCGATCTCGTGGTAGGCAAAGTTCATGCCCTGGCCGTAGCGCACATCGTTAAACACGAAGAACTCTGCCTCCGGACCGAAATAAACGGTATCGGCAACGCCTGCGATTTTCAGATGTTCTTCCGCCTTCTGAGCGATGTAGCGCGGGTCGCGACTATACGATTGTCCAGTAATTGGGTCGCGGACATTGCAGATCAGAACGAGGGTTGTCGCCGGCGTGAACGGGTCGAGGAAAGCCGTAGTTGGATCGGGTATGACCAACATGTCGCTTTCCTGAATCTCCTGAAACCCGCGGATTGAGGATCCATCAAAGCCAATGCCGTCGCTCATGGCATCGGCATCGATTGCGCTGGGGGGTACGGAAAAATGCTGCCAGGTGCCCACCAGGTCGGTGAATCGCAAATCGATCATTTTGACGTCCTTGTCCTTGATGGACTTGAGAACGCCCTCAGCGTTAGTGCAATTCAGGAACATAGGCAGATCTCCTCTTTGCCCCTTATCACTCACGTTAATTATCCAGCAGTGGAACCACGGAGAGTCTCTTCGGTCCGCATCTTACTGCGTAACCGCGCGTCTAGGTTGCCGCGCGATGGGCAGCTGCGGATAATGACACTCGTCTGCCGCTCGTCAATTCAGTTTTCGTGCGGCCTTTGGGTCCGCGGGGACAGGAGTCAACCGCGGACCCTCAGTTGGGAGGAAAACAAGAAGTACCGAGCGCTATTCGCCCTCCGTTCCGATTGCGTAAGCGGTTTCGCCGTGAACGGCATCGTCGCCCACCTTCAGCGTTGCATCATCCATGCGCAGCGGGACGATCATGCCGATCACCTTAAGGATGATGTAGGTGACGATCGCGTTGTAAATAATGATGAACGCGGCCCCCTCCACCTGCAGTAGGAGCTGCCCGGCGTTGCCGTACAGCCAGCCGGTGACATTGACGCCCGGTGCTTCTTTATCGGTGCCGATGTACATGAGCATCGCCGGATTGGCCAAGATTCCGGTCAGCAAGCCGCCGGTGAGGCCGGCAACGCCGTGGGTGGACAACACGCTCAGCGTGTCGTCAACTTTCATCATGAAGCGAGCCTTTTGCAGCTTGTTCATGGCGAGCCAGGGGATGATGCCGGCGGCAACGCCAATGATGATAGCGCCCCAGCCGTCGACATAACCGGCCGCTGGCGTAATGCCCACGAGGCCCGCGATCATGCCGTTGACCGCACCCAGCACCGATGGCTTGCCATAGGCCATCTTGTCCATCAGCGTCCAGACCAGGAGGGCCACTGCGGTGCAGGTATTGGTGTTGAGGACCGCCGCACCGGCATCGGCATTGGCAAAGTAGGGATCGCCGCCGTTAAAGCCATTCCAGCCCAGCCACAGGATTCCGGCGCCAGCAAGTGTGATCAATAAGCTATTGGGCGGGAAATGGTCGCGGTCGGCCTGAAGGCGCGGGCCGACCACCCAGGCAGCGACAAAACCCGATGTGCCGGCGGCCAGATGGATGACATAGCCGCCGGAAAAGTCCGCCACACCCATGCTGGCGAGCCAGCCGCCGCCCCACAGGCTAAATGCCCCTACCGTATAGACCAGCGTCATCCATACCGGGCAAAAGATCATCCACGCGGTGAAGTTCATCCGGCCGAGCACGGAACCGGCCAGAATAATGACGGTGATCGCAGCAAACACAAACTGGAAGAACATGAGCGTCGCCATCGGAAAGGCAAGCGGCGGCATCCCCGATGCGGCTGCCGGGATCGTCGCCTGGCCGGTGGTAAATATCGCCGATGTCGCCAAGCCTGGCGTGCCCAAAAACGGCAGCCATTGTGGGCCAAAGGCCATGTTGTAATCGAACAGGACCCAGACGACGAGCACCGAAGCGAAAGCGTACATCGACATGAAGGCGGAGTTGATCGCCCATTTTTTCTTGACGATGCCGCCGTAAAGAATCGTCAGTCCGGGAATGCTTTGCAGGCCGACGAAGGTCGCCGCCGCCAACTGCCAGGCATTATCTCCCGTATCCAGCCATTGTGGTGAAGGTACCAGTGCCATAACAATCCCCTCATATCGCCAAGTCCGCGAAGCGAAATGCTTCGAAATGCGCGCCGACTGGGGGGCAAGAATTATGCCACCGATCTTTTTACGTCCGACTTTTTCTATCCGATTTTCCTGCTACGTTTTTTCGTGTGCATGCCTAACAAACGTACACGTTCTGACCACAAAATAGGCAAGTGAATCTAAGATCGATAGGCAAGTGAACCTAAAATCCCTGCAAGTACAGCGCAGCAAAAAGGGCCGTCGCGAGAGTTGGCGGCGGCCCTACAAGTCTAAGGGGGAACAATCCATGCCATTTGTACGAAGCAAGAACGATGCCACAAAGGCAGAGACCAAAAATCTCAGACGTGACTGACCTTCTCTAAGGGCAGCCGCTTTGATTTCCGTCACTCCGATTGAAGTAGACCTATCGTGGAAAAACGCTCGTCGCCAGCAATTGATGGTGAATGGACGCGGTAACACTCAGTGCGTGGTCGTCATTTGTTCATACAATCTCGGATAAAGCGCCGGCGTTTAAAGAAATGCAGCTTCCGCGCTTGGGCTTGTCGCCGACAGTACTCCTGCTTCTGAGTGATCACCGTACTCCACACGGCAATCTCCCCCGGCGACTCTAAACTTGGACCTCGGCCCGCCGTTGCAGCCTGAGCCAACGCGATGACTGGCCACGCCACCAGTCCGGTAGCAACTGAGATGAACGTTCGCCTCATTCGTCCTCTCGAATAAGCGGTCCCGCATATTGGGATTGTAAAAAAGTCCATCGCCACATAGTGACCACCACCTAATATCGCCGCGACGCGCCGGTCGGCAAAGTGAACCGAAAGACCGCGCCACGGAGATGACCTGGTGAAGCCCACAAACGTCCGCCGTGCGATTCGATGATCGAGCGGCAAATCGACAGGCCCATCCCCATGCCATCGGTCTTGGTTGTAAAGAATGTCTCGAAGATTTGGTCGACGTTTCCCTGATTGATGCCGCTTCCGGAATCTTCCACAGTGACCAGCACCTCTCCACTGCTTTCGCGTTCAGATTTGACGAGCATCACTCGGTCAGCGACCGATTCCATCGCCTCGATGGCATTGGTTATAAGGTTGAACAGTACCTGTTGCAGCTGCACACGATTGCCTGTCACTGGAACAAGCATTTCATCCAATTCAGTGCGCACCACGACACCATGGTTTTGGAGTGCGCCCCCCGCTAGCGCGAGCACCTCGTGGATGAGTTGATTCAAATCGATGGAAGCGCGTGCCACCTCCTTAGATTTGAACATCGAGCGCACGCTCTGGATCACGTCGGAAACGTGTTGGCCCTCTCGAACAATTCGCTCAAAACTTTCCCGCGCCTCAGTAAGATCGGGAGGTGTCCGTGCCATCCAGCGCAAGCCCGCATTGGCATTGGCCAGAATGGCCCCTAAGGGCTGATTGATCTCGTGGGCGATTGATGCGGTCATCGCACCCATTCGGCTCACGTGCGCAGAACGCACAAGCTCCGCCTGGGCGGCCTGCAGTGCGTTCTGTGCCTGCATTTTTTCAGTGATGTCGAACGCCATGCCGAACGTGTGCTGGCCACTAGATCCATCCGGAATCCGGAAAACATAAAGCTGGATCCAGATCAACTTGCCGTCTTTGCGCTGCAGCCGCTTGACTAGCTCGAAGTGTTGACGCTTGCCCTGTTGTAGCTCTCTGAAAAGGGTCTTGTTGATCTCGCGATCATCGGAGTCAGGGGTGATGTCCAGAGGCGTAAGTCTTTTGAGTTCATCGTCGGTATAGCCGACCATGGCCTGAAAGGTCGGACTAGTCATTGTGAAGTATTGATCCTTATCGAGAACTGTGACGCCCATGAACGGGTTCGAGAACACCGCGCGCCAACGTTCCTCGTTCACGCGCAAATCGTGTTCCAGCTGAGAGAAGCTTTTTTTCTCACGATGAGCGGTGTCTTGTCCCGTCATGCGCAGTTCCAGTTCTTCTTCCTTGACACGCAATTTGTCTGCCGTCGCGCCAGACTCTTGGGGCTCAGTACAACGATTGCCACACTGCCCATTGCAATAATAAATTCTCGCCGCCTCATGGGTTTTCCCCAAGGCCGAGGGCCACTTTCTAGCACATCACTGCGCTGCGCGTCAGAGCGCAATGGACAGTCGATGTCTACTCTGGGGCCAAAAGTAAACATGACAGCGCGTCCAGCTATGCCCGCTCTTCCATTTGTCAGCGGGATTGGTATGTCGGAGGGTGGCACTTTTTGTATCCGCAGAAAAAAGACAAGCTTCGTTTGAACCGCTACGATGCTTTGTCTTGAGCTTTGGACTGGCCACGAGATGGCGCGCGCTCCGCCGAGTGACGGTGCAACTGGCTACGGTACTGGCCGGGCGAGAGATCGAACCAGCGCCTGCAGGCACGAAAGAAACTGCTCTGATCAGCGAAGCCGAGCAGATACGCCGCCTGGGCGAGCGAAAGCTGGAGCCGACCGAGATACTGCCCGGCTAACTCACGGCGTGTATCGTCCATCAGCTGGATGAACGATGTCCCTTCCTCTTCAAGGCGGCGCTGCAAGGTCCGTTCGCTCATGCATAGTTCGTCGGCGATCTCATCGCGTCGCGGCTCGCCATCGGGTAAGCGTCGAATGATCATTTCGCGCGCTCGGTAGCTTATCTGAGCATTGTCAAAGTGTTGCAGATATTCGCCAGCAAAACGCTCGTGCAACTCCGCAAGCAATGGATTTGATGTTGGAAGTGGAGCAAGCATGTCGGCGCCAGCAAACAGCAAGCTGTTGCGCGGCGCATCAAATGACACTGGGCAGCGGAACGCGGCGCGGTAGGGCGCAGGATTCGCCGGCGCGGGATACGGCAATTCAATTGCCAGCGGATTGACGTCACGCCCGCTGATCCAGCGGCAGAAGCCGATTAGAGTGACAAGAATAAAGTCAATTCGCTGCCGGGGTATCGGCCGACCGCCACCAAAGAGCACGAATGTTACCCGATATCCGATATGTTCTTCGTCCATTGTCATCGTAAAGGCGTCGCTTAGAATGAGCAGGTACCGTATCAATCGCTCGAAAGCACCACGCAGATTGGCGCACGACATCATCGTATAGCCGACCACATCGAAGCTCGCGGGCCTAACCACATGGTGTTGCGCGAGCCCGATCGCCGGGTTGCCTGATTGCTCAACGGCAAGCTCCCACAGGCGACTGATTTGCTCGGTCGGCAAGCGCGCGTCAGGGGCTTCGAGTGCCGCGGGGTCGATTCCGGCCGCCACCAGCAATGCGCGCGCATCAAGGCCCTCGGCGGCAAACATGTCCGCGATGCCCTTGACCCAGACGGCAGAAGTCGTCCGTTTAGTCATCCTTCGCCCCTCCAGAAGCGTCGGTTGGCCTTATGGGGTCATTAAATTGGCCGCCGCGGTTACTGACCTGCGATTTCCTGACGTCTAGCGTTCTTATATCGCAGCCGCCGCGATCCGAGTGAAAGTCACCGGCTTCGTTCCAAAAGGAAACATGCCATGAAATCGCAGCCTTCGCCAAGAAACCTTCTTGGAGAAATCGCGAAAACGGCGAGCCGCCCACCCGCTGACGCGCCGCAGTGCGTTGTCGACGGAGATTTCTACAAGATCGCGCACCTTGTCAGCGCGGAGGATCAGGCCCTGCTTCGTCGGGTGCGGGCATTTGCAGAAGAGAAGATTGCGCCCATTATCAACCAATATTGGGGTCGCGCTGAATTCCCATTCGAACTCATCAGCGAGTACGGCGCGCTTGGGATCGCAGGCGTGCCGTACAGCGGGTTTGGCTGCCTCGGCAAGAGCGCGCTTCTCGACGGTCTTATCATGATGGAGCTCGCGCGCGTCGATTGTTCTATCGCGACATTCCATGGCGTTCATAGCGGCCTTGCTATGGGGTCGATCTATCTTTGCGGTTCGGATCAGCAAAGACAGCGCTGGCTGCCTGCGATGCAGCAAGCCGGGAAGATTGGCGCATTCGCCCTGACAGAACCTGACGTTGGATCCGGCGCGGCGCGGGGACTCACGACGACCGCCCAGTTCCGCGGCAAGAACTGGATCTTGAATGGCCAGAAGCGGTGGATCGGCAATGCTACCTTTGCAGACTTGACGGTTATCTGGGCTCGCGATGTCGACGACGATCAAGTCAAGGCTTTCGTGGTCGAGAAAGGCACCCCAGGCCTCTCGACAGAAAAGATGAAACACAAGATGGCGCTCCGCGTCGTCCAAAATGCGACCATCAGCCTCCAGGATTGCCATGTGCCGGACGACAATCGGTTGGCGAATGCTTCTTCCTTCAAGGATACAGCAGGGGTGCTGCGTATGACGCGCGCTGGTGTTGCTTGGGAAGCCGTTGGATGCGCCCAAGGGGCCTACGAGCACGCATTGCGTTATGCTTGTCAGCGCGAGCAATTCGGTCGGCCGATTGCAGGATTTCAACTTGTGCAGGATCTGCTTGTGCGCATGCTATCGAATGTGACGGCGTCTCAATGCATGGCGCTCCGTCTGTCGCAATTGCAGGACGCTGGCATGATGAAGGAAGAACACGCCTCATTGGCCAAGGCTTTTTGCACCGCAAGGGCGCGAGAGACGGTTGGTTGGGCGCGCGAGCTGCTCGGCGGAAATGGTATCCTGCTGGATCATCACGTCGCCCGCTTTGTCGCTGATGCCGAGGCCATCTATTCCTATGAAGGTACGCGTGAAATCAATTCGCTCGTTGTCGGTCGCGCCATCACGGGAATGGGTGCGTTTGTCTAAAGGCAGCCGCCCGTCGTTCGCTAGTGACCGCACCTTGATCCGCATCGCCATAGGCGCAAACAGATTGGCCCTATCGGGTCAATAGATTGGCCGCCTCAGTCACTGACAGAGGACGCCGCAAGGTCTAGTAAATGCAAAGCCGTGTTTAGTCCCAGTCCCACGTCTGTGCGTGCCAGCTGATTGAGGGGATTATGTCGAGCAAGCGTTGGCTCGCTGCCTATGGCGAGCAAATTCCGTCAGAGATCAATCCGGAGGCTTACGGTTCGGTGCTGGAGATGCTCGAAGGCGCCATGCGGCGCTTCGCGGATAAGCCCGCATTCCACTGCTTTGGCCAAACGCTGACCTATGCCGATACCGATCGATTATCGCGCAACTTCGCCGCCTACTTGCAAGTCAAGCTCAGCGTCAAGAAGGCCGATCGCATCGCCGTGATGCTCCCGAACATTCCGGCTTTTCCGCTCGCCATGCTAGGAATCATCCGCGCGGGCGCGGTTCAGGTTAACGTCAATCCGCTCTATACGCCGCGCGAACTCGAGCATCAGCTAAACGACGCTGGCGTCAAAATCATCATCGTCTTCTGCGGCGTGTCGGCGACGCTTGCCGAAATAGTCGACAGGACCCCAGTCAGGACAGTAATCAGCGTCGGTCTGGGTGACGGCACTAGCGCTCATATTCCCAGTCCACCAGTCGATACCCGACTCAGAAATGTAATCGACTTTTCCGTCGCTCTTGACCAAGGCGCCGATCTCGCCATCCGGCCGCTAGTCTTACACGGTGAGGACCTACTCTTTCTGCAATACACCGGCGGGACTACCGGGCTCTCGAAGGGCGCCGCGCTTTCGCACCGAAACCTTGTCGCCAACACCGAGCAGTTCAAGGCCTTCATACCGGACGCCTTGCGCCCTGGCCAAGAAATCGTGGTAACGGCGCTGCCGCTCTACCACATCTTTGCCCTCATGGTGAACTTCATCTCCTGCTTTTCGATTGGCGCGGAAAACTGGCTGGTCCCCAATCCGCGCGAGATCGACGGCTTCGTCGAGATTCTTCGCAAGGCACGCTGCACCATCTTCACGGGAGTAAACACGCTCTACGGTGGGCTATTGATGCATCCGAAGATCGCAGAAGTGGATTTCACGCGGTTGCGTGTAGCGATCGGCGGTGGCGCTGCGGTTCTGCCCACGACGTCTTCGAAATGGAAGGCACTAACCGGAAAGGATATCCTTGAGGGCTATGGTCTATCGGAAACCTCCCCGATCCTCACCCTTAATCCGATGACGACAGCCGGTTTCACGGCAACAGTGGGTCTGCCTTTACCTTCGACCGATATCAAACTGCTCGATGCCAACGACAGGGAAACGGCACCCGGCGAGGTTGGCGAAATCTGCGCCAAAGGCCCGCAGGTGATGAAGGGTTACTGGCAGAAGCCGGAAGCCGATGCGGCTGCGTTCACGGCCGACGGCTACTTCCGCACCGGCGACATCGGCGTTTTCAACGAGCAAGGGTTCCTCAAGATCGTCGATCGCAAGAAGGACATGATCATCGTCTCCGGCTTCAACGTTTATCCAAACGAGGTCGAGGCGGTCGCTGCGGCTTGTACCGGCGTCGCTGAATGCGCATGTGTTGGACGGCCAGATGAAAAAACTGGTGAGGCGGTGAGACTGTTCGTAGCGCAGGCCCGGGGTGCGCTTCTGACGGAGACCGAGGTGATCGCGCACTGTCGGCGCGAACTTGCAGCGTACAAGGTGCCCAGAGAAGTGCGATTCCTCGAAGCGTTGCCAAAGTCGAACGTGGGCAAGATCCTGCGCAAGGATTTACGCGCAATTCCGTGACATGCAGGGCCAACGTATTTTGGCTCAGGCCGCGGAGGCAAGCTGTTCCTGGTCGCGCGCGACCTTGAGTGCCTTGGCCCACCAAGCCAACTGATCCAGCATGTCCTTTGCGCCGGCTTGCAGATAGGTGATGTCCTTGAGCTCCTTGCCGTCTTTCCACACCGCCATGAAGTCTGCACCCTGAATGTAGACGCCGGTGCGAATGGTCGCCAATTGCAGTTCGGCGGCAACAAGACGTAATTGCTCGATTGCCCGCGCGCCGCCCACCGAGCCGTAACCGACAAAACCGGCGGCCTTTTTATTCCATTCAGGGTAGGCGTAATCGAGGGCGTTCTTCAGCACGGCTGGAATGCCGTGGTTGTATTCGGCGGTAACGAAGATATAGCCATCGAAACCGGCGACCTTCTTCTGCCACCGTTGCGCAACCGCATTCTGCGAAGGCACCCAAGCATTCGACGCCACCTCGTCGAAAAACGGCATGGGGAAATCGCGTAAGTCCACGATTTCGATCTCCATATCGTCACGCTCAGCGGCAAGATCACTGATCCACTGTGCCGGCTTGTGGCCGAAGCGGGCGGCGCGGGTGGTGCTGATGACGATGGCGATCTTGAGTTTGTTCATGGCAGCCTCTATCTATCGGTTACGAATAGTTACCAGGGCTAAATAGATGACCAAACAGCTCGCACAAGAGGGTACAGCGGTGTTACCGAGTAACCTGCATGAGCCCGAGGATTGCCGTGCAGTAAGCGAGTTGCTTTCCCGCGTGGGAGATAAGTGGACGGTCCTGGTCGTATGGACCTTGGGGGATGGGCCCAAACGTTTCAACGAATTGCGAAAGGCTTTGGGCTCGATTTCACAGCGCATGCTCACGTTCACGCTGCGCGCGCTTGAGCGCGACGGACTCGTGATGCGCACCGCATTCGCGACAATTCCGCCGCGGGTAGACTATGAGTTGACCAAACTCGGTCGGTCATTGCTCGGTCCGGTTAGCGAACTGGGCTTATGGGCGCGCAAGAACCGGTCCGCGATCCAGAATGCCCGTCACCGGTATGATGCCCATCTCACTCGTGATTGATTCTGAGGCGTTTGCATAAGATGGGGTGCCAGAACCGATGGTTCGCAGCCTGGTGCGCCCGAAGCTCCCTCCGGAACATCTACGGCGTATCCGACAAGGTCATCGGTATGGCATTGCGGATTTTCTGGCGGTGGCTTTCGCCGGCGCGACCACGTCCGGCTGCAATCACGTCAGCGCCCCGATCGAAAATTCTCGACATCAGGTTCAGGGGTTTGAACCAAACTCCGGCGGCAACGGCGCCAAGCATCGCGAGGCCGTAGACGGCTAGCCCAACGGCAAGGAGAACGAAGAGCCAGGTAAGCGAGCCCGTAAGGCGCAACGCGAGCCAGCCGCCGCCGATTGCAATCAGCGTACGTACGGCACCTGTTAGGACCGGCCAGAACAGCCGTCCCGCGCCCTGCGAGCAGAAATAAAGCGAGAGGCCGAGACCGAAAAATCCGTAGAACGGTCCGACCACCCTCAGATATCTGACGCCGGCTTCAATAACGCTCGGATCAGCGCTGAACAGGCTGAGCCAGGTGCGCGGGAACAGCGCAGTCATGATGCCGATCGCTTCTGTCAGAGAGAAAGCAAAGGCGCCACCGATAAACCCGATACGCATTGCCCGCTCGCGATTGCCTGCGCCGACATTGGTGCCAACAAGAGCAACAAGGGGAGCGCCGAGACCGAATACCAGCGGGATCAACAGATATTCAAGGCGCGCACCCGTGCCATACCCGGCGACAGCAGCAGAGCCGGCTGCGCTGGCAACGAGTGCAGTCGCACCGCCAATAATAATGTTGGTTTGAATTGACGTGAGAGAGGCGACGGCTCCGATCCGAAGAATTTCGCGGAACAGCGGCCAACGCAAGCGCGTCAGACGCAGCCGCGCCAGATTACGGCCCGAAAGAATGTACCAAAAAAGTACGGCCGCACCCCCGATATTGAACAGCACGACCGCAGCGCCACCGCCAGCAATTCCCATAGCGGGAAATGGGCCAATACCAAAGATCAGACAGGGCGACAGCGGCACCAGCACAACCACTCCGATGACAGTCACCATGGCCGGTACGAGCATGTTGCCCGTGCCGCGGATGACATTGGCGAGACCGTTCATCACCCACAGCACGACGTTTCCCGAAAATACGATATTAGAATAGACCAACGCGGCCTGGAGCTCGCCGCCTTGGCCGCCTAGCGCGCGGTAGATCGCCTCGCCGTGAAACAGCATCACCGCAGAGAAAAAACCACCGAGCCCAAGATTGATAATCACGGCATGCAGAACGAGACTGTCGGCTTCCTCGCGTTTTCCCGCACCGATTGCACGGGCGATTGCCGACGATATACCGCCACCCATGGCTCCTGCGGAGATCATCTGCATCAGCATGACGCATGGGAACACTAGCGCCATTCCAGCAAGCGCATCAGTGCCAAGCTTGGCAACGAAATAGGTCTCGATCAGTCCGGTCGCAGCCTGCGCCAACATCACAAGTACATTCGGCCACGCCATCCGGATCAACGTTGGCACGATGGCGCCTTCAAGTAGAATCCTAGTGCGCGCGCTGTGCGCAACCCTTGGCGCAGAGCGCGTCTCGGATATCCCCTCGGCAGTGATGACACTCATGATATTGCCGATTTGCTCTTTGTGGACCGAGGTGGCGTGCCGTTCGATAGCGTTTGCGACGGCCGCGCGTAGCGGCGGCGGGTGCGTTCCGGTGCGGCAGGGCCAGCGACGAACTTGAAATCTGGCGCAGCAATCGGCCGCAACGTCCTGCGATCGACAAGAATTGGTTCGGCGGTAGTGCCAGTCATGGAGTTGACGATCTCCACGCTCGCGCCCTCAGGCGCAAAGTGGCGATTGCCCCAGGCAAGAAGTGCGATGAGTACGCTCCGGAAATCGCGGCCGCGCTCGGTCGGGACATATTCATAGCGCGGAGGATGATCGCTGTATCTGCGGCGTCGGAGCATGCCTGCGTCAACCAACGCGTTGAGGCGCCGCGTCAACATATTTGGCGCGATACCGAGGCTCTCCTGAAACTCATCGAAGCGCCGGTAGCCATGCAAAGCGTCCCGCATGATAAGAATGCTCCACCATTCGCCGACGCGCTCGAGGCTGCGGGCGATGGGACAGGGCATGCGGGCAAGGCTTTTTCGTTGCATTGACAAAAAATAGACTAGTCGCTATCATCATGCAAGTTACTGTTTCCTGCCCGACAGGCTGAGCAGGTATGCGGAACACGAGGATCCGGCAATGCAGGAAAAGGCAAAACATCAAACCGCCCGTGACGATCCGCTTGCGTTCGACGATCTGACGGTCGGACAGCGCTTCACCAGCGGGACGCATGTGCTCGATGAGGCACAGATCAAGGCTTATGCCGCGCAATTCGACCCGCAGCCCTTTCACCTCAACGAGGACGCGGCGAAAGGCACCGTGTTCGGGAGTCTTGCAGCCAGTGGTTGGCATACCGCGTCTATAACGATGCGACTGCTAGTGCTGTCGGGCCTTCCGCTCAAAGGCGGCATCATCGGCTCGGGTGGTGAAATCGCCTGGCCAAGACCCACGCGACCGGGCGACGAACTGACCGTGGTCAGCGAGGTTGTGGAATTGACGCCGTCACGTTCGCGGCCAGACCGCGGCGTGGCTACGGTGCGTAGCGAGACGCGCAACCAACGCGGCGAAGTGGTGCAAGTAATCACGATGCGGCTTATCGTACCGCGACGACGCTCCGTGAACTCATGATTGATCTTCGCGCGTGCGAAAATGGGCACCTCTCCATGTGGGCAGCACGTCTAACTGCCCGAAACAGCAAAGGTATGAATATTTCGCGCCTTTTTGCTGACTGTTGAGACGGCTACGTTTGTCATAACATTCATTGAATGGACCGCCGTAATTGAGGTCGATGGATCTACGGCGGCGCGGTTGCTGCCCTGCTATTTGATTGTGTCTGTCCTTGGCACACGAAAGAAGTGATGCATGGAAGCAAAATTGCAGCGTAACGCCATCGATCCGAAT
>Ga0207858_1000013_pt1 | contig 21968 bp, 16 predicted proteins | sample LuqExpMetageno23_FD_187781 | JGI IMG/M metagenome (GOLD analysis project Ga0207858, IMG submission 187781) | Tropical forest soil microbial communities from Luquillo Experimental Forest, Puerto Rico - Sample 23 (SPAdes) | ecosystem: Environmental > Terrestrial > Soil > Tropical forest ... | reverse complement strand
ATCCAAAAAATATGCATATGAGTGAACAGAGCAATTAGACCTAAAACCGCGACTATCTCGAGCTGCACTTTGTGTGTCTTATGTGCCATTCGCTCGGGCAAAGTATGCAATCGAAAGAAGAAGACTCCGAAACTCAAAACGGCCCCGACCAAGAAGATAGCCGTCACGACCATGAGCACGTCCGTTTCACCAGGAGCGGTGACAAAACGCGGCAGATGCGCAGTCGCGGCCGGATTCAGATGTTCAGTCGCGGCCGCATGAAGTGGTTCAGCCATGGGTAACTCCTGTCGGCGACGGCAGTTTACGAAGCACCATCAATTCGCATTTGCAAATTGGAAGTTCGTTTCACCGTCGTAAGCCTAATCCGTGACCCGAGGTACGGTACCCCAATTTACGGACATCGAAAATAGGCGGTGTCCATCTCCGGCATCCCAGCAAATTGCCGTGTGACTTTGTTTTCGTCATCTATTTTAAAGATAAGCTGCATTGTCGAAAGAGCTATATCCGTCGAGCATACCGCAACCAAATTCAGTATTGCCCCATCCTGCTTACGGGCTTTGACGTCGCAACTTGCAATTTTTCCTCTGATCTTGTTCCCATCGACTATGAACCCGCTTCCATATAGGTCAGACTCTTTGGACATTGAGATTTGCCCATTCGTTTTTACGAACATCTTATCACAAACCGAGGTATCTGTTGTCCAGAGTCCATTCAGATCAAATGCGTACGCTGGGATGCTAAAGAGCATGCAATGTATGCAGGCGGAAAAAGAAAGGGCTTTTATCCCTGAAGAGCAAACCACTTTCCCAGCATAGCCAATTATGGTCGGTCGCTTCCGCATAACTAATGCTCTCTAAGATCGACTCCCCTACCACGGCCAAATTGTGTCCATCAATTTCCGCTAATCAAGTGAAGTTGTTGGCTGTCAGTTAGGCTTTTTTCAACACGGCTAAAGTATGGCGGGCAATCATCAGTTCCTCGTCCGTCGGAACCACAAAAAGACCGATGCGACTCTTTTTGGCAGCTAATGACGTCTCACCCTTTTCATTGGCTTTAGGGTCGAGAGCGCCGCCAAGCCAAGTAAGCTTTTTTGCGATGCGTGCGCGCATACTAGATGAGTTTTCGCCGATGCCTGCTGTAAATACGAAAGCGTCGACGCCTCCCATTGCGGCCGCCAAAAGCCCAGCGTAGAGTCCGACGCGATAGACAAAATGTTCGAGTGCCAAGCGGGCCCGAGGATCCTTACTTGCTTCGAGCTCGCGAACGTCATTGCTTATTCCGGAGATGCCCTTTAGGCCGCACTCGTTATAGAGCAACTTCTGCACCTCCGAAGAACTCATCTTCTTTTCATCGATCAGGTAAAGAATAACACCGGGGTCGATCTGGCCTGGTCGTGTACCCATCGGCAATCCGTCGAGTGCAGTAAATCCCATGGTGCTTTCCACACTGCGGCCGTTGACAAGAGCGCACATAGATGCGCCGCTGCCAAGATGCGCAACGATTACACGTCCGCCTGCGACCTTCGGTGCGACCTCTCGTAGACGGTCCGCAACGTATTCGTACGATAAGCCGTGAAAGCCATATCGACGGACTCCCTCCACATACAGGTACGCGGGAACGGCGTAGCAGTCCGCAACCGGATCATGACCGCGGTGAAACGCTGTATCAAAACACGCCACCTGAGGAAGGCCGGGGTATCGCTCAAAAATCGCCCGAATGGGTGCAAGATTGTTCGGCTGGTGAAGTGGTGCCAGAGGTACTAACCGTTCGAGTTCGGCTACCGCCTGTTTATCTACGACCAGCGGACGATCATACTTTGGTCCGCCATGCACGACGCGGTGCCCGACTGCGATGAACTCTAGACTTTGCGTCTCGCGCAACCATGCGCCGGTCGTTATTAAAGCTGCTTTGCCATCGGGAACTTTTTCCGGCGCATAGGACTGATCCACTAGTGGTTTTTTATCGCCGGTCTCGGCCCGAAGCCGGGGATGGGTTCCGACCCCGTCCATTTGACCCTTGATTAGCCGACGCAGCGTCTTTCCCGCCGCCTCAAAAACTTGAAATTTGACGCTAGAGGACCCAGCGTTTACGACGAGAACGGTGTCCATGATTATGCGGCCGGTAGTGGTGCTTTAGTTCGTCGGGCGTGCGCGAAAAGAACTGCGACCGCACAGGAGGCCATCCGTGATCGCACTGAGTCAGCGCGAGATGTGAGAATAATGGGCACTCGTGCCCCGAGAACGATGCCAGCCGAATCGGCTTTGGCGAGAAACGAAAGATTTTTCGCCAGCATGTTACCAGCTTCAAGGTCTGGCACGACTAGTATTTGTGCACGCCCAGCAACTTCAGATTTGATGCCTTTGATCTTTGCAGCCTCGGGGCTGATTGCGTTATCAAATGCAAGCGGTCCGTCCAGAATTCCGCCAGTAATTTGACCACGATCGGCCATCTTACAAAGCGCGGCAGCGTCAATCGTAGAAGGAATCTTAGAGGTCACCGTTTCGACGGCAGACAAGAGCGCTACGCGCGGGGTGCCGAGGCCGACCTGATTAAATAGGTCAATTGCATTTTGTATAATGTCGTGTTTGGCATCGAGATCAGGAAATATATTGATCGCCGCATCCGTAATGAAAAGCGTCTCCGGATAAGTTGGTACATCCATAATGAAGACATGGCTGATTCTTCGCGCGGTTCGTAGCCCAGTCTTGGAAGATGTCACCTCCCGCATAATTTCATCGGTGTGCAAGCTACCCTTCATGAGCAACTCGCCTTTAGATTCGCGAATTAGGGCTACCGCTTGTGCTGCTGCTGCTTCGCTATGGGGCGCATCGACAATTTCAAAGCGGCTAATATCAATCTTGTGTTCCTTCGCTACAGCGGAAATCTTTTTCGCCGGCCCGACCAAGATCGGAACAATCAAGCCCGCTTCTGCCGCTTCGACAGGGCCGCGCAGGGATGTCTCGTCGCATGGATGCGCAATAACTGTCGTTGCCGGTGGTACTTGCTTCGCGCGCGCGATCAAGCGTTCGTATTTTGAAGCAGGCGGATCGCCGACCGGGCCGATAGCTGCAATCTCTCCAATCTCGCTGGTTCTCTTGGAAGGCATGATTGTATCGCCCTAGTTGTTACGTTGGGATACGGTATCACGATGCCTTCTTACGAACCTCGTGAATGGGGATTGGTTGCGTACTTTCATCTTCTTTGACGCCAAACAAACGAGCAACTTCAGCCAATCTCCTCGAAGTGTCCACCGAGAGTTCGCCGCTCGCCAATAGCACCTCCTTAATCAGACTGACTGCTTTGTTCCGCGTGTCAGCATCGGCACGGACGATCATCTCGGGGATGGCGGCGAGTGCCGCCTCCTGATCGATCAGCAGGATATTGAATTGCTCACGGACCAGAGCTTTAAAATCAGATAACGTTATATCGGTATGAGTTTCACGAATGCGGCGGACCATTTCGAAACCGCGTTCATCAACCGTCCCGCCGCGGCTCATGCCTGCGTACAACAGCCCACGGATCATGGCTGCGCGGAAACCGCCCACCGGAATGCGTGATTTGAGTTCAGCTATCCGCTGATTCAATAGCTGATTATGTAAAAAACTCTCCGCTGCTTTTCGCGGCGGCTCCGTTCCGGTTGGGTCAATGCCGACAGCTGCCTGTAGTATTGGCGAGCCATACACATCCAAAAAGGTCTCTTCAGCCCACTTCTCGTTCGTATCACGCCACGCATCAAGCATGGCAACAACTTGCTCGGATACGCTCTGCTGAACTGCAATGAATGGATTATTTGGCTCTACAGGCTTTCGTTGCTTGCGGACCTGTTCCGCGAGGCCTTTGACCGCCTTCATCGCTGGATTCGCGTCAGAAAACATCTCATATGGCAGACGCAGCGGGTGCATCTGCTGCATCCACTGTGCCAGCGGTGCGCTGACCGAAGCGCGTACTATAGGCTGCACAAACGTTCGGTACATGGCGAGATTGATTTCGGAAACACGAGCAGCGGTCGCAAAGCGGCGCTCATCGGCCGCATCGTTGCCACCAAGTGCCCGGATATCATCGAGTGTTCTGGCCTCGCACCGCATTATCCAGTTCCCGCTCGCGAGATCTGGGTTCGCCGTATCCTCGGTTTTGTTTTCGAAGACAGCTTCGTAAAGGCCCGGTGGCAGTGTATCGATCAAATCGATATTGCTTGAGAACTCTGCATGCTCTTTCTTCGCCACGCCCCCCGAAACAAAGATGCCTAAATGACCGATAGTCTCGTGAATGGTGTAGACGATGGTCTGGCCATATGACCGAATCTCATCCACATTCTTATAAAGGTCGATAATCCAGTCGAGTGCTTGCTGCACAGGGGTAACGTTGTCGCCTTTCGAGCAGAAGGCCACTATGGGCGAGCGAATGTTACGAAGGTCGATCGCGGTCCCGTCTGATGTTTTGATCCTACCAGCAGCGAGATTATTTCCGATGAACAATTCATCCACGATAAACTGAATTTCTTCAGCATTCAGATTAACGTGACCGCCCCACCAGCGTTCAAAATCCAGATAACGAGGTGCCTCGGTGTCGATTTTGGAGTAAAGGTTGTATTGTTTAGTCCAAAGAGTGTTAGCAGGATTCTGATTCTCAAAGTTCTGGACCAACCAAGCGCCATCAAACTTGCCGGCGCCGAGGTCGCCGGTCAGGGCGGTCAACCAACTGCCCCCTAACAATCCGCCGCTATAACGCATCGGATATTTGCCTCGCACACCCGCCCAATACGAAAGCGGGGACCCAGCAATGATAATAGGGCCAAATAATTCAGGGCGGATCGAGGCCAACATCATGATCGCCCAGCCGGCCTGGCAGTTGCCGATAACGCACGGTTTGCCTTCGGCCTTTGGGTGCAATTCGGCCACCTTTTCGAGAAACACCGCTTCGGCGCGGGCAATATCCTCGATTGTCTGTCCCGGTACTGGATCCGGAAGGAAGCCCACAAAGTAGCAAGGGTGTCCCGCCTTAAATGCCACGCCGATTTCGCTGTCCGCCTTAAAACCACCGATGCCCGGACCATGCCCAGCACGTGGATCAACAATCACGAACGGCCTGCGTGTCATGTCGAGTTCGATGCCCGGAGGAGGTACAATTCTCACAAGCGCATAGTTGACCGGCCGATCGAGTTTCCGCCCATCAATGATGAGCTCTGGTTCAAAGTTGAGCACATTCGGGGCGGTCTCTTTTAGATGCTCGCGATATTGATTTCCGCGCTGACGCATAACATCCCAGAACAGGACGGTGCGCTGGGCGGCATCAATAAAATAATCCGTTGCAGAAGCGAAAGGAGCGAGAAAGGTCGAATATGCACTGGTCGAGGTGGAAAGTTCTGGATTGGATGGCATCTTTGTGACTCCTTCTCCCGTTACCTCGTAGCGACGCGCGCACGAGCGACGCCTTAAAGAAGGCAATTTAACGCCAGTTAATGCATTGGCGTCCAGCAAGCAAACGTCTTTGCTATAAATAATTTTTTTCCATTGCGAGTGAGTGCGTACCCAGACACCTTGCCTTTTTGAAAGGTTAGCAAAAACAAGATCTTGGTCATTGACCCAATATCACCTTGGGCCGCGGGATGTCCATGCGATATAATGTCACAAATGTTACAAGAACATGAGCGGCTTATTTGGTCAGCTAAAGTTGTAACGTGACATATACCACCTGACGGTCCTGCCTCTTTCTAAGTTCCAGCCCGCATTTCTCAAATACCTTCAGCATTGCCCTATTGTCGGGTAGAACCTCGGCTATAAATTCTTTAAGCCCCGCGGCGCGCGCAAGCGTAACGAGATGGCGCATCAGCGCCAAACCAATACCCTGTCCCTGGTATTCGTCGATCACGGCGAAGGCCACTTCTGCACTTCCGGGTCTTACGAGGACATAGCGTCCACCGCCGACGATCTGGCCTTGGCCACCCTCCTCTGCCACTGCGACTAATGCGACATGTTTTACGAAGTCGATATTCACGAAGAAAGCGATTTCCTTTTCTGAAAACTCTCTTCTTACGCCGAAAAACCTGCGGTATAGCGACTGGGTACTCGCGCGGCCGACAGCTGCAATAAGGCCTGCTCGATCGTCTGGCTTGAGCGCACGGATTTCGATTTTCCGTCCATCGCGCAGTGTTTCAACCGCTGAGAACTTGGATGCTTCCAACATCGGCTTGCGACCCATGGCCGGAATATAACAAGTGCAGGATGAAGTTATGTCGTCTCTTTTTTTCGCAATAATCAGAAGCCAAAGCAAATAGGTTGCCCCGATGCCTAACAATCGGAAGCCGCACAAACACAGTTTCAAACCCCGCTGCAGTGCAAAATCAACCCAACGGGCAATATACCCTAGTATAGGAAGCCTGTTGTTGCGATGCAGAGTAAAATAAGGTGCGGATTTCTTGTGCTGCCCCTTTGAACCAAATTTTTTTGACGCTGCCTTGTGTATGAGTGATTGTTATTTGCCTAACGACCCGGATGATGTCCGCGACGCGATCTTGGGAGTCTAACCATGGAGCACCCACTCAGAACGCCGGAAGAAATTTTAGCCTATCGCTCCTTACAACAGATCCTCGAGTCAAAACCAAAAGCCTTGTGGACGGTCGGCCCCGCCGACAGCGCACTCACTGCGCTGCAGATGATGGCCGATAAAAATATTGGGCACCTCGTCGTTTTGGAGCGCGGTACGTTGGTCGGAGTCATATCAGAGCGCGATTGCGTGCGGCGGGTGGTGGTGGCGAGGAAACCCTTGGAGACGACGCCGGTCGGAGACTTTATGGTCCGCAACGTCGTCACCGTGGATTTCTCACACAAATTCGCCGACTGCCTACGGCTAATGCATCAACACAAAATTCTCCACCTGGTAGTTATGGACAGCGGAAAGGCGGTGGCCGTCATCTCGATCCGCGACTTGCTAGGCGAGGCCGTAACACATCATGCAAAGATTATTGAGCAGCTTGAGCGCGAGCGTCTAACGATTTTCACGTCGACGGCCTGAAATTCCCGCTCTGCTGCGGCGTGTCGATACTCGGTAACGGGAGCGATCGTTATGAACCTTCTGATTGTAATTGGTGCACTGGTATTTCTTATGTTCGTGGCCTATCGCGGCTACAGCGTGATTCTTTTTGCTCCGGTAGCTGCCCTTGGCGCCGTACTGCTAACCGACCCGAGTTTGGTTCCGCCGATGTTCTCCAGCGTTTTTATGGAGAAGATGGTCGGTTTCGTAAAAAACTATTTTCCAGTGTTCATGCTCGGAGCTGTTTTCGGCAAGGTCATCGAACTATCGGGGTTCTCCAAATCGATCGTTTCCGCAGTGATTGGATTGCTAGGCCGCGAACGCGCAGTTCTATCGATTGTCGTGGTGTGCGCGATCCTGACCTATGGCGGCGTATCCTTGTTCGTGGTGGTGTTCGCAGTTTACCCGTTCGCGGCCGAGATGTTTCGCCAGAGCAATATTCCGAAGCGGCTCATACCTTGCACAGTGGCTCTTGGCGCATTCACCTTTACAATGGATGCCCTGCCGGGTACACCGCAGATTCAGAACATCATCCCTACTACGTTCTTTCAGACGACGACCTGGGCTGCTCCATGGCTTGGGCTAATCGGTAGCGTGTTCGTTCTCATCGGTGGTCTTGCTTACATCGAGAGCCGTCGGAGGGCAGCGCAAGCGCATGGGGAGGGCTATGGCACCGACCTCAAGAACGAACCGGAGCCATTCGAAGAAGAAAAATTGCCCAACGCCTGGATTGCTCTCTTGCCACTGGTTGTAGTGGGCGTCTCAAACTTTATTCTGACACATTTGATTCCGCGCGCTTATGGCGCAACGCATGAAATCAATCTGGGTAGTCACCCGGTCGTCACTAAAATTCCCCCCGTATCAGCTATCTGGGCGGTCGAGGGCGCGCTGTTGCTCGGTATCTTGGTTGTGGTGGTTTTTGCCTGGCGTCCCGTGCTTGCGAAATTCGCGGATGGCAGCAAGGCGGCGGTCGCTGGCGCGCTCTTGGCTTCGCTCAACACCGCGTCGGAGTACGGATTTGGTGGCGTGATCGCTTTGCTCCCCGGTTTCGTAGTGATAGCGGACGCGCTTAAAGCGATTCCCAATACGCTCATAAATGAAGCCGTTAGCGTGACTGTGCTTGCCGGAATAACAGGTTCGGCTTCCGGCGGGATGAGCATTGCCCTTGCTGCGATGGCCGATAATTTCGTCGCTGCTGCCGAGACGGCAAAAATTCCACTCGAGGTTTTGCATCGCGTCGCCTCCATGGCAAGCGGTGGCATGGACACACTGCCGCATAATGGTGCAGTCATCACGTTGCTTGCTGTTACCGGCCTCACTCACAAGGATTCCTATAAGGACATTTTCGTGATTACGATGACGAAAACTGCGGCAGTCTTTTTTGTAATCGGAGTATACTATTTGACCGGTATCTACTGATGAATCGAATGACTTGGACTGAGTAAATCGCAAGGCTGCCGCGAGCGACTTGTTGCAGCCTTTAAAAAATGAGGAGGCATCTCGTCATGCCGGTGACCACCTCCCAATCAATCACTACCTCAGAGCGTTTGCCGGATACCGGAAAGATCGTCAGCGCCGAGGATGCCGTTCGTCTCATACGCACCGGTGACACGGTCGCGACCGGCGGCTTTGTCGGCATCGGTTTTGCTGAAGAAATCGCGGTCGCGCTAGAGGCACTTTATCTCTCGACGGACGAACAAGATCTCAAGGCGGACGGTAAGCCGCGCAATCTCACGCTAGTTTACGCCGCGGGACAGGGCGACGGTAAGGAGCGTGGGCTCAACCATCTCGGGCATGACGGACTGGTGCGACGCGTTATTGGCGGACACTGGGGGCTGGTGCCGAAACTGCAACGCCTTGCTATTGCCAACAAAATCGAGGCTTACAATCTTCCACAGGGCGTAATCACGCATTTATTTCGCGATATTGCCGCCAAGCGGCCTGGCCATCTCACACGCGTTGGACTCGGAACCTTTGTCGATCCGCGCCATGGTGGCGGCAAGATAAATGAATGCACCAAGGATGACCTTGTAGAGCTAATCGATATCAAAGGCGAAGAATGTCTGTTTTATCGGGCTTTCCCGATCAATGTCGGCATCATCCGCGGGACGACCGCTGATCCTGATGGCAACGTTACCATGGAAAAGGAGGCGCTCACCCTCGAAGCGCTAGCAATCGCCATGGCGGTACGAAACTCTGACGGAGTGGTCATCGTGCAGGTCGAACGAATAGCCGAACGTGGCTCGCTCAATCCGCGGCAGGTCAAAATACCTGGTGTCCTCGTGGACTGCGTGGTTGTGGCCAAGCCGGAAAACCACTGGCAGACATTTTCAGTCCAGTACGACCCCGCCTTCAGCGGCGAGATCCGCGCGCGTACCGGTTCAATTCCAGCAATGGAATTGAATGAGAGGAAAATTATTGCGCGACGCGCGGCCCTGAATCTCAATGCCAACAGCGTCGTAAACCTCGGCATCGGAATGCCCGAAGGCATTGCGAACGTCGCCAACGAGGAAAAAATAACCGACTTGCTGACGTTGACAGCTGAACCCGGGGTGATCGGCGGTATACCCGCAGGAGGACTCAATTTCGGCGCCGCCGTCAACGCCCAAACCGTGATCGATCAGCCATACCAGTTTGATTATTACGATGGTGGTGGTCTCGACGCAGCGTTTCTCGGTCTGGCCCAAGCAGATCGAGAGGGCAACCTGAATGTAAGTAAGTTCGGCCCGCGCCTCGCGGGAGCCGGCGGTTTTATAAATATCAGCCAAAATGCCAAGCAGGTGGTTTTCGTCGGGACCTTTACCGCTGGTCGTCTACAAGTAGCAGTTGAGGACGGCCGCCTGCGGGTCGTTAATGAGGGCAGCTTAACGAAGTTCGTAAAGGAGGTTGAACACAGGACGTTTTCGGGCGGTCTCGCGGCAAAGCGCAAACAGCCTGTGCTTTATGTCACAGAACGCTGCGTATTCGATCTCACCGAGGAGGGCTTGGAGCTAATCGAGGTTGCGCCCGGCATAGATATTGAGCGGGACATTCTGGCAAGGATGGCGTTTCGTCCGATCATGCGCCGTGACCCTATGATTATGGATAAGCGGATATTCCTTGAAGAGCCGATGGGATTGCGAGATGACCTGCTGCGCATGCCTCTTGAGCGCCGCTTCACCTACCACCCTCAGCAAAACCAGTTCTTTGTCAATTTCGAAGGTCACGTAATTCGAAACCATAAAGACATCGAACAAGCTCGCCGTATTGTCGAAGACATGCTGTCGCCGTTGGGGCGCAAGGTCTACGTCATCGTCAACTACGACAATTTCAAAATCTACCCTGACATGATCGACGAGTATACCGCAATGGTCCGTGATGTGGCCGACCGATTTTACTACGCCGCTACCCGCTATACGACTAATGCATTTTTGCGCAAAAAGTTAGGCGCAGCTTTGAATCGGCGCGCTCTGGCACCGCACATATTCGAAAGCGCAGACGAAGCGCGCGCCCATCTGCGTCAGTTAGAAAGTAAGACCGCAAGCTGACAACAGTGAAAGTGTGAGCAACCATATGAACAAGCCTGCAAAACCCGTCGGTACTGCAACTGCCAGTCCTCAAGAGATTACGAGTCCTCAGGAGATTAGAAGCGGCGCGAAAAGTGACGCTAGCCCGACCGGCGGAATATTGAGCCCGAAGACCATCGACGACTTGGCGGACATCGCCAAACGAAGCGATAGGCTCTTTCAACTATACATCGAAAAGCTCAAAACAGACGACGGTTATCAGGTGATTGACCCCAAAACCGTCGCAGCGACGTTCCAAGAATTAGTCCAAAGAGTTGAGGTTGATCCCGCGCCGATTGTTAAAGAGCAAATCGCGCTTTGGACCGATATGGCCACACTCTGGCAGCGAACGGCCTCCCGCATTCTCTTCAATACACCAGTCGAACCGGTCGTCGAACCGGCCAAACAAGACAACCGGTTTAAGAACAAATCTTGGGACGAAAATCCTCTGTTTGACTATATGAAGCAATCCTACCTTCTGTTGTCGCGGTATTTTCAGTCGTCGGTTCGTAACGTCAAAGGGATCGATCCACACACGCTCCATCAGGCGGAATTCTATACCCGTCAGTTCGTCAACGCATTGTCACCGACCAACTTTGCCGCCACAAATCCGGATGTCATCAACAAAACAATGGAGACCCGGTGCGAAAACCTAATCGCAGGCCTAAGGAATTTCATTGAAGATCTCGAACGCGGCGGCGGCCGGCTAAGAGTGAAGATGGCCGACAATGAGGCTTTTCAATTTGGCAAGAACATTGCGAGTACACCTGGGAAGGTCGTTTTCCAAAACGAACTGATTCAGCTTATTCAATACGAGCCATCGACCCCAACAGTTTATCGCCGACCATTGCTCATTGTGCCGCCTTGGATCAACAAATTCTATATCTTGGATCTCAAGCCTAAGAACTCGTTTATCAAATGGTGTGTCGACCAAGGTCACTCAGTTTTTGTGATCTCTTGGGTCAATCCGGGTGCCGAACTCGCCAGCAAAGCATTTTCTGACTATCTCCTCGAGGGACCCCTAGCGGCTATCGATGCAATCAAGCGAGCAACCGGGGAACCCGAGGTCAACGTTATTGGGTACTGTATCGGTGGTACCCTGACTGCGACCGCCCTCGCCTACATGGCTGCAAGAAATGACAGACGCGTCGCCTCTGCCACTCTGTTTACAGCACTTTTGGACTTTGCCGACGTGGGCGATATTTCGGTATTCATTGACGACGTTCAGCTCAAACTTGCTGACGAGCACATGGATCGCCTCGGTTACCTTGAAGGTCATCACATGACTGAGGCATTCAATCTCATGCGCGAAAATGATCTAATCTGGTTCTTCATCGTGAATAATTATCTGCTCGGTCGCGATCCAGCTGCGTTTGATATTCTGTATTGGAATTCGGATTCGACGCGCATGCCGGCGACAATGCAGAGCTTCTACCTGCGCAATATGTATCATCGCAACGTTCTCAAGAACCCAGGCGGAATTACACTAGCCAATGTCCCCATCGATCTGCGGAAGATCAATGTTCCGATTTATTTCCTGTCGACACGCGAGGACCACATTGCCCCTTGGCGTTCGACCTATGCAGGGACGCAGTTGGTCTCAGGTCCGGTTCGTTTTGTACTCGGGGCTTCCGGGCATGTCGCCGGCGTGATCAATCCGCCAGCTGCCAATAAGTACGGCTATTGGGCCAACGAATCCTTGCAAGCGGATCCAGACGCCTGGTTGAACGGCGCCTCATTTCACCAAGGCTCCTGGTGGACCGATTGGGCGAAATGGATTGCCGGTCATGGCGGCGAAAAAGTTTCGTCGTACCATCCCGGCGACCATGAGCTTTCAGCAATTGAGGATGCGCCGGGATCGTACGTCAGAGTAAGACTGGCCTAGGAACCTCGCCTGGAAGCTTAAATTTTCCGAAGTCGCGCCCTGCCAACTCTACCAACCCAGCGTAATTCCTATGTCGCCCGGCAGTCCGCCCGGCCAGTCAACAATCTCACACTTTAAGCGGTAACCACGCGGCTGCAGGTGTTTTTTCCAAAATTGGTAAAGCTCCAGCGGCAGTCCCGTAAGTGTATTTTCCCAACCTGGCTCTTGCTGATTAATCGCACGCCCACGATCAGTGAAAAGCTGATTTGAAAACTGGCCAACGCGAACTTCGGTAAGACCGTTGCTCACGGCTCGATTTATAATAGCGGCCGCCCGTTTAAATCTCTCCTCATCGGGTACACCGGAAGGTTTTTCAAGCTTTTCGAGCAATGCTTGTTTTTCCGCATCAGCCGCAGCCTTTTTGTGCGCGAACTCCGCTGCTTTTTCTGCCTCAGCTACCGCAATTCTTTTCTTTAAATCCGACGCGCTTGGAAGCAGTTCGTCAAGACTCGTTGTCATTGCTTACCTCCGGCTCTGATTAAACCTTGCAGAGAAGCCCTTGCACATTTGCGCGCTTCGGTCGCCATCGCCGCGCCAGCAATTAGCGTAGCACAATATAGCATTTCGACATCGAATGTCTCCCATCAAATTACAAGACATAGAGCAAATGACTATACCAAATCGAAGCAAATCAATGCAGGCGCTGTATCGATCGCCTAATCCATGATGTGGTATCCGCCGTCAATATAAAGAGTTTCGCCTGTAATAAGGCGCGCCGCATCGTGCGCGAGAAAGGCGGTGGCAACACCAACATCATCGATACTGACGAGACTGCGTGTAGGTGCCTTTGATTTAGCTTTGTCCAACAATGCGTCAAACTCAGGGATTCCAGATGCAGCCCTTGTCGCCAGGGGTCCAGGCGAAATCGCGTGAACGCGAATACCCTTTGGGCCGAGTTCAGCCGCAATATAGCGAACCGCGCATTCTAGCGCCGCTTTGGCGACGCCCATAATGTTGTAATTCTTCACGACCATCTGGCTGCCGTAGTAGCTCATCGTAAAGAGGCAACCGCCTTTCTTCATAAGAGGTTCGGCTAGATGTGCCATGCGAATGAATGTCCAGCAGGACACATCCATGGTGGTGAGAAAACCATCTTTTGTTACGTCCGTAACGCGGCCGCCGAGCGCATTTTTAGGGGAAAACGCGATGGAGTGAACGACAAAGTCCAGTCTGCCCCAATCCTTGGCGATCCGCTCAAAGACGGCCTCCATTTGGCCGGGAACATTGACGTCAAGCGGCATCACGATCGGGGCCTCAAGTGCGCGGGCGAGCGGGTCCACATATTTCTTTGCTTTGTCATTTAGGTATGTCACCGCAAGCTCAGTTCCGAATGCTCGAAAAGCTTTGGCGCAACCCCAGGCGATGGAATTTTCATTGGCAATGCCAACAATAAGTCCCCTCTTGCCTTCGAGGAGCTTGGCTTTCACAGTAGGAATCATCGACGAAGTGCTTTTGGTATCGAGCTTAGGCATGTGCGCCTCCACGTAACGCTCTGCGATCTTTTTTATCTCACGAAAGGCCTGACGTCGATCTTTGGCATCGTGTACATGGGCAACTTCGCGACCGTTGACCTTGAAATGGCCCTCACCCCACGGGGCTACATCTATTTCTAAGCGATCATTCCCTACGTTCGCGACAAATTGTTGGATGGTAGCGCCCTTCCCGACGGCCAAAGCATCATTTGATCGCCAATCAAGCGTCATTGATGTCATCTGCGGTCCTCATTTTAGATCAGGTCGCGTCCGCTAGAAATTAGCGGAGACCTGGCAAAAACATCATTGTCCTAAGGTACAATATGGCCAGCGAAATCGGTGTTTCAGGTAGGTTGGGTCGAAACAGCGCTCGCCTTTATAACACTCACGTGCTGATGTTGGCACGTGCTGATAGAGGAACGGTCTACAGCATCGGAAACCGGACCGGGTGTTCGGTCTGGCGTAGTCGTCGGGTGTCGGTCATTGTAGATTTGCGGGCTTGCCCAAAGGCTAATCTTCGCCATCACCCAACGCACTAATAATCCAATAAGACAACCAAAGATGACCTCTGCGACCTTATGCAGGCTATGTTCCCGTTTTTAACAGAATCGGCCATTAACGGACTCGTGCAGCGCAGCAAGACGGATCGTTATTCGATTCCCCAAACGACAATTTTATGAGAAAGTCTAATTTGACGTTTTAAAATCTAACTTGGGAGAACGGTTCATGCGTACCAGTCTCATGGTCTCAGGACTCTTTTTTGTTTTTGCTTCGGTGTCATCTGCTCAAGCGCAGACGTCAATCGACGTCGCGAAGATTAGTTGCGATGAATACGTTCATTCAAAAATTGCCACCCCTAAATTAATCGCCGCTTGGTTAAGCGGTTACTATAATGGCAAACGTAACAACACGGTCATTGACTTACAAAACATGCAAGAAAATGTGAATAAGGTAGATCATTATTGTGAGGGCGAGGCGAATTGGAAAGTGCCAGTCATGCAGGCAATCGAACAGGTGCTAGGCACGGCCAAATAGCAGAGCGCCATTTCGGTAGCCACCTTCGCGAGGCGCTTCATCAGGAAGTGCGTCCTAGCGCTTCGGTCTCGCCGCGTTAGCCGCGATGAACAAGGCTGTTATCCCGAGGATCAGACCAAGACCGAGCCCCTCATCCTCGGTTAGGCTGCCGAAAACCCTGAGCACGGCAGGGAGTTCAGGTGCCACAGCCATCAGCAAACCACAAAGCACTAGAACGGCAGCCGCGCCGTAAGACACGAACTCGGGTCGAGCCAGTGTTTTCTCGCCAAGTATGACGAGAGTTACAGCGGCCATCGCTTCAATAGTCATGCCGAGCGGAAAGAGAATGACGAACAGAAGCCAGCAGCAGCCCACACAATAGACTGCGTGGAGCAAGCCCATACGAAGTGCGCCTGCCGTACTATGATGCCATGACGTCATAATGATGGGCCTGCGACACTCCGAGAGGCATCGCTGCTTTACCGGGGTAAGCTGGTAGATACCCGACACCATCAGGATCAGGCCGCCAATTTCAGCCGCAGTGGCCGGAACAAGCGCGGGTTGGACGGCAGCGGCGGCCAGTACTTCGGCATAAGCGGCAATCCCAGAAAGTGCCCACACCAGCAAATAAGCCGCCACGAACACCCAAGTGGCAACGAATGCGTCATCAGGTTGGTGCGTACGGGCTTGCACGCTATGGAAAGCGAGGATCATGGGCGCGGCGGTCGGAAACATCATGGCCACCATCATTACTGCCCACATCGCTAGGAACAGCAGGGCGTCTAGGCCCCATGTGGTGGCCCGGCCCATTGTCATATCCACGCTCACGTCGTGGTGCTGCCACACAAGCACTGCCCACGCCGCTCCCGCGAGGGCTAACAGCAAAGCCAATATGACGCCGCGTTGACGCGAAAGTGGTTCGGGTTTGTCCATCGCTATGCCCGTTTTTCGTGGAATCAAATAGGCATAGCCGAGAACAAAGCCGCCCATCAGCAAGGCTATGAAGTACCCCATCTGGCCCATGTCGCGCATATAGCAGTTGAGCAAAGTCGCACAACACTGTCCCAAGGGACAATACGGGCCTCGGCTACTACCGAAAAAACAGGACATCGGCTGGCATTAGTTTCGAGCCAGCGCCTTAACAACTTATGGGGAATTACAAAAACTAAAAGGGCCGCCAACCGGGGCGGCCCTTTGATTGAGGTCCAATTTTAGTAGAACCTGAAGTTCACGCCAACCAGGACAGTAGACTCGTTACGGTTGTTGGTGCTCCAGGCACAGCCGGTCGAACAGACGGCCAAGTTTGGGGTGACCACGGTGCCGGAGTTCGAGCCCTGGCTCATGTAATTGCCTTCGACAAACGCCGACCAGTGCGGAGCGAACATCCATTCAACACCGCCACCGACCGTCCAGCCGCTCCTGGTGCTGGAGCTCTGGCCAGTTTGAAAACCACCGACGAGAACGTTCGTAGTTGTCTGGACCCAGGCCGCGCCACCCTGAACGTAGAGCAACCAGGCAGGCTGGAAGGCGTAGCCGAGGCGGGCGGTCAGGGTATCAAACCATTGATTCTTGAAGTTAGCGCTCGCAGCAGCCCCTGGAAATGCAACAGATGGGAATGTTCCGCTCGAGCTGTTGGTGGTCCCATCAAACATATCACGGAAGCCGATCACCCAACCGCCGCCGAAGTCATAATCGCAGCCGATCTGACCGCCGCCAGCGAAGCCCGAATTGTTTCCGGAGACTGTTCCGCTGTTCCCATTGGGACCAGCGAGGCTAAGGCTCGCGTTACCAAATGCCCCTCCGATGTTGCCGCCGACGTAGCAGCCAGTCCAGGTGGGCGCGGGTGCAATTACAGGAAGAGGCGCGGGTGCGGGCCTCTGCGGCAGATCCGCCGCCAATGCGGCTTGACTAAGTCCCGCAGTTAATCCCACCGCGGCGAAGAGTGCTGACGTAATCCGGCGCATGTCCGGTCTCCTTTCAGCCTTCAATCTGGCGACAAAGTTCAGCCCTTGGTCACTACTGGTGCGGGTGCTTTACCCTTGCCGATAATCGGAGTCTTGCCGGCCCAACCACAACCAGCGAGGCCCAAGGCGAGCATCACAGCGCAGATCACAACTAACGTTCTTTTCATGAGAACCCCCCGATAACAAATCCACTTATCGCAATGTCGTGGATTTGCAGCTAGTGCAAAGAAGTCACAGCCCCATTAAATCTACGTGCATGTCGGGATTTTTCCCGGCGCACATTCCGGCGAATTTGATCTATCCTTTTGTTAACAAAGCAATTTCACCCCTTGGTTCAATGATAGCAATAATACTCACGAAATCGTGATCCGAGCGTGTGGCTTGAGGACGAATTCTGGGACGGCCCTCCGCTACGAAAGATGGGGTAATCGGCCGGCGTGGTGCTGCGCGCTTCAGGCTGATGGGAAACGAGGTCCGTGGTAACGGCCTCAAGCATCACTCAACAGGTTGTCATTCAGCGACCCTGTCAGCGTGCGTCTTTAAACGTTCGCGCACGAGGTCGATATGATTTCGCAACTCGTACAGCATGCTGGCATAGGCGACCGGCACTCTGAGATGGTTTGCCCGTTCCTCCAGGCGATTAAGCCGAGCGACCATTTCGCCAGTGCCAAACGCAGTGCCGCGAGTGCTTGTCAATTCGTCCTCTAGAAACCTTAGTTCTCCGTACAAGCGTAAAACCTTCGATCGCATCATCCAGTCATAGAGGCGGGGCAGAAATCGCATCATTGGGTAGAGAACACCCAAGATCGGAATGAGCAGGATGATCAGTTTGCCGATTAGCGCGGCCATCCAGAATGGAAAATAATCGTGCAGAAATGGCGTTCCGGATTTGTAAAAGCGCAGCGCTTCATCACTCAGTGGAATGTCGATAGCTTCGGCGGCAGGAAATGCGTTGGCGTGGTTAAAGATGCTCGGTCCCGAGTGGATCTTCGCCGCAGCGTTGAGCAACAGGTATTGAATCGCAGGATGCAGGTCCTTGCGCACCACCAGGCTGGCCTTAGTTGCAATCAAGACCACATCCTTTGACGGTCGATCCCTCACTATATCCGTCACACCCCTGGGCACCACCACCTTATTGAGAAACGGATAGAGGGCAATAAAGGCATCGGCGTGCTGGAAGCTCGAAAGCGTGACACGATCGTCGGCGAGTAACTGCTGCACCACAGGTGACCCCCAAGAAGTCATCATGAACGCCATATCGATCTCCCCCGCCAAGAGCTTTTTGCCGGCTTCTGGCGGTTCGAGTCCCAACAATTCGCCGACCAACCGCTCAATCCCGGTATGCTTTAGTATTTGCAGCGATAGCGCTCGCGTCCCGCTGCCTTCGGGACCAATCGATACCCTCTGGCCGTGAAGACTGTTGGCGTCTTCTTCTGGGATCTCGCGCCTATGGAACCCCCACAGCGGTTCGTAGAAGACCGTTCCAAGTGATTGCACTCCTGACGTGTCTGCCGCGCTAAGAATACCGCCGTCGATCAAAGCGACGTTTACTCCCGAGTGCGGGTCCTGCAGCATTGCGAGGTTTTCTACCGACCCTGCCGTCGGCACCAATTGTACTTGAACATTGTCATGTGAGAGCGCAGCGCGGTAGCGTTCACCGATCTCATAGGAGGCGTCTCCCTCGCGCCCAGTGGCCATGACAATCAGGTGCGGTGGCATACTGCCCAACATCAGAAGGAACGCACACGCGATCGCAGCGGCCGTCACGGCGATCGTGATTGAAGGCCAGTGGTTTTCGAGAAAGTGTCTGGCGGACATCCGGTCCTACTCGCCGGCTTCCAAAACGTCGATAGTCGGGGAACAGGGAGCTAAGGAAGCTATCACATGTCAGACGTGCTGTGCATCTCAGCAATTTTGACTGACAATGTCCGGTATGCGTCTGCGATCTAGGTGGTCTTGCGACCTCGGGAGGCATTAACGTCCTTTCCAGGCGCAGCTTTGTTCGGCCGATCTTGGTTCGATCGAGCCAGCACGGCCCTTGCCATGCGGCTTTGCCGTTGTGATTGGGGATTTTTTCCGGCCGCACTGCGTAGACTGCGATCCAAATGCTCCGTCGCAAAGCTGCCGACGATTGATTCATCAGGTCGCAGACCGATCGCCTTTATGGCGCGTGCGCTTGCGATAGGTCACGATTTCGACGTGAGTTTGCGGACAAGCGCTGTCGCCGGGAGCAAGGCGCGGCTGACAAGCCGCTCGATGCTTATCGCTCGGAAGAGCTCGCAAGCTTGCACCTTAGCAAGCTTGCACCTTAAATCTGGCGCGCTACAATTTCATACGCAAAGTTCTGGAATCGCGTGCGCCCTTGATATTGGCACGTCACCAATCGCAACAGCTCCGAACGCCGATCGGTGTAATGCAGCCCGTAACTTTCATTAGCGCGCGCGAGCGACAAAGATGGCTTAGCGGACAAAACGAGCGTAACGAGGATTTTACGAGCGACCGGCGAGGCTAAAGTCTGGGCAAAAACTAAACAGGTTCGTCACTCCCGTGTTATCTCCTCATGTTTCGGGGGGTAGCGATGAGAGGATGACATGAGTGGGAGGAACACCATGTCTCACCAAACGACCGAATTATCCGAGTCCGCTCATTCCCAGAGCCTGCCAGCACTGAGCTTAGCCGCCCTTGGCGTGGTGTTTGGCGACATCGGCACCAGTCCGCTCTACACGTTCAAGACAGTGCTTGACGTGACGGGGCATTCAGAACCAGCGGCAATCCTCGGCGCGCTATCGCTGATCCTGTGGACGCTGATCATCGTCACCTCGCTGAAGTACGTCGCCTTGGCCCTGCGTATGGACAATAACGGCGAAGGCGGCATTCTCGCACTGATGGCACTTCTGCGCAGGATGTACGGGCAACGACAACCACTCATCTTGTTCATGGGTCTGTGCGGCGCGGCGCTGGTATATGGCGATGCCGCGATAACGCCAGCAATCTCGGTAATGTCGGCACTGGAAGGGCTGAACATCGTAGCACCTCACCTGGAGCGCTTCGTTCTGCCGGTGACCGTGGCGGTTCTAATTGCGCTGTTCGTCGTGCAGCAACAGGGCACTGAACGTATCGGTCGGCTGTTGGGGCCGGTTATGTTGATCTGGTTTGTGATAATCGCGCTGCTCGGCCTGTGGGGGATCGTACAGCATCCGGCGGTCTTGTGGGCGCTGGATCCGACAGTGGGCCTGCGCTACCTGTTTGCGGGCGGCGGGATCACCACCTTGCTGGTGGTCGGCGGTGTGTTCCTTTGCGTGACCGGGGCGGAGGCGCTGTATGCCGACCTGGGTCATTTCGGCCGCGTACCAATCCGGCTTGCCTGGTCCTGTCTAGTTTTCCCGGCGCTGATCCTGAACTATGCGGGGCAGGCGGGGTTCGTGCTGGCCGGCGCGCCGGCCAAGGGGAATATCTTTTACCACCTCTGCCCCGCGCCTCTGCTGTTGCCGCTGGTACTACTGGCCACGGCTGCCACCATCATCGCCAGCCAGGCGGTTATCACGGGCGCCTTCTCGATGACGCGCCAGGCGATCCAGCTAGGCTTGTTGCCGCGACTACAGATCATCCAGACCTCAGCCGCGGGTTATGGCCAGATCTATCTGCCCGGGGTGAACTACCTGCTCCTGGTGGTGACGCTGGGCCTTGCGATTGGCTTCGGAAGCTCAAGCAGCCTCGCCGCTGCCTATGGAATCGCAGTGTCGGCGACGATGCTGGCAACCACCGTTCTCTTGTCTATCGCCATGCGCGAAATTTGGAGGTGGCCGCTGCCGGCGGTGATCGCGATCGGCATCGGGTTTGCCACTGTGGACGGAGGATTTCTGTCCGCCAATATGATGAAGGTCGCCCAGGGCGGGTGGGTGCCGCTACTGCTCGGCGCGTTGATTTGCGGCGTGATGCTTGTCTGGCAGAAGGGCACCGCCGCGGTGCAAAAGCAGGTGGACGAAATGCGGATTCCGATCGATGACATCGTGGCACAGATCGACAGGGGCGACGTTCGGCGCGTGCCCGGCACCGCCGTGTTCGTGGCGCGCCTGACGCGGGACGTTCCGCCGCTCGTGGTCTGGCACCTCAGACACATCCGAGCGCTGCACGATTCGATCGTGATCGTTAACGTCGTCACCGCGTTGGTCCCTTACGTAGCAGACAAGGACCGGGTGGAGGTGCGCGAGATCGCTCCGCGAGTGTGGCGGGCACATGCACGTTTCGGCTTCATGGAGCAGCCGGATCTCCCAGCCCTGCTGCAGCGCGCTCAGGCGAAGGGTTTCCCAGTGGATTCAACCAACGCAACTTATTTTATCGGGCGTGAGACGGTCGTGCCACGCGAGGATCGCAAAGGACTGCCACGCCCGGTGGAGGCCACGTTCTCGTTCCTGTTGCGCAATTCCAGCGAGGCAATTGAGTATTTTCGGCTACCCAGGGATATGGTTGTTGAGGTCGGGCGCCAATTTGCTATCTGATCTCCACATTTGGGGCATCGAGCACCCGGGGCGACTTTTGATGGGTTAGCAGGAGGTATTGACCCCATTCGTCAGCACATTCTCGACGCTGCTTGCCGTCAAAATAATGACCAGAACCACTTAGGTGAACCACGTCTTCGGGCTCAATCTTTACAAGATTGGAAAGAATAATGTGCGCCAAACTTTCCTACCGCTTTGCTGATCCATCGGGTCGTCGAGGTGTTCACCCGTGACGGACCAAGTCCTCATAGTGTTTGGCGTATTGATCGTCGCCATCGCGCTGTTTGCGTGGGGGCGAATCCGGGTCGACATCGTAGCTATCCTCGTGGTGCTGGCGCTAATGTTGAGCCACGTGCTTACGCCGGACGAAGCATTGGCGGGCTTTGGCAATCCGGTGGTGATCCTGATCGTCGCGATCTTTATCGTCGGAGAGGGGTTGGTAAACACCGGGGTCGCGTATCGTCTCGGCGAAGCCGTGATGGGGCTGGGTGGCGGCAACGAGACGCGCCTGATCGTGCTCG